>Ga0315542_1002520_pt1 | contig 11093 bp, 15 predicted proteins | sample SalMarSW160120MG_FD_202541 | JGI IMG/M metagenome (GOLD analysis project Ga0315542, IMG submission 202541) | Salt marsh sediment microbial communities from the Plum Island Ecosystem LTER, Massachusetts, United States - Salt Marsh Sediment SW1601-20 ... | reverse complement strand
ATGGGAAGATGCTCCGCAAAGTTGGTTTTGTCACCGTTAACTTTGCCACAAAAGGAGCATCTTCGCTACTATTTCTCTCTATTCAGTTGGTAAAGTGCGAAATATAGGCTAAGGATAGCAATTCATCAATTACAGTACAAGCGGGGAAAGTTGGATGATCTGTCAGGGAAAATTGGATGATGCGTCAGGGTTTCCCCCACAGACATCTATTGATTCGCAAATGCAGATCGTACAGCCTCTACCGGGCCACTCAACCTGCCGGAAGGATCGAAAATAGTTTGAAGCCTATCTTGCCGGCCTATGCCTCGTTCAGCCAGCCGCGCTGTTGAGCATAACGTACCAGGGCGGCACGACTTTTCAAGCCCAGCTTCGACGTGGCTCGCGAGCGGTAAGTCTCAACAGTTTTTACACTTAATGACAGTTGATTGGCGATTTCTTGATTTGTATAGCCTCGCGCCACCCACTGTAGAACCTCTCGTTCCCGGTCGGAAAGCCCGGCCTCCTGGCGTTCGTCGATCTGCTGCGACGGTTGCATACGAGAACTCATTTGATCCAGCAGGGCACGTGTCATGGCTGGGTGAATATAAACTTCGCCGCGCATCGTGGCCCGGATGGCGTTGAGCAGCTCTTGATCGACGGCCTGTTTGAGTACGTAGCCCGCCGCGCCCTGGGATAACGCCTGGTGCAGATAATCCTCTTCGGTATGCATGGTCAGGACGAGCACGCGCGTCTCAGGAGCCTGGCGCCGAATCTCAGGTAGCGCATCCAGCCCGCCCAGCCCTGGCATACTCAAATCCAATAACAGCAAATCCGGGCGAATTTGACGGAGCCTGTTTAACGTACTTTCGCCATCGCCTGCTTCAACCACGCAAGCCATGTCCGGTTGGGAGTTGATGAACATCTTCAAACCGGTACGTAAGACTGCGTGATCGTCAGCCAGAAATACTCGAATTTTTTCCACCATTGATTGCCTCGATTGGAATGCGGGCATAGATTGTGGTGCCCTGACCCGGCTTTGATTCGATTACCAGGCTGCCGCCAAGCTGTTGGGCTCGCTCTTGCATGCCGTACAGGCCAAGTTTAGCCTCCTGCAGGCCGGTACGCAGTGTCTGCTCGGCGTTGAATCCCTGGCCATCGTCCTCGACGATACCCGAAATTTGTCCGTCCCGCTCCTCCAATAATACACTGATATGTTCGGCTTGCGCATGTTTGGCAGCATTCGTCAGTGCTTCCTGAAGGATGCGATACACGGCAGTCTCGATCGTTGGCGGCAGGCGTTTATGCTCCAAACCGAGCACTTGAAAGTCGACGCTCACATTGAAGCGCTTCCGGAATTCTTGAATGAAACGCCCCAGGGCGGCGTTCAGTCCCAGATCGTCCAGCACAGGTGGGCGCAGCTGCACTGCCAGGGCGTGAACGTCTTCCAGTGTCTGGCGGGTGTTTTGGCGAAGCTGTTGCGATTGATCTCGGACCTGCTCGAGGTCAGCGGCAGTCTCCAACATGCGCAAACCCACAATCAGGGAAGTGAGGCTTTGGGAAGTGCTGTCATGGAGTTCGCGTGCGATGCGGCGGCGTTCTTCTTCCTGAGCGACGATCACACCTTCCAGGAGCTGCTTACGCAGTTGTTCCCGCTCGCGGCGCAGTTCGTCCATGCGTCCCAATTCAAGGGCCATTTGATTGAAGGCTTCCGCCAGGTCACCGATCTCATCGTTGGCCCAGCGCAGCACCCGGGCCGAAAAATCCCCATGCGCGATGGCGCTGGCGGCTTGAACCAGCTCCAAAATCGGGCGTGTCAGGATCCAGGTGAGCAATGTGGCCGCCAGTAAGCTGATCGCCAGGACGACCAATATGGTCAATCCAAGCTGTGAAGTTAAACCGGACAGTGTCTGGCGCACTCCCTGGTCGGAAATCCCAACTCGAGCGACTCCCGCTTTTTCCCCAAAAATCGGCACAGCCACATCCCAAACCATGCCTTCATCGGTATTTAGCAGGACGGTGTTTTGATAGCTGTCGGGGGCGACTGAATTCATGCTCGCCAGATTTTCAGGAAAACCCTCTCCAAATGTATGTACGAGCACTTGCCCGTTGGGATCGAGGATGAAAGCATAGCGCACGTCGGGAAAATTGGCCTGGGTCTCAGCCAGGAGCTGGTGCAGGGAGAACAAATCATTGACCAGGATCAAGTCTGTGGAACGGGCGGCAATATCGCGGGCGATCGAAACCCCCTGCTCGCGTGATTTCTCGACCAATACTTTGATCAGTGCAGCGCGCACCTGGACCGTAAAGCCCAAACTGAGCAGCAAAGTGCTTCCCAGTACGATGCCAAATATTTTTGTGCGGATGCTGACGCCCCCGGCAAAGCTCCAAAGGCGCAGCAAGAATCTCGAGCGGAGACTGCTTTTCATGGCGTTAATGTGTCGGGAATGCTATCCTGGACGGCTGTCTCAACGGTTTCTGCAGAACGGTAATCATCTTTGGATACCTGCACAAAGCGCTCATAATCCAGCGCCTGAAGCGCAGCACGACCATCTACGTCCAGGTGCATGTTGAGTAATACATCATCGAGTTGGGCGCGTAACTGCGGGCGAATATCGGGGCTGACCACAACCGGTGGCATCCCAAAGGGAGGCGAAGTATAGATCACGCGGATACGAGAACTCAAAGTAGGATCTCGCTTGAGGGCAAACTCATAAACCAGGCTGTCCACAGAAGCACCGTCCGCCATGCCGGAGGCGACAGCCTGGATGGCATCGTCATGACTGTAAGTGAAGAAAGTGTGGGCAAAGAACGTCTCTGTTTTCTCACCCATCTGGTGCAGCAGATAAGTCGGATAGACCCGTCCGCTGAATGAGATTGGATCGGTGAAGGCGAAGATCTTGCCGCGCAGATCGGCCATGCTCTGAGCAGAACTATACGCTGGTACAATAATCAAGGCGTGATAATCTACATTTCCATCGACCTGCGGCGCGGCGAGCAGTTGCATACCAAACTCTCTGCTGCCTACCAGGTATGAGCTGGTGCATACGAAAGCGATATCCACCTCGCCCCTGCGCACTAAATCATTAACTTCGCTGTAGGTGCGGCGCTGTACGCGCTCAACCGGGCGGTCCAATTTCTGCGAAAGATAATCGAGCAAAGGGGCATAACTCTCCGCCGAACCCTGGGGCGAGATTACCGCTGCAATCGCCACTTTCAGCGGGCGGATATCATTGGAGGCTGGCGTAGGCAGCGGCTGCAGCTCATTCAGATTGACAAATCCTGCTGCGCCGCTCTGCGGTATTGCGGCACAGGCGGAGAGCAGGGCGCTCAATGCGAGGTAAATAATTACTTTTTGCATCTTTTCACGCTCCCTGGGACGTTTTGCAGAATCTCGCGATTAAAAACTCTACTCTCCATCAGGTTGAATTGTCCAGTGACAAATCTCCTCAATATTGTAAAAATATCACACTGGGTTTGGCTTTAAGGAGTGGAAACCAAGGCTTTCTGGATGTTTCAGAGAATATTGTTACAATAGGCATATACTTATTATGACGAACTTCACCGTTGACAGAAATTGAGAAGGGCATATAATCTTATTCGGTTAATTGAATGTGATTGCCGGATGGCATTAGGTTATGGATAATTAGATATGGATCTTTACAAAAAACAGGCGAAACTATTTAAAGTCTTGATGCACCCTGTGCGTCTGGCGATCCTGGACATTTTACGAGATGGAGAACAATGTGTCTGCCACATGGAAGCGATACTCGGCTTGCGGCAGGCCTATATATCCCAGCAATTGATGGTGCTGCGCGACGCGGACCTGGTGGAAGACCGCCGTGATGGATGGAATATATTTTATCGAGTCGTCAAGCCTCAGGTATATGAAGTGATTGAGGCCGCCCGTGCAGTTCTTGGAGATAAAATCGAGAAATCTCCTGCTGAATTGGCAGTACTTGAAGTCTCCTCTACATGTACCTGCCCGAAGTGCAGCGGCACGGCTTCGGAAAAATCTTAAACTGGCTGGATTCGGCTTGATTGAGGCGGGCGACCGCCTTTTATTTTTGGGAAATCTTATTCAATTTACTGAATATATATTCGGGAATAGTTCTCATTTTTCTCAGAAGACGAGCAGTGCGCTGAGTCTGGCCTGCAAGGATATGAGTTTTATGACAATCAATACTTATTATGTGATCCCACCGCTTTTCTTTGCGGTCGCCTTTGTCTTTTCGATGCTAGGTATGGGTGGATCGCAAGTGTATGTCCCGATCCTCTACTGGCTTGGAATGGATTTCAAAAGTGAAGCGATTCCACTGGGTTTACTCCTCAACCTGATCAATTCAAGTTCTGCGGCCATCGTATATGGCCGCCAAAAATTGATTGACTGGCGCGTGGCCATTCCATTTGGGGTAACGATGATCTTGTTCGCACCGCTTGGCACCTTGTTTAACATTACATTGCCCACCCAGCCGGTCATCATCATCTTTGCCCTCTTTACTGCCATCGCCGCTTTGCTGATGCTGAGTGGATGGAAGCCTAAGCGCGGTGCATTGACTTCTCAGCAGCGCATCATTTTAGGTATCTCAGCAGGGAGCATTTTGGGTTTTCTGACCGGCTTGATCGGGCGCGGTGGTGGCAGTTTCGTGGTACCCCTGCTCTACATCAGTGGGCTGGATCCAAGGGCGGCGGCGGCCACCTCGGCGCTGGTGGTTACCGGTTCCGGGCTCTCCGGTTTTATATCACACCTGGTTACCGCAGCCAGCCCCGATTGGGGTATCTGGCTGGCTGCGGCACTGGCTGTGCTGGCCGGCAGTCAAGTTGGATCCCGTTTTATGTCCACTCGCCTGAACCCACGTGCACTCAAAGTCATCTTCGGCGTAGTGTTGTTGGGTGTGGCGGCAATGCTGATATTGAGTGACGTACTCAACTTATTCTAAGAGGTCAGTGAAGTGAAGAAGTTATTTGAAATTTTGAGAAAGTACCGGCAAATTCTATATCAAAATATAATTCAGGAGGTTCCTTAAACATGAATCGCAACGATGAAGTCTACAAAATAGGTTTAGCCCTTCACGGGCACAAATGCCCGGCTATGCCACTCGGCCTACGCGCCGGCGAAGCCGCCATGCAAGCCCTGAGAGTGCAACATGCAAACGATGGCCAGTTGACCGCCTTGGTGGAGATCGACCGTAATCATTGTTCCACTTGCTTCGCCGATGGCGTGCAGGTGATCACCGGTTGCACTTTCGGTAAAGGCAATATCCGCAGCCTGGGTTATGGCAAGTTTGCTCTGACTTTGATCGACAACAAAACCGGGCGCAGTGTGCGTGTGGTGGCTACACCGGAAGCCATGCGCCGCAGCCAGGAATCGGAATTTATCCAGTACCGTAAAGAGGGCGTGCCGGCTTCACAGGTGGACGCGGCTCTGGTAGAGCCATTGATCGACCAGGTTTTGAGCGAAAAAACGGAGGTACTGTTCAAGGCCGAGCCAATCAAGGAGATCCAACTCCCGCCGGTGGCTCCACATGCTTTCGATACGATCATCTGCGCCGAATGCGGTGAGGTGACTGTGGAACGCTACGCGCGCATCAAGCATGGCAAGATCGTTTGCATTCCGTGTGCTGAAAAAGCGTAGTCCCGAGACTTCCCGATCAGGAGGAGAACGCCCGTGCTTGCGATATTACTGATTAAAGGTCTATTGGCAGCGATCATCGTCGGTTTTGTCACCGCTTCGATCCAATCCTGGGTGGACCGGTTCTTTTTGGTGATCTTGTTAGTTAGCATGCTTGGTATGCCCATCAAAGATGCAATTACAACCAACCTGATCGTGGTCTCGTTGGCTGCGTTGATGATGGCGCTGCGCCAGACTGAGATTCTGCGCTCTGTACGCCAGGATTGGGGCATGATCGTCATCCCGGCGGTGATTGGGGCCATTTTGGGGCGCGCTCTTGTTTTGGACCTGAGCCCAACAGTGCTGCTGGCTGCCCTGGGAGTTTATGCGCTTTTGGCAGGCTTGCGCCTGGCGCTTATCAAACCATTACCAGAGAAAGAAACCAATCCACATCCGGCCTGGCTGGTGCCGGTCTCATTTGGCGCGGCGCTGCTGACCGGGCTGCTTTCTGCAGGCGGGAAGGTTTTCCAGGTGCCGTTGTACAACCTGGCACTTGGACGCCATCCCAAACAAGCCTATGCTCTGGCCTCCCTGGGGGTCAGTGTGGCCGCGCCGGTTGCCCTGGCTTCGCAGGTTTCGATGGGTTTTATGCTCTCCGCTAACCAGATCCTAATGGCAAGCTATCTCTTTATCGTCATCGTGGGCACTGCTTTAATTGTCCAGCGCTTTTGGACTCCACGGTTAAATCAATGGGTCACATGGGTGATCGCACCGATTTTGGTGCTGGTTGGCATCCGGTTTTTGTGGATGGTGTTCCTTTAGCAAACTCACAGATTCATGTAAGCATAGTAGTGGCTAAAATCCCAAACGCTTCGGTCAAGGTGGGGTGGGGGTGGATAGCATCAGCCACATCCTGGAGGGTTAATTTCCTGGATACGATCAGGGCAGCTTCTCCGATAATCGAGGCTGCTCCCTGGGTAAAGATGTGAACACCGATAATCTGCTGGGTTTTCTTGTCCACGATGAATTTCAGCAAGCCAAAAGGATCCCCGGATATTTGAGCCGTGGCATCGATTTCATAGTTATAGGTTCCGGTAATGACTTCATACCCATGCTTAATAGCCTCAGTTTGTGTATATCCCGCGGAAGCGATCTCGGGTTCCGAAAACAAGACCCAGGAGTTTTTTGAAAAGTCTGCTTCATGGGCATTACCCTTCAGGATGTTTGCGGCTGCGATATGAGACTCGTAAGTGGCGGTATGTGCAAATTTCGGCCCGGGAATAACATCCCCGGTCGCGTAGATTCCCTTCATACTTGTTTCGAGGTATTCATTTACAATAATGCCGCTACGAGAGAATCGTATGCCGGTCGTTTCAAGGTCCAGGTTTTTTATATCAGGCGATCTTCCGGCTGCAACCATCACCTTTTGGGATTGGACAGTCTGTATATTACCCTGCGCATCCATAAATGAGGTGCAATAATCCTGACCTGAACGTTCGATCTCCAGAACCTTTGATGAAGTGTAAACATTGATTTTCGACTCATCGAGCTTTTGCGAAAGACAATCCACGAACTCCGGTTCGACAATCCCATACAGGATAGTATCCAATAGCTCAATAATCGTAACCCTGACATTTAATTTTGCCAGCATCTGCGCCAATTCGATGCCAATTGGACCACCACCGATGATCACCATTGATTTGGGAAGGGCCTCCTGTTCAAATAACATTTCACTGGTAAGCACATTCTGCACAGCATCACCCCTGAACGGTGGAATAGTCGGCACAGAACCGGTGGAAATGATTGCCTGTTCGAATGTGCAGATGTTCTTCTTCCCGCTGACTTCCTCAATTTCAACCTCATTGTTTGAAACAAAGCGTACAGTCCCACCAACGAAAGTTAAGCCTGGAATCCGATTGGCTTTTTGCAAAGCAGCATTGGATCTTGAAGATAATATCCGGTCCATACTTGTTCGGATATTCCCCCAGACAACCCCCATATCTTCTAAAGCCATATGTCTGCCAAAAGCCGAGCGGTCGATCGAAGCATATTCATCGGCTGCGTGTTTGATGATTTTCGATGGAATGCAGCCAACAAACAAACAAGCCCCGCCCAATTTGCCGGACTTCTCGACCAACAATACCTTCTTGCCCCTGGAAGCCAACTGCATGGCAGCCGGTGTTCCACCCGGGCCACCCCCAATGACCAGTACGTCGTAATGATCGTCTATCATAATGTCTCCCTGATTTTAGACTATAGTTTTGGTTCCCCCATCACGCCGGGCCTATCTCGGAACCGGATCCATCCCCCCTGGTACTTTCACATAGTAATTTTGTACAATAAATCATAACCCCAAATTAAAAAGTACGCAAGCCATTGTGCTTACAAATTATTATGTGACAGATGTAATTTGTTCTCCCTGATTTATTCCACTAGGTTAAAGGGTAAGAGGCCTGTAAAATACATTCATAAAATCGAATATATTCTTCTGTGGAGGTTACAGAAAAGAACATGACAAAATTCCTGGAAACAAGCGTTGATAAATTCATCTTCAAAGTCGCTACCGATTGTTACTACAACGAAGAAGGCGTATGGGCCAGGGCCGAAGGGGACAAAGTCCGCATCGGGTTGTCCGATTTCCTGCAGCAGCGCAGCGGCGACGTGGCCTTCGCCGAGCTGAAGCCGGAAGGCACAGAATTGAGATTTGGGGACGAAGTCGCCGTGATCGAGACTATCAAAGTGGACATCGCCCTCTCTTCCCCCATTTCCGGAACAGTGGTCCAGGTCAACCCGGCAATGGAGGATGCCCCGGAAGCCATCAACCAGGATCCTTATGGCGAGGGTTGGCTGGCTGAGATCGAAGCCTCGGACTGGGAAGCAGAGCGTTCAAAGTTGCTGGATCCTGAAGCCTATTTCGCACGCATGAAAGCGGAAGCGGAAAACGAGGTTAAAAAGTAATGCCAAACAAAATTCCCGAACAAAATCCCCGCAAGGTGGTGATCGTACCGTGCAGCGGGATCGGAAAGACCTACGGCACGGTCAGCCGCGAGGCAGCTTACGAGATTACCGAAGCGGTGCGGCCCGAAGCCACACAGCTTGTGGCGCTCTCCCTGCTGGTCCTGGGCGATGAGTCTGCCCGGGCTGCCGTGGCGGCCAATCCGGCGGTCACCATCGACGGCTGCAAGCTGGCCTGTGCCACCAAGATGGTGCAGGAAAGCGGCGGCCAGGTGGTACAGGATTTCGCTGTATTGGACGTCTATCGCCGCTACAAGCAGTTCAGACCGAAAGGCATCGCCGAATTGAACGAAGGCGGCCAGCAGCTTGCGCGCGCCCTGGCGGAGGAAGTCGCCGCGGTAGTGGATGAAGTCGAAGGAGGTCAACATGGTTGATCTGCCGCAGAAGAAAGTTGGCATCGTGGCTTGCTCCGGCGAAGAATTGCCGGAAGGCACAGTGACCCGCCTGGCTGCTTTAATGGTTTTAGAACAGTTGCGTCCCGGCTCGACCGTAACGATCTGCCTGCCGCTCTTCCTGGCCGGAGGCGAGGGGGATCGGGCTTTCGCCCGTTTTTATCCGACCATCGCCGTCGACGGGTGTGACAAACGCTGCGCGGCACGCGCGACAGAAATGTACTCCAGCAAACCGGCTGCCAGCCTGGTGGTCAGCGATCTGGTCAGCGAATACGGCCTGGAGGCGCCGCAGGGCTGCCGCAAATTGAATGCGGCCGGTTTGCATGCAGTTGACTTTACTGCTGAGCGCATGGCCGGGATCGTCGATGACCTTTTGGAGAAGCGCTGGAGCCGCAGGAGCGGCGAAATCATCGAGCAGCAGGAGATTGAAGAAGTTCAGGAGCCGGTGCAGGCTACCTGCTCGTGCGGCTCGGGTATCCCCGTCCAGAAGGTTTCCGTTAACGGGCAGGAAATCACCCTGATCGCCTTGCCGCTGATTTTCGAGCAATTGCACGAAGCAGGTAAACTGCCCTCGGAAAGCGTGGTAAAGGAGCTAATGGATACGGTCAAGGTGTATAACCCTGTCCCGGAAAACGAGGAAAGTGAATACGCGGCCGCAATCCTGCGTGAGTACAGCCTGTACTGCCGTAAAGAGGAGCTGGTGTCATGAGTCAAACTGCAACTTACCATACTACAGTGAATTGGAAAGGGGAGCATTGGGGCCACATCGCCCTGGGCAACGGACCTGAGATGGATTTCTCCGCCCCACCGGATGCGCAAGGCCATCCAGGCGTTTTCACCCCTGAGGACGCCTTCGTGGCTGCCGCCAACACCTGCATCATGATGATGTTCATCTGGGCAGTCGAGCGTTTCAAAATCAACTTGCTTTCCTATGAGTGCCGGGCAGAAGGCACCAAGCTGATCGAGCTGGACCGCACCGAGACTTTCACCCACCTGCGCCTGTGGCCGCAGATCCGCGTGGCAGCAGACGGCGAAGACCTCTCAAAAGTAGAGGGTCGTATCCGCCGGGCACTGCAATCTGCTCAGAAATACAGCCTGGTGGCGAACTCGGTGAAGTCGGAAGTCATTATCGAACCCACGATCGAAATCGTGCGTGAACCCATTCCAATTAATAAATAAATGGAGGCTGATATGCTGACAATTAAAGTTCTCGGACCTGGATGTGATAATTGCAAGAAGATGGAATCGGTGGCCCGCCAGGCGGCTGCTAATATGGGTATGCAGGCCAATTTCGTCAAAGTGACCGATTGGACTGAGATCAAGAAATACCCCATCCTGGCGACGCCCGGCCTGGTGATTAACGAAAAACTGGTCTGTGGAGGGCGCATTCCCGCCGAAGCTGAAGTCAGCAGCTGGCTGGCGGACGCCATGATCGCCTGATGGCTGAAGATTATATCGAACTTCGCAACCACCTGGATGAGAGCCTGGCCCGCCTGGGGAAAGAAATCCCCGGCCCGATGACTGGCTTTGCCCGCCTGCACCGCAAAGGCGTGGAGGATGGCGCGCTCAGCGGCAAGGTGAAAGAGCTCATGGCTCTGGCGATCAGCATCGTGGTGGGATGCGAAGGCTGTATTGCCTATCACGTGCAGGATGCCATCCAGGCAGGCGCCACGCGCAGCGAGCTCCTGGAAACGGTGGGCGTGGGTTTATTCATGGGCGGTGGTCCGGGATCGATCTATGCGGCCCACGCCCTGGAGGCAATCGATCAAATGCTCCCCGAGCCGCAGGCTGCAAAAGAAGTGCAGGTTTCATGAAACCTCGCCAGATTGTGATCCTTCCGGCTCCAGGATGCCGGCGCAGCCGCAAGATCCTGACCTATCTGCAGCAGCGCGGGATTCCTTTCAGCCGCATCGATCTGGATACCCCGGAAGGACAGGCGCTGGCAACTCAACACGGGATGCGCGCTTCACCCGGCATCCTGGTCGACGGGGTCAGCGTGAACCCGTTTGACCTGCTCCAGCAGCCGGATTGTCGCATTGATGAAGAGCTGCTGAATAAAACCTTGTTCGATGAACCCTGAGAACGAAAAAATTCGCGTA
>Ga0315542_1002519_pt1 | contig 11101 bp, 8 predicted proteins | sample SalMarSW160120MG_FD_202541 | JGI IMG/M metagenome (GOLD analysis project Ga0315542, IMG submission 202541) | Salt marsh sediment microbial communities from the Plum Island Ecosystem LTER, Massachusetts, United States - Salt Marsh Sediment SW1601-20 ... | reverse complement strand
TTAAAAATCTCATTCAATACCTCCGGTTCTGGTGTGTAAAACCTTATTTTGTTTTCCCATTGGGCAAGAAGAATTAATTTCAGGTAAATGAAAATTTGGCCGATATCCACCGGCTCACCAGATTTTTTTTATCAGAGATTATCTCTCTCCATTCAGCAGATTATTTTCATTTCATATTAATAAATCCGGAATTGGAATTCAATGTGGAAAAACCTTTTTGGTCTTAAAGATCTGAAACTCGCAGCATTTTGGGACTGCCAATTAACCGTAAGTCGCTGCCTTCACTGCCGCAGCCGGCAATTCCCGGAGATATTGTTATTAAACCGGAAAAATACTCACATTGCGAACACCCATCAGTTCTTCCCCAGTCTGTAGGAGCTGCGAATGGCCTCCAGCGTACGGTAACCAAATATCCCGTAATTGGTCGGGTTGAAGTACTCGCTTCCCGCCCGCTCATTGTATTTCGTCTGGAAATTCCGCACCGCCTCGCTGGTAGTGGCCTGATCGCCGTCAATGGTGCCACTGTAGAAATTGATTCCCTGCAGCGCATCCTGGATCAGCGCATAGATCTCCTCCCGGCGCGGATCGCGAATTTCCGTGTTAATATTTCCCCCGTATTCAGGCATGATTTTTTCAATTTTAAAAAGCTTGTAAGCATAATGCGACCGGTCGTTTTCCAGTTCCTGCGCTTCGCCGGCAATTTTCCTGATTGTCGGGATAATTTCGTCTTTGGCCAAAGTTGTATCCGAAAAATTTTCCAGCACCAGCCGCAGTTCGGATGCCGGCAGCATATTCTTCATCCACGCCGCCATTTTTTCATATTTCTGCTGCCATTCTCCGGTTTGCGGTTGGGTAGGCTTGGAGTTATCCGCAAAACCAATAATGCACAACACCACCGAGAATACCATGAAAATATAAATGGCAGTTAAGATTGCGTTACGGGGATTCTCCTGTTTTTGCTCGCGCGTCAAAAGTCTATACGCCAGCAGCGCCAGCAAAAAGCCGAGGCCGATAACACCGTAGCTGAGGATTTCGTATACGTTTATGTTTTCCATACCCTGTTTTCCTCTGTGAAGAGTTTGAATTTCGGATCGATTCTACTTCGTAAAATGGTGGTTCTGTATCCCATCTTTTCCAAACTAAAGAAAAATGATCTACAACCTGTTTGAACTGATCTTCCCTATTTTCCCAATCCAATATTCGATTCTATATTTTAAGCGATATATGCTTATTAGATCCTATGGTCCGGGAATTTGAAGTCAACACAAGATAGCGAGCGAAAGCCCCTTTTCCAACACCTGAAATTGGCGATTTCGATTTTTTAATGTATTTATTTCAAATGCGTAATTCCGGAGGACGGAAGACAAAACCAGGATTATATCTCAGCCCACTCCATAGAAATGACATGTGCAGCTTAATGTCAGGGGGCGGCCGCTTTCAAGAATAAACGACGCCGCACCAATTAATATTCTATTTGGATGTCAGATTCGACTCGTATTATTTTGACAATCTTAATAGGCAAAAATCGGGGAAATGCAAATGAACTACCTGACTCACCTGGAATGCTCGCGATGCGGGAAAATATTTGACGCGGACCGCTTGTGGAATTTGTGTCCGGACTGCGGCAAGCCGCTGCTTGCGCGTTACGATCTTGAAGAAGCGCGGAAAAATTTCAGCCGCGAGAACCTCGCCGGACGCGAGCCAAACTTGTGGCGCTACCGCGAATTGCTGCCGGTGAGGGACGAAGCAAATATCCTCTCATTGGGAGAGGGTTTTACCCCGCTAATGAAAGCAGAACGACTGGCGAATGAATTCGGATTTTCAAATCTGTTTATAAAGGATGAAGGCGTGAATCCCACCGGATCGTTTAAAGCCCGCGGTTTGGGAGTGGCAGTGGCGCGCGCCCGGGAACTGGGCGTCACAGATGTTTCCATTCCCTCCGCCGGAAACGCCGCCGGGGCTATGAGTGCCTATGCCGCATTAGGTAGCCTGGGAGCATTCGTATTCATGCCGCGCGATGTGCCTAAGCCTTTTGTGGCTGAGTGTCGTGCTTTGGGTGCTGAAGTGAGCCTGGTGGATGGGCTGATTACCGACTGCGGCCGCATTGCAGCGGAAGGGGTGAAAAAATTCGGGCGCTTCGATCTCTCCACGTTAAAGGAACCTTACCGTCTGGAAGGCAAGAAAACAATGGGGTACGAACTGGCCGAACAGATGGAATGGACATTGCCGGATGTCATGATCTATCCGACCGGCGGCGGCACCGGTCTTATCGGGATGTGGAAAGCATTTGATGAGATGGAACAGCTTGGCTGGATCGGCAGCCGCCGGCCGCGGATGGTAACGGTGCAGGCGCAGGGATGCGCGCCGATGGTGAGGGCATTCGAGAACGGAGCCGAGTTCGCAGAAACATGGGAAGGTGCTAAAACCATTGCGGACGGTCTGCGGGTACCGGCCGCTGTAGGCGATTTTCTCATTCTCCGTGCGCTGCGGGAAAGCGGTGGCACTGCCGTTTCCGTTACTGACAATGAAATGCTGGAGGGCGCCAACCTGATCGGCAAAACACAGGGCATGTTTGTTTCGCCGGAGAGCGGCGCTACCCTGGCTGCCTTTCTCAAACTGCGGCAGGAAAAGTGGATTAAAGAGAACGAGAGTGTTGTCCTGTTCAGCACCGGGAGCGGGTATAAATACAGCCACTTGTGGGAATAATTGAAATATCGGGTTTAAACTCTTGCGGATGATGACAGAACTCCTCACATACGAAACGTGAAAGGTGAAATGTGAAACGGGCCCAACGAGAATTAAGCCAAGTTGAGCAGAAAGGCTGTGAAATTGGATACGACCTTGCTCTCTGCACCATGCGCTTTGCTCCAAGCGATATTCTGGACCTGAAAACAGCAGCGAAATCGCATTGATTCCCGAAATCCGAGCACCGAACAATCTGATCTTGGACGAGTAAAAGCTTGACGGTAGAAAAAAATAGTTTTACATTTGGCGAAAACAAAATCGATGTATTTATGAAGAAAATTGTATTTAGTCTTTTTATTTTATGCGTGCTCGCAGTGGGTTGCGATAAGGGCCTATCACCGATCACAGAGGTAACCGGAATCAATGGTACCATTTCGTTTGAAAACTGGCCGCCCCCCGACAGCCTGCTCGACCTTCGAATCGTCGCATTCCGGCAGTTCCCGCCGCAAAATATTGTTACCGATATTCTGAGCCAACAGGCTATTACATATCCCGCATTGGGTGATTCCACGCGAATCCCCCGCAACATACAGAACTTTGATTTCCAATTCACGCTGCCACCCGATACCTTTCGCTATGTGGTGGTCGCCCAGCAATACGGGCCAAACATACTCACCGATTGGCTGGCAGCAGGGCAGTACGTTATCAATCCAGCAGACTCCCTGCCGTCAACAGTGATCATAAAACAGGGGCGATTACTCAAAGATGTGAACATAAATGTAGATTTCCATCATTTGCCGATACAGCCCTTTTAGCAGAAATTGAATCATAAAATAAGGAATATGAGGCAAGAGAGCATTACGATTTCTACCACCGCAAAGCAGCATCGGCATGTTCTCCCACTTTTGATGAGCGAAAACAATATAATTTAAAGGAGGTCTCATGAAACGCAAATTGTTTCTATCGATAGCAGTTTTATTTTTGATAAATATGTTCATATTTGGGTTCATCCCCGGCTATGCGCAAACAGCGCCACAGTTGCAGGCTTTTCATAACGCCGCAGATCCAAGTATGGCGCTGGCTGACGTCACCATCAGTGTACTTGGTACACCGGTTTTGACACTGGATAGCGTTGCATTCCGCACCGCCCTGCCGATGACAGGAGCGATTGCTGGTTTCCCTATTTCCGTAGGAATTTCCCAAACCGGCGGGCCTGTGGTGTTGACCTACCCGGTTACGCTGAGCAATGACCATATTTACATCGGCATGGTGAGCGGCGTGATAAATCCGGCTCAGTTTGCAGCCAACCCGGACGGACGCAGCACTGCGGTCGGCGTAACGCTGTTCGACAATGCCAGGGCGACCTCCACAACCGCCGGCGAGGTCCAGTTTTTTATGATGAATGGTGTGACGGATGCACCAACTGTCGATCTGAGTATGCAGGGCAGTACAACGCTGGTGGACAACCTCGGCTACGGTGATTATTCCGGTTATGTCTCGATAGCTCCGGCAGCTTATATTTTCGATCTGACCGATCAGACGGGCACGAATCTCATCGGCTCTTTTAACGTGGATTTATCGGCGTACGCTGACAGCGCCATAGTTCTTTTCTCCTCAGGATTTTTGGATCCTTCGCAAAACCAGAATGGTGCCGAGCTAGGTCTGTTCGGTGCATTTCGCGATGGAACGGTTGTGGAATTTCCGCGGAATACGACTGCCATTTCGTATAACGGTGGAAACAGTCTGCCGGCTTCCTTCAATCTTGCCCAGAATTATCCCAACCCATTCAACCCGGTAACCACAATCGAATTCACAATTCCGGAAAAAAATCATGTGTCGCTGGCAATTTTCAATACGCTGGGCGAAAAAGTGGCATCGCTGGCGGACGATGATTTCGAGGCCGGAAATTACAAACTGAAATGGGATGCCAGCAGGTTTCCCAGCGGAATTTATTACTACCGAATGAGGGCCGGTTCATTCAGCCAAACCAAATCCCTTATTCTGATGAAATAAGAGACGATTTGCTGGTTTCGCGGCAGGTGGCGACCAGATAATTGAAATTCCGGGAGGGAGAAAAAATCAGCGAATGCAGAGAAAATATGAGTTCAACTTCAAATTGAAATGGCGGAGATGTATTACAGGAAATCAGCTCTTTTTATTTTGGTTCTATCGTTGCTTCTGACCCACGGGCAGGCCGCGCAAATCAAAGGAAAGATAGTCAATGAAAATAAGGCCCCGCTTCCCGGGGCCAATGTTTACCTGAAGGGAACCGTTCTGGGAAGCGCCACCGATGCGAATGGCGAATTTACTATTGGGAATGTACCTTCCGGAAAGTTTTTCGTTACCGTTCTGGTTATCGGTTACCAGGAAAAAAACATTGCCATAACAATTTCGGATTCCGGGAAATACGACCTGGGAATAACCTCCCTGACGCCATCGGCGGTTGCAGGAGAACCGGTGGTTGTGACCGCCAGCAAATATGAACAAAAGGTCGAGGATGTGCCGGTAAGCCTAAGCACTCTCGGAAGACAAGAGTTGCACTACCGGAATTCAATCACCATTCAGGATGCGCTGGAATATGTCCCGGGGGTAAACATGAACTCCTCGCAGGTTAATATTCGCGGTTCCAGCGGCTACAGTAAAGGGGTGGGCAGCAGGGTGCTGCTCCTTCTGGACGGTGTTCCTTTTCTCACAGGCGATACCCGCGAGATTAATTACGAGGCCATTCCCATCTACATGGTGGAACGGGTAGAAGTGCTCAAAGGCGCCGGCTCCGCGCTTTACGGCTCCAGCGCTCTGGGCGGGGTTATCAATATTATCACACGGGATATCAGCCGGGTGCCACAATATTACGCCAAGGTCTATGGCGGAACGTATTCAAATCCATCGTACGCAGACTGGCGTTTTTCCGATCACCGCCGCTACCTAAACGGCGCCGGTTTCAGCTATTCGCGCAAGATCGACCGCACCGGTATTCTGATGGGTGTTTCCCATGACGAGGATGACAGCTACCGGCAAAATGACTGGAATAAAAGATGGTCCGGCAACGGCAAATTGCAGTTCGATCTTTCTCCATACCAGAAACTCACTGTGGCCGGAAACTACATGTGGCAAAAAAGAGGAGACTTCCTCTATTGGTGGGACCTGAATCATGCCCTGCAGTCGGCGCCAGGACAGTCCGATAATGTGGTTGAATCCAGGCGTTATTACATCACGTCCCATTACCGCTATATTTTGGGAAAGAGCCAGTATCTCACCGTTCGCGGCATCTGGTTTCAGAACCGTTTCGAAGATAATGTATCTACCGGAACCGGAGACAAATCAACTTCCCGCAATTTGAATGGCGAGGTCCAATATAATTCGCAATACGGCGACATGTTTTTTACTACCGGTTTCGAAGGGACCCATAATATCGTAAGATCGGATATTTTCGGCGACCATTCCGGTTTCGGGGCGGCAGTTTACACGCAAAGTGAAATCGCGTTCGGCCCCAGATGGAACGCCACCCTGGGCGCCCGGCTGGATTATTTCGATATTGATTCGGTAGGCGCCGATTCGCGGGCGAATCCCAAATTTGGGCTTGTTTATAAACCATGGGCAGGCAGCGCCTTCCGCGCATCAGTCGGTTTGGGATTCCGTGCACCTTCCATGGCAGAAGTGTTTACCTCCACCGACGTGGGCGGTTTACAGGTGGTCCCAAACACGCATTTGCGACCGGAAAAAAGCCGCTACTTCGAGGCCGGCCTAAATCAGATATTGCCGGCAAGGATGACCCTCGATCTTTCCCTTTTTTACAGCCGGTTTTACGATCTGATCGAAGGCAGTTTTCTGGAGACCGGGCAAATTCAGTTCCGGAATGTGACAAACGCAAGAATCCGCGGAAGCGAAGTAGATTTAAGCGGCGCGTTGTTCGGTTCCTTATTGAAATTCCAAATGAGCTACACATATGTGGATCCGCAGGATCTCGATCGCCATGTCTTTCTCAATTTCCGGCCGCGACATCTCTTTTACGGCAGCGTCCGGGCAAATCTTGCCTTTTTCCAGGCGGGAGTGGATTATCGCTACATAAGCCGCTACGATCGCATTGATGAAAAACTGGCGATCGTCGTTAATAATGCGGATCAAAGGGTTCCAATACATGTGGTGGATTTGCGGCTGTCAGCGGCAACCCGCCTTTCCGGTGCACCGCTGAGAATATCTTTTCAAATTAATAACCTTTTCCGCTACAACTATGTTGACCTGGTAGGTTCTTTGGGACCGTTACGAAATTTTGTGGTTACCATGGAAACCGGTTTCTAGAGGCTTTCGAGCAGGAAACAAAATTTCCTATCACCGCAATCACAATGCAAAAAAGCCCAAAAACAAAACAGCCCCACTTTCAAAAAGTGAGGCTGTTGAAATTATAAGGAGCCTGTCAAATCCAGTGCTAGTGGGTTTGACAAGGGGCTCCTATTAAATTTTCACTTGAAATAGGATCACCCCCTTCCTACAGGGCGTTCATCATCGCGCTGAAAATTTCCCCGTTAAATTCCCAGCACAGCATCAATTGCATCCGCAATATATGCAGCAATAATCAATAAGTCAATCAAATTTCAGATTCTTTTCTGATCTGTGCTCGCGCAAAAGCGCCCGGTTTTGTTGTCAAAAGCTCGCGGCTCCTGCCCTTGCTCCCAAAGATTTGATCACCCTTTGAAATTATTATCGCATCAAATCTCCGGAATAGTTGCTTTACCAGATCCTGGTAAAACATGGTCCATTCGGTGTCTTCCAAATCCTTCTCGAAGCGATGGTAGTTATAGGCGGTACCGCGATCGAACATTTTATTGTTCGTTCTCAGGCGCTTTTCCTCTTCCTCCCGAAAAAATCCAAATCGATCATTCGCACCGTCGTTAAATTGCCAGAATTCCTCCTCGTTGAGGCGAATTTCATCCTGCTCATTTTCATTTGCGGTGCCGTCTCCGGCTATTTCTTTCGCTGCGCCCATAAATATCGAAAATCTTTCAATTTTAAAGCAATATTATCTTATCGCTGATTCCGGGCGATAAACAGGCAATCCACATCCCGCTGTAATTCCTGAACATTAAGATCGCTTTTCTTCCTTGCAATGCTTTTCATCCCGTTGGTTTCTACAAAGTCCAGGTCCGCCCATTTTCCGTGAAATCGACTGAGATTCCCCCTGCTAACCATCTAATCTCCGGACACCTTCCTCAATTAAAATGCGACATGAATGTGGGATCTGCAATCCGAAAATAAAATGATCAGTTGATCACGGGCCACCCGCGGGCGCGTTATGTGCTCAAAACAGACCGAAGAGATCGGAGTAATTTATCAGAAAACTGAAACCGGCCTCAGAAATTCGATAATACAAATCATTCGAAAGATGTCCCAGATACCAGTCGGATTAATTTTTTTCTGCTATAAAAATGCGGATTGCCTGGCAAATGATCAAAACAAATCTATGATGAAAATATAAATATTCATTTCGCCGGTTTGAGGAGGACCGGGCTGGCACCATTATTGAAATTACCAGAAGGAGGGTCGGTGGGAAAGCTGCAGTTTTGGAAGCGACAGCCATGCGGGAACGATTTACCAAGATTGGGTTTGCACATGTTACTTTATCTGGACAAAATGGAAGATCAGCCGCTATATTTGCAGGTGAAAAATCATCTAAATAACCTGATCACCAGCCAAATCCTGAAACCGGGGACCAAACTTCCTTCATCGCGCGAATTTGCCATGAAGCTGGGAGTGCATCGAAATACTGTAGTGCATGCCTACGAAGAGTTGGAAGTGGAGGGAAAAATTGTCTCCCAAATCGGGCGAGGCACTTTTGTAAACGAAGTGAAGACTTTCCGCCCGACGCATTCCAATCGTTCGGAAATTGATTACGAGGAGCTGAATTTCGATTTTCAACTATCGCGTCACTGGGATAGGATGAATGAAACTGTGCTTTCCAAAATCCTGGATGCCCACTCGCGGAATTCGGGAGTAATTTCTTTCGCCATTCCTTTTCTGCCGGAAAAAGATTTCCCCCGGCTGTCCTTTCAAAACAGCGCGTACCTGGCAATTCAGCGGCATGGATTCGGTTTATTCAACCTCAACCAATCCGCCGGTTTTCAGCCGTTCCTGGAATTCCTGCCAAAGCTATTGATCAAACGCGGCATAACTTCTTCGCAAGAAAATTGCATGACGGTAAATGGAATTCAGCAGGGGCTCGATCTGATCTCGAAGATATTTTTGGAGCCGGACGATGCAATTCTCGTCGAAGAGACCACTTTTTCGGGAGCGCTGGAAATCTTCAAATCCTACGGAGCGAAAATTATTCCGGTGCCGATGGACGAGCGCGGGATGCGCATCGACAAACTGCCGCCGCTGATCCGAAAATTCAAACCCAAATTCATCTACACCATCCCCACATTTCAGAATCCGACTACGGTTACCATGCCGCTGGAACGCCGGAAAAAGCTGCTGGAGGTCGCGCAACGGTATGTGGTGCCGCTGGTGGAGGACGATTATCTCAGCGAAATGCGCTGCGACGGGTCGAACGTCGTCTCGCTCAAAGGATTGGATAAAGCCGGGATCGTGATCTACCTCTCCAGCGTTTCCAAGGCGCTGTTGATGGGAGTTCGTCTCGGATGGATTGTTGCTTCGGGCGATATTTTAAGGAAACTGATATTGGCAAAACAGACCAGCGATATCCAGAGCAATTTTCTGATCCAGGCCATAGTGTATGATTATTGCCAGAAAGGTTTGTACGACAAGCATCTGAAACGTAATATCCGATTGTGCCGGCGGAACCGGGATATAATGCTGGAAGCTGCTTCCCGGCACCTGCCCCATTGGGTGCGTATATCGCCTCCGGAAGGTGGCTATTTCCTGTGGGCCGAATTGCCACCTGAAATTTCCGGCTCTGAGATTGCGCAACAAGCTGTCCGGCAAAATGTGAGCTTTGTCCCCAAGAAATATTTTGTTCCCGACCGGGGTTCCGACAATGGTTTCCGCCTGAGTTGTGTCGGGCCGACAGAAAGGGAGATTGAGGAAGGGGTGCGAATCATCGGCCGGATCCTGCGCGAATATCGCGCTTCACGGGTAGCCTGAATGAGGGGCAAATTGCCAGCTGCCGGCGTTTTAAAAATGTCTGGGAATTTCGGGACATTTTGGGTTAATTTTGGCATGAAGGGATGAAAACGAAAACGTACGGAATACGGTATATCAGAAATCTTAGTGTGAAATCGGCTTTATGCTTTTTGCTGACGATTATGGCTTCGGCTGCCGGACAGCAGAGCAGCGGCGCGCAAACTGAAAAACAGTTCGTTGAATCGCCGGTATTCTTCAACAACTGGTATCTTAATCCTTACGGTGTGAACGGATTCCGCGATGTTGCACCTGGCTTTTTTGATGAGCCGTTTCTGAATGCTTATCTGAACCCGGCGGATTTCCCGGATTTCCGGCTGAAAAATAACCGAATTTACATGGATATCCGCGGCTGGCGGTACGAGCTTTCCGGAAAGCCGATTTCCGCACAAACCGGGGGCGCAGGCATCACCGCGATAAGTTCGGATGGTGATGCGGATCTGCCGCTGCCCGGCCAGGCAGCGTACGCTGACAGCTACGCACCCTATATTTCACTGGGGTATTTGGGAAAACCGTTTGGCGGGCAAAATTCTCGCTGGTCCATCGGCGCAGGCTATCAGCTTGTCCGCAGCTCGGATCCGGCTGCGGGCGTGCAATTAAATGGGCTTACGCCGAATAAGGATGAGGCTCCGGTGATCCAAAACAAAACCAGCGGCCATTTCGCTTCATTATTTCTTGCGTATGAAATTTCGCCGCGCCTGCGAGCCGGATTTTTATTGAGCGGCTGCTACTACCGCCAGCGCCGGCCCGACAGCCAAAATTTCCGCAATAGCGCGGCTACCGGCGCCTCCGTCTTCCAGGACTACCGAACAGCGTACGAACAGGATTACGATCATCTCGACGTTGCAGCGGGATTCCGTTATCGGCTCAAGCCCGCCTGGACAATCGGCGGAAAGATGGGCTACCTGAAAGGCCGGGCGGAGCAGCGCAGTATTTTGAAAAACGAAAACATAATTCACAGCATTTCCATGAGTCCCGCCGGCTGGTCCGATATGAGCGAAAATGATAGTGAATACCAGAGTTGGGATCATCCCGGCAATTATTGGTACGGATTGCTGCAATCCCGCTTTGCGATTTCCGACAACAGCGAGATCAGCGCTTTTCTCCAGGCCGGGCGGAGCCGCATCGATCTGGAAAATATCAGTGAAATCAGCATCGTCTCGGTCACCGCGGAAGAAACCGAGTTATTTGGTTCGTTGCAGCGGAAAAATGGGGAAAACCGGCAGGCGGTTAGCGCTGCCGGCACCGGCCAACGAAAGGATTGGTACCGCTAGGGAATGGC
>Ga0315542_1002518_pt1 | contig 11101 bp, 8 predicted proteins | sample SalMarSW160120MG_FD_202541 | JGI IMG/M metagenome (GOLD analysis project Ga0315542, IMG submission 202541) | Salt marsh sediment microbial communities from the Plum Island Ecosystem LTER, Massachusetts, United States - Salt Marsh Sediment SW1601-20 ... | reverse complement strand
GACAATATAATTTTCACAATCGGATTGTTGTGCCATCCAAGATGGGGGAGGCTGTCCATCAGCCGGAGCTGCCTGAAGAGGCTTGATCAGCGCCCGAGCACAGTTTTTGCAACTCAAAAATCCAGGCCGCTAAATTTTCTGCCGCGATTTTGTGCTCGGTTCAAACGCATCGTCAGCACGAATCCAATAGTTGTCGATCTGGATCTTCCGGAGGCGAATCCTGGCCTGGGTCCTAAAATAACCGAACCAGCATCGTCAGGGAACATTGTGATCAATCCGAGATTGCTCCTGTGGCACCTGTAGTCTTCATTTAATAAGGTAATCAGAGAAATCTCTCGGTGCGGGTCAGGGAAATGATTTAGAACCTCTCTACACATGATCCTACCGGTTGCCCCAAATATACCCTAAACCCGCTCGGGAAGCAAGGTTAATATAATATATCTTATCGTGTGCATACATCCAAGAACTTTTTGTGTGCTGGCATTTGGACCCCTGTTGCCAAGGTCCGCATTTTACTACCCTCTATTTGATGCCCAAGTGACGATCTCCGTCTCGTAAACGAGGCGGCTTCTCAGCCAACGCTCGGCGCAACCGCCCACGTTACCGGCTGACCGCTCCGTCCGAGCGGGTTGTACAAAGCCAAAGTCAAGATATTACGAGCCGCGTTCACGTCTCGGTCAAGGATCAGACCACAGTCAGGACATTCATGCGCACGAACCGACAAACCTTTAGGAACAATGCTCCCGCATCTGCTACATGCCTGGGTCGTATTGGACGGGTTCACGGCGATGACTGGAATACCAGCGCTTTCAGCCTTGTATTCCAACATCTGCCGGAACAGTCCGAAGCCAGCATCATGCGAAGAAAGGGCCAGGTGTCCGTTTCGGTTCATAAAGCCGAGGGAAAGGCTTTCGATAGCAATCAGGTCATTCTCAGCTACAAGCCGGTTGCTGACCTTGTGCAGATAATCCGCTCGCTGATTAGCGACCTGCGCGTGCAAGCGAGCAATCTGCCGGTAGGTTTTACGCTGGCGGTTGCTTCCCTTGACCTGCCGGGAAGCATGACGGGAAAGGCGACGGAGTTTCGCAAGGCTCTCTCTCAGCCAGCGGGGGTTTTCAACCAACTCCCCACTAGAAAGGGCGGCGAGGCTTTTCAAACCGACATCCACACCTACTTGCTTTCCCGTCTGGATCGGTCGCTTTTCGGGTTCGGGCAACTCGAGCATCAGGCAGACATGCCACCGTTTCCCAACCCGCTTGATCACGGCGTGCTTGATTTCAGCCTCGGCAGGGATGGCTCGATGGTAGCACATTTGTACTTCACCGACGTTCTGAAGGTAGAACGACCTGCGGCCTTGCTGGTTCCGGCGCAGCTTGCAACCGTCGCCGTAGGTATACTCGATGCTCTTGAAGCGATTGCGCCCCTTGAAACGTGGATAACCGGGGGTCTCACCCGCTTTTACTCTGCGGAAGAACGCGCCGAACGCTTTATCCAAACGGCGCAAAAGCTGTTGAACACTGGTGGCGTTCAGCTTCCCGAAGGTATCTGGATTATCGTGGCGCAGATCGCGAAAGCGTGCCCATTGCGCTCCGTAGCCGATCCCCTTGCCTGTTTCCCGATAGCTTGTAATGCGCTGCTCAAGGGCGGCATTATAGACAAGACGGGATTGCCAAAGCAAAAAGTCCAGAGACTTAGCCTGTTCGTCGTTTGGGCGAAGGAGATACTTAAAAGTTCGCATCATGGTCTAGCTCGACTTTTGGTTCTCGATATATCGCTTGACGGTTTCTTCGCAGACAAAACCAACTGTACCCACGTAGTAGCTTCTGCTCCAAAGGCTAGGCAGGCGAGAGCGCAATTGCGGATACTTCTTGCGCAACAAGCGAGAAGTAAAGCCTTTGAACTGGTTGGCAAGATGTTGCGGCGCTTCGGTTGGATCGCTCTCGTTAAACAGATGCACGTGATCAGGCATGATCTCAAGCGCCTCAATTGTTACGCCCAGTTCTTGCGCTTTCTGGTACAGCAAGGAGCACAAATCATCGGCGATTTCGCCCATCAACACCTTGCGTCTGTATTTCGGACACCAGACAAAGTGATACTTCAACGAGAAAACGCTTCCCGCGTCGCGTCGATACCGTGTGTCGTTCATAGAACAAATGTACTACGATATTCGATGTTTGTCAACTATCTAAGTTTCTGTGGGAGCACTCAAGAAATGTAGAATCAGACAGCCAGGGGTAAATGAGTAACCTCCTGCCAAGAGCCACTTAGCCAAGCAGTCCGAGCTTTCGCGGTCAAGGCAGCGCCTTGGTGTGTCCAGCGAGCTCCAGACCGTTTGAGGCGCATGGTCACAATCTGTTTGCAGCCACTTTCGACGGTGCCGCTACCGATGAAGTAGCCCTTGGCTCGAAAGTCAGCATAGCGCATACGTTCAAGATTGTTGGTGTAGTACGAAATCAGACGTTTCACAGGCTCTCCCACCCGCTGCAAATGAGCGCGACATTCTCGCAAAACATCTTCGACTTGTCCATCCCATAGCAAGGCTTTCATTTCCGTGATCCATTCGTCTTTTTGTGTTTTAGAAAACGGTAGAGCTTCTGCGACCGCAAAGAGGTATTGGCTGGCGTGATACCAATCCACGATTTGTACAGCGTTTGGAAAATACTGTTCTATCAGTTTCCAAATCCAAGCCGCTCCATCACAGATAAAGATCAATTCAGCCGCCTGATCGGCTTGATGATAAACACCCGTACCCCATAACAATTCTCCAAATGCGTCAGCAGGTTCTAAGCTGGTATAGTAAGCAATCTTTTGGGCACGCAGTTCTTCACTTCCATAGCGAGGCCCAACATCATACCAACTGATTGTTTTCGCCTCTCTCCACTCTTCTTCAAGCGGAGCGAAGGCCCCATCTATGGAGCCATACTTTCTTTTGGGGCCTGGTTGGCGCTCGCGTTCCTGTAAGTAAGCGATATCCTGACTGCGATCGATCCAGACCTGCTCACGTACGGCTTGTTTGGTGCCAATTCGCTGCGTTTCCCGTCGGATGGTGTTGGCGCACACCTCCACTTGTAAATATTGTTCAATTTGTCGCTTGGCCTCCTCAAAAGAGACCGTGATCCCGGCTAAGCCCAGTAAACTGCTCATCTCTTGGGTGGCTTGACCTGCTCGCAATCCTTGTTCTTCATCCAAGGCTACCCACCGCCGCCCACATGGACACCGATAATATGAACGTCGATAGCTTGTCCAGCCGAAAACGCTCAGGACTTGTGCTTCTCGCCGCGATACTCGCTTCCCTCGTTTTCCACATTTACAATCGGCTTCTACTCCATTTTGCTGCTTGTCCATCAGGCTTAACATTTCCCCATAACTGTTTCTCCCGATCCTTTGCAGGCTACTCCGTAGCGCTTGCTCCAGTTCTTCTGCTTTGATTTCTTCTCTCTCTACTTGCTTGGCAAAATCTGTCACCATGAGTTGTTCGATTTTCTGGATCGTTTCTGTGTTAAACTTCATTTGGGAGTCCTTTGGTTAGTTGTCTTTTCCGAAAAAAACAGTTATACCAAAAGACTCCCTTTCTACATATCTTGAGTGCTCCCGACTCTACTGCAAAACGTTTGTGGCCGGCTTGCCCGTGATAAAATAATCCAAATGGCTGCAATCAATATTGATTCTACCCTAAAGTCCTGCCTCGCCGGTGTGTTCTCCAGGCATCCGGTTGCCCTGGCTTATCTCTTCGGTTCCGCTGCTACGGGGCGAACCACCCCTTTGAGCGATATCGACATCGCCCTGGTTCTCCTTGAAGGCCAGATCGATGATAAAGACCGGTTGATGTTTGAATTGAAAGTGGAAGATGAGCTTGCTAGCGGGTGTGGTCTTTCCAATGCCGATGTGCGTGTGATCAATAAGGCTCCTGTAGCGATCCGTGGGGAAGTCGTCACCGAAGGCATCTTACTCTTCAGCCGGGATGAAGAATTACGCGTTGAATTCGAGACTCGCACCCGCTCCGAGTATTTTGATTTCTTGCCCGCCATCAAATTTATTCGCGAATCCTATTTCGATCATCTGAGGGAAAGAGGGTTTAATGGTTAACCCCGGTAAAGTGGAAGGGATGTTGCGCGATCTTGAGTCTACAGTGGATCAGCTTCGTCAAATTGTCCAAGTTGATCGGAAGACTTTTTTAGAAGACAGCATTCTAAGCGGGGCGGCGAAATACTATCTGCAGACCGCTATTGAGACCTGCATCAACATCGGTAACCACATTATTGCCTCAGAGAAATATCGTTCTCCCAAAGATTACCGCGATGTTTTCAGCGTGCTGAATGAGAAAGGCATTCTCCCTGATGATATGGCCGAAACGCTTCGCTTGATGACCGGTTTACGCAACAGGCTTGTCCACCTGTATTGGGATGTGGACGACGAACAAATTTACACTTACCTACGGGAGAATTTGGATGATTTTGTGACTTTCAGCCAATATATCCTGGAGTTTTTAGAACAGCAATCATAAGAAATTTGCCTAATCAAACCATCTCCTCAGACAAACCCATGTTCTTTAGCCCACAAAGCCGCCTCTAACCTGGACTTGACCCCCAACTTTGCCAGGATATTACTGACGTGGAACTCCACCGTCCGTTCGGAGGTCTGCAGCGCCAGGGCGATCTCTTTGTTGGTACGGGCCTCCTCCAGGAAACGCAGCACTTCTAGCTCCCGATCTGTAAGCGCTTCGCCAAGCGACGTCCCCTGGTTTTCCTGCAGGATGGCAACCACCTCCCCCGGGATAGCGGGGCTCAGCCAGGTCTTGCCCCTGGACACCGCCCGCACCGCTTCAGGGATAAGAGCGGGGTCTTCGTCTTTCAACAGGTAGCCATCTGCTCCAGCTTTTAGCAGTCCAATCACCGTACCAGGGTCGTTGTAGGCAGTCAATACCAGAATGCGTATCGCTTGGGAGGTTTCTTTCAAAGTACGCAGCACCTGGATGGCTTTCATGCCGGGCATATTGACGTCCAACATTAGCACGTCTGGCTCGAGCTCCTGGGCCAGGCGCAGAGCCTGGTCGCCGTCAAGCGCCTCCCCGATCACCTCGAAGCCGCCGGCATAGGCCAGTTCGTTGCGCACTCCCGAGCGCACGATGGGGTGATCGTCAGCAATTAAAACGCGGATTTTGGCCATGTTTTGATAAGATCAGGGAATGGGAGATGTGGGGAAAAACAAACCACGAATTTCGCCAATCTTCACGAATACTTCTGATATCTTTTTCGTGAAAATTCGTGTAGATTAGTTGATCGTTTCCCTTGATCTTCATCCTTTATATCATTACAGGTATTTTTGCCAACAAAATCGTGCCTCGTCCGGGGGCGGACTCGATCGCCAGGGAACCCTTCAGCGATTCCAGCGTCTCTTGTAGGCCTACCAGCCCGAAGTGGTGCTCGTTGCTAAGCGCCTCCAGGCGGGGCGGGACAATGAAGCCATTCCCGTCATCCTGGACGCGCAAGGTAAGGGATCCTGGCTCGATCTGCAGCCGGGCCTGCACGCGCTGCGCATTGGCGTGTTTGACCACGTTCTGCAGAGCCTCCTGAAAGACGCGGTACAGGCATAGGCCGGCAGCTTCGGGAATCTCCCGATCCTCGAAGCCTTCAACCTGGAAATCGATGTGCAGGGGCAGTTCGCTGTTCAGCTCAGCGGCGCGCGCCTGCAGGGTGGGCACCAGCCCCAGGTTGTCCAGAGCCGGCGGGCGCAGGTCGGCGCAGATGGCGCGCAGGTCGGACAGGATGTGGCGTACCTCGCCCTGGAGCTGCTGCAGCTCCTGATTGCCTTCGGCTCCATGTTTGGGGCGCGACCCGGCAATGCGGAAGTTCAGCCCGATCAGGGACTGGATGGTCTGGTCGTGCAGATCGCGGGCCAGGCGCTTGCGTTCCGCCTCGCGCGCCTGCAGCACCTGGCGGTGCAGACGGCGCACCTCTTCCAACAAGGCTGCGTTCTCCAGGGCAGCTTTGGCCTGGCGTACCACCACTTCGAGGATCTCCAGGTCGTGGCTATCGAACTCGCCGCCGCGCCGCTCGCCCAGCACGAGCAGACCTAATGGCCCGCGGCTGCCGTTAAGCAGCAGCCAGAGCTGAGGCCTGCGACCCAGGAGGCGCAGACGATCCGGCCTCTCCAGCGATAACCTATCCACCAGCTCGGCAGCGCGCCCGGCTTCTTTTCCGGCGGCGGCGTAGATTGAATTCAAGATTTGCGCGCTGGAGCGGGGATCGATGGCTGGGCGTGAAGCGCCTACTGCTCTCAGAGGCGATTGTGAGGAAACGATTTGCCCGCTGCTCAGCAGCAGTCCGGCGTGCCCGAGCTGCATGGTCTTCTGCAAAGACTGGCACAGCATGGCGGCGATCCCGGCTGCATCGCTCTCAGCGCGATCCAGGGCCTGGCTGATCTGGCGCACTGCGGCCCGGTCATCGTACCAGCCGCCGTAGAAGACCCGGTTGACCAGGCGCTGGAGCTGCAGATAGAGAGGATGGGCCAGTAAGATCAAGCCGGCCACCACGACCAACCCCAGGGCGGTCAGGCGGTGGTTCTTGCCGGGCATCAACTGCGGCGCGAGCAGATACACCAGGCCGTAGATCGCGCCGACCAGCGTTAAGGCCAGCATGTACGCCGCGCTGCGATTGAGGTAAGGCTCCAGGCGGATCAGGCGGTAGCGCAGGATGGCGAAGCTGTAGCCCAGCGGCAGGATGGGCAGGGCCAGGAAAGTGGTCTGGTAGTTCAAGATAGGCCGGCCAGCGATCGCTTCCGGGAGCAGTGAGAGCAGCACGAACGGCAGGAAGCCCATCAAGGCCGCCAGGGCGATCAGCCCCTGCTTGCGGCGGTTCTCTACGTCTCTGCTGTGCCGGTATGCGTAAACCAGCACGCCAACAGAAATGAGCAGGGTGAGGCCCAGCCACGGATAGCTGATGGCCGGCGAGATCCAGGATGGCGAACCCAGCAGATATGCCAGGCTGAAGGCCAGCGCCAGGGCATACAGGGCCGGGAGTGTTTTGCGCAAGCGTCTGTTGGGCTGCGGCGAGGCCAGGGCCAGGTGGGTGTGAATGGTCAGAGGTCCAACCCACCACAACAGCAGCCCGAAAATCCGGCTACCCCAGTCCAGGTCGATCGTAGAGAGCGATCCAAAACCCAGGGCAGCGCTGATGCCCTGGCTGAACAGGAAGAATTTGAGCACCGGGTCGCCGGGGCGGCTGAGCGCCAACACCAGCACACCCAACAGCCAGAAGGAGAGAGAAACCAACAGCGGGCTCAAGCGATTCCACAAGGTCGCTGCGGATGGTGGCGCCAGGGTCAGTTTGGTCTTGATGTAATCGCCCTCGAATGGGCTCACCTGGCGATAAACCACGTACCTGGCGGTGTCTCCGGGATGCAGGCCGCCCAGGTACTGCGAGGCGAAGAAATCTTTTTCGTTCACGGAACGGATGTGGTCCCCGGGTAGGAGCCTGCCGGCCGCCGGTCCATCTGGATCGACCACCCGCACCTCCCCGCTGCGCAGGGCGAACTCGATGCCGTCATACGGGTAGCGCACCTGCTGCCAGCCGGCAAAGGCCAGCACCGCCAGTGTGAAAGCCGCCAGGGTGTACGGGCCGTAGCGCCGCAAAAGCGCAGGGAGAGGAATATAGAATTTGCGAGATTGAAGCTGGACGCTGTGCATCGCCAACCTGCTCCGGGAATTGCTTTTGGAACAGTATAGCCCAAAGTTGGCGAAATGGTAACTGTGGATATCCACAGGTCCGGACTGGAATGTCACCTGTGGATTTCCACAGTATACAGGGACCTCATTTATTGCTAAACTGGTATTGTGATAATGTCGTTTCTGCCCCCCCAAGCGGAGTAATGAATAATGCAAGTCTTGCGCTATTTGAGGCAGACATATTTTGGTTACCAAGATTGTTACAAGCGTAATCCTTTGGGAGAAAGGAAATGTTAGATTTCTTCATATTGCTCGCCCGCCTGTTGGTCTTGATCGTTCTGGTCCTGAGCGCCGCCTGTTCGACGGGCACGCCCGATTCTGCCCAACCCACGCCGCCTGCCACCGCTGCAGGTCAGGGAGAGGCTGAAGGTGAGGGCCATGTGGTCATCACCTTCGCCAGCGACGAATACCAGCGTGGTCTGTACGAGCCGCTGATGGAGGAATTCAACCGCCAGAACCCGGGGATCACGGTGCAGTTCGTGCCGCTGCCCCAGCCGGAGCCCGGCGAGCCGTTTGAGATCACGGACTGGAACCGCATGCTGGCCAGCGCCGGCGATACTACCCTGATGTATGGCCTGCGCAGTATGGGTTCGAGCGGGAGTGTTTATTTCCGGGACTTAGGCCCCTTGATCGACATGGACGCCGCCTTCGCTCCCGACGATTTTTGGCCCGGAGCACTGGACGCCTGTGGCGATAACGAAGGCCACATCCTGGGCATTCCACTCACCATTAGCCTCAACGGTATCTTCTTCGATGAAGCGGTTTATGACGCCGCCGGCCTGGCGCACCCGGCGCCCGGCTGGACCTGGGATGATTTCCGCAAAAGCACCGCCGCCCTGGCCCAGAAGAAGGGCGACCAGATTCGCTACGGCTATGCGGAGCGCGGTTATCTCTACGGTTCCGTCCTGGAGCCCCTGGTTGGCGCCTACCTGGAGCGCAACGGCGGTGAGGTCGACCCGCAGGCGCTGCAGGCGGAGCTTGGATGGTATTTCGATCTGATCGAAAGCGAAGCCATCACCCCCATGCGCAGCATGCAGGGGCAGCAGGACTGGCAGGAATGGGAGAAGCTTTTCCAGGGCGAGGCCCGCCCGGCCATGTGGTCTGGCTCCCTGGGAGAGTCCCTGCCGGGAGGGGCCATCATGATCAGCGGTGAGGATCCCTTCTCCGGGATGGCGATCAAGGATTTCGGTTTTGCTCCCTATCCGGTTGCAAGCGATCAGGCAGGCGGGCGCACCTCGCCGGCCAGCGCCATGTGTGGGTCGATCAGCGCCGGCAGCCAGCACCCGCGCGAAGCCTGGGCCTGGCTCGCGTTCCTCTCCCACCAGTGGCTGGTCCGCGACCGCAACGCCCCCTGGGAGATCACCCAGATGCCCTCCCGCCAATCGCTGGCGGAGCAGGTAGATTTCTGGAAGAACCTGCCCGAGAAGGCCGTCCCTGCCATACGTTTCGCTGCGGAGCACGCCTGGTACGGGACCCTGTATTCCAGGGCCTTCGATGCGCTCAATACCGCCCTGACCGAGACATCCGGCGGCGGCGACTTCGCGGCCGCATTCGAAAAAGCACGGGCAGCGTTGGCCTCCACGCCCGAGCCCACCCCTGACAGCGCTGCCATCGTGGTTGCCACGCCGCCGGCCCCGCCCCCTTCCGACGCGACCGTGATCGACTACTTCTACGACGGCATCAACAATCCCGACGCCGGGGATTTCAAAGCCCTGGTCGAAACCTTCAACCAGTCCCACCCCGACCTGTTCGTCAAGGTCAGCGGGGATTTCGGCAGCCCGACGGAAACCACGGATTGGCTCGCCTTCATGGCGGGCAAGTATGACTGCTTCTCCTGGTATTCGATCAGCGGCGAGCAGAACACGGATGCCCTGCTCAGCCTGAATTCTTTCCTGGACGCTGAAGGTCCGGCTTTCGCCCAGGACTTCCCACCCGAGCTGCTGGACCAATACCGCCAGGCAGGCGACCTTTTCGGACTGCCTACCTCCAGCCAGCCGCAGATCATGGCCTACAACGCCGATCTGCTGTCCAAACACGGCCTGGAGCCGCCCCCCAACGAGTGGACCTTCGACGATTTCATCCAGTTGGCTGCGGCGGCCGCTTCGAGCGAGGGTGAGAAAAGCTACGGCTTCATGACCAGCGAGTGGGACAGCCTGCTGCTCGCCGGGCGAGGCGTCCAGTTGTACGATATATCGCCTGAGAACGCCCGCATCGATACCCCCGAGATGCTCGGCGCCCTGGCCTGGCTGGATGAATTGAAACGGACCGGCGTGCTGCTGGTGCAAGGCCAGGATAACTGGGATGAGATCAACGATGCCATAACATCCGGGCGGGTAGCTTTTTGGAGCACTCAGGCTGGCCAGCCGGATTATTACTTCAACCCCTACGAAGAGCCGCCTTATAAGATCGGGGCGGCGCCCATGCCGGCCATCCAGGATGCGGGATACGGGATCAATTGGGCCATAACGCGCGCTAATTTCATTGCGCGCAGCAACCAAAATCCGCAGGCCTGCTGGACGTGGGTCAAATTCCTGTCCGAGCAGCCCAATGCCTACCCCGGCGTCCCGGCGCGTCTCTCGGTCGCCGATTCGCCGGCCTGGAAAGCCCAGGTGGGCGAGCGCAACGCAGAAGTTTACCGCTTCGCCCTTGCGAACGCCACGCCGGCCAGCGAAATGCCGAATCCGGACCGGACCGTATGGCCGCTGTACACCTGGAGAAGCCAGGCGGTGTCCGCCGTCCTGAAAGGCGAGGATCCTGAAGATGCGCTGGCGGCCTCGCAGGACAAGGCCGAGACTTACCTGGCCTGCATCCAGCCGGTCGAGACCGCCGGGATGAGCGACGAGGAGGTGCAGAAAGAAGTGGCGAACTGCGCCCGCCAGGCCGATCCGGGTGGGCAGTGGCAATGAGCTGCTCAAGAAAACAAAAAATGGCTCTCGGCACTATTTCTAATTGCCAGATCAAGGAGCACTATTGTATAGACAAATGTTATCGGGAATTTGGATAAAATACACTTGTCATGCTCCGGTGGTGAGTATAAATTGAAAACACCGACAATCTGTCCAAACAATTTGTAAGCACTTTCCTCAAGTATCCTATTCTTTTCTTCTGAATGATTAAATTCCATAAAGCAGGAGACGTCGTATGAGCCTCACTCATTTCGTTTATCGCATTGCCACTGAACCCCAATTCGCCAGCCTTTTCCGCAATGATCCAGAAAGAGCAATTAGCAATGCCGTCTCTCCCCTGGAACCCGATTCGGTACAAGCCCTAATCAGAGTTCTTGGGAATTCCCGTTTGGTTAGAACTCTATTGAGTGATTCAGACATAGGACCAGATGGGCCGACCGATTGGGCGGTCCCAGACATATCCTTGGGGGAA
>Ga0315542_1002517_pt1 | contig 11110 bp, 12 predicted proteins | sample SalMarSW160120MG_FD_202541 | JGI IMG/M metagenome (GOLD analysis project Ga0315542, IMG submission 202541) | Salt marsh sediment microbial communities from the Plum Island Ecosystem LTER, Massachusetts, United States - Salt Marsh Sediment SW1601-20 ... | reverse complement strand
TTACGCGGTCGCGCTTCGAGTGGAAACGCCAATTCGAAGTGGCCCCAGCCGCTAACATCGTAGAGGAGGGCAGTATTCTAACTCGCCTTCCTGGCCCCGCAGGCAACGAAGTGGTCCAGTTGGGCCAGTCCGGTGCCTTGGCAGTTGGTGAGCGTCCTTGCGGCCTCTCACTGCAATCCCGCATCACTGCGAACACCTTTGCGGATGTTCGCAACTACACCGTGCCTGCTGCACCTGGACCGTACACGGTCCAGCTGCCGCATGCCAACCTTCTCCTCGTCGCTCCCGCTACGGCTCAGGCGTATTTGTGGGACAACACCGCAGCAGCTGCGATCACTGTTGTCGCGCACATCGCGGTGCCCGCTCCCGGTCCTGGCAACGTGGATATCGATCCCGTTACGGGTCTGATGACCTTCGACGTAGCCGAAGCGGAGCACAACATCACGATCACTTATCGGTGGAACCTGACCGCCATCGAGCGTGATCTCATCCTGCGTCAGAGCCATGTCAACCGTGGCGCCGAGGATCAGTTCGGTCTCATGACGGTGGGCTACGGCGACTGCCTGGTCTACACGAGCATGTACGAAGCCGATCAGGCGTATACCGTGGGTGCGCAGTTGACCCTCGGTAACGGCGGCGTCTTTACGCTGGGTGGCGCGACCAATTTCGGTCGTGTCGTATCTGTACCTTCTCCGGGTGACCCCTACCTCGGCGTCGAGTACATCAGCCCGGTATAACCCGAAACTGAAGAGAGGAGAAAAACATGTCACAAGTGTTTTCAGGAAAAGCTGCTCTTCGGGATCGGAAGGGCAACGACATCGCAAGAGGACCCGCTTTCAAGACGATGCCCCGTACGGGGAGCGTCAGCTACTCGGCAAACACACCCTTGGTGGGTGCGAATGGCGAGTACAACCAGGGCAGCGTGTCCGGACTCATCGAACAGATGGATGCCATCGTCAAGCAGGCTCGCGCAGGCGAGATCCACCGCGACGAGGGTTCCCTCGACATCTCTGCTTGGAGCCAGCAGGGTCACATCGTGCAGGCCGCTCTCGCTGAGCAGCGTCCTGCCGAGGGTGGTCCCTTCCAGGTTCTGGGTGAGGTGTTCACTGACTCCGTGGCCGAGACCATGGGGCGCATGGGATTCACCAACAAGGTCTTCGCCCAGCAGGACGTGGCCGAGGGTGGAACCGCGCGTATCCGCATCCGTCAGAAGGACGTAACCTCCTGGCTGATGCTCTCGGATGGTCACACCATCGAGTCTCTCATCCGCCAGAAGTACATCTATCCTCGGGGCTACAACCTCGAGACGCTGGTACTGATGGAGGAGGCTGAGATTCACGAGGCTGGCGCGCAGATCATCGAAGAGAAATACAATGATGCACTCGAAGCGACCATGGTCCGCGACGACAACATCACGAAGTTCCTCCTCGATCAAGCCGCTCCCACTGACAACGACGTAATCGCGTTTAACGCCTTTACGCCTCAGGTCTTCGTTACCCTGCGTAACCAGATCTGGCAGTGGAGCCTCCCGGTCCCGCACGCCCTCATGGCGATTGACCTGTGGGACGACCTGTTCGCGGATGCGGACTGGGCACGTTGGTACTCGCCCATCGAGAAGCACGAGTTGGCCGTAGAGGGCAAGCTCGGGCGTCTCGGTGACATCGAGCTGATCACGGACGGATTCCGGTACGACACCTTGCAGGTTCTGCAACCTGGCGAGGTGTACTTCCTGTCCTCTCCGTCGACTCTCGGTGTGAAGGCGAACATGATCGCCCTGAACTCCAGTGTAGTAGACCAGCGCATGCTCGGCCGTGCCGTGCGTGGTTGGTTCATCTTCCTGCGTCAGGCGAGCGTGCTCGGCAACAGCCGTGGTGTCTCCAAGGGTGTTCGGCTCTAGTAGCTAGACGTCCACCCCTCGGGGAGCTTCGGCTCCCCGAGGGGTTTTTCTCGTTTGGATTGTTCAACCAGTTTCTGTTACTGGGACCTGATTCAACAGTCCAACCCAACACACGAGGTCAACAATGGCAACCAAGGCTCCTACGTATATTAAAGTCAACGGCCGTCTCTACAAGAAAGCAGCGGCAGATCCCGACGTCAACAGCGCACTCACCTTGCTCACGTCAGCAAAAGAAAAGTTCAGCAAAGCACACACACCAGAGGAAGTTGAGCAGGCCAAGGCTGAGCTTAAACAAGCTGCACAGAATCTGTTGTCCTCCATCGCCTAACAGGAGCGATCATGGCTCGTCTCAACAAACGGGTACCCGTTACGGTTACCTACAAAGGGCTCTCCTACGAGATCGTTCAGCAGAAGCAAGCGGCACCTACAACGGTCACCTTTAAGGGGGCCAAGTACGAGCTCATCTCTGCAGAACGTATGGAGATTCCGCCAGAGGCTACGGAGTACATGCCAACTCCGGTGGAGCAGGACATCTTTGTACGCATGTCCACTCCGGATTACCGGTTGTTGCGGTCATTGCCTCAAGCGATGGAGGGTCCTCTGCGTGGGATGCTTGATAGGGCTGCGCAGAAAAAGTTGAACACCGGACGAGCCGAGGTAGCAGCTTCCGAAGCGGAAGTACGTGCAGCCATCTCTGCACTGGAAGACTTCATTCAGACTGAAGAAAATACTGCTGCTGTAACACACGCTCAAGACTTGATGTCTACCTGGAAGCGCAACTACCTGCTTCCAGACAAGCCACTGAGCAAGCCTCTCCCAAGTTTCCAAAAGGAGCTCCCGCGTAGCACGAACATCCGCATGTTCCACTACAAGGGTGCGAAGTACGTACTGGTACAAGCGGATGAAGCTCCTGATTACATGAAGGGGCGCCCTTCTCCCACGTATGAAGATGTGCTGGAGACTGAAGTATTCAGCGATCTCGTCACGAATATTCACCCTTCTATTAAGGACAACATTCCTATCTCGCAGCTTAAGCGCAGTGTGGACGCTGTCCAGCAAGCTGAGATGTCCTTGCGCCGCGCCAGTGATGATCTGAACAATGATAGAAGTCCGGGTGTTCGTTGGCTCACCGACGCCTTTTTCAAGGGAAATCGAGATAAGCTGGAAAGGCTACTTGCTGACCCGGACCTCGTCCGTGAGTCAATCAATAAGTACATCAACGATATACAGGAAGCTCTTGTTGCGGCACAAACCGCTGTAACTGTGATCACCGATATCAGCAATATGATTACTGAACGTGGATGGGCTAGTAAGTGGACTATGAAGAAGGAGCGCAGCGCTCTACGCAAGGACATCCTGGAAAAAATCTACGGGATGAACGAGGCTGAAATCAAGAACTTCTTCAGCAAGGCATACGAGATTAAGCAGGAGCGCGCCAAAGAACCGCCCAGCAAAGAGCCAACTGGTAAAGAACGCGCGTAATTCTTCTATGAGCAACAAAACGCCAGCTACTATTACCTTCCGTGGTCGCACGTATAGACGCGTACAGGCGCAGCAACTACATAGTGTATACGTTGGCACTATCTACGCAGAAGAAACAACCCCGTACGACAATCCTGCTTATGGAACGGGAGTCGATGTGGGGCCTACCTCAGCAGTAGCAGTTCTGGCAGCGCGCGATTTAAACAAGCTGAAAAGCGGGTTAGAAACCACAGAAGCCAGCATCCTGCACGGTCTGCAGAAAGCTCCTACAGACTGGCAGATTCGTTTGTTCACCGAAATCAAGGCTCAGGATATGGGCGAGTTTGAGCATCAAATCCGGCAGGAGTGGACAAACGCAGAGCAGATACTGCGCGACGTTCACATGGGTAAGACGGTGGTGCTCGAGAACGTCATCGATGAGCTGTTTATGGAGATGCCATGAAACGTGGATTCACCGTAGAGGAAGCAGAACGTATTGCTACAGAGCTTGGCATCCAGTGGGCAAACGTGAAGTTCAATGTGGAGCAGTTCCGCAAGGGCCTCGATGTAGAGCTCGAGCATGGTAGGCGCAATCCTGATACCAACGTCACCAACGACGACCCGTTGCTCACGGGCAAGATTGCACTGGCACACCTGTTCGAGCTCTCCAACTACTACGAGCTCTTAGCAGCTATGGAAAGCGGTGCTGTCAAGCTCGAGCCAGGTCCAGAGATGACAACCAAAGAACTAGGCGACGCGGTTGAGAGCTACGACCGTGTTGTTTCTTTTGCAAAAACCAACCCGAAATCCGATAAGGGGAGAGCTATGTCAGAGCATCCTAACTTCATCAAGGTAGCAGGCCAACTGTACCAACTGGAGCCAGAAGAGGCACCCACGACTATCCGTGTGAACGGTTTCGTGTATGACCGTGTGAACGAACAGGCACAAGAGGCTTCTGCTCCTACTTTCATTCGCGTGAAGGGGATGCTCTTCCGCCGTGACGATGCAGAGATGCACGAAGCTGCCAAGAAAAAAGGAAAAGAGAAGGCGAAAGGGAAGGGGAAAGGTAGCAAGAAATCTCCCAGTGAAAAGAGCAAGGGTAAGTGGGAGAAGCTGCCTAAGGGATGGACACAGAAGTCTGCCAAGTCTTTTTGGAACTCCATTGGTGGCTCTGTCACGGAGTGTCGACGCAAACTGAAGGACGCACCTGAAATCAGTAATACGGGGGCCTTCTGTGCCAGCTTGAAGGATCGTATGGAGGGTGAAGATTGGCGCAAGGAGCCCCGCAAGAAGAAGAGCAAGAAGAAAGCGTCCGCTGGTGTTCCCCAGATGATCACGTATAAAGGTGTACGCTTCGAACTGGAAGACTAATGAGCACCCCAACCACTGTCACGTATCGTGGGCAGGAGTATCGTCTGGTAGAGGCGCTGAGCCTCGATGACCTGAAAAAGTCTTCTACGACTTTGCACGACCTGGCCCAGATGCTACGTCCAAGCATTAAAAGTTCAGATGCCTCAGCAGCGTTTGTTGCGATCCGAGAAGCGTTGACCAACATGGTACGTGCTAACCGGATTCTGTTAGACGAGGAAGCTATCCTTCCAAAGGGTGTTCCTGGCAACAGCGAGCGCATCTTCGCACTAGCCACCGATGCTGCTGATGAGGTGGACGTGCTATCTGATATTCTGAAACGGCTAGCGGACAACATTGGGGTGTGGGCGCTCAAGATCGATGAGCATGTGCGTGACCAGGAGAGCAAGCACGCCCTTGACCCCGGCACGCAGCTAAAGCCTCAGCAGGAATCCAAGCAGTTCGGTCACCTCTGGTAGGAGAAGCCCGTGAGCCATCCCCGTTATATTCAAGTATACGGAAACTGGTACAGGCTGGTAAGCGCTGAGCGTGAAGCACCCGTTTCCTTTAATGTAGCGCTCAGCGCCTTGTTATACGTATACAACCGTTTTATCGAAGAAGCAGATCCCGAACCAGCGCTACATCAACTACTAGATATTCTCAAGTTTGCACGCTCTGCCGCAGTGGACGTTGAGAAGACTTTGCCCGATGTCCTCCGTCCTGGTACTGGGATGGCAGCTCGCTGGAGTCTTCACGACATGTTCTCCGACGCGCTGCAGGAGCTCGATAAAACGTACAAGAAGTTACGCCGTGCTATGGATGCGACAGACCGTCGTCAAGCTCTCCACAAATTTGCTCAAAAACGTGGCATTCGCACTCCTGAGGCGCATCGGGTGTAAGGAATGGCTACCCTTCGAACAGCAGTCATCAAGAAGTGTAGAGAGCAGGATCACGATGATCGCCCTGCGAGCGAGCAGCGTTGGTGTCTCTACACACATGATGGCAAGAAGCTGCTCGGGCGTCATCCTTCTAAGGAATCAGCACTGAAGCAAGAGCGTGCAATCCAGGTGCACAAGCACGGAGAAGCTGCTCCCAGTGTTGTAAAATATAAGGGAGCCTACTACCACTCAGTGCAGGCGCTCCAAGAGGACATCGATCCATCGGCTCGTATCTCTCGTTCAGAAAAATGGAAAAAGTGGTGGGAAAGCCTTTCTGAGGAAGAACGATCTGAAATAGCTAAGAAACGGTCAGAAGGACAGAAAAGGCGGTGGGAAAGCCTTTCTGAGGAAGAACGATCTGAAATAGCTAAGAAACAGTCAGAAAAACACAAAAAGTGGTGGGAAAACCTTTCTGAGGAAGAACTGGCTGAAGTAGCTAAGAAACAGTCAGAAGGACAGAAAAGGCGGTGGGAAAACATTTCTGAGGAAGAACGGGCTGAAATAGCTAAGAAACAGACAGAAAGAATGAAAAGATGGTGGGAAAGCCTTTCTGAGGAAGAACTGGCTGAACGACGTAAAAAGCAGTCAGAAGGAAGTAAAAGACGGTGGGAAAACCTTTCTGAGGAAGAACTGGCTGAAGTAGCTAAGAAACAGTCAGAAGGACAGAAAAGACGGTGGGAAAACCTTTCTGAGGAAGAACGACATGAAATAGCTAAGAAACAGACAGAAGGAAGGAAAAGACGGTGGGAAAGCCTTTCTGAGGAAGAACGGGCTGAGCGACGTAAAAAGCAGTCAGAAAGACAGAAAAGATGGTGGGAAAACCTTTCTGAGAAAAATAAAGACAAAAAGGCTAAAGATATTATACGACAACGAATTATAGAAAGGAAACAAGGAAAAAAGCCCAGTGTTGTAAAATATAAGGGAGCCTACTACCACTCAGTGCAGGCGCTCCAAGAGGACATTGATCCATCAGCTCGTATCTCTCGTAGTGACTACTACGTCTCTGCGAAAATCCAGCTGACGAACATGGACATCTGGCTCCAAAGGGCCGAGAAAATATTCGACGCTCTTGTAGCTGCTCCTGAGATGGAGAAGTACGACGACAAGCGGCAAGCAATAGACGACAACATCACCAAGGCGCGAAAGGCGCTCAAGGCGGTAGAGTCGTTGACTAACCGCATGGGCGATAAACTTGAAAAACAATCTGAAACTATTAAACGGTTTCAGAAGGCCTTAGAGGAACTCCAATCACAACGCGCCGCAAGTGTGCAGAGGGTTAATGAAAAAATGGCACGCCAAGAAAAATCTCCGGAAATGGTGAAGTACGCTGGGCACTTCTACGTACTAGCTGAAGACGAAGCGCCCGAAGAAGAAAAAGAAGAGAAGGAAGAAGAGGAAGAGGTTGAGGAAGAGACTGAGGAGATGGATTTGCTGGATGCGCTCAAGGGCTACTGGCAAACTATTCTCGATAAGCTTCCTGACGACCTCGAGGTAGATGAAGACTTTGAGGCTGCGCTTACGGGCATCGATGACGTCATCGCCGTGATGGAAAAGATTCACGAAGAATACGAAGAGCCAGAAGGTGAAGAAGGTTCAGAGGAAGAGTCTGAGGGAGAGTGATCCTTTGCCTGAGGAAGCTAGGTTAGCTACCGGGGAGCCTGCACTTCACGAACTGTTGCGTAAGCTCCCTCAGCAACTACGTAGCGATCCGCACGTGAAGACTCTTCTGGTGCGCGCCGTGGTACTCGCGGTAGCGTTGCCTCTCTCTGGCAAAACGCTCCGGGTGCGCCCTGGCATGGGCTTGACTTACCAAAAACTGTTTGGCCAGGCGCTTTCCACTGTCGCCACGATGCTGCGTACCTACCGAGCAGATTTTATGGCAGAGACACGTAAGCTGCTTCGCGTAGGCCCCGAAGCTTACGTCAGCTCTGCTCTGCGTGAGCTTGGTGATTTGTTCAAGGAATCCTGATGCCACGGCCTCCAACCCATATCAGAGTTAACGGGCACATTTACAGGCGTGCAAACGTGCTCGACGCGGCTGGTTTACGGGCGTTCGATACTCTCGTTAAAGTCTGGCTCGATGATGGGTACCGTGAGCTTTTTGAAAAGAGCTTCGCTCATCTGCCAGTTGAGGAGCTTGCTCTGAAGATGGCAGATAAATTCGGCGCGTATGTTGGTAGTCTAGCGGAAGACAATGTTCCGTGGCGACAGTACGCAAAACAGATCAAGGGTGAGAAGGAACGATAAATGTCCAAGCTACCTGCATTCATCATGGTCAAGGGGCACAAGTACCGTCTGGCTTCCAAGAAGACTGTGACGCCTGATGAGGTCAAAGAGAGTATCTCGCGGGCGGCGGACAAGGCTGCCATCGAGAACATCATCAGCAATCTAGTGGTGCACGCTGGGCACATTCAAGAAGCTGCTCCTCAGATGCTGGAGATGCTAGATGGTCCCAAGTCCAAAGCTGACAAGTCGGTGGAGAACCTAAAGGCCCACTGCGATGTCATCCAGGAGTTTCTTGGGCAGCTGATGCCGACGTACAATCGGTACACGTCGAAGCACGTGCCGAAGAAGCGCAAGCCCAAAGAAGAAGAAAGCGCGGAAGAGTAGTCACTGATGCGCCGGGATGCCGACAACAAGGTTGAGGTTTCCGATGAGGAGACTTTCGACCTGCTGCAAATTGGCCAACACGTGGACACCCCCATTGGCCCAGGGGTGATCACCAAGATTGGCCTGCAGGCTGGCCGCTACGGTGACCGTGTAGAGCTCGAGCCTCCCGCGATCACTGTCAAGCTAGATGAGCCAGAACCGGGCGACCCCGACGAAGTGACTGTCTGCATGTGCAAGCTGGGACTCAACAACCCCAAACACGAAGCACTCATCCGCAAAGAGTTTGCACGTCTGTGGCCTCCCATTGAGGAAAAAGTGCCCGAGGATATTCACATGCTAATGGACGTGAACAAAAAAGAAGAGGACATGGGGAAAGTGCGGTCTCGCTTCGAGAAGCAGACTCTTACTGCTCACCGTGTGGCCTCCGTAGCTCTGCGGTACCGTCGCCAGCGGCGCATCTTCCAGGACTACGTTAAGCTGGCGCTCCACTTCGCGGAGCCTGCTATCGATGAAACTGGCAAGCTCAGCCCGGGTACCGTGCTCACAGGCCTCGAGGATGCAGATCTCGGTGGCGAAGCCGGTGTAGTGCTGAAGGCGATCAAGCTCAAAGGTCGTGACGGGGAAGACGCAGGTCAGGTCTACGTAGTTCTTTACAGCCCCGATTCTGATACCATGCGCCAGCTAACCCTTCCTGGCGACTCGAAGTTCATGGGACACGATGGTGGAGAAGGCGCTGGTTTCACTCCCACAGTCTACGATCCTGCAGCGCTGAACAGCTCAGAGCTCCACCCAATCCGGATACTCCCTAACACGTATCTACCCAAGAACCCCAACTACCCGTCGTCCATCACGGACACAGTGTGGCGTCCGACCGTCCGCCAGACCCCCATCCGCTTCTACCAGACAAAGAAAGAAGCTGGTGGCTTTCAGCGGCGTCCAGACTACCACGATCCCCAAGAGTGGCCACCCACCAGCACGGTCAACTATCCTACCCAGGATACAGTAAACCCACCCGCTAAGCAGCGCAACCGGATGCGAGGTGAGGAAGCGTTCGACCCCAACGACCAGACACCCGACATGGACGAGAAAACCAACCAGGATATGGAAGACCTCGCCATGAAGTTCTGGGGTGACTACCAGCACTATCGGGAGCAGAAAATCCCCGGCAAGGGCAACACACTGGACATCGCCATCGAGGACTTTGCCGACGTCTTCCAGGGACGTACCAAGATGGATGACGACGAGATGCTGCAGCTCTTCAACTACTTTGTTCAGATTGGCATGATGGACGAATCGCTGCTGCACAAGTATCTCATGCGGCAAGACGAGAAGTTCCGCCAACTGAACACTCGCACTCACTACTAGGTGCGTCATGGCTAAACTGCCACCACTTAAAAAGCGCTTGATGTACAAGGGGGCAACCTACACGGTTGTAGATCTACCGTCTACCCTGATGTACCGTGGTGCTTTTTACGATGCAGTACGTCCCTCTCGTTTTGTGTTTGCCGCTGAGGGAGGTCTCCCTGACGTTCCTGATTTTACTAAATTAAGTGATCCAGGAGCAGAACTGGCACCAGGAGAAGGAGAAGGAGGAGAAACTTCTGTTAAAGAGGACGTTGAGAAGTACACTGGTAAGCGGTGGGATCCTAATCCAGAAGAGAAGGCTCCAGAAGACAAGGAAAAACCTCCGTGGGAAACGGAGGAATTCAAGGATAAGCAAAAGCTACATGATGCACTAGCTCCTTTTGTAGCTCATCTAGTTGATGCTGCAAAAGAGACTTTGAGCAAGTTTAACATAGCAACGTCTGGAAATGTTCAATTTTACGCAGATGAAGCTGATGGTGTAGATGTTGGCGCTCCTGTGGCTACAGGCACATTTTCTGCTGTTAAAGATTCTAAAATCACTTTTGACTACAGCATTGATCTTCCTACTGATTACCTTGCCAACCTTCGTTCAAAGCTCAAAGATAAAGGCTTGGCAGATGTTGAAAAAGAAGGATTCGCTGCGAAGATTCTGTCTGCTCTTCCTTTCCTAAAGAGCTCAAAGCCCAAGCTGCAAGAGGTAGTGTTTCAATTCTGCAAACATGGATTTGCTGGGTCGAAGCAGTACGTTGAGGAGCTCCTTTCTACAGTAGGGTTTCTGCAAAATGTGGAAGCGCGTCCAGGTACGTTGATGCAAGTACCTGAACAGAAAGCTACTGAAGAACAGCAGAAAGAATGGGCGGCTGAAGTTTTTAAGCAGATTATTGAAAACGAGATGCATCACCACGCAGGCGTTGACATCTTCAGAAAATCCGAGTGGGGCAACAAAGCTAAGATGGAAGAGGTCATAAAAGGCCTCGCTGCAAAGAAGATTCTAGGTGCTGATCAGGTAGCTGCGTTAGATAAAATATTGAAGCCTCTCACGCTCAAAGAGTACGCAGAGCTCATCCGTGACATACTTACACCTTCTCAAGAGGCGACGCGTTTTAGTTTGAAAGCCAAAGTAGAAGAAGCTGTAAAGGAACTTACGAAACACGAAAAATACACGGGGCCAATTAAATTTGGTATCCATAAGGATGGTAACATCATTGCAGCTATTGATGCTCCTTACCCGTTTCAATACATCTTCAGACAGCCTGCAGGTGGAAAGGTTAAATTTGTAGAGGCTGGAACAGAGATCTGCGACTTCACTTTCCTAGCAGAAACAGAGCAAGACGCAAAAAGTCTACTGACTGCGAGCCTCAATCTAGCGGACGCTTACAAGCGTGCTGCGAATCCAACAGTAAGTCAAAACCGTAAAGAGCGCGATGCAGAAGAGCTCTTCTTACGAATCCACGACCTTTCCAAGAAGGTCCAAGAACAAGAAGGAATTAAG
>Ga0315542_1002516_pt1 | contig 11111 bp, 2 predicted proteins | sample SalMarSW160120MG_FD_202541 | JGI IMG/M metagenome (GOLD analysis project Ga0315542, IMG submission 202541) | Salt marsh sediment microbial communities from the Plum Island Ecosystem LTER, Massachusetts, United States - Salt Marsh Sediment SW1601-20 ... | reverse complement strand
ACCCGCTTCAAGTTCGGTGAAATCATACGCACCGTTGGCGTCTGTCGTATCGGTCTTTATCACAGTATTGCCCAAAATAAGCTTCAGAACGACATCCGGTATACCGGCATTGGTTTCATCCTGATCACCTTCGCCGTCCGCATCATTCCACACATAATCGCCAATACTGCCGAGGAGACCGCGATAGCCAAAATCAGCATAACTCACAATTTCCGCCGGTCCAAGGTCAATTGAATAACGACCTTCAGCCGATGTACGGAAATAACCTTCTGGCAAAGTCGTTTCATCGACTTCAACTCGATAGATGCCGGGATATAAATTATTGAAGCGATAATACCCGTTACTGTTGGTTTGAATAATGCCGACAATAACCCATGATGCGTTCCGCAATATCACCTTTACATTCGGAATCCCCTTCTCGTCAGGATCCTGATCTCCCTCACCATCGGCATCGTGCCAGACATAATCACCGATACTGCCACCTTCCGGGCGGTATCCAAAATCGGCATCGTTGTAATCTTCTCCCATGGCCAGATCCACTGTATCGGGTTCATTGTGAGTTGTCAGGTAGAAATCAGCAGGCAGACTTGCTTCATTCACCTCCACAATATAAGTCCCCAGAGGAAGGTTGGTGAAATTATAAATACCACTGGCATTTGTGGTATCCGTCTGGAGTGTGTCTTTTCCCTGAATCAGCCACAATTCCACATCAGGAATGCCTGATTCATCCAAATCCTGAATACCATCTTCGTTCTTGTCGATCCAGACATAATCACCAATGGAGCCTGTATAATAACCAATGTAATGACTGGAATCATCATCAGTGGCAACATAGCCCTGCCAGTCTGTGCCCTGGACACTCCCGAGATTGGCATATTGACCCCAAGCAGCAGTGCCGTTAGCTTCATAAGTCCAGGTTTCACTAACATCGATACTATCATTACTATTGGCATCATTTCCTGAGAATGTGAGAATCAAGCTATGGTCGTCAATGACTTGTACATCTCCAAGCGGTACAGCGCCGATATTTGTGACTACATAGGTCCATGTCACTGGATTTCCAAAAGGAATGGCTGGACCGGTCGGACTATCCGCATCCTCACCATTTGTAGCCTTTTCGATATGAATTCCCATTGAATAACCAAAATAGTGACTCGTATCATCATCGGTGACATTATTGCTTCCAGGATCTTGGCCGACGACCTCAGCTACATTTTCATACTGGCCGGAACTTGCTGATCCGGTCGCCTGATAGATCCAGGTTTCACTCACATCAAGACTGTCGTCTCCATCGATGTTTCCACTAATAAAGGTCGGATTAAAATTATCCCCCGGATTTCCGGGTGAACCGTTGTCATCTGTCAGGATTACATTGGTCAATCCGACATTTCCCAAATTCGTTACCACATAATCCCATGTGATTGTACTGCCCACAGGAACCTGCGGTCCTGTTGGGTCATCTGCATCCTGTCCATTCGTGGACTTTTCGATGTGAATTCCTGTGTAATACCCAAAATAGTGACTTGGATCATTGTCAGTATAAGGAACACTATTAAAGTATCCCACAACGCTTGCATAATTTTCATACTGACCAGCGGTAGCTACACCCTGCGCCTGATAATTCCAGGTTTCATAAGTATCCAACAGATGATTCCCGTTGGCATCTCCGCTGAGATACGTCGGATTAAAATTATCCCCTGGAACACCCGGCGTACCGTTATCATCAGTTACAACCACACTTGCCAGAGGCACATTTCCTGTGTTTGTTACTGTATAAGTCCAATGAACTGTGTTGGTAACAGGAATAAAGGGGCCGGTGGGCAAATCCGCATCCTGGCCCTCCGTAGCCTTTTCAATATGAATGGAAGGTGAAGCCGTTTCAATATTAACTGTGTAATCTTCAACTTCCCCGTCAACAGCCAAACCGGTGATACCCAAACCGCCCGCAGAACTGAAGCGGAACCGCGAAAAAGTTGCAGAAGGAGACGAAGCGGCAAAAGGCACTGAAAATGAAAGATTGTTATTCCCGGCAACAATATCAAGGTCATTAAAAATTTTCTCGTTTGCATCACCCCAGTCACCGTCATCATTAAAGTCGATCCATGCATCCAGTTTACCGGCTGAGGAAGCATTTACAGTGACGTAGGCGGTCGTACCGGGAACGATGGATGACGGCAGCGTTACACCGTCTTCGTCATCAGTCCCGTTTGTATCATCACCGGTTGCTCCAGCACTCGGCTGACCGTCTGCTTCTCCATCGATACTTCCTCCAAGCCGGAATCCGGAAACAATCGTATGCCTCGCACCGTTGCTGGCAAGAAGAACCGGATAGGTCGGATCGGGTGCATCCCCGAAATCCTGCGCGACTTCGATTTCGACTTCGTAATCTTCCACTTCCCCGTCATTGGCCTGACCGCTCGGAGACAGCCCTCCTGTACTGCTGATACGGAAACGGGAATACGTTTGTGACGTCACAGTTGCCGTACCAGGAACCGTAAAATTCAACACATTATTACCGGCAGACAAAACAAGATTATTAAAAATCTTCTCTCCGGAGTCATTCCAGTCGCCGTCATCGTTGTAATCGATCCATGCATCAAGCCTTCCCTCACCTGAAGCATTAACTGTAATTTGTGCTTGCTGATACTGGACCAATGAAGTGTTAAAACTCACACCATCTTCGTCGTCATTTCCGTCTGTATCGTCACCGGTAGCACCGGTCGTAGGTTGACCATCCGGGTCCCCGTCCACACTGGCGCCAAAACGCAGTCCAAAGCCCAAATTATGTCGTGCACCATTATTAACCAAAAGCACAGGATAAGTTGACGGCGCATCTCCAAAATCCTGTGCCGCGCTGATACCAATTGTATAGTCCTCAACTTCACCATCTGAAGCACCGCCGGTCACACCCAATCCACCAGCACTGCTGAAACGGAAACGGGCGTACGTCTGTGATGTCACAGTAGCCGTTCCCGGAACCGTAACATTGAGCGGATTGGACCCCGCAGACAACACATAATCATCGAAAATCATTTCACCTGCATCATTCCAGTCACCGTCATCATTAAAATCAATCCAGCCATCCAATTGACCGGCCGCTGAAGCTGTTACCGTAATACTGGCCGACTGATAAGGCCTGAGTGTTGTATTGAAAACCACACCATCCTCATCATCGATTCCGTGTGTATCATCGCCATCGGCGCCAACTGTGGGCTGCCCGTCTGCTTCGGAATCGATGGAAGCACCTAAATAGAATCCGCTCGAAATGGTATGATAGGCACCCGAACTCGCTAAAAGCGTCGGATAATTGGTTTCTGGTGCATCTCCGTAATCCCGTCCCGGTTGAATCGTGACCAGATAATCTTCTACTTCTCCATTGTTTGTGTATCCGGTCGTCGAAAGGCCGCTGTTTGTGCTGAAACGGAATCGGGCATACGTATCGCCGGACTGAGAATTGTATGGCACACCAAAACTGAGAGAATTAACTCCGGCGGTAAGTGATTCGTCATTAAAAATCTTTTCACCCGTATCGTTCCAGTCGCCGTCCCTGTTAAAATCGATCCAGCCGGACAGCAGACCCGCTGCATTGGCATTGACATTGAGAGTCGTTGTCAGTGCAGGAACCAGTTGGGAAGTAAACGTTACACCGTCTTCATCGTCATTGCCGTCTGTATCATCACCTGTGGCACCCGCATTCGGCTGACCGTCGCTTTCCGAATCCACGGAAGAACCCAGAAAGTGAGAACCATCCATGCGGTGCCGGGCACTACTGCTTGCCAATAAAGTAGGATATGTTGGATCAGGCGCGTCCCCAAAATCGATCTGCTCGGAAATGGTTACAGTATAATCTTCAACCTCGCCCGTTGAAGCCAAACCAGTATAAGCCATTCCCGGTGTGGAAGCGGTCACAAAACGAAAACGGGAAAAAGTCTGGCCAAGTTGAGCACCCCACGGTACGCTGACAGAAAGATTGTTCACACCAGCAGAAAGAGCTTGATTGTTAAATACTTTTTCACCTGCATCATCCCAGTCCCCGTCATCATTCCAGTCGATCCAGCCGTGAAGGTATCCCGCGACTGAAGCAGTGACATTGATACCGGAATTGGCTCCCTGAACAAGCCCTGAAGGAAAAGAGACACCGTCTTCATCATCGATACCGGCAATATCGTCTCCTGTAGCACCCGAATTGGGCTGGCCATCGAATTCATTGTCAATGTTGCTTCCCAACATGACGCCGGATTGAATCTGATGTCTCGGACCGTTATTCGCAAGTGTGGTCGGATAACTGGTTTCCGGCGCATCCCCAAAATCGAGATAATCCCGAATTTCAACCTGATAATCTTCGACTTCGCCGTCATTGCCTTTTCCTGTGTAGGACAATCCCCCTGCGGAGCTGAGACGGAAACGGGAAAATGTTTGAGCAGTTACTGTTGCCGTAGCCGGTACTGTGAAAGTCAGATCATTGTTGCCGGCGCTCACTGCCGTATTATCAAAAATCTTTTCCCCGGCATCTGCCCAGTCCCCATCATCATTAAAATCGATCCAGGCATCCAGCTTTCCGGCTGCCGAAGCATTCACACGAACTGTGGCCTGTTGACTCCGCACCAGACTGTTAAGGAATGTCACGCCGTCTTCATCATCGTTGCCGTCTGTATCATCTCCGGTGGCATTCGAATTCGGCTGGCCGTCTGCCTCGCCATCGATACTTGCACCCAGTGTGAGACTGTAATGAATGACATGATAAGCGCCGTTGTTTGCTATCAGGGTAGGATAGGGAGCCGGCGCATCACCATAATCGGCAAAGAAATTAACCACACCCGGAGAATTGGGCACTTTATCCTCACCAATACCGTCATCGTCATCCGAGCCGGCAAAGGCCATGAGGCGAACCGAAAAACTCTCCCCTGGAGTAAAAGTAAATCCAGGCAGGGTTGAGAAATTGGGTATCGTAAACGAGAGATCCCCCGAGCTCCAGGCCGCATCCGTAATGTCGGCAATTTTGGATCCCCACAATACACTGGTCTGCGGCGAATAAAGCGCTGCTCCATTACAATTATGAACAGCAAAATTGCTAAAATCCATGCCCGTGCTGTTGCTCACACCCACAACAAATTCGGCCTGAAAATCATTGTTCGAATCAAAGCCAATACACAATGCTTCCGGTCCGCTCAGATTTGCATGGTCGGTTCCGCCGCGAACAGCGAGCCAGGCGCTTGTTCCGCCTGGATCTCCATCATCATCCGCATCGCCGCCGATGCCGTCAAAATCCATAAACACAGACATCACGTCCGTCGAAGGATTGTAAGTCAATCTCACAAGCTGCATGTCCCAACCGCTGATTGTTCCGGCCGGCGGTGTGGGAATGGTTGCATCAACCGGAATCCCGACATCCCCGACTGCATCGGGAATGTTAATCACCTGAGATATAGCTGTTGAAATGTTGAAACATACTATAAAAACAGCAATCCACGCTCCGACAAGAAAAGTTCCGGCAATCCGTTTTCCAGATTTCATTCTGCTCTCCTCCATTTTTCAATTCGAAATGATTTTCAATTTTCCCAGAATCAGACAACTTGGATAAAAAAAAGAGAAATAAACATCTCTGTGCACTTTTTGATTTGTATGATTTTTTAATCCTGAATAATAATTATTATGGCACTGCATAATTATTCCGTAGTTAATTATAAGGAAATAACTATTTTCACTATTTTTTATCGACGATCTGTTTTCTTGGAAAATACTGTACTAAGGAATTGAAGGACCGATTCTTTTGAAAAGTGAATGGCCTCTTTTCAGCTAAGAGTCGGCAAACATCAATTTGTGGACTCAAAGGCACAAATTGTACCAACCTGTTTTTGAAGGAAAATTTAGTGGATTCTATTTGATCAAAACCATCTTTTTCACTATCACATTCTGACCTGTTTCAAGATTGTAGAAATAGACACCGCTGGGCAAATCAGATCCGTCAAAAATAACCCTATGATTCCCAGAAGACTGTATCTGATTGATCAGAGTCGCAATCTCCCGACCTGTGACATCATACACAATTAGCATAACGTTCCCGGTTTTACATAGAGAGTAGGAAATTTCGGTGAATGGATTGAAGGGATTGGGATAATTTTGGAGAAGTGAAATTCCTGCAGGCCGAAGGACATTCCGATCTTCATAAACATTTGTCTGAAATTGATACTCGTAAGCACCGATATCAAATCCAATACCCGAAGGCCTCGGCAGACCATCATAATCCTCCAGAGGAGCACTAATCGGAGTTCCATGGTCAATGGCGGAAGCCGATGACAGCAAATGCAAATTAAAATCTTCGGGAGAAGAAAAAAGAGACGAATCATGATAAACAACGACCGAATGCGAATCCTGACCGCTGTAGGCGGTCCATTCCCCGGAAGCAATCTGATCCAGAGAAAATTCCTGTTCCCCTGCAGAAATCATCCGCGGCGGATTGTCGATGTGGAAAAGATTATAATCTCCCTGATAATTCTCCGGGTGGACATCGTGTAAAAGCCCGACGTTGTCGCCTCCTGCCAAGATACAGTTTGTAATTCTCAATTTGTCCTGGGGATTTTCAACTGCAATGTTGTAGACATGTCCGTTAAAAAACGTGCTGTTCTGAAGAATCGCCAGATGCGGTGTTCCAGAATCATCCACCTCGACATTGACCACATCATTGTTGTATCCGAGACAATTGACCAGTTTAACGCTGTCCTGCCAAATTTTGTATCCGCCCCAGGCACATTCGTGGGCTGAACAGCGGTTGAGCACTGTATTTCTGGCGCTGATGTCAAATCCATCATAGACATCGTAGGTTTCACAACGATTTAAAACGAACCCGTATTGAGTGCCATGGCCGAGTGCAAATCCATCTACATTCTGTTCGGGATCCCGGCTCGTGTGGGAAATACAATCGTTCAATGTCCCGTTATAGCAATCATTACCTTCCCAGGGTGAGGCATCGAATCCGTACCCGGTGAAACGGTAGATCTCGACCCGGTTCAATTCAAAATCGTGTGCACCGTCCGTCGCACCGATACCGTACCAGACCTCGTGAACTTCACAATCGGAAATCTGGATGTGACCGCATGTGGTGATCCAGATGCCGGTATCCCAATTTCTGATCTCCAGTCCGGCAAGCTGGATACAAGAGTGAGAAATCCGGAAACCCGTGCTTCCGCTGGTCACACCTGTTCCGTCAATAACGGGACCCTCGTTCGGATAACACGCGAACACAATCGGTCCTTCAGAATCATCCCCGTCACGGATCGTGTACACATTTTCATAGTAGATCCCCGCCCGGATCAGGACCGAATCTCCCGCTGTCATGGTTTCCGCCGCTTTTTGAATCGTCCGCCAGGGCTGCTGTTCGGTACCCGTATAAGAGTCGTTCCCATTTGTCGACACAAAAAAAACAGTCCCAAATGCGGGCAAACTGAAAGAACCCAGACACAGAAGGACTGTTAATTTTAATACAATTGATTTTGCTATATTCAAAATCATTCTACTTGACCAGCATCATTTTTTTAATCAGAACCTGCCGAGCCGCCTCAAGTTTATAAAAATAGACGCCGCTTGGCAAATCAGATCCGTTAAATATAACTTTGTGTTCACCAGATGATTGTATACCGTTTACCAGAGTCATAATCTCCCGCCCCATGATATCTAAAACGATCAATTTGACATCAGCAGGTTTGTCGAGAGAATAGCTAATTTCTGTGATTGGATTGAACGGATTGGGATAGTTTTGAAAGAGTGTCATTTTTTTGGGGATTAATATTGAACAAAGCGCTCCAGAAGATGGATTGAATTCAAATGCACCCATGTCCGGTGCATCGCCCATAAACGGAAGTCCGACATCCATGCCATGATTAATACAGGGACTTGCGGATTGCAAAGAAAAATCTCCATCCTCCGGATCAGTAAAAAACGGATCGGCTTGAATCGAATGTTCCCCCGGACCGGGAGACGGATAATAACAGTTATAATCCAGATTGCCATTTTCAACCGAAAGCAGCCCCGACACGCCGGAATAGAGGATATTGTTTCGCCAGATTCCCGACTCGCCTGTGATCATAACATTGGGATAAGTTACCAAATCCCCGTTGTTGACAATCGTGTTGTTGTAAATTTCTGCCGAAGCGTCGCAATCAGTGATATATATTCCGGACCAGTCACTGCCGGAAATAATATTCCTGGAAATCCTGCCGTCAAATCCATCCGTAACAAGCAATGCCATTGACAGACCGTCAGAAATCGTATTTTCTGTAAACTGATAGGGTCCACCTCCCACATGTGCCGAGGGATGATTTAAAAAAGGCTCCCATTCATTTGGAAGGGTCTGCCCGCCTTGTTTGGAACCGCAGCGTTGAATTGTATTACGCTGCACCACAAAGTTCTCGGTCTGGCTGCCTGTTCGAACCAGGCGTATGCCGCCCCACACATTCTGCATGTTGTTTGCCCAATTATCCCCGGAATCAGTAAAGTTATTATCCTCGACAAGAATGTTTCGGACGGCCATCTCCTCATCGCCCCAGTATTCATACCCGCATTTTGTATTCGAGACTGTATTGCCGCGAAATACCAGATCAGACTGCGTTCCCTGTTCTCCCTGATTGGTCAGGCCGGAATCGAAGATCCACGAAATACTGTTGTTCTCGATCAGAATGTTATGAGCAGATTCCCACACTTCGATCCCGTTTCCGTACCGGGTTTGATCCGAAATCCGCGCGCCACCGCAGTGTGAGACCGTGCAGTTCCGGATGGTAATATGATGCGATTCGCCTGCGATTTGAATGCCGTGTGTATTGCTGTACTTTACATGAAGTCCATCGAAAATCAAATACCCGCATCCGAATATTTGAATCACATGCTGCCATTGCGCGCCGTCGGGAATTTCAATACTTTCAGCGAGTTCAACGGGATGGCTGGTTGAATATAGCTCAACCGATTTATTTGAGGGATTGTAATAGAAATCCCACTGTTGCCGGAGATCACTGGGCTGCCACTTTTTCTCCGAGGCCAGATCATCATGCCACACACATCCGACATCGTATCCGGTTACTGCATTTTTCTTTGTTTCCCAAATGTTCCCGCCCCTGTCCGTCCAGTCAGAGGAATTGCTGAATGATTTGGATTTACAGAAAACCGGGACTTCACCGGGATAGTTCCGAAACAGCAACGGATATCCGGAAGATCCGCTGTGTGAAACGGACAATTGCGTGGCCTGGCGGTACATCCCTCCACGCATCAGCAGTGTGTCTCCTGGCGACATCTTTCCTGCTGCTGTCTGCAATGTCCGCCACGGTCTTTCGATGGTTCCCGGATTATCATTACTACCGCTCGGAGAAAGATAATAGATTTCCCCCTGAAGCTGTTTTGTGTTCAGGATGCAAAAAAATGAAATTAAAAATAACAGTTGAGTTTTAAAAAATTGGAATCGTTTCATGAAAAAAATCCGTTTCACTTAAAATGTATTTATCAAATTATCATCTCACTAAAGTCATCTTTTTAACCAGAACTTGCTGATCCGTCAAAGATAATTTTGTGGTTAACGACAGTTTTCACACCATCAGGCAGTTCCCCCGACATTGTACAACTCCATATTCTTTTTCCAGTTTTCTTTCATCTTTTCCATCAGCTGTACAAATCGATCGTCATCCCGGAGGTTCTTGAAATTCGGATCATTCATTACCCACGGATATTCATGATAGCCAAACTGCATGGCTTTTTCAATCCACTGAACCGCCTGTCCGTCCCGCTTCAATAAAGCATAAATGGCCGCCACTGCGGAAGCAAGCGATCCGTTGTTCCCCACATAAGGCTTTACTTCAATTTCAACTTCTCCCAACGAATCGTCCAGTTTCCCCTGTTTGGCATAAATCATTCCAAGAACAGCATGAGAGAACGGCCGATATACTTCGGATTTCAATCCCAGTTGAATTTCATTTGCAGCACCTGAAATGTTATCCTGATAATATTGAGTCAATGCCAAAAACGAATGAAAATACTGCTCTTCGGGATGAATGGTTAATATCCTGCGAAAAACATTCTCACCCTCTTTGTACTTTTTGATACCAACCAATATCATACCGTAATTGAGAGAAACACCGATATCATCCGGTTTAAGTGAGAGTGCTTTATTCAAAACCTTCAAACTGGCATCATACAATCCGAATTGAGAATAGATCTGACCCAGACCAATCCAGGCTTCATCCAGATTGCTATTAATCTGTAGCGCTTTCTTGAATGATTGTTCCGCTTTTTTAAAATCTCCCCAGGCGAGATAAACCTGCCCGAGCATCAAATATCCGTCTGCCTGAGTGCTGTCATAATGAACCGCCTTGAGACTGGCCTCGTTTGCCAGTCTCTGCCATACCAGATTCCGGTCCCATCCCCGGTGCACAATTTCAAGATAACTTTCGGCCAGTCCAACCCATGCCTGAGTAAATGTCGAATCGATGCGAAGCGCTTCCTTGTATTTCTCCACGGCCTGATTTACTGATTCCCTCTTTTCCCGTATTCGAAGTGCCTGGGCTTCCAGATAGAGTTTGCGGACCTCCGGAGATGTTGTTTCCAAAGAAACACTTTCGCCCGTGTCCATCCGATAACCCAGTTTTTCTGCAACAGTTTTGGCGGCTCCCTCTTCAACCGCAAAAAGCGAATGAAAAGTTTCTCCATAAATTCTATCAGCGTTATCTTTTTTCGCATCGATCAGTTGAACCTGAATAGACATCTGTTCTTCATCCTCTTCGGTAATGTTTGTGGTAAGAAGATAATCCGCCTGTAACATACTTTGGTCGACCAGCTCGACAGTAGTCGGCGAATACACCTTCAGACCGTGTATTTTGGACAGATCGGAATACAGAGCACTTGAAACCAGATCGGTCAGTGAACTGTTGATAAGTGACATTGTTTCACTTTTTAAGGGAAGCACACCGATAGACTTCTCCCAGTGTACCTGGGGAACATCCACCTGTACTTCAATAGCTTCGGATTGAATGAGAACAGGTGCTTGCTTCTCCTTTTTTGCACATTGTAAAATAATGAGTGTAATGAACATGAAAGTAATAACCATGAAAAATGTTCTCTTCGTATTCATTTTG
>Ga0315542_1002515_pt1 | contig 11112 bp, 8 predicted proteins | sample SalMarSW160120MG_FD_202541 | JGI IMG/M metagenome (GOLD analysis project Ga0315542, IMG submission 202541) | Salt marsh sediment microbial communities from the Plum Island Ecosystem LTER, Massachusetts, United States - Salt Marsh Sediment SW1601-20 ... | reverse complement strand
TCTGACTTCATTGCCTGTCATAATCCCCAGTTCGTACACCAGTATCAGGTGCTCGAAGGCATCAAGAAAGGCGGCGCGTTTCTGTTAAACTCTCCCTGGGAACTGGAAGATCTGGAAAGAGAACTGCCTGCGCACATGAAGCGCACCATTGCTCTGAAAAAGCTGGACTTTTACAATATCGATGCGGTGAAGATCGCTACCGAGCTCGGGCTGGGCGGGCGCATCAATATGATCATGCAGGCCGCATTTTTCAAGATCGCGGACGTTATCCCCCCTCAACAGGCGTTCGACTACATGAAAGATGCTATACGGAAGACATACGGGAAAAAAGGAGACAAAGTAGTTCAGATGAATATCGATGCAGTGGACAGGGCGGTAGGGGCACTTGAGAAGATAGAGGTGCCCGAGGCCTGGGCCACGGCTGGCCGGGACGAATACAGCCAGAGAGAAGAGCCCGAGTTTGTGCAGGAAGTCATGCGCCCCATGCTGGCACAGCAGGGAGACAAATTGCCCGTCAGCGCCTTCAGCCCGGACGGCATTTTCCCGACGGCCACAACGCAATATGAAAAACGCGGAATCGCCATCAATGTGCCTGAATGGATCCCTGAAAACTGCATCCAGTGCAACCAGTGCGCTTTCGTATGTCCCCATGCGGTTATCCGACCCGTGCTTGCTGCTGAAGGAGAACTTGAAAGAGCTCCCGAGACCTTCGAAACCCTCGAAGCAAAGGGAAAGGAACTGAAGGGGATGCGGTTCAGGATCCAGGTAAGCCCCCTTGACTGTACCGGCTGCGGCAATTGCGCTGATGTTTGTCCGGCCAAGGAAAAGGCCCTGGTCATGAAACCGCTGGCCTCACAAATTGAATTGCAGGTCCCCAATCACAAGTTTTCGACAACTGTGCCGGTCCACGATGACCTGATGCCCGTGACCTCGGTCAAGGGCAGCCAGTTCCGGCGGCCCCTCTTTGAGTTCTCCGGCTCGTGTCCGGGCTGCGGCGAAACCTCCTACATCAAGGTGATCACCCAGCTCTTTGGAGATCGGATGATTATTGCGAATGCCACCGGCTGCTCCTCCATTTATGGAGGTTCCACTCCGAGCTGTCCTTACACCGTCAACGAAGAGGGGGACGGCCCTGCGTGGGCGAATTCCCTTTTTGAAGACAATGCGGAATACGGCTATGGCATCCATCTCGGTGTCTCCCAAAGGCGACAGAGGCTTGCCGACCTGGTGGGGAGCGCCCTGAAAAACCCCATGTCTGAAGATCTCAAACAAGCCCTGCAAGGGTGGCTCGAAAACATGGAGGACGGCGATAGATCCAAAGTCTTCGGAAAACAGGTTGAGGAACTGATTCAGGTCGAATGTACTAATCCTGACGCCGAGATAAACCCCGTTTTCTTTGATATCCTGGAAAGGAGCGATTACCTCACCAAGAAATCCATCTGGATCTTCGGCGGAGACGGGTGGGCGTACGACATCGGCTACGGGGGCCTGGATCACGTGCTCGCCATGGGCCAGGACGTGAATGTGCTGGTGCTGGATACAGAGGTGTATTCCAATACAGGGGGACAGTCTTCCAAGGCAACTCCCACCGGCGCCGTGGCCAAGTTCGCCGCCAGCGGAAAACCCACCCGCAAGAAAGATCTCGGTCTTATGGCCACGACCTATACCTACGTCTATGTGGCCTCAGTAGCCATGGGCGCCAACAAGAACCAGCTCATGAAAGCCCTCGTGGAGGCGGAGAGTTACCGCGGTCCGTCACTCATCATTGCCTATGCACCCTGTATCAACCACGGGATCAACATGAGCAGGAGCCAGGCGGAAGAAAAAAAGGCGGTAGAAGCCGGATACTGGCCCCTCTACCGGTACGATCCCAGGCTGAAAGGCGAGGGGAAAAACCCCTTCATCCTGGATTCCAAAGATCCGAAGGGAGATTTCAGGGACTTTCTTATGGGTGAAGTCCGTTATTCCAGCCTTACCAGGAGCTTCCCGGATCAGGCAGAGCGACTTTTTCAAAAGGCGCAGGCCGACATGAAAGAACGGTATGAGCATTATAAACAGATGGCCGGCCAGGCAGATTAGGATACGGGGAGGACGATTTTTTTCAGCCGTTTCAATTCTTCTTCACAGGTGAGATCATAGTGAATTGGCGTGATGGAAACCCATTTTTCCCGGAGGGCGAGACCATCTGTGCCGCGTGTCCCGTTGTCCACCGGCGTTTCTCCTGAAAGCCAGTAGTAGACATTGCCTCTCGGGTCCACGCGGCGTTCATATCTCTCTTCATACCGGGACATCCCCTGCCTGGTGAACCGTACCCCTTTGATCTCCCCTGAAGGGAAGGCGGGGATATTCACGTTCAGGGTGGTCCCGGCCCTGAGGCCGTTGCGCGCCAGGAATCGGACGATCTCCCTGCTGAAGCGAGCCGCAAAGTCAAAGTCCGGATTTTCAAGGGTATCAAGCGAGATAGCTGCCGACCTGATTCCCATGAACGCTCCCTCCGTTGCCGCCGAGACTGTTCCTGAATAGAGGATATCAACGCCCACATTTGCCCCCAGATTTATGCCCGACAGGATAATATCGGGGGGAACCTCCAAGAGTTCCTGGAGCGCTATTTTCACACAGTCAGCAGGCGTGCCCGAAACAGCATATCCGTAGAAGCGACCGTTTTTGTTCACCTTTTTCACCCGCAAAGGCATCGAAAGGCTGATGGCATGGCCGACCGCGCTCATTTCCACTTCCGGGGCCACAATATTCAGGTGGAAATCTTTGGAAAGGGCCAGGTACAATGCTTGCAATCCCGGAGCATGGATTCCATCATCGTTGGTCAGAAGAATTCTCATTGCTTCAATTATCGCTCTCCTGTATATTCACCTTGACAGGTGCATCAGCTAATTATTAATACCATGCAAGGAAAAGTCAAACCGTAACTGGCGGTTAAGGAAAGACAGGGCAACGAAGAGCTTAATCGTTATCCAGCGGGAGAGATGAAATGGAAAAGAGTGTATCGAGAGGGTCAAAACGCGTTTGGTGGTGGTTGTTGCTGTTTCTGGTCCTTGGCGCCCTGATCGGATACCTGCTGAGGGGCGACCTGGGAAAAGAATCCGAAAAGGCTACGCTCCCCGAAAAAACCCTGCCGGCGTCTGAAAAAGCAGCCTCTCCCGAAAAAAGCCCCGAAACCACTCCTGAAGTGGCGCAGGCTCCTGGAGAGTCTTCAATGAAAGCGGAAACCCCGGTGAACCCTGTGGTAAAAAAACCGGTTCCGGCGGTTGAAATGAGCCTGACGGAGTTCTTCCAGTATCTTGACCAGCAGCCGTCTATCCGTCATCTTAACCTGGCCAGCGGGACCAAGGGGAGGTTCAAGATCATTCTCAAGGAGCTGTCATCTCATCTCCCGGTCCCGGCCGGCGAGGGCATCGATCCGAGGATACTCACCGCTAATGTGTACCATTTTTTCAGGGCACTTGACCAGAAAGACGTTCGGCTTGTCAAAGAAACTATCCGCCTCGAACGGGACAATATGGAGATGGATCTGCGCATGTTTTTCCGATGGTTCACGGAAGGAGAAGGCGACCGTGAACTGGATGCCCTCAGGCCCGGCCTCAACATAGCCTATCCATATGCGGGGTTTCTGCTGAACACCATTGGCGGCAGGGCATATCTCTTGAGAAGGCCATCAACAGTGCGGGTTCTCCTGACCTACTATTCCCTCCTGATCGTGTATCAGGCGGACAGAAAGGGTAAGAATACCTACGGCATTGATATCTATCCGTATATCCGGGCCTTGACTGATGAGATGACACACTATCCGGATCTGCAGTATGAGCAGGAGTACTTGGAAAAACTCGATCAAATCAGGGAATATTACGTCAGCAGGAGATAGGCTGTGCCCGCACCGCTTCAGCGTCCCCGTATACTTTTCCCTTCATTAAACAAATGAAGCTTGGATGGGTCGATGCCCAGGTAAATGATCTCTCCGTTCACTATCGAGACCTCTTTTCCAGCTCTTGCCGTCAAACTTGTTGCTCCCACGCGGGCATGAACATATTTTTCAGGGCCGACATTGGTCACCATCTCCACTGTTGCTCTGAGACCCTTCTCAGGTTCGCGGCTCACCGTTATGTCCTCGGGACGGATGCCTATCTCCAGCTCTCCATTCCCAAAATCCAAACCATCAGGCATGGATTCAAGATCAAAATCTCTGGTTTCAAGGATGAATCGCCCTTTCTGTTTTGTCATTGTGCCCTTAAATAGATTGATAACGGGAGAGCCGATGAAAGTGGCCACAAATGTATCCGCGGGTTTGTTGTAGATAATTTCAGGCCGGTCTATCTGATGGATTTTTCCCTCTCGCATGACGACCACTTTGTCGCCAAGCGTCATGGCCTCCACCTGATCATGGGTTACGTAAAGCGTCGTGGTTTGTATCTGCGTATGAAGTTTTTTGAGCTCCAGCCGGACGTTTACCCGCAAACGTGCGTCCAGATTGCTCAGGGGCTCGTCGAGAAGAAATATTTGAGGACGTCTTACCAGGGCTCTGCCCATGGCCACCCGTTGCCTCTGCCCCCCGGAGAGTTCCCTCGGTCTCCTGTCCAGCAATTCCGTGATGCCCAAAAGTCCGGCGGTCTCCATGATTTTTTTTGCGATCATCGCTTTGGATACGCCCCGCATCCGAAGGCCGAAACCCAGATTCCGGGCGACTGTCATATGGGGATAGAGTGCATAGTTTTGAAAGACCATCGCAACATCCCGCTCTCTGGGACTGAGATTTTCTACAGGCCGACCGTCAATCAACACAGAGCCTTCATCCTGAATCGTCAACCCGGCCACAATTTCCAGAAACGTACTCTTGCCACAGCCTGACGGACCAAGAAGAACGCAAAATTCCCCATCTTCCACACGAAAACTCATCCTGGACAGGGCGACCACGTTGCCGAAGCGTTTACTCACATTCTCAATTGCCAATGATGCCATTCTCTTATCCCTTAATGGCCCCCGCGGACAAACCTGTGACAATCCGCCGCTGGAAAAGCAGAACCATGATGACCAACGGTGCTGTTGTAATGAAAGAAGCAGCGGCTATCGCGCCCCACGGCACCGTATATTCTCCCTGGAATAGGGCAATTCCCACAGGCATGGTCTGTCTCGCCGGATCGGTCATGACCAGGAGGGCGAGGAAAAATTCATTCCAGGCATAAATAAAGCACAGGATGGAGGCCGTAAACAGTCCCGGTGTCGAGAGGGGAAGCACGACACGGATGAACGCTCCAAACCTGCTGCACCCGTCCACCAAGCTCGCAGACTCAAGCTCCCGGGGAATCTCACGAAAGAAGACCGTCAGGATCCAGATGGCAAGAGGAAGCGTCAGGGCCACATAGGGGAGAACAAGGCCTTGATAGGTATTCAGCCATCCCATCAGTTGAAGGAAGCGCCAGATAGGGGCGGCTATGGCAATCTGCGGAAACATGGCACACGCGAGGATTCCCATGAGGATGAGGTGGGCCCACTTTCTTGTCAAGCGAGCCAGGGCGTACCCGCTGAAGGCGCCCAGAGAGATGGTGACCAAAGTGGTGGAACCCGCAACGATAATAGAATTCAACAGATAGTGCATGATGCCGTAGTTCTTCAAGGCGGAACGGAAAAATTCCAACGAAAAGCTGGGCCACCACTGGGGCGGAATAGCGGTTATCTGTGATTGCGTCTTAAAGGCCGACGAGACGAACAACAGGAACGGAACCAGCGAGAAAGCGAGAGCAAAAAAGACCCCGACGATAAAGGCCGCTTTACGCAAAAAATGCTTGCTCATACGGAAGCCTCCAGCAGGCGCCTTCCGACGGAGCGTACATATATGATTGACAGGATCAACACGATGAGAAAGATACACACCGATATGGCTGATCCGTATCCCATCCATCCTTCCACGAACATCTTTTTATATCCGTATAGTTGAAGCACATTGGTCGCATCTGCCGGTCCGCCCTGCGTCATCACAAAGGCAAGGTCAAAGACCCGGAAGGCGTCTATGGTGCGAAAGAGGAGAGATATGAGTAACGCAGGCCGGATAAGGGGCCAGGTAATATGCCGGAACCTCCGCCACAGGCCCGCGCCGTCCACCTTGGCTGCCCGATAGAGTTCCTCGGGGATGACCTGCAGCCCGGCCAGGATTAACAAAGCGGCAAAGGAAGAGGTTTTCCAGATATCTGCCATAATGATTGCGGAGAGCGCCGTGCCGGGGATGGCCAGCCAGGGAATGTAGCGGGCGGTATCGGCTCCGAAGACGGCGTAGTTGATCATTCCATAGGCATCGTTAAATAGGAATCGCCACATCTGGGCCGACACCACGGTGGGAATCGCCCACGGTATCAGCACACAGGCCCTGAGCATCCCTCGGCCGGGGAAGCGGTGGTTGATCAAAAGGGCCATGAAAAGACCGATCAGGAGTTCAAAAAAGGTCGTGACGGCTACAAAAATGACCGTGATCCAAAAGGAATGCCTGGCTACTGAATCCCTGAACAGTTCCTTGTAGTTTTCGAGACCTACAAAATGATCGCCGAGCTGGGGCAATCCGATGACGATCCGGTGCAGGCTTGCAAAGAGGGAAGAGACGATGGGCGCCACAATGAAGATGAGGAGCACGAGTATGACCGGCGACAGAAAAGCCAGATAGAGTCTCTGGTCTCTCGGATTCATTACTTGACCATGGCTCCCAGTTTAAGCAGTTTCTCAATTCTCGCGGAAGCATTCTTTGCGAGCCTTGGGATGTCGGAGTCTTTATTCACGATGGCTTGACTGAAAAAACGCTGAAGTTCCTGGCTGATCATGGGATAGACAGGAGAAAGGGGCCGGGGTCTTGCCCTTTTGAAGGCCGGCAAAAAGGCCTTCAGATGGGGCATTCTGTTCTCAACATCGGAATCGTAGTAAACCGATCTCCGTGTTGGAGCAAGCCCCGCCTCCAGGGCCAGGATCTTCTGAGCCTGATACGAAGACATGTACTGAACGAATCGCCAGGCCTCTCGGGGATGTCTGGACAACCTGTTGATGCCGAATTGCCAGCCTCCCAGGACAGAGGCGGAATCGTGACCAGCAAAAGCGGGAAGCTTGCCAACGGCGACATTTCCTGCAATCTTCGATTTTCGTGGATTGTTCGCTATGGACCAGGCGTAAGGCCAGTTGCGATGAAAGATCGCTTTTCCCTGGATGAAAAGATCCAGGGACTCCGGCTCTTCATAATTTATCACGCCCTCGGGGGCAGCCTTTCCTATGATCTGATCCCGCACGAACGAGATGGCATGAATAACGTCAGGACGATCTAACGTGGGAAGATTCGTCTTTTGATCGATGACCGATCCCCCGTTGGACCATATGAACTCCAGCATGTCGCAAACCAGGCCTTCATACTGCTTGAATTGGCCGGAATAGATGTGAAGGGTCCTGTCTTTTTCCCCTTCAACAATCATCTTTCCCTGGTCGAGCATCTCCTGCCAGGTACGGGGAGGTTTGAAGTGATATTTCTGGAGCAGGTCTTTGCGAAAATAGAAAACCCCGGCCCCAAGAAAACAAGGGACCCCGTAAATCTTGTCTTTATATGTGTTTGCAGCGATGGGCCCGTGAAGGAACTTTTCCTGATCCTGGACCGGGAACAGGGGCGTAAGATCCTTACACCATCCGGCATTGGCAAATTCGGGCGGCCAGATCACATCCATGAAAAAGACATCCAGATTGGTGTCTTTGTTCTTGAGACGCTGGCTCACGATGGCATGGTACTGGGTCGAAGAATGAGGACCTACCTGGAATTTGATGCGGACTTCCGGGTTCAGGCGCTCGAACTCTTTGACCAGGCGATGCCAGACCTCGGGCTGGTTCGGTTTCCACGTGAGGAACACGAGCGTTGTCGGTTCCTTTGCAAAGGAATACGGGGACCCGAATCCCAACAGACAAACAGCTATGAGAAAGATCCACTTTTCGCTGAAGGTTTTCATACGAGGCCTTCCTTTTTCTGAATAAAGTCAGCCTGCTTCTGCATACCTCTTATCCATGCTCTCTTTGGGCAGGGTCGTAAAATCCTGTTTGTGGCGATTGACGATTTCACGATAAAGGAGAGGTTTCCTGTACGGATATATCTGTTCCTGGTCGCGCCATTTCTGAACCTGCCTCATGTCAATTACGGCCTCAAGGATGGCTTCTTTTGGGCCTGCTTTGACAACAGTCTCACCCATGGGATCAAACACAGCACTGTGACCGGAAAAAAAGGGACCCGGCCTATTGGCATAAATGACGAAGACCTGATTATTGATGGCGGCCCCTGCAAAGCGCCGCCACATGTATTCCACAGGGAAGGTTTTTGGAACTGCCGAGATATTGACGATGATTTCAGCTCCTTTCAGAGCCAGAACCCTCCATACTTCAGAAAACGCGGCGTCGAAGCATATGTTGATGCCGATTTTTCCTAAGGGAGAATCGAACAGAACGAGCTTTCTGCCTGGGACAAAATTTTCCGTCCAGTGCACATGCGTTTTCGTGTAACTCTTGACCCCATCCTTATCTATGTAAGTGGCCAAGTTGAAATACCTTTCTCCCCACCTCTTTACCTCTCCGATAATGACCCTGGCGTTTTCTTTGCTCACGAACTGATAGAGTTCCCTGGATACCGCGTTATACTTGGCTACCATCTTCCTGTACAAGAAACCCTCCGGCTTTTCAAAGGACGGATGGCCATGCAGGATCAATTCAGGAAAAACGATCAGGTCATATGACTTATGGCTTTTGATGATATCCTTTATTCTTGCAACATGTCTTTCAACATCGGGGGAGTGATAATTTATTTGTGCTATGCATGTCTTTAATATTGTCTTCTTTTTCATGTTCAAACGATACTCCCATATCATGTTCATCAAAAGACGAAAGCCTGGACACCCTCCACAGGAGCCGGCCATAGCTTCTCAAAAGTGAGCACAGCGTACTCCCCTGATTCGGTTTAAGCTGCCAGAAACGGGGGGATGTATTTTTTTTGAATGTTTTCTTCTATCCGTTGCAGGTAAGACCGGGTGACGTCATTTCCGTAGATATCATCCCCGTACCGGTAGAGACTGCCCTTATCCTTTCTCAGATTTTCATCCACCAGATCAGAGTCGATCTTCTGGCTGCGCCTGTCCGCGATATTCTCGATAATTCCATGGATGCCTGAACCGGATTGTGCAGGGTCTTTTGCCCTGAAACCGAGATAGGGGGGAACTCCCAGTTCAACCGATGCCTGCCGGTGGACCCTTTTGCGAAGATTGTCGTCTTCTCCTTCGATTTTCAGCCTCGGGGATATGCGCATGGCCGTTTGAATCACATCTCTGTCGAGATACGGCGCCCTGACCTCGATGGAATGGGCCATGGTGAGCTTATCTTCTCTTTCAAGGGTATCCGTGTACAAAAAAGTCAGATCCTCCCAGAGTTTTTCGTGGAGACGCAGGTATCCTGATTCGCCGAGGACGTCGTTGTACCATGGGTACCCCGCAAACAACTCATCCGCCGCCTGTCCGGTGAACATGACCCTGATGTCGTCTTCAGCCGCCAACCTGGCTGCAAGATACATGGGAATGGCCACTTCCACTTGAAGAAGACCGCTCTCTTCCACATTTCGAATAATCTCGGGCAATATGGCCTCGACCATATCTTCTTCGATAATCGTCAATTTGAGTTCAAGACCCAGATCATCGGCCACTGCACGCGCGGCAACTATGTCTCCCGATTCCTCGGTTCCGGTGCAGTAACAGATGATATTCTTTCCCTCCCGCTGCAAAAGTTTTGATATGAGCACGGAGTCTATTCCCCCTGAAAATATGACGCCGATCCGTGCCTCGTGAAGGCCCGTCAGCCTCTTCTTGACCGCGTTGATAAGAACTTTTTTATATATTTCAACGGCTTCTCTGAAGTCAACGATATCAATCTGGGGGAGCTGAAGATGGAATCCTTCATGGACCTCCACACCCGAGCTGTTATCTATCTTCAAGATATCTCCAGGGTTCAGCCTTATGGGATCATCTTTTCCATTCCAAAGGGCCTTCTTTTCCGAAGCAAAGTAGGTGGTATCCCCATCCATGATATAGTAAAGGGGCTTCTTGCCGATAGGATCTCTCGCCACGATAACGGACCTCCCATCGGTGACGGCAATGGCGTACATCCCGTCAAGGAGTCCGATGATCTTCTTCATCGCGTCGAGGAGATCTCCCCGGTAGGTCTCTTCCAGAAGGTGAACAATGACCTCGCTGTCACTGCTCGTCTTGAATTCATGCTGTCGGTACAAAAGCGACCGTAATTTCTGGTAATTATATATCTCTCCATTATGAATTAATGCCAGTTTTCCATCACAAGAGGTATAGGGCTGTGTCGCCCGTTCCTGGCCCACGATAGTCAACCTCGAATGGCCGAGGGATATATGCGCTTCGGCTGACAGATCGTCCCTTAAATCTTCGATCTCGTCGACCCTGCTCAGTTTTCCGTCCAGATACACACCGTGGGTATCCGGTCCCCGGTGTTCCATTTTTTTCAGCATGTCATAAATGTCCGTCGAGGGGATCTTTCCATTCCGGACAAAATGACCGCATATTGTACACATTTCAAAATCTCCTTTCTTTCGTTGCTATTGAATAACGCGATTCCATTGTGGGTCGCTCCATAATAAAAATCCCCGATGACGGGGGAAGTCTTTCAATTCTCGATAGGGAACACTATTCCGGAATCATGCTCCCAAGTTTTAACAATAAACACTGGCAGAAATTCGTTATCTTGGTGCTTTTCAGGATGTAATCAGGCATGGAAATCTCTTTTGATTATAATTAGGAGAGGCATAGGAGTCATTTTATTTACATATTTAACCTCAACAATAATAACTATTGCTCAAAGATTATAGACGAATAAAGCCGAAGTGTCAAGGGCCTGTCAATTTTTCTCAACTGCACCCTTGTGAGGCTTCTGCTGAACGCATTCCTGGTTGTGTTTTCGATTTCATTCACATAGGGCATTTTGCACAATCTCTGTATTAGTTTGCGGGTTTCCTTCCTCCTGCAGATGCAGCTACCGATTCTTGCGTGAGCATCGGACTGGTTCCACAAATTAATGGACGTCACAGTA
>Ga0315542_1002514_pt1 | contig 11113 bp, 11 predicted proteins | sample SalMarSW160120MG_FD_202541 | JGI IMG/M metagenome (GOLD analysis project Ga0315542, IMG submission 202541) | Salt marsh sediment microbial communities from the Plum Island Ecosystem LTER, Massachusetts, United States - Salt Marsh Sediment SW1601-20 ... | reverse complement strand
GGCACAAAGCCGTAATGATTGGCCAACGCCATAAGATGCTTATTGGGTTTCCATATGCCCTCCTCATTCAGGATGAAGGCGGTTTTCATGTTGTCATACAGTATTTCTCGGGGCACACCCCCGAAATACTCAAAGGCCTTCACGTGGCAGGCCAGAAACGTCGACTGTTCCATATTGGTCGTATGCATGACGAAGGGCTCGCGGCTGAATCCGAATACCATGTTGAAGGCATAAAGTTTTTGTTTTTTGCCGTCCACTATTTTCGTTCCGTGTTCCTTCCAATCGACCTGTGCCTGGTAGCCCGGTTCGGTTTCGAAGCGAATCACGGCCTGTGTGGTTATTTGGTTTTGTTTTTGCGCCGCGTATTCACGCAGGATACTCATGCCCCCGTCATATCCGATCTTATGCAGTCTATCGGCCATCACGACACGGTTGTAATCCGGCGTGTCTTTCAGTATACTGTCTATGAAGGATTTGTAGGCGTCCAGTTTGCTCGGGTAATGCCTTTGTTTACGGGCGCGTGTTTCTTGTGACAGGTAGTAATACACTGTCCTTTCGGACTTTCCCAGTGCCTGGGCGATATCGCTGATTTTCTTGCCCTGGCGTCTTAAGATCTTTGCTTCGTTCATTCTTAGCTCCAGCATTTTCGGGGCGGCTCCTTTAACTTGTGATTTTCGTAAAACCTATTAAAGGATGTTCCGCCCTTTTTGTTAAGCCGGAACCTGCAATTTTATTCCGGTGTTTTTCTGCAGTTTAACACCGGTGCTGACAATTTTGACCGGCATGAAAGGCATCAGCGTGATAACAGCCATAGCCTTGATCGCCGATATTTCCAATGTAAAAATACGGAAATGGTACCAAGCTAAAATTGATCAGGGTAAAAACGCGGTAAAATACGCATGGCCGCTTGCAGGCGTGTTTTTACCGAGATCTATCAGATGCTTAAGAAAAAGGAGTATCATCATTATCGCAATGAACGAAACCATACTATGAAAATGCAGGCATATATTAAGTTCTTGAATAATTACAGTGTTCCTGAAAAATATGCTTGACTTTTCTCATAGACGTTCCGCGTCTTGCCGAAGTTGCCGAGTGAAGCGAGGCAATTGGGGCGGAGGCGCGTAGCGCCGAAGCCGGCAAGCCGTTGTTGTACGAAGGACGTTGCCCGATACAATAATAAATAATTTTATATCATTCCCCAATTTACTTCACGCTTTATGGGAGAAATTGATTTAAGTTGATTATAAATTGGAAGTTGCAAAATATATTTTTTTATTTCAGAACAATTATTTGGATTATTAAACCACTTATTGCCTTTTACAGATTTATCAAAAATGTCGGGTGGATAATAGAGAGTAAAACGAAATTGGCTGAAGGCATCATCTCCTTCTTTTCCAATTTCGATAAACTGTCTCGTAATATCAAACTCAAAATATCTACCACTACCCCAATCATAAGAACCCCATTGAACTAGAATCATATCTCCATCATTATTAAGATCAACTTTTTCACATCTTGTAATTTGATAAAATTGTATACACTGGTCTATTACTTCATTTAAATATACATTTTCAATTTTAATATTTGCTTTTTCCAATTGTTTTTTAAAAGTCATTACAGATTCTCTTGGCAACATATATAATTCCTTATCACATATTAAAAATACAATATCAATAATAATTTAAAAATCATTATAATAAAAAATATATAAATAATATATATATCTGGCAACGTCTTTCATCTAACGTTTCTGGTTTATATGACGTTTTTGCGCAGCAAAAATGTGGCGAAGCCCAAGCCTGAAGGGCGCCGCATATAAACCTTGTTATGCGAAGGAGCAGATTTGGGGCTCCCAGTTTAACCTTTCCGATTCCAGAATAATATTGGCTTTTTTTATATTTCTCTATATAGCATGTTTCTAAATTCCAACGATTATTTCACTTAATCTAATTATATTAAATATTCTGTAGTAGAGAGAGTCCCTTTTCCCGATAATACTTCAATACCGGATTGAATTCCTAATAGATAAGTAAAACTATTGTTATCATAGTGTTGTATTTCATTTATAAATTGGTGGATATCCATTTTTATTTCAGTTGTATTTTCTTTTTTTATAAATGAGAATACAGGCCATTGAAATTCAGGATGCAAACCAACCCATAATTCCCATACAGAATTTTGTATTTTTACCTCTTTTTGTTTTTTCCCGATTGGAGGAACTTTCCCCTTTTTATATAACCATATCATAATTTCACCATCTGGGTTTTCATTATCAATTATTCTATTTGAAAGCCATATATCGTAAGTTACAGTCAATATTCCATCATTGGTTTCTAATAAATCATATTTCCATGAAGTATTTATTCTCTTTATATCATTTATTTGAATTGGTAATTTAGTATTTTTAATTTTCCAGCCCCAAGGAAAATGCCATCCATATACAATTGATGCAAATGACTTTATTAAGTTTATTGAATTTTTCCATTCCCAACTTGTTTTCCATTTTATGTTTTTATTTGTATACGACTCTATCCAACTACACTGATTTCCAGAACCACTTTTTTCTCCCCACAAATTATTATGTAAATAAACTTTGTCTAATATTATAATTTCTCCATTTCTACATATCTTTTTCATATTTATCCTCTTAAAATAATTGATTATTGATAATAATTTAAAACACGTAAATAACATCTGTTTGCAAAACTAAAAAACTCCCAAAATCTGCTCTTTTGCATAACTCATTATTACCGAACTCAAACTTATTAATCCAAAAAATAATATGTATACTCAAAATCCATCCCAATTTCCACCATCACTGCTTAAAAAGCGACGCCCAGGCAAAACCTTACATTTATCTGAAAATAAAACATATTGGAAAACTGGCGTGAATGAAAAACCAAAAAGTCGTGTCCACTACGGTACTGGCATGATACACCGAACCACCGGCTACTGTCAATAATATTTTATAATGTCCCGCCCGCGTGTCTGTTCGGGCCTCCGTTCTTCCATAGCGATCCGCCTTACACAGACGATCCGCTTCGGCGTCAAGCAGGCCGTTCAGGGTTTGTTCAACCGTGCCCTTAACAATTTCCGTTAATTTGGATTGGACAAGATGCTCATCAATCTGTATAATTTTATTGTTCATGTCTTTTGACATATGGTCATCCTTCTTGATTTTGTTTTTTTGGTTAATATAAATAAATCAGAAGAGGACCATTTTTTTAATTTAAATGTGTGAAAAATATTTTACGTTATCGTCGATGATATCGCAGATCGCGTATTCCATGGTTCCCGGAAGTATCTGTTCTTCAAATATTACCGGAATAAATTGCCCTTGACGTTTATTTGTCTCTTTATATCGTGCCATTTTTTATTTTATTAATTTTCCCCGTGACATTCAATGGGGTTTAACCTTTTTCGACAGATTCGTTATATGTAATTTTGTGGGGCATTCTACAACTCTTTTTAATTGTAATACCCCTTTTGAAAAACGTTCACTTTATTTTTTTTGGCAAAATGTTTCATTATTATATTCCCGAATATTCTAAATAAAAACGGATGCATAGAAGGCTTTCCGATCAGCTTAATTTCCTGATCAATAATCCTATAACAATTTAAAATATCTATTGAGTTATTAAGAATTGATCTTATTCTTTTAATTTTTTCAATCGATGAACCATCTATTGCTCCGGTATCAGGGATTATTGCACTTCCTGAATAATTAAATCCCATATTTTCAGAAAACTTTTTACAAACAGCAACAGCGTTATTGCAATGTACATATTTGGGCAATCCGCAGTGAACAATTGAGAACATTTTAATTTTATTATAATTCTTGCTTTGATTGCTCAACAATTCAAGTGCCGAAATCAACGGATAGGGTAGGGTGTCAAAATATAACGGAAAACATAGTACAATAGTGTCACATTTTTGTAATATTTCATTGATTCGTGAAACGAATTGTAAATTTGAAATAACAACGGGAACCTGTTCTCGAAAAATAGTAATATTGTAAATTGATAATTTTTTTTCCATATAATCTAAAATGGAATTAGTCGTAGTTTTTTTGCCTCGGTGGCTGCCTGATAGTAGTAAAATGCTGTTTGATTTCATATTAAAAGTCCTGCGTCATTAAAGGTTTGATGAAATGATGTTTTCAATTCATCCAGGTTCATTCCTTTTGCGATGATCTGACAGGAATGCTTGCGAATATTGAGTTGTCTCATGTTTCTGGAAAATAATTGATTAAAAATTGCTTCTGAATATCCAGGATCCTCATTCAAACCGATTCCAATCATAACAGGCCTTTTCTCATAACGAGGGATATGCCATGTTTCGCCATTCCGTTTCTCAAAACAGGCAGTTAAAACCGGACACATACGATCAATAAATTTTTTAAGTTCTGAAGAATATCCTCCGCAAAAAAGTGGTGTTATGAATACGACAATGTCTGAATTTATATATGTGGGAAGCAGTTTTTGCATGTCGTCCTTTATTACACAAATACCCGGATTTTTAATTTGACAAGACATGCAGGCATTGCAGGGTAATATTTTATTCATATTTAAATTTATCCTTATAAGCTTTTGTATACCAGGAAAAGAGCTATAAATCCATTCTTGCAGTGCATCAATTTCAGTCTGGGAGGATGAAGCTGCATTAACAAGGAGAATTTTCATACGAGTGTTCCTCCCCGCCTTAATAAATGCCATTCTTTTCTCCAGGACTTCTTGTGAACCAGGACCAATGTATAGAAAATGAGAATCAGTCGGAGCTTCAAAAAGCACTGAATTTTTTATCATTTTATGCGTATATTCAGCATGTGAGAAAGGAACACTAGCATCATTTTTTGAATGTATTATTAGGGTCGGACAAACTATATCATTGATCTTTTTTGCTCTATGTTCTACATCATGTACAAATCCTTCACCAGAATCATTTCCCGTAATCATGGTTTTTTTTAATAATTCAATTTCCTCCGCATTCATCCTATCAATAACAGCTTCTGGATTAAGTCTCGTAAATAGCTTCATGGTGTCAACTAATGTCTTTTTAGGGTTTTCATTAAATTTATTTGTTAAATTTTGCCAGAATTTTCTTTGTCTTTTAGGGTTGAAAATAACCTTAACTCCATAATATTGATATGTTAATCTATGAAACCATGGTTTAACCACAGCGGATTCGAGTATTAATTTTTCAACAATTTCAGGATACCGCTTCGCAAACTCAAGCGCAACTGGTCCCCCAGCCGAATTTCCTATCAAGATTACTTTTTTGATTTCCAGTCTTTTCAATAAAGCGGCAAATAAGTTGGCCGTAGATTCGGCTGTTTTTCCAGAGGTTATCGGCGTACCTCGATAACCTGGTCGAGTTGGTATCAATACAGAAAAATTATTTTCTATTAGGTTCTGCTGCATATAATTACCACGGCAGCTATCATGACCTCCATGAACAATCATAACCGTCGGACCGCGCCCTGCTTGTAAATATTCAATTCTGCCTTTTTCAGTTTCGCATATTTTTATCTCGTTCATAGAAATTCTCCTATAAAATCTCAATTTCATGCAATGTTTTATCAACCCAGTCGATCTCAGCCTGTAATACATTGATCCCATTATTAAGAAGGGATCGGTATATAAAATGTTCGATTTTACTAGTCGCAAATTCCACCATTTGTTTTGCTTCATTGCTTATTAAAAAATGTAATCTTCGTTCCATTTCCTTTTTGTAATAAAGCAAATTGGATTTGATCGTTTTTTTATCAATACTCCCGGAAAAGAATAGTTGTACTAAAAATGGATTCCGGTGATTGGGGATATCGATTGGAGAAGAAAGCCATTTAATCAGTTCATCATTCCCTTTCTTGGTTATGGAATACACTTTTTTATTCGGTTTCTCGTCCTGGTAATGAATTTCAGAGACTATTAATGCATCTTCTTCCATCTTGTTCAATGTTCTGTAGATCTGGCTTTGAGAAGATGTCCAAAAATGGTTTATGCTTTTTTCTATCTTTTTCTGAAGTTCATATCCTGTTGTAGGGCCTTTTTTAAGGAATCCAAAAAGAATAAATTCTAATGACATTATAACACATCCCACATGTAACTTATATATAATATAACACAAGTGTCATATTATGTTAAGCATTTTTATAATATTTTCTTGAATTGAAGATGAATTAATTGGTTAGAACAAGAGTCCCACAAAATTACATATAACGGACAAGGCGTGCCGAAGGCCAGCGTCTTAGTCTTGAACGTGCCGCTGTATTCCTTGGCCGCGTTAGACGATATTTTGCATCCGTCAAGCGCGAACACTTCCCCTCCCACCAAATCAAGCTGCGCACAGCGGATCAGTACATCGACAAACAGTTTATTGATCACACCACCCAGCGATGAAACAAAAGCCGCTATTGTGGAATGATCGGGTCTCGTTTATGTGATGGATGGCCATAATATCAATTATAGCATCGCTTTCCAAATTGATGGTCGTCCTCTGGAACTGGGGCACCTAAGTGACCCCGTACTAACGAATGACGGGCCATCCACCGCATAAACTTTTGGGCGCAGGTAATTATCCCTGACCCCGAATAGACGTTTGATTGTAGTTTACTACAATATCGGCTGAATTGGAAGCTTTGTCCTAAACATCACTCATCAGGGAGGAGCAGTAGAAGCCTCCACCAACACCTTCAGCTTTGTCCAAAGGATTAAAAATCACGCCCAACAAGTGATCATCGCCAATACCCACAAACTAAAGCTTATTTCACTGGTAAAGAAAAAGACAGACAAAATCGACGCTTTAAAAACCGGCCATCGTACTCAAAATGCAGCTTAAAAGTAATCAGCACATGTTCGAGCCGGTTCATCTGCCCGATCGCCTCACCCGCTATATTATGTATCCGGCAAAGCCTTATATGTCCCAGATTGATATTTTAACCGGCATGAAAGGCATTAGTGTGATAACAGCCATAGCCTTGATCGCCGATATTTCCAATTTAAAATTACGGAAATGGTACCAAACCAAAATTGATCAAGCAAAAAAACGCGGCAAAGTACGTATGGCCGTTTGCAGACGTGTTTTTACCGAGATATTTCAAATGCTTAAGAAAAAGGAGTATCATCATTATCGCAATGAACGAAACCATGCAATGAAAATGCAGGCATTTATTAAGTTCTTGAATAATTACAGTGTTCCTGAAAAACATGCTTGACTTTTCTCATAGACTTTCTGCGGTTTGCGCCGTTACGAAGCGTGGCGAAGTAATGACGTAAAACTGCCGTTGTGTGCAGTTTTTCATTATTTAAACAAATTATTATTTTATTTTCCATATAATTAAATTCATTATAATCATCCAAAAAGTGGCTACTATGATATATATTTTTTGAATTAATCCTTTAATTTTAAATCTTATTAATTTTGAATTATATGTAAATAATCCTAGTAATATTAATATATTTGTCATAAAACTTATATTAATTATCGTATAATATTTAAATATTTCATTTATATTCAACATTAATGAAAATGTAATTCCTAAAAGTATAAAGCTATAATAAATTATAGCACCAATAAAATGTAAATTACCAGTCAATGTTGCTTTATTATCTTTATCCGCTGGAAATATTGATACCATAAACATACCTAAACCTGATAATAATAAAAATACAAAGCAAATATAATAATTTGAAACAAAATAATATAATGATAATAATATCTGGGCTACACTATAAAATAAAAAACCTAATGTTATAATGCTGCGATATTTTCCTAAAGCATAGTAGCTTATAAAATCGTCTTTTACAGAAAGATCCCCTTTTAATATTTGAACTAAGATAAATGAAATTAAAAAGAATATTATAAATGTAAATGATCCAGTACTTAATATATTAATTACAATCTCTTTGTTCATTTTTTACCATACCCTTAATCATGATAAATTGCGCCCAACGGTGCCAGTAGCCGAAGTTGCCGTAGCGTACTCGCAAAGGCAATTTGAGTGAAGGCGGTACTCCGCCTGAACCGGCTACTGGCTGTTATGTGCAATACCAAGATTATAGGCATAAAATATATATGTAAAAAAATTAGAATTCATCCCATGAACCTGTTTGCGGATCAAATTTAATAAATTCCCCTTTATCTGTAAACTCAACAGCAGTCATTCCAATTTCAAATATATTTTCTTCATTCAAAGATGCAGAAAAATAGATATAATTTTTTGTTAGTCGTACAAGAATTCCGCTATCCTTATTTATATGTGTAAATAATATCTCGTCCTTATTTTCATTTAGAATGACGTAATTATATAGGATTAAACGATCTTTCAGACCGTTATATTGCTCTTCGCTAAAAAAGGGTAAAGCATTTTTATTTTCCAAAAAATTCTCAGGAACGGGCTCATTCTTAATTTTTTTACTGAATAAGTAAACATCATAAGACATATAATCACTCCTATAATATAATTTTTTTAAATCTGGTACAACCTCTATACATAGGTAACACAAATGTCCTACGACATGGGTAACACTTTTCGTGTTTTCCTTTTTGTCAGCATACCATTTATTTCAGGTACAAGCAATCCGGTTTGCTTGTCAAAATGACCTAATAATATGGTACCAAACCATACATTCAATTTACCGGTTTTATCTTTGTGTATCCCTATATTATATCCGTTGAAAGGATTACCCAAAAAATACAGCTTTCCTTTATAATGTATATACCCTCTGTTATTCACAAACCTGTTCTTATAAGTACCGGGATATTCAAACTCCACAAAATCAGAATCATAAGAATTGGATGAAGATTTATATACTGATCCGGGAGTCTTCATCTCTAAGGCCTCATGAGGTCTCTCCTGGTTAAATTCCTTCCTCCATTCTTCAAATACCTTCTGATGTATTCTCAAATTTCCGTCAATTTGTCCTTCCAGCTCTCTGCTCATATCCAGATGCATCCGTTCATGCGCACCATTCTGATATGGTGAACCGGGCTCTATCCTGTCCAGGCTTATGCCCAACGACAGCCACCACACAGACAGCTTTGTCAACCCCAAAAGGCTCTGCATGTTGGCAAAGGGCGGGCCGTTATCAGATCGAATGATCTCAGGTACCCCGTATATCTTGAACAAACTGTCGAATTCCCTGTATACACAGGCCATATCTCCCTTTTCCATGGCCTTTATGCATAATATATACTTTGAATACTCATCACTTACCGTTAAGGGATTTACTTTTTCTTTATCCTGAGTATACCACCAACCTTTGAAATCAACCGTCCACACATGATTGGGATGCGTGGCAGCAACCCTGTTTTCTATCCTTATACCGCTGCTGTTTCTTCTTTTCTTCCTTGGTTTTACCAGTCCTGCTTTTTTTAACAGCCTGTCAACAGTGCTACGTGCGGGAACTGTTTCTCCGGGATGACTGGCCGCGTAGATATCTCTTATCTTACGGGAACCCCAGTATTTCTTTTTTATTTTGATGTTTATTATTTCTAAAATAATATCTTCTGTCAGTCTGTTCGGATTTGTTTTCGGCCGTTTGGACAGATCTTTAAGGCCTTTGAATCCGTATTCTAAAAACCTGTGCTTCCACTTATAACCTGTTTTAGTGCTTATGCAATATTTGGCGCACAGCTTGGTGAACTTAACGGTTCCTTCAAGTGATTCCAAGACGAATCTTTTCTTTTGATCCATAACAAGGTATTCCTTCCAGGGCATCGTGTAAGTCCTCCTTAATAGGTTGTTATCTTACAGATTCCCTTTAAAAAGTGTTACCTATGTCATGAGACAAAACCGTTACCTATGTCGTGAGGCCACTATCGACAATGGCGCATAACGTTCCCGGCATAACCGAAGTTGCCTAAGCGAAGCGAAGGCAATTTAGGCGAAGGCCGAATGGCCGGAACCGGTTATGGCGTGTTATATGACGTACTTGATTAGTCACCATAACAATCTAGCCATTTTAAATCAGTAATACCGGCTTCTCTTAAAATACTTTCACAGTGACCTATGTGATATTGCAAATGCCGTATTTGATCAAAAACAATATCAAGATTCGATATTTTATCATAGAGAACCGATGCTTCCAGTAAATTTTTTGAATCAATTTTATCAAAAAAACTATTGGCTAATTCAATTACTTGCTTATGTAGATCCTTTATTTGATCTTTTGAAAGTATATTTTCGGGGTCTTTTTCAAGTTCTGGATATACATTTAGATCAGAGAAAGGTTCTATAAAGTCGTTTTTTTCTGTTCTAAGCCAATAAAGAGGACCATTCATTGCATGTAGAATTTGTTGCCAAAAAACATAACCACCTTTTTTTTGATTCCAGATATTATTGGGAGTTTTGTCAATTAAATTTTCCAATGCTCCAAAACAAAGTAATATGTGTCGTTTTGCGATTTCATTTAAACTCATGTTTGCTCCTATAAAAAGTCAATCAAGTATGTCATATAACGGAACAGGCTTGCCGAAGTTGGCACAATTACTGTATTGCCTTTTAATTATACGAAATAAACCCAACATGCGCTTTGAAACATGCGCCGGAGCCGGCAAGCCGTTGTTGAATCTGTCGGAAAACTCATAAATAGGCTTGCCACAAATTATAGCCACCTTATTAAACATAACATTTCGCAAAAACATAATATGAATATAGATTTTCTATGAACATATTTAGTTTCTCTGCGATTTTCCCCATGTTATGTACCATACAATACAGCAGCCACTGAATATTAACCTTCTTCTTGGTGCGCAAGGTAAACCGGGAAAGTCCTTTGTGCACCGTAATGTTCGCAAACACCGGCTCTACTATCCCCATACGACGCGAATACATCTCTCTCCCTTTGGCCGTGTCTACCTTTTCCATCATCTTTTCCGAATATGTCTTGGGTTTGGGTACATCGACAATAAACACATGTCTTCTCCCCGCGTTCTTTTTAAGACAGCGCCTCTTCATATCACAAATTAAACACTCTTTCTTTTCCGCCACATATCTTCGTCCTTTGTACCCGTGTATGTTCTTCTTCCCATCATACTTCAACACCTTGCCTGCCGGACACATAAAGCAGTTGTTCTTCTCATTATATCGGAAATCTTCATGCCCAAATAGATT
>Ga0315542_1002513_pt1 | contig 11114 bp, 12 predicted proteins | sample SalMarSW160120MG_FD_202541 | JGI IMG/M metagenome (GOLD analysis project Ga0315542, IMG submission 202541) | Salt marsh sediment microbial communities from the Plum Island Ecosystem LTER, Massachusetts, United States - Salt Marsh Sediment SW1601-20 ... | reverse complement strand
GATGGGCGCCGGCGCTTCCGATCTGGCCTTCGCCTCGCGTGCGCCCACGGTGATATTGCTCGCCGGCCTGCAGGGCTCGGGCAAGACGACCGCGGCGGCCAAGCTGGCGCTCTTCCTGCGCAAGGAGAAGAAGAAGAAGGCCTTCCTCGTCGCCTGCGACCTGCAGCGCCCGGCCGCGATCGACCAGCTTGAGCAACTCGGCGCGCAGATCCAGGTTCCCGTCTATACCCGCCGCGACACGAGCGACCCGGTCTCGGTCGCGCGCGAGGGAATCGAGCAAAGTGTGCGCCAGGGCTGCGACGTGGCGATCGTGGACACCGCCGGCCGCCTGCACGTGGACGAGGAGATGATGAGTCAGCTGGCAGCGGTCAGAGACGCGATCAAGCCGCACAACGTGCTGCTCGTGCTCGATTCGATGACTGGGCAGGAAGCCGTCACCGTCGCCGAGGCCTTCGCCGAGCGCGTCGACTTCGACGGCGTCGTCATGAGCAAGCTCGACGGCGATGCTCGCGGCGGCGCGGCGCTCTCGGTCAAGGCCGTCACCGGCAAGCCGATCAAGCTCGTCTCGGTGGGCGAGAAGCTCGACCAGCTCGAGCTGTTCCATCCCGAGCGGATGGCCTCGCGCATCCTCGGCATGGGCGACGTCCTCTCGCTGATCGAGCGCGCCGAGCAGGCGGTCGCCGTCGATGAGCAGGCCGAGATGGAGGAGCGCCTGCTCAAGGGCCGCTTCTCGTTCGAGGACTTCCTGCGCGCCTACAAGATGATGCGGCGGATGGGCTCGATGAAGGGGCTGCTCGGCATGATTCCGGGGCTCCCCGGCCAGCTGAAAGACGCCGACGTGGACGAGAAGCAGCTGGCGCGGGTCGAGGCAGTCGTCCTCTCGATGACACCCGAGGAGCGGCGTCGGCCCGAGATCATCGACGGCAAGCGGCGGGCGCGCATCTCGCGCGGCAGCGGTACCACGGTGCAACAGGTGAACCAGGTGCTGGAGATGCGGCGTCAGATGGAGCGGATGCTGAAGCAGATGAACGCGGGCGGGAAGATGCGTCTGCCGGGGCAGGTCGGCTCCGCCGGGCCCCCGAGAAAGTCGACCAAGGCACGCAAAAAGCGCCGCCGTCGTTGAGCGGTAGTCAGCGCGAATCCGCCCAGCTCGTTCGGCTGCGAACGCTTCGCATCCCGTTGTCCTCAGTCGCATCCGCATCCTGCGAGATACGAATGCTCCCTGCGTCCTAGGCCTGCTCGGTTCTCACTCGGCCGAACAAGAGCGGATCTACGCTGGATACCGCTAAGGTTTGGCGAGATTTCACGGAACCGCGAAGAGAGACGGCGAAGCGAAGGCGCTCCGCCCGGAAAGGATCTAGATGGCAGCAAAGATGAGACTGACGCGGGTTGGGTCGAAAAAGAACCCGATCTACCGTGTCGTGGTCGCCGACTCGCGCGCGCCGCGCGACGGCCGATTCATCGAGATCGTCGGCCGCTACAACCCGCGCTCCGAGCCCTCGCTGATCGAGTTCGACGAGGCCAAGGTGAAGGACTGGCTCTCGAAGGGCGTTCAGCCGACTGCGCCTGTCAGCCGCCTACTCGAGATAAAGGGGCTCCTTGGCTGAGTTCCTACTCGAGACCGTGCGTCGGTTCGTCGAGAACCCCGGCGCCGTCTCGGTCGAGGAACTGGAACGCGACGGCGACACCGTGCTGCGGCTAACCGTTGCCGACGACGACCGAGGCAAGGTGATCGGGCGCCAGGGCCGGATCATCCGATCTCTGCGTACGCTCGTGCGCGCCGGCGGCGCGCACGAGGGAAAGCGATACCTGCTCGAGATTGCCGAGTGAGGATCCCCAACTCGTCTCGATAGGTCGCGTCGGCAAGCCACACGGCCTCAAGGGCGCCTTCTTCGTCGAGCGTCCGAGCGAGGATCCCGAGCGCTTCGTCGTAGGCGCGGCCGTTCTGGTGAACGGAGTCACCGCTACCGTCATCGAGTCGAAGCTGTCGGGCGGGCGCCCAGTGGTGCGGCTCGACCGCGAGGTCGAGCGCGGTGCTGAGCTCTGGATTCCGCAATCGCAGCTGCCGCCGCTCGCCGAAGACACCTACTACGCCTTCCAGCTCGTCGGGCTGGAGGTCGCCGAGGAGGGAGGGCGAGCGCTCGGACGCGTCGAGGAGGTCGTCTCGGGCGTGGCCAACGACGTGCTTGAGCTCGATTCGGGTCTGGCGCTGCCGCTGGTCGAGGAGTGCATCTTGCTCGTGGATCTCGCCGCTGCACGTATCGTTATCCACACCGGATTCGCGGAGCCGGACTAGCTCCGCCGAGAACTGATCCTGTGCAAATCGACATCTTCACGCTCGTTCCGTCGGCATTCGAATGGATGTGCGAGCGGCGCCCGCTCGCGGCGGTGCTCGGGCAGACGCTCGAGCTGCGCCTCTTCAACTACCGTGAGACGACTCCGCTCAGCGCCCGTCAGGTCGACGACGAGCCCTACGGCGGCGGCGCCGGCATGGTGCTGCGGGTAGACGTCGTGGCCGCCGCTCTGGACGCCGTCTACGGCGGCATTCCCAAGCGGCGAACGATCGCGCTCACGCCACAGGGGCGCCAGCTCGACCAGGCTCTGGTCGAGGAGCTGGCCGGCGAGGAGAGCCTGACTCTCCTCTCCTCGCGCTTCGAGGGCTTCGACGAGCGGATCGTCGAGCACATGTGCACGGACGCGGTCTCGATCGGCCCCTACGTGCTCTCGGGCGGCGAGATTCCGGCCATGGCGCTTCTCGACGCGGTGGTGCGCCGCCTCCCCGGTGCTCTGGGCAGTGAGGAGTCGGGCCTGATCGAGAGCTTCTCCGAGGAGTTGGACGGCGGGCTAGAGTACCCGCAATACACGCGTCCGGCCGAGTTCCGCGGTTGGAAGGTGCCCGAGGTTCTGCTCTCAGGCAACCACGCTCGCATCGATAGCTGGCGGCGCGACCAGAGCCGAGTCAGGAGCACCGAGTGAGAAATCCGATCGATCGCCTCTTTGGACGTCTACCGAAAACGATGAGGGTGGTGCTCGACTGGACGCTGACGATCCTCGGTGCGATCGCCATCGTGCTGGCGATCAAGGCCTGGGTCGTCAATCCGTACCGTATTCCGACCTCGTCGATGGAGCCGACGCTGCGTTGCGCCCGGCCAAGTCCCGGCTGCGAGGCGAAGTTCTCCGACCGAGTGCTCACCGATCGCATCACCTACCACTTCCGCGGACCGCGCCGCGGCGAGATAGTCGTCTTCAAGACGCCCAAGCGGGCACGCGAGGTCTGCGCCGGCAGCGCGGGAAGCTCCGTGTTCGTCAAGCGCCTGATCGGGCTGCCCGGCGAGACGATCAAAGAGAAGCGCGGCTTCATCTACGTCAACGGCAAGGAGCTGAGCGAGAACTACATCCAACCGGCACGGCGCGACAGGCGGTCCGGCACCTGGCACGTGCCCAAGGGCGCGTACTTCCTGATGGGAGACAACCGCAACGAATCCTGTGACTCGCGCGACTGGGGCTCGGTTCCGAGAGGGAACCTGATCGGCAAGGTCTTCATGACCTACTGGCCGCCCAACCGGCTCTCTTTCCACTGAGTCATGACGAAGAATCCGTTCGACCGGCTTTTCCAGCGACTTCCGCGATGGGCGCGGGTGCTCGCCGATTGGCTGATCGGGATCGTCATTGCGCTGGTCGTCGTGCTTGCCTTCCGCGCCTGGGTCGTCACCCCCTACGCGATACCCACCCCTTCGATGGAGCCGACGCTGCACTGCGCCCCCTCCAAGACGAAGACGTCCGCGCCTACCTCGTCGCTGCAGCCGAGCCAGAACCAACCGACCGCGCCTCAGCAGTCGGGGCCCGTCTCTCCCGGTAGGTGCCAGGGAACCAGCTTCCTCGGCCTGCACTTCTCCGACCGGGTGCTCGTGAACCGCTTCATCTACAGATTCCGTAGTCCGCACAGGGGAGAGATCGCCGTCTTCAGGGCGCCGTCCGTGGCCGCGGAGGTCTGCCGCAGCCTCGGCACCAAGGTGCTCGTCAAGCGCCTGATCGGGCTGCCGGGCGACACGGTCAGCGAGAAGCACGGCTTCATCTACATCAACGGCGAGAAGCTGAACGAGCCCTACGTGAAGTCGGGCCGGCGCGATACGCGCAGCGGAGTCTGGCGGGTGCCGAAGGGGTGGTACTTCTTCATGGGCGACAACCGAGTCGCCTCCTGTGACTCACGCGATTGGGGGCCCGTACCGCGCAAGGACCTGGTCGGACCGGTCTTCATGACCTACTGGCCGCCGAACCGGATCTCGTTCTAAGAACTCGAATCAAAACGAAGCACTCCGCCGCCTGAGCGCGCTCAGCGGCACGCTCCGTCGTCCTCGGTCGCACCCACATCTCTTCGACATGGGCACTCCCTGCGTCCTGGCATCGCACTTGCCGATCACACCCAGTCGGCGGGTCATCATTCAAATTCGAGTCCAGTAGCGCCCGGCCGCGCCTTTTTTAGCTACGATTGCCGCCGGCTACCAGCTGGTCCTCTTTTCAGTCATGAACAAGATCATCGAGCAGATCGAGCAGCGTCAGCTGCGCCCCGAGTTGCCTCGGTTCAAGGCGGGCGACAGCGTGCGCGTGCACTTCAAGGTGATCGAGGGCCAGCGCCAGCGCATCCAGGTCTTCGAGGGAATCGTGATCAAGCGCCAGGGCGCCGGCGTGCGTGAGACCTTCACCGTGCGCAAGAGCTCCTTCGGAGTCGGCGTCGAGCGCACCTTCCCGCTCCACTCGCCGAAGATCAACAAGATCGACGTGATCTCGATCGGCGACGTCAACCGGGCCAAGCTCTACTACCTGCGCGCCAAGATCGGCAAGAAGGCCCGCGTCCGAGCCAAGCGCGACCAGTTCACGAAGGCGGTGCCGGGCGCCGTGCCCGAAGTCGCAGAGGCCGAGGGCCTGGAGGAGCCGGAGAGCACTGAGTCCGAGGCAACGGAGCCGGAGAGCGCCGAGCCGGAGAGCGCCGAGCCCGTGGACAGCGCGGAGCCGGAGGTCGAGCCCGCCGTCGCGGAGCCCGACGAGAGCCCTGAGCCGGTAGACGACGCGAAGTAGCGTTCGCCGCCGCGATCTTTGTAGAGGGAGAGAAACTTTCGCTACCCGCCGGGCGGTTGGGCCGGCACCCGCGCTATTCTCGCGACCGTGAGCACGGACCTCGCCACGAAGCTGATTCGGCATGATCGGCAGTTCGGCGCCCGCTTCGTCGCCGGCGCGGACGAGGTGGGGCGGGGGTCGCTGGCCGGGCCGTTGACCGCGGCGGCCGTGGTTCTCGACCTGGACAGGCTTCGCGGCTCGCGGGCCCGTGCCCTGGCCGGGCTGCGCGATTCCAAACAGTGCGATTCGGCCGCACGCGAGCGGCTCTTGCCGATCGTGCTCGCGCTGAGCGAGCTAGTTGTAGTGGAGACCGTCCCGGCCGGGGAGATCGATCGTTGCGGGCTGCACAAGACCAATCTCGAGGCACTCGAGCGAGCACTCAGAGCCTGTGTCCCGCCCGCGCAGGTCTGCCTGGTCGACGGCTTCTCGCTCGGCCCGGAGGCTCTGTCGCACACCCCGATCGCGGGCGGCGACGAGAAGAGCGCGGCCATCGCCTGCGCCTCGATCGTGGCCAAGGTCGTGCGCGACCGGATGATGCGGCGGCTCGATGCGCTCTATCCCGCCTACGGTTTCGCCGCTCACGTCGGCTACATCACCGGCGCCCACTCCGCCGCTGTGCGCCGGCACGGACCCAGCGCCGTCCATCGCCTTTCTTTCAACGCCGCATGCTACGAGCAAAGCGCGTGATCCCCCGGTGAGAGCGATCGGGCTTCCGGGCGCTCGGGCCGAGCGCCGCGCCCGTCGCCACTACCGCCTGCGCGGCTACAGGATCCTCGGCGCCAACATCCGCCTGGCGGGCGTCGAGGTCGATCTGCTCTGTCGGCGCCGCGGCGTCGTCGTCTTTTGCGAGGTCAAGGAGAAAACGGGGGAGGGCTACGGCGATCCGCTCGAGATGGTCGACGAGCGCAAGCAGCGCCGCCTGCGTCGCGCGGCCGAAGCGTGGCTTGCGGCGCAGTCGTTGCAGGAGCAGATCGTGCGCTTCGACGTGGTTGCGCTGCGCGGTGGCGGGTTGGAGCGGATCGAAAACGCGTTTTAGAAACCGTCGTGCCGGCTATCTCTCGCGCCGCGCGTAGGTCTAGTGTTAGCTTGGTGCTCGCATGAACCGCTACTACGGGAACATCGGTGACGTCTGGAAGCACCTGGTGCTGGCCGAGCTGCTCGCGCAAGAGCCGCCGAAGCGCTACTGGGAGACGCATGCGGGCTCGGCGTCGTATCCGCTGACGCATTCGCCCGACCGCGACTACGGCGTCTATCGCTTTCTCGAGCGCAGCGGCAGCGTTCCCGAGCTGGCCGGATCGCGCTACGCCGCCGAACTGGACAGGCTCTCGGTCGAAGGCGAGGCGCCGTCGAGCTATCCGGGCTCGGCCCTGCTGGCGATGCGGATGCTGGGTCCGGCTGCCGAGTATCTGCTCTGCGACCTCGATCCCGAGAGCGTCGCCAGTTTGCGCGCCGCCGCCGCCGACCTGGGGCTGGGCGGGCAGGAGGTAGTGCGTGAAGCAGACGGGATGACCACGGCCGTGGAGGAGGCGCGCCGGCTGAAGGACGAGTCGGAAGACGTCGTCGTCACTATCGATCCCTTCCAGCCCTTCGAGATCGCCGGCGGAATCTCGGCGCTGGAGCTGGCCGCCGGCCTGATCGAAGACGACTTCAAGGTCATCTACTGGTACGGCTACGACACCCCCGAGCAGCGCTCCTATCCGATGGGAGTGCTGCGCGAGTACGCACTTGAGGCCGGAACGAGTGTCTGGTGCGGAGATCTGATGCTCGTCGCCGCGGCCGGTCACTCCGAGCAGGAGGTCGAGCAGCTGCTGGCCGGCGCGGAAGGACCCGGCGCCGGTTGTGGTGTTGTCTTGGGCAACTTCTCTGAAGCGAGCCTCGAACGCTGCGCGCGCCTCGGCGAGGCCGTCGCGAAGGCCTGGGAGGACGCCAGGCTGCCCAACGGAAGCCCGGGCGCGCTCGAGTTTTCGGCCGTCAGCTCGTAAACGGAACCGCCACCAGGTTTAGGCAGCTTTGCAGGGCTGAGGCCTGCTCGCGTCGAATCGATTCGGGCGATGGCGCTCACCCAGGAAGCCCTCTACCGCGAACTCGACCTCGACCTCGACCTCTCCTGGTCGGAGCGTGACCTTCCCGAGCGCGAGCGGACGAAGCACGTCCATCGCCTCCATCCTTACCTGGGAAAGTTCATTCCCCAGCTCGTCGAGACTTTGATCGATCGCTACTTCCGGCCCGGAGACAACGTCCTCGATCCCTTCGCCGGCTCGGGCACGACGCTGGTACAGGCGCTCGAGAGCGGGCTGGACGCGACCGGAATCGACATCGCCGCCTTCAACTGCCTGCTGATGCAGGTCAAGACGAGCCGCTACGAGCTGTTCGCGCTAGAGAAGGAGATCAGGAGCGTTGTGGCCGCGCTCGACACGCAGGCGGCACCGCTGTCGAAGCGCGCCTGCTCTTCGTATCTGAGCGACTGGTACGCGCCACAGGCGCTCGACCAGCTTCTCTCCTTCCGCGAGCAGATCGCGGGCTGCGAGCACACCGATGTGCTCCGGGTCGTTCTTACCCGTGCCGCGCGCTCGGCCCGGCGCACGCGCCACTTCGATCTCGAGTTTCCGCGTGCTCCGCAGCTCGAGCCCTACTGGTGCCACAAGCATCGTCGTACCTGCCGCCCGGTCGAGAGCGCCTCGCACTTCCTGCGCCGCTACGCACTCGACACGCTCGAGCGAATCAAGCAGTTCCAGCGCCTGCGCGCACGCGGTCGCGCGGCGAGCGTTCTGCACGCAGATACGCGCTCGATTCGCCTCGAACGACGCTTCGACGGCATCATCACCTCGCCGCCCTACCCAGGCCTGATCGACTATCACGAGCAGCACCGCTACGCCTACGAGCTGCTCGGGCTCGACGACCGGCGGGAGCTCGAGCTTGGGCCGGCGGCGCGTGGAAGCGGGCGCGCCGCGCTCGCCGGCTACTCGCAGGGCATCGCAGCGGCGCTCGAGAACCTGCGACCGGCCCTGAGGCCCGACGCCCCGGTGCTGATCGTCGTCAACGACCGCCGCGATCTCTATCCGGAGATTCTCGCTGCCGCCGGGCTACGGCTCGAGGAGCGTCATCGCCGTCATGTGAACCGCCGTACCGGCCGCCGGGCCGGGGAGTATTACGAGGACGTCCTGGTAACCCGCTTCGCTTGAGCAGAGCGCGAGCGCGTGCAAGCCCGCGAGATCGCGACGAGATCAGATCCCCCTCCGGCCTCGTCGCTGATCTCGCGCTGCCCGAACCGGCGAGGTGCCCACACGGGCGACCGCTCCGGTCGCCGCCACGACCTGTGTCGTCCGGCTCAGTCCTCGTCGAGCGAGCCCGAGTCGACCCGCTCGATCCACTCGGCGAAGAGCGGGTCGACGACGCGGTACCTGTGCCCTTCGGGCTCGATCTCGGCCGTCTGGACGAAGCGGGCGACGACGCTTTGTGCCGTCGACTTGCTCAGCTCGAGTCGATTCAGAAGACCAGCGCGGTAGGGCGAGCCGGCGCCGGCCACGATTGAGCGCATTGTCTTCTGGTCGTTCAACGAGAAGCCGTGCCAGTGGGCGTCGAGCTCGGGCTGTAGCTCGGTCAGCGCCGAGGCGTGAGCGCGTGACCAGTCATCGAGTGTCGCCGTCTCGCCCGGCGCGACCTGCTCCCAGAGGTGGTAGGCGAGCATCATCGCCCGCTGGGGATGACCCAGTGCCGCGGCGAGCAGCGGGTTGAGCGCCTCGCCCGCGCTTCGCTTGCTCTGCTCGAAGCGGTTCGCGATGTAGTCGGCGATGGCCGGATCGGGCAGCCGGCCGAGGCGCATCGGAACCGCCGAGTCGTAGAGAGGCCGACTTCGATCCTCGAACAGCTGCCTCATCAAGCCAGGCTCGGAGCCGGCGAAGACGTAGGAGGCCACCTCGCCCTGGTGTTGGATGTGACTGCGGATGAGCCCGTCGAGGTCGGAGATCCGGCTCACGTCCTGAAACTCGTCCAGCGCGACGAAGGTCCGAAAGCCGCCGCCCTCCTCCAGGCGCAGCGGCAGGTCGAGCAGGGCATGAAGCGCGGCCAGCGACTCGGTCCTGGGATCGAGCTGGATCTTGGCGCTGATGCCGAAGGCGCCCAGCGACAGTCCCAGGCCGGTGCGCTGCAGAAAGTCCTCGATCTTGGCGCGCAGGGCGCCCTTCAGGTACTTGGCGTAGGCGCGCTCGAAGCGGATCGTCACGTCGGCGAGCGAGGCCACCCGGTAGAGATCGACGAGCACGGGAACGAGCCCCTCCCGGCGCTCGCCGTCGCGGAGCGCCCGCTTGAGCAGGCTGGTCTTTCCGTACTTGCGTGGCGCGTAGAGCCGGACGTAGTGACCACCGACGACCTTTCTCAGCAACTCGCGCGTCTCGTCGTCGCGATCGATGACGTCCTCGGGAGCGATGGGCCGGGAGTAGACGAAGGGGTTGACGTCGCTGATCATGGTATGTGCAGAACATACTACTTAGTACGGACGTTGGGTACTACTCGCCGCGTCCGCGCGCCTTTCGGCGCCGAGTTGTGACAGGCGCGTGAGGATTCTCCTCCTAGCCTGAGTGCGTGCTCGCGCAGATGCTGACCTACGCGCTCGTCGGGCTGGAGCCGCGGCGGGTAGAAGTCGAGGCGCATCTGCAAAAGGGAGTGCCCTCGTTTGCCATCGTCGGGCTGGCTGATAGGGCCTGTCAGGAGGCCAAGGAGCGCGTTCGCAGCGGCATCGTCTCGGCCGAGCTGACCTGGCCGCTCAGGCGCATCACCGTCAATCTCGCGCCGGCCGACCTGCGCAAGGAGGGCTCCGGCTTCGACCTAACGATCGCGCTCGCCATCCTCGCCGCCTCGCACCAAATTCCGCCCGATTCGCTCAGGGCGCACGCGGCCGTGGGCGAGCTGGCCTTGGACGGCCGGGTGCGTCCGGTCGGGGGAGCGCTGGTCGTGGCCGAGGGAGCTCGACGGGCGGGAATCGAGTTCGTGCTCTGCGCGGCCGAGTCGGCGGGCGAGGTGGCGCTGGCCGGCGTCGATCCGGTGCCGGTGCGCCACCTCGTCGAGGCGGTCGCTTACATGAGCGGCGACTGGCTACCAGAGCCGCCGCCGCTCCGCACGGACGGCCTCCCGCGGCGCGCCTCCTGCCCCGACCTGGTCGAGGTGAAGGGGCAGCGGCGCGGGCGCCGGGCGCTCGAGATCGCCGCCGCCGGGCGTCACAACCTGCTTCTGGCCGGTCCGCCCGGGACGGGCAAGACGATGCTCGCGCGCCGCTTGCCGGGAATCCTGCCGGCGCTGGCCGAGGAAGAGGCACTCGAGGTGACGCGCATCCATTCGGTGGTCGGACTGCTTCCACGCGAGCACCCGCTGGTCGCGGCGCCGCCCTTCCGCGCTCCGCACCACTCTTCCTCGATGCCTGCGATCGTCGGCGGCGGCAGCGGCCCCAGCCCCGGCGAGGCCAGCCTGGCGCACCGCGGAGTTCTGCTGCTCGACGAGTTCCCCGAGTTTCAGCGGCCGGTTCTGGAGGCGCTGCGCCAGCCGCTCGAAGACGGCGTCGTCAGCGTGGCTCGCGCCAGCGGCCGCGCCGTCTTCCCGGCCAGCTTCCAGCTGGTCGCGACGATGAACCTCTGCCCCTGCGGCGGTAAGGGCGATGCGGCCGGCTGCTCCTGCTCGGCGGTCAGGCTGGCGCGCTTCCGCGAGAAGCTCTCGCGCGCGCTGATCGACCGCTTCGATCTGGTGGTGGCAATGCCGCGCCCGCGCGCCGCCGAGCTGGACGCAAGCGGGGAGGAGGCCTCGGCACTCGTGCGAGGTCGGGTGCAGGCGGCGCGGGAGCGGCTGCAATCCGATCCGCCACGACTGAGCGCCGAGGCCAGGTCACTCCTCACCGACGCCGTCGAGCGGATGGCGCTCTCGGGGCGCGGGCGGGCGCGGGTCGCCCGGGTGGCGCGCACGATCGCGGCGCTCGCCGGCGCCGAGGAGATCGGTCGCGAGCATCTGGCCGA
>Ga0315542_1002512_pt1 | contig 11115 bp, 12 predicted proteins | sample SalMarSW160120MG_FD_202541 | JGI IMG/M metagenome (GOLD analysis project Ga0315542, IMG submission 202541) | Salt marsh sediment microbial communities from the Plum Island Ecosystem LTER, Massachusetts, United States - Salt Marsh Sediment SW1601-20 ... | reverse complement strand
CTGGAGCCGAGCATGCAGTTCATCACCGATTTCGCTCCATACCTCGCCAAGATCAGCGAGCATTTCGTCGCCGACGCACGCCCGTCGGGCGGATCCATGTTCCGGATCTATCGGGATGTTCGTTTTTCGAAGGACAAGAGCCCGTACAAGACGAACGTGGGCTTCCAGTTCCGTCATGAGGCTGCACGTCGCGATGCCCACGCGCCCGGCTTCTATCTCCACCTCGAACCCGGCGCCGTGTTCGCCGCGGCGGGCACCTGGCACCCGGATGCTTCCACCGCTCGATTGATCCGCCAGAAGATCGCCGACGAGCCGGCCCGCTGGAAAAAGACGACCCGCTCCAAGCGGTTCACCGAGGCCTTCGAACTCTCGGGCGACTCGTTGAAGCGGCCCACGAAGGAGTTCGATCCGGAGCATCCACTCCTCGAAGATCTCAAACGCAAGGACTTCATCGCGATGAGGACGCTGACGCAGAAGGCGGTTACTACGGACGGCTTCGTCAAGGAGTACGCGGCGCTCGCCAAGAAGGCGGCACCGCTGATGCAATTCCTCTGCGAATCTGTCGGATTGCCGTTCTAGGAGTCACTCCCCCAACCAGGCCGGTGCTCGGTCGAGCAAGAACTCGCTGATCTCCTTGCAGCGATCGAACACCTCACACAGATGCACGTCCGCAGATGAGATATCGAGCAGCGACACCTCGACGAGACCCCGGATGGCAAGGCTCCGTTCCGGAGCATCGGTTACCGAAGCAAAGGAATCGGTGGCAGAGACCTCGAGCGGGATCACAGTGCCTGCCACACCGGCAAGCTCCGTAGCAAGCACCAAGAGGTCAGGTGGCGATGGCAACGGTGGCAGATCCCAATTGAAGTAGAGAGGCAGGAAGTAGACGTTCTCTGGTTCGGTTTCATCTGCGAGCACGCGGTCCTCGAACGACAGGACCACTCGGGGATCGACCTGGAGTGCAAGATGAAGATCCAACGGCCCCCCACAGGCATCCTCCGGGTGGAGATCGACCTCCCATTGTTGACCGAGTGAGTAGGTCTCGATGAAATGCCGCTCATCGTGTACGTGAAAGCCGTGTTCGATCGCGTGCATCTTCTCGCTCGCGATGAACCCGTCGAGGTCGATGACTGCCATGGAGGAAAGACTTGCAGAGTCGGGGAGCTACTGCAATGGGGACGCGAGCTTCGCTCTCATCAGTCGTCGAAGACCCAGTCAGCAAACAGTTACCCAGCTATTCAGCGCGCAGCCGGCCCCAGCAGTCACCGGCCAGCGAGAGCGCGGCCACCATCACCGCGAGACCGCGGGGTGATCGACCGTTCCCTCCCCCAGCTGAGCGTTGGGGCAGGTGCCCCGATAGGACGAAGGGGATCTCGGGCTGAGCCCAACGTGAGCGTCGAGCCGCTGCTCGACGCCGCAGGACACGACGTTCAAACAGTGGGCACTGACGCCCAAGACCCACAGAACAGGTTCGCTACAGAACCGGCAGACCAAGCGAGCGGGCGATCACAAGTCGCTGGATCTCACTCGTCCCTTCGCCGATCTCGAGCACCTTCGCATCGCGGTATGCGCGCGACACCCACGACTCGTCCATGTACCCGGCACCACCGAAGATCTGAACTGCGTCTCGAGTGGACGACACGGCAGTCTCGCTCGCATACAGCTTCGCCGCTGCCGCCGCCTCGCGATACGGACGCCCGCCGTCCTTCAGCCACGCCGCCTTGTAGGTGAGCAGCCGAGCGGCCTCTATGGCCACCGCCATGTCGGCGAGCTTGAAAGCGATCGATTGGTTCGCACCGATCGGGCGGCCGAACGCATGCCGCTCCTTTGCATAGTCGGTGGCCTGATCCAGGCAGCCTTGCGCAACACCAACGGACATCGCGGCAATCGCGATTCGTCCGTCGTTGAGGATCTCGAGAAACTGCCTGAAACCCTTGCCGCGGGTCCCGAGGAGGTTCTCAGCCGGCACCCGGCAGTCGGAAAACGTGAGACCGTGTGTGTCGGAAGCCCGCCATCCCATCTTGTCGTACGCGCGCTCCACCGTGAATCCCGGTGTCCCTGCCGGCACGATGATCGAGCTGATCTCGTCAGGAGCAGTCAGGGCCGTGACGGTCACGAGCGAAGTAATCGGTGTGCCGGAGTTGGTGATGAACGCCTTGGAACCGTTGATCACCCATTCGTCTCCGTCGAGAACCGCCTTGGTTTTCGTGCCACCGGCATCAGACCCGGCGTCCGGTTCGGTCAGTCCGAACCCCGCGAGAGACGCTCCAGTGACCAAGTCGGGGAGCCAACGGGCTTTCTGTTCCTGGGTCCCGAATTCGTAGATCGGATTCGCACCGAGCCCAACGCCTGCTTCCAGCGTGATCGCCATCGACTGGTCGATCCGAGCTATCTCCTCGATCGCGATACACAGCGCGAGGAAGTCGGCGCCTGCACCTCCGTACTCGTCAGGGAAGATCAGGCCGAAAAGGCCGAGTTTCCCCATCTCCTTGACGGTATCCACGGGGAACGTGTGGGTGAGATCCCACTTGGCTGCGTGAGGTGCGATCTTCTGCTCCGCAAACTCGCGAACGACTTTGCGAAACGCGCGATGTTCCTCGGAAAGGTCGAAATCCATATCGAACCCCACTCTACGATCCGACAGACTCGCCTGCCTCACCGAGCTTGTCGTGGGCCACCCACGCCTGCGCCCCGGTGAACACACCGACGGCCGCAGGAACCCAGTATGCGATCACCCGGTACACGAGCACGGGACCGAGGCTGACCGACGGGGAGACTCCGAAGAGGGCGAGTACTCCAACGAGACCCGCTTCGATCACACCGAGTCCCCCGGGAGCTCCGGGCAGCCCGCCGATGAGGTGCGCCACTCCGAACACAACGATTCCACGCACCGGAGTGAGCGTGATACCGAGGGCAGCGAATGTGAGTGCCATCGATCCGACCTCGGTAGCGAGTCGTAGCATCAGATACCCGATCTCTGGAATGGTGACGTGACGATCGACCGCCGTTGGTTCGATCAGTTTCCTGATCCGTCCGGGGAGACGCTTCGTCAACGACGCCATCCATCGCGGTCCGCTCAGAAGCGAGATTCCAACGACCGTGGCCCCCGCACCGATGGCAACCGTGCCGGCTTGGAGAAACACACCCGAACCAGCGGAGTGCATCCACAGGACCCCCGCACCGGTCATCGTGAGAAGGCCGCCGTAGGTGAGAACGGTGGTGCGGAGCGCGGCTCCGGCGGTGCCCTGCACCTTTGTCCTGACCGTCCAAGCCATCGCAGCAGGTGTGAACGCTCCGCCGGCGGGGATCAGGCGGGCTACCCCACTCGCCACGAGAGCCGCTCGTACCGCGTCGGCCAAGCGCAGCTTCAGCCCGCCTTCATGCACGGCCTGTTTGAACATGGCACCAAACGCGACCTTGGCGGCCATCTCCGAGAAGAACGCGAGCACCAACATTCCGAAGGCCACCGAGTCGACCGCCGGAAGGTGTGCACGCTCGCCAAGGAATCGGCCAACCGCCAGGTAGAGAATCAGACCGAGGGCGAGGAACACAAGAACGCCGCGACCGCCGACCAGCTTCCTCATGTACTTCGAGGTCACCCTCTGAAACCGGGACAACGGTGATTCTTCCTCCATCACCGTCCCCTGGTCACAGCGTCAAACGGCTCTGCGCATGCCGCGTCGGAGCATGCGCCGCTGCGTGGCAGAAGTGCCGCCCCATACGCCTGAGTCCATGTGCAATGACAGGGCGTACAGCAAGCACTCTTCTCGTACTCCGCAACCCGCACAGACATTCCTCGCTCGTCGATCTGGCGTTCCATCCGCCGGAAAGAAGATGTCGGGATCCATGCCGATGCAGGCGGCTTCTTGCCGCCATTCCCCGACGACCTCGAAAACCGGATTCATAGTGACCCTCGATCCTCACTCGAATGATACCTAAGGCGCTGCATATGAGACGTCGAGGACACAGCGACTGGTTCCCGGAACCATCAACCCATCTCAGGATGCCACGGCCTAGCCTGGCCGCATGCGTACACCCGATTACCAAGGTGGTGCCCTCGTCAATCTGGCCGCCGAACTCGAACGGCGCATGACGGGAACATCCCCTTCGCCTCCGCTCCATCCGCATCTTGCAGCCACGATTCCTCCCGCCGAGAGCTATCTCCTCGTGCTCTTCGACGGACTCGGTGACTTCCAACTCGCGCATCCCGACGCAACCGACTTGAGAGCGAGCCGAGTCGCTTCACTCGATGCGTCCTTCTCCACCCAGACAACCGTCAACACATCGACGCTCGCGACCGGGCTGCCACCCTCGCAGCATGGTCTGATCTCGTACCAGCTCCGTCTCGGATCGAAGGTATTGAACACCATCTACTGGTTCGAGGAGCAGAGCACACCCTCCTCCGTCGACCCAACGAGGTTCCTCCCTTCACCCAACCTCTCAGAACGACTACGAACCGCCGGCTGTCGCGTCGTTGCAACTGAACCGCAGGCGTTCGTGGGCAGCCCCCTCGATCGAATGCTCTTTCGTGGAGCGATCGTGCATGGGGTCGAAGACGACGGTGTCGACGTCGCTTTGGATGCGGTGCGAGCACCAGGCACGCTGGTGCTGCTCTACCTCCCTCACGTCGATGCTGCAGCTCACGCCAAAGGCCAGGAGTCCGACGAATACGCCGCGGCGCTCGAATACGCATCAGCCGTATGGAATCGAGTGGTCACCGAGATCCCTGATGGAGCTGTCGCTATCGGCACGGCCGACCACGGCCACGTCGACGTTGCGCCGGAGAACAAGATCGCGCTCCCCGAAGCCGATAGGTTCATCCTCTCCGGTGACAACAGGGTCGTCTACGTGAGCGGATCGCAGTCTGAAGGAGTGGCGCTCGCCGAGTCGCTGCCCGCAACATGGATCCCCGGAGTGGACGCGATCGACTTGTGGGGACCGCAGCCGTTTCACCCCGAGTTCAAGAACCGGCTACCCGACGGATTGCTCATGGCCGACGACGGCTACGCGCTCGTGCCGGCGGGGACGACCGACCCCATGATCGGCCACCATGGTGGTGCGACCGAGGCAGAGTTGCGCGTTCCGATCCTGGTTTCCTGATCTGCCCCGACCGCCAACCAGAGCCTCCCGCCGGGGTCAGACCGAGTAGTGGTACACGGGCAATTACCCCCTAGTCTTTGCGCCATGGCACACGAACTCCTCAAAGAAGCAGTCGACGCCCACTTCAACACGATCCGCAACGGCCTCGAACACCTCGCGGCCATTCCGTCGGTGAGCGCTGCAGGCTTCGATCCCGAGAACGTCAGAGAGTCCGCGCAAGAGGCGGCAATGCTCCTCCGCAATGCCGGCTTCCCAGAGGTACGAATCCTCGAATTGGCGGGGGCCCACCCAGCGGTGTTCGCTCACTACCCGGCACCGGATGGCGCCCCCACCGTCTTGCTCTACGCACACCACGATGTGCAGCCGCCCGGAGAGGGCTGGACAACCCCTCCTTTTGAGCCTATGGAACGCGACGGCAGGGTCTACGCGCGTGGCATAGCCGACGACAAGTCGGGCGTCCTCATGCACATAGGCGCGATGCTCGCACACGGCGGCACACCTCCGGTAGGGGTGAAGGTGATCATCGAGGGTGAAGAGGAGATCGGCTCGCTCCACCTCGAAGACTTCCTCGCTACCCACAAGGATCTGTTCTCCGCCGACGTCATCGTTATCGGTGACTCAGGAAACTGGAAGGTCGGAGTGCCGGCACTCACCACCTCACTGAGAGGACTCGTCGACTGTGTCATCGAAGTCAGAACGTCCGATAGGGCCTTGCACAGCGGCGAGTTCGGCGGGCCGATGCCCGACGCCCTCACCGTGCTCTCGAGAACCCTCTCGACGTTGCACGAGCCCGACGGCTCCGTCGCGGTCCCGGGACTGGTCTCGTCCGACGGTGCCGATCCGCTCGATCTGACCGAAGCCGAGTTCCGGAACCAGACCGGCGCCGTCGAAAGCCTCAATCTGATCGCCAAGGGCAGCCTCACGAGCCGTTTGTGGACGATGCCTTCTATCGCCGTTCTTGCGATCGATGCACCGCCAGTTGCAGAGGCCATCAACGCGCTCGTACCGACGGCGAGGGCGAAGGTCAGCATGCGGCTCGCCCCCGGACAGAATCCGGCCGCAGCCATGAACGCGCTGGTTGCGCATCTGGAAAGCAACGTTCCGTGGGGCGCACAGGTGACGGTTACGCCCGGCGCCTCTGGCCCGGCGTTCGCGCTCACCACAGAGGGCCCGCTCTTCGACACCTTTCGAGCAGCGATGCGCGAAGCCTGGGATGCCGAACCGGTCAACATGGGCGTGGGAGGATCGATCCCATTCGTTGCAGCGTTCTCCGAGGCCTACCCGAATGCGAGGATCGTCCTCACGGGTGTGCAGGAACCCGAGAGTCGAATCCACGCGTCCGACGAGAGCCTCGACCTCGAGGAGCTGCGGAAAGCCATCTTGGCCGAAGCGATTGTGCTGCAAGAACTGGCGTGAGAAGCCGCCAGTCTCCAGCATCCAGCAAGAACGCGACCGGGAAGCGCGATCGTTGGCTGGTCGTTGGGGACTGGGAGCGAAGCTCCCTGGCTATACAGCCCCTGGGAATCTGTGCTGGCGCCATGCCTCATACACGACGATGGACACGGAGTTCGCGAGGTTGAGGCTTCTGCGATCCGGAAGCATCGGAATCCGCACCACCTGGTCGGCTGATGCCAGGACGTCCTCGGGGAGACCAACCGACTCAGGTCCGAACGCCAGGGCATCCTCTTCGCCATAGGCCACATCCGTGTAGCGGGTCCTTCCCGTTCCCGAGAACGCCAGCACCCTTGCCGGCTTCATGCCGCGAAGACAGGTCGAGAGATCTGGATATACAGACACATGAGCCCAGTCTCTGTAGTCGAGTCCGGCGCGCCGAAGCCGGGCCTCGTCCAAGCTGAATCCGAGCGGCTCGATCAGATGGAGCCGGATCCCCGTCACGGCACTCACCCGCATCAGATTCCCGGTGTTCTGCGGGATCTCCGGCTGGAACAAGATGATGTCGAACATCAGAAGAGCGTCGGGCGGTCGGACTCGAGACCGCGCAGTTCGTCGTAGTCGACCTCGGCTATTCCGATGCCCCTCGCTTCGGCAAGCACCTTCGCTTGAGGTTTCACGACCTGAGCCACGAAGATCCCGCGAACGTCGCCAAGCCGCGGATCCTCCCTGAGTCGCTCGAGGTAGCGGCTGAGCTGCTCAACACCGTCGATCTCGCCGCGCCGCTTGATCTCGACAGCGACAGCATTGCCCTCGGGGTCGGAGCACAAGAGGTCGACCGGACCGATGTCCGTCGGGTACTCCCTTCGAATCAGCTGTAGACCTTCTTGGATCGCCCACGGTCGTTCGGCCAGCAGCGCCTGGAGGTGGCGTTCGACGCCATCTTTCTCCAAACCGGGATCCTCACCCATCTCGACCGACGTGTCAGAGAGCACCTCTTCGAGCTCAATGACAAGTCGCTCACCCTTCGGATTGGTGACCACCCACGTGTCCGCTTTCTCTTCCAGATGGTTCGGTGCGTTCATCCAATTGAGCGGCTTGTAGGCACCACCGTCTGCATGGATAGCGACGCAACCGTCGGCCTTCACCATGATCAGCCGGACGGCGGACGGAAGGTGGGCCGAAAGCCGCCCCTCGTAGTCAACGCTGCATCGGGCGATCATCAACCGCATGGCCCGGCAGGGTAGTCGGGGCCCGCGCGTCAGCTCCCGGAAAACAGGCTGTCAGTTGTTGCTCTGCTGCACGGACACACAGACACCCTGCCCTCCACTCGTGGTGGTACAGGTCTGGACCGAGATGGCTGTTGTGTCAGATCCCCATGTCTGGTTCTGGATCCCGCCACCGCTCGAAGTGAAAGCGGTGTAGTCGTCGGGCTGAGCATCCACCCAGCTCTGAAGCGTGGCAACGATGTCGTCGAAGTTCGCATCCGGGTACTCGACCATCACAGAGGCTCCACTGTCGGCCTCAATCGAACTGATCACGTTGCCGCCAGATGGAAGATCGACGTCGATCGAATCGGGAATCTCTCCGCCTCCGAAGGTCGCTGATCCTTGGTCCGTCTGTACCTGGACCGTTCCTCCATCATTGGACATGTCGACGTTCGCGTTGCCGCCGCTCTGCTGCTCGATCGCGTTCTCGGCGGCCTTCTCCGCAACGGTCTGTGCCGCCTTTGCGCATCCTGTCAGTGGTATGACGAGAAGAAGCGCAAGTCCTAGGGTTGTGAGCCTTCTCATACTCCCTCCTTGCCGACGAGTAGGGGCATGGCATCTGAACCTCACCCTACAAACGTCCGCCTTCTATGCCCTGGGCACTGGTAGCTTCGCCCACATGGTTACCTTGCGGCCTTAGCCCCACGATTGTCAAGGCGGCGATCGGAATCCTTGGAGGAACCCCATGAAGTTCGACGCAATAGGCGTTGTCGTCTCCAACATGAGCCGAACCCTCGAGTTCTATCGCCTCCTCGGTTTGGAGTTCCCAGAGAGTGCGGAAGCAGACGGGCACGTCGAGACTCAACTCCCCGGCGGGATCCGCCTCATGTTCGACACCGAGGAGGTGATGCGGAGTTTCAATGAGGGTTGGACGCCACCCGCTCGTCCGGGCCCGATCAGCTTCGCGTTCCTCTGCGACGAGCCCGACGAAGTAGACGCAGTGTTCGAGATGATGGCCGACCATGGGTACGGAGCGCTACTCCCTCCGTTCGACGCCTTCTGGGGGCAGCGCTACGCAACGCTCGCGGATCCAGACGGCAACCACGTCGATCTCTTCGCCCCAGGTCGCGAAGATTGAGCCGACACCGTGTCGACACCGTGCCTACACTGCGCACCTGAGAGTGCTGATGGCCTCGCGGTAGACCGGAGCCATGACCAGGGACGCGGTGCCTACCAAACGGCCTCTCGGTTTGAAAGGCAAGGGGTTGCGACCCGGACTACGGTCCGGGTCGCAACGCGTCGTGTCAGCGGACAGCTATTCGGCCACTCAGAACGCTGCTACACCCCTCTCGACACCGCTGGATGCGCATCTCCTCGCCCCACGAGGAGATCGAGCCGAGCGTGTCCCCTCCCCCAGCGAAGCCACAAGGGCCGAGCCGTTCCCTTCTCCAGCGAGACCATGAGGGCCGAGCGTTGGGGAGATCGCCCGAAGGGCGGGAGGGGATCCTTAGCGAACCCACAGGGAGGTGGTCGAAGCCGCAGACCGAGAACGGTGCTTGCAGCTCTTTCGCTGAAGTAGCCTGACGTTCGAGGAGAGGGAGGGAATGCATGGTCATCGCAGTGGGTACCGAGAAGGGCGCCTGGTTGTTCGACCCGAACGCGGGCACGCTGGACGGTCCGCTCATGCCGGGATGGAAGGTCACGGCGTTCACAGAAGCACCCGACGGCAGCTACCTGCTCGCCACCGGTTCCAACTGGTTTGGCGCGTCGATCCACCGTTCGTCTGATCTCACGCACTGGTCGCCTGAGCCGGCCGCTCCCGCCTGGCCGGAGGGTGGGGATCGGAAGCTGACCCAGATCTGGACCTTCGCACGCCACAAGGATCGTCTCTACGCCGGCGTCGACGAGGCGGGCCTCTTCACCAGTGACGACAGCGGGCGGTCGTGGGAGACCGTGCCAGGAATCAACGAGCATCACACCCGCCGCGCCTGGCAGCCCGGTTTCGGCGGGCTCGCTCTCCACAGCATCGTCGTCGACCCCCTGAACCCTGACCGAATCTGGATCGGAATCTCGGCGGCCGGTGTCTTCCGCTCCGAGGACGGCGGCGCAACGTGGACACCGGCCAACAAGGGCGTGGTGAAGGCCGCACCGGACGAAGAGTTCGACGACATCGGATACTGCGTGCACAAGATCACACTCGACCCGGATATCCCCGATCGCTTGTATCGCCAGGATCACCGGGGCGTATATCGGTCCGACGATGCGGGCCGAACGTGGGATCAAACGGAGGAGGGGTTGCAGCCGACTTCCTTCGGCTTCCCGATGGTCATGGACCGATCGACACGGACGCTCTTCATCGTCCCGCTCACCAGCGATGAGCAGAGGCTTCCCATTGACGGACGCTTCCGTGTCTACCGATCAACCGATCGCGCGGACAGCTGGGAGGTAGCGGGAACGGGTCATCCGGAGGCCCCCACCTACACACAGGTGCTGCGGGGAGCAATGGACACAGATCATGAAGGCACCATCGCCTATGGGACCACCTCGGGAAACGTCGGTCTCTCAGTCGATGGCGGCGCGTCGTGGTCAACGATGCCATGGACCCTGCCTCGGGTCCTCACCGTCGCCTTCCTCTGATGGCCGCGGTGCACGTTCGATTGACGTCACTGCTCGAGCCGATCACTGGCACGAGATCCGTCAAGGTCGACGCACCAACGGCCGCGACGGCTGTCGCAGCCCTGCTCCGGGCGCAACCGGGTCTCAAGGTGCACCTGTACGACGAACAGGGACGCCTCAGACACCACGTTCGTCTGTTCTGGAACGATCGCGACCTCGACTGGATCGACCCGGATACGACCGCACGTGACGGAGACGTCCTAACCGTCATGCAGGCGGTATCGGGAGGGTGAACACGACGGGCGAGGCGGTGGTCTCGACCCTCGCTACTCCAGCGCTTTCGTCGGCAGCCGAAGGATGTAGGCGCTGATCCCGACGGCCAGAAGGACGAGACCGATTCTGACGCCGGCGTGCTGGATCACCCAGACGATCGAGATGGTGAATGTCGCGGCGATGGCCACGAGCGCGACCGTCTTGGCCCTCGCAGTGAAACCAAGCCCTGCTCGCCAGTCACGAATCAGGGGACCGAACAGCCGGTGCTGCACGAGCCACGTATCAAAGCGTTTCGAGGACCGGGCGAAGAAGAAGCCGGCGAGGATGATCGGAAACGTGGTGGGTATGAGCGGCAGGATCGTACCGATCGCGCCCACCGCCAAGAAGAGGACGCCAAGCGCCAGGAAGATCACTCGAACGAATCGACTTGGGTGAACCATCCGGTCACTCTATCCCAGGCAAACCCCTAGTTTTCGCTGCCGGGAGCGGCACACGCTGCCTCCCTCGCTCTCGCAAAAAAAGGAGA
>Ga0315542_1002511_pt1 | contig 11117 bp, 10 predicted proteins | sample SalMarSW160120MG_FD_202541 | JGI IMG/M metagenome (GOLD analysis project Ga0315542, IMG submission 202541) | Salt marsh sediment microbial communities from the Plum Island Ecosystem LTER, Massachusetts, United States - Salt Marsh Sediment SW1601-20 ... | reverse complement strand
GGCGTTTTGCCGTTCCTTATATGGCCACGCCTCCTCACCCGACACCTCTTTGGCCCGCGCCTTAAGACGCTCCCGTAAAACCAAAATCGGTCTTAAGGTTCTATGCACCAGCCCTTCCCGCCGGTGACAAAGGCGGTAACCGGCTTCGGGGACCGTGGGATTGCTCGGATATGCCATGGCGCCCCCTCGAATCGCTCCTAAGCTCCCCTCCCCCTGCACCACCTCCCTGCCCCCTGCCCCCCGCCCCCTTATCCCTGCCTTTCTGGCCACTGGCCACTGACCACTGACCACTGCTTTTCCCCCCTCCCCCAAACAACAGCTGCAGTTCACCGTCTCCGGCGAAATATTATGCATGGTCATGATGGCAGGGTACATGGAGGCGAAGTCCACTTCCGCCACCTGCGGGTGCAGGCCCACCGGCGGCATGAAGGTCAGCCCGCCCTTGTCGACGGTGAGCAGTTCCCCTGCGGTCTTAAAATGTTCGGGTTCGGCCTTGCGCCAGGGGATGAGGATACCGTCCGCCACGGCCCGGGCCAGCTGCATGGAGGTAATCAGCGTCCCCGGACTGGACCGGGCCGCCTGTTGCAGGGGCATCTGGCCGATGCGGGCGATCTGGATCAGTCCCATGAGGCCCGATTCCCTATAATAAAAGGAATTGCGCCGGTCCAGGTGCCAGCGGCCGTAAAAAGGGGCCGATGAGCCCTGGTAAACGATGCGGCCATAGGAAAAATAGCTGCGGCTGCCGGTAAACCGCCGGGAGGCCGGCCGCGCTTCCCGGTCCAGAGGCAAAGATGCTCTATACTGCCGGCTCCAACGCCACAATACGGGAACGATCTCTTCATCCCCCCAGTCACTTAACACCAAATCCGGGTCCGCCTGCTTCAGCAATCGGGCCATTTCCCGCACCAGGCCGGGTCTATCCGGCGCGTCCAACTCTCTCGTGCGGCCCTCCCACCCCACCGCCAGACCGTTTCCCGCGCCCAAAGGAATGAACCGGTCCCGGGTGAGCTCCAGGGTGAGAATAGCCAGAGGCGGGACCGAAAATTCTAGCGCAAAGGGATCTTCTTGAGCCTCAAGGTGGACCAGACGCCCACCCTCGGCCTCCATCTCATACCAGACGCAGGGCCAAACGCGGCGGCTATAAAGATAATACGCCGCGAGGTCCAGGTCGCAATTATAGCAGACCACGTCGCCCGCCAGAGCCCCCAGGTGCTTTCTTAAGCGAGGCAGGAAAGCATAAGTTTTAGCCTCCAACGCCACCACCGCCATCTCTTTGCCGGTCCACAAATCCTGACCCCGGGACTGATAAGCCCGACGCAACCAGCCTTGCTGCCCCCAACCCCGGGCCAGAGACTTAAGCCGCTCCTCCGGCCCCCCCAGATAGACGCAATAGGGAAAATCATCCTCCAGCCGCAGGCGCTCACCCGCGCTGGTAATAAACCACAGCACCATGCGGTCGCCCCAAGGATAAAGATCAAACAGCCAACCCAAGGTTTTCATGATATGGGGAAAAAAGAAGGTTTGGGGGAAGCGCCGTCAGGGCGATCCGGTGGGTCGCCTCTACGACTTATTAGTGCCGCTTTCTGGCTCTTCCAGGCTTTGGAGGCGTCGGTTTAAGGCGAGCAAGGCCTTCTGATGTTCCAGGAGCATGGACAACAGCATGGATTCCAGGGGCCAGGGGTTGGAGGCATACACGCCGGCCTGGAGGTGCAGGCGGGCCAGTTCGAAGAGCCGGTCCAGGTGGACCTGGTCCTCTTTGCGCAGGGCCCGGCGGAATTTGAGCCAACGCTGCCGCTCTTCCTCCCAAACGTGGCTATAAGGTAAAACCGTGCGTCCCATGATGCATAGCCATTAGCCAATGGTCAGTGGTGGCACAGACTTTCCAGCCTGTGCGGCGGTCGATTTCCTGCAAAGCAGTTAGATCAGCCGTGAGCAATTACCGCTCACTGCTTACTGTTCACTAAGCCGCCATGAGCAGGATCAAGCCGCCTACCACGATCAGACCCAGGATGCCCAGAAATTTTATTACTTCCAGAATAACAGGCGCGGCGTCTTCCGGGAGGTCCAGGGTCTGGCTCCACTGCTTCAGGCGCACCCAAAATTTCGGACCGGTATCCAGTTCTTGATATGCAGGTAAAAACACGTCCATGTTATTCTCCTCCTGAGGGTTGGCAGAAGGCGGTGTGGCGCCCTCCGGCCAACTTGGTCGGCGGCAACGCCCATAACGCCGCAGTCGTCCGGGGGCTTGCCTCGCTTAGGCCTTCCTGGTTGCCCACTTCCACAAAGTAGTCAATCACCGGAGCTAACAGTCGTCCGAAGTGCTGGTTGTTGGCCGCCCGGGACAGCCGCGGCTGCAGCAGCAAAAGCGCCGACTGGGCCTTGATTCGCCTCAGATGCCGCACCAGGTCGCCGAAGAGGCGGCGGCGTTCGCTCAAAGGCACCTGTTCATCGTAGAACAGGCTCACCGGTCCCAGGACCAGCACCAGACTGCCGGGTTCCAGGTTCGCCGGAAAGGTCTCCTCTAGCAGGCGCACCAGTTGGTGGGAGGTGAAGGCCCGGGCTATCCGCACCCGCGCCAAAGCTTCGGCAGCCGCTATATGCTGGCAGGCCGCCTCCCGGACCAGCCGGTAGGGATCGAAGCGGTTGGCTGCGTCCACCACCCAGACCGGAGCTTCCCGGGACAGCCCCCAGACGGCCGCGGCCGCGGCCAGGGACCTCAAGTGCTCTCCCCAGAGCAGGGCCCCCCGGCCGGGTGCGAGGGGCGCCAGGTAGCGGCTTACAGTGCTCATCCGTGTCTCTTGCTCTCCAGGTTGCGGTACACGCCCACCACCTTCCCCAGGATCTGGATATACGCGGCCTCCTGGGCCGAAAACCGCAGCGGGATGAAATCGGGGTTATCGCCTTTGAGGACCAGACCTCCGGCCTCCTCGTACACCCGTTTTAAGGTGGCCTCGTCGTCCACCAGCACCACCGCGATTTCGCCCCGGGCCACCCGGGCCTGGGACCGAACCATCACCAAATCCTCGGGCAGGATCACCGGCGCCATGCTCTCCCCGGTGACCTTGAGGAGAAATACTTCCTCGCCCCGTACCCAGGAACTGGGCAGAGGCAGGGTCTCTTCCACGTTCTCGCTGGCGAGCAAAGGCTGCCCTGCGGCAATGCGGCCCAGCACCGGCACTTCCACCACCGGCCCCACGCTCTTCAAGGCCAGGGACAGCCCCCGGGACACCCCCGGCTCCCGGTGCAAGTAGCCCTTGCGCTTCAAGGCCGCCAGATGGTCCGCGGCGGCCCGGGGCTGGATGCCGAACGCGGCCGCCACCTCCCGCACCGTAGGCGGGTACCCCTGGCGGGAGCAGAACTCTTCCACAAAGGCCAAAACTGTCTGTTGTCGGTCCGTTAATGGCTTCATGGTTGCTGTATACTATACATACGTATACTTGTCAAGAGAATAGTTAAAAATATCTTTTGTGGCTAGCTGGACGCCCACCCCACTGATCTTTTATAGCGCGAAAGCTTGAGTCCGAGTGTTAGGGAATGGTTGTTTTCTGGTCAGGGGCTTGTTATGCTGAGCCATTATGGAACTTCAGTCGGTAAGCGCCGTATCCCGCCGGGCCCGGGAGATCACCCCGTTTCTGGTAATGGACATCCTGGAGCGGGCCAAGGAGTTGGAGCGCCAGGGGGAAGAAATCATCCACCTGGAGATCGGCGAGCCGGATTTCGACACCCCCGCGGTGGTCAAGGACGCGGCCTACCGGGCCATGGCCGCGGGCGAAACCCAGTACACCCACTCCCAGGGGCTCATCGAACTGCGGGAGGCCCTGTGCCTGCACTACTGGGAGAAGTACCGGGTGCGGGTCACCCCCGAACAATTTATCATCACCTCTGGGACCTCCCCGGCCCTGATCCTCATTTTCGGGGCCTTGTTTGACCCCGGGGATGAGATGCTGCTCCCCAACCTGCATTACGCCTGCTACCCCAATATCCTTAAGCTGGTGGACGCGGTGCCCCGTTACGTGCCGGTGGCCGAGGCGGACGGCTTCCAGTTGAACCCCGCGGAGCTTAAGTCTTATCTCACGGCCCGCACCAAGGCGGTGCTGGTCAACTCCCCCGGCAACCCCACCGGCACCCTGATGAGCGCCGAGGGCCTGGCCCGCCTGGCGGAATTGGGTCCGCACGTCATCTCCGACGAGATTTACCACGGTCTGGTGTACGAAGGTAAAGAGCACTCCATCCTGGAGTTCACCGACCGGGCCTTTGTGATCAACGGCTTTTCCAAGGTTTACGCCATGACCGGCTGGCGCCTGGGCTACCTGTTGGCGCCGCGGGATTTTATCCGGCCCCTGCAGAAATTGATGCAGAATTTCTTCATTTCGGCCAACCCCTTTGTCCAGCGGGCCGGGATTGCGGCCCTGTCCCAGGCCGGAGAAGAGGTCGAAACCATGCGGGCCACCTATGACATCCGGCGCCGCTTCCTGCTGGAGGGGTTGACCAGGCTAGGGTTCAAGATTCCCGTTCCCCCCACCGGGGCCTTTTATGTCTTTGTCAATGCCCGCCACGTCTCGGCCGACTCCTACGCCCTGGCCTTCGATATCCTGGAAAAAGCCAAAGTGGGGGTCGCGCCGGGCATCGATTTCGGCCCCGGGGGCGAGGGCTTTCTGCGTTTTTCCTATGCCAATTCCCTGGAAAACCTGCAGGAAGGGCTGCGCCGGCTGGAGACGTATCTGGCCCAGCGCCGGTAATAGATGATGGGATTTGGGTAAATCGTTCTTGAAATCAAAAACCCAAAATCCGCTTTTACAGCTTCTTTAAGCGTTGCCGGCGCTGGCGCTGGCGCTTGGATAGGCGCCGGGCCGGGCCCTTTTTGTGAGTGCCCCGGGCAGCTGATACATCCGCCTCGGCCTCGTGGTCCGGGGCGTCGGCGGGGTGCAGATAAGATACCTCAAAGTGACTGGCATTGATCCAGGAGGCCCTCACCTGTTCGGCGCAGTCCTTAATCTCCCGATCCGAAGTCACCACCAGGGCCCGCTCCCTTTCGGCGCGCAGCAACCGTTTGATGACTTCATCGGCCCGCTCCCCCCGGCGGGAATAGATGATCAGGATGCCCTGATACCGGTCCCGGCTCTCTTTCAGGTCACCGTGCTGCCAGCCATCAAATACTACGGTAATTCGGTGGTGAGACCTACTCCGATAGCGAGACAGCAACTCTAATAAGGCCTCCCGGCCGGCCTGCAGGTCCATGGCATCCAAGAGCTGCAACCGTGATGACTGGCGAATTACATTGTAACCGTCAATGATGATGTGCATACTTATAATATTAAAAGAAAGTTATATGAAAGTTTAATATAAAAATATTATTGTCAATATTAATTTTGTTTGCTACAGTGACCGCAGTTTATGATTTATATAGGAGAGAATCTGAAATATGCGTAACTTTTTGTACTTCATGTGTGCGTTGCTTCTGGTGGCGGCCGGCGCGGGTTGTGGTGGGGGCTTGGCCAAGCCCGAAACCACTGCCCTTGCTAAGCCGCTGCCGGTATATAAGGGACCACAGAGAAAGTTAACGCCGGAACAACGTTATATTGCCAAACTATTAGTTAAGAAAGGGTACAATCTTAAACATGATGACCCCACGGTCTTAGTGATCCATAAACTGAGCCGCAGGCTCACCTGTTATAAGGGCCTGACCAAGCTCGGGTCCTATCCCGTGGTTCTGGGCCGTGATCCGTATAACGATAAGTTATGCCAGGGTGATGACTGTACCCCGGAAGGCGTCTACCGGGTCCGGGCCAAGTATCCGCACCGCAGGTGGGATTATTTCATCTGGCTGAATTATCCCAATACGCAAAACTGGCTCAAGTTCGCCCGGGCCAAAAAAGCGGGAAAAATTCCCCCGGATGCGGACATCGGTGGTGATATCGGCATTCACGGCACCGCCGATCCCTACCGCAACCTTGTCGGCATGAACTGGACCGAAGGCTGCATTTCTTTGCTCAATAAAGACCTGGACCAGATCTATCCTCTAGTGAATAAGAATACCCTGGTAGTTATCACCAAGCAATAACTCCCTGATTATCCGGCAACGAACACTCCAGGGGGCAGGCCTCAACGGCTGCCCCTTTTTTGTCGTCATAAGCAGCAAAGGCGGGAGGCGCGGCGCTTTCCCGCCTTACGGTCTCTCCCACGCGGGAATGGAAGGGAAGAACTTTTGGCAACCGCTAAATGCTAACCATGATATGAGACCTTCCCCTGCGTCCGGATTATTGCGACCTGCTGGCCAGAACCTCTTTTTCCCGATAAACGGAAGAGGGGCGGTTACCGCCGCCCCTCCTCCAATCCCTTCAACCTGCTTAGATCAGCGCCAGGCTATTTGGGGATTTCCATCGTCAGAAAGAGGGTCCGGCCATTACGCTTAATCAACAAGCGCGCTATTTGGCCTTTTTTCACCTTGGCAAGCGCGTGGTGATACTCTTTGGTCGTGCTGACCACGGTGCCGCCCACTTCCAGGACCATGTCTCCGGCACGCAGACCGGCTTCAGCCGCCGGGCTCCCGGATTCTACGTGAACCACCACCACCCCCTTATGGTCCCGGAGGCCGAACTGCCGAGCCAGATTCGGGTCCAGGTTCTCGACCTCTAAGCCCAAGGGGGTCTTCTTGGCCCCGTACTCTTCTTTGGCCTGGGCCTGCTTCTGTTCGGTAAGTTCCGTGATGGTCAGGTGAAGGGTCTTCTCTTTGCCATCGCGCAGAACCGTGATGGTAGCCTTGGAACCCGGAGCGGTGTCCGCCACCAACCGGGGTAACTCATTCATTTCATGGATGGGGTGGCCGTTGAATGCAATGATAATATCACCCCGGTGTACCCCGGCTTTTTGCGCCGGTGCTCCGTGCATGACTTCGGCCACCAGAGCACCTTTCGGTTCAGACAGGCCGAAGGATTTGGCCAACTCCGGCGTGACATTCTGGACCTGGACCCCGATCATCCCGCGAACCACCTTGCCCTTTTCCTTTAGCTGGGGGATAACGAACTTGGCGATATTGCTGGGGGTAGCAAATCCGATGCCCTGGCCGCTGGCCAAAATTGCGGTGTTGATGCCGATCACTTCGCCTTTGAGGTTAAGCAGCGGTCCGCCACTATTGCCAGGGTTAATGGAGGCATCGGTCTGGAGGAAGTTGTCATAAGGACCGGCGCCGATCACCCGGCCTTTGGCGCTGATAATCCCCTGGGTGACGGTATGTCCTAGCCCGAAGGGGTTGCCCACGGCCAGAACCCAGTCGCCCACCTGAATAGCGTCGGAGTCGCCAAACTTGAGGTAAGGCAGATTCGGCGGCGGATTGACGATCTGGATCAGGGCCAGGTCGGTCTTGGGGTCCCGGCCTTTGACGGTGGCGCTGTACTCGCGGCCTCCCACCAGGATGACCTTGATCTTTTCGGCGCCTTCCACCACGTGGTTATTAGTCACCACATAGCCTTTGGGGTCAATGATAAAGCCCGAACCCAGGCTGCGGGTCTTGAAGCTCTTGGGCATTTGCCCGAAAAACTTGTTAAAGAAATCCCGGAAATCCCGGAATGGACCCTCCGGCCCAAAGGGACCCTGCGGCCCGTATTGCGGACCCTGTCTCCGTCCCTGTTGCCGTTGGCCTTTGTCGAAAAATTCCTGAAACCGGTTCTTGACCACTTTTTCGGTACTGATGTTGACCACGGCTCCAGAGGTTGCCTTGGCCAGGTTGGCGAAGGTATCCGGAGCCAGATAAGTGGGGGGCTGGACCTGGGCTGGGGCTGGGACTTGGGCCCAGGCCTGTGGGGTCGGGCCCCAGGGTCCCAGGCCCACCAGGGCCCCGATCAAAATGAGACTAATTACGAGACTGCGTTTTTTCATCCTTCTTCTCCTCTTGCTTCTGGCTGGGGGATGAACCCGGCAGAGACGTCATGGCTGACTTCTTCCCCACAATTACCAGGAGATAGTTTTCTGGGTGAATGTATTTATCGGCAACGTGCTGAATATCTACAGCCGTCAGGTGCCGGATGAGCTTCGGATAGCGCCAGGGATAGTCCAGTCCCAGGCCGTAGACCTCCACATAACTGAGCAGCCAGGCGCGTTTGGACATGGAGTCCATCTTCCGGGGAAAACTGCCCACCAGATAAGACTTGGCGTCTTTGAGTTCCTGGGCGGTCACCGGCTGGGTCCTGATACGCTTTATTTGCGCCACCACCTGGTTGATGGCCTCCGCGGCGCTGGCGTTTTTGGTCTCCAGGGACACGGCGAAGGGGCCGGGTGCCAGACCGGGGGAAAACGAACTATACACGCTGTAGGCCAGCCCCCGGTTTACCCGGATATCATCCATCAAGCGCGAGGCAAACCCGCCGCCCCCCAGGATGTAATTCATTACCTGGAAGGCATAAAAATCCGGATTCTTACGGGTAATCCCTAAATTACCCAGGACGATGTTGGCCTGGCTGATATCTTTATTGATCACCACCTCCCGGCGATGCCTCAGGGGTGGAATGGCAGGCAGCTTGTTCGCGGGAATCGGGGCGGCGGCCCAATTGCCGAAGGTTTTGGTCACCCACTTGCCTGCCTCAGCCAAAGTCAGGTCTCCCACCACAGCAAGCACGGCATTATTGGGGCGGTAGTAGGTGCGGTGAAACTCCACCAGGTCCCTGCGAGTAATGGCGCTCAAACCCTTGAGCGTGCCCAGGACCGGATGGCCGTAGGGAAAGGGGCCAAAGAGGTTTTTGGCAAAGGCCCGGGAGGCCACCACCATGGGATCATCCTCTTGACTGATCAGCGCCGCCTTATACTGGCTCACCTTACGCCGCATCTCCGCCGCCGGAAAGGTGGGATGCAGCAAGATATCCTTGAACAGGTCCAGGGCCGGTCCCAAATCCTTCTTCAAGACGGTGAGGTCCACCGTGGTAAAATCGTCGCCCCCCGAGGCGGACAGGCGCGCCCCCATAAAATCCAGCTCCTGGGCAATCTGGGCCGCAGTACGGGTTCTGGTGCCGTTGCGGAGCAAAGCGGCCGTCAGGTTGCTCAAACCCGCCTTTTCTGGAGGGTCTTTCAGCGTCCCGGCTTTAATGAGCAGTTCCAGGGTCACCAGGGGAAGTTCGCTCTGCCGGGAAAAGAGCCACACCAGGTGGTTGGGCAGCTCTTGCCTGCTTCCCAGCACCTGGGGTGGCGGCGCCGCCAGAGCCGCACCGCTTAATAAGAAAACCCCGATAACCACCCAGGTAAAGCGTTTGAGCACTTTTTGCACCATCTCGAATGTGCCTGATAGACTAAGCCCTTGCTGGCGCCGAATCAGCGAATCTCGTGTCCCCTGCGAAAATGGCCGGCCGGAGCCTTGCCGGTCTTGATGGGCACCAGGATGCCCACCGTCTCATTGTCGGCCACCAGATATTTTTTGGCCACGTCGCGGATCTGCTCAGCGGTCACCTGCCGAATCTTGGGAATATATTCCTTAAGCAGCGTCCAATGGGCCACGGTCTCGGTCCGTCCCAAGAGCATGGCCCGGTAAAAGATGGAATCCATGGCCATATAAAACGAGGCCGCGGCCTGATTTTTGGCCTTCTGAAGTTCCCTCGCCCCCACCAGCTCGGTCTGCACCCGCTTGATTTCCTGGTCTAAGGCCGCCTCCAGTTGGGCCACGGTCTTCCCCGGCATAGGTTGGCCGTAAAAGGAAAACACAAAGGGATCGGTGGTCTCCAGACTATAATCCGCCCCGGCTTCCAGAGCCAGTTTCCGTTTGTACACCAGATCATGATATAAGCGGGAGCTGCGCCCCTGGGAGAGGATCACGGACAGCAGTTCCAGCGGATAGGCGTCGGCGCTTTTCCAGTTGGGCACATGATAATTTATCAGGATATATGGAAACTGCGCCTCCCGGTGGACCACCACCCGGCGCGGCCCATGATGTTTCGGCTCCTTGGCGGTGACCTTGGGAGGCTCCGGTCCCGCGGGCAACTGGCCAAAAGTCGCTTCGATCTGGCTCAGCGCGGCCTTGGGGTCGATATCGCCCACCACCACCAGGGTGCAGTTGTTGGGCAGATAGTAGCGGTGGTAGTAACTCTGGTAATTATCCAGGGAGATGCTTTCGATATCGTGGAGCCAGCCGATTATCGGCCACTGGTAGGGATGCGCCTCAAAAGTGGCGGCCATGGTGGCTTCCTGCATGAAGTTCACTGGGTCGTCTTCGGTGCGCAGCCGCCGCTCTTCCAGGACCACCTTCTTTTCGGTATTGAAGGCCTTTTGGTCCACATTGATGTCCCGCATGCGGTCCGCTTCCATCTCCAACCAGTGACGCAACTGATCTTTGGGGCCGGTCTCAAAATAGGCAGTATAATCCCTGGAAGTAAAAGCATTATCCATACCCCCCACTTTTTGCACTTCCCGGTCGAAATACTTGGGGCCATACTTGGCCGTGCCCTTGAACATCAGGTGTTCGCACAGGTGCGAAATGCCGGTTTTGCCCAGACACTCATTGCGGGAACCCACCTTATACCACACCTGGAGGGTAATAATCGGCGCCCGGGCCTCTTTGAGGAGCAGCACCTTGAGCCCATTGCTCAGTTTGTGCTCCACCACTTTATCAAAGACATTGCCGTCATCCGCCGCGACCGCAGGCAGAATGCTCAAGCTTAACCAGCACAAGGCCACCAGGACCACCAGCAGCCCCAGACCCACCCGCCGGGGTAGCCACCCGGCGCCGCTACTTTTCAGACGGTTAAAGGGAAAAGTCATGTGGATTTTATCTATGCCTGAAGGTCAGAAATTGTGCTGTTTTTAGCCCCAAACCAAATCATGAATGTAAACGTAAATCCCATGCGCTAAATTTCAAGGGAGTCTCGCAAAGATTATCCCGGTCCGGCGGTCTGTCCGTCGCCCGGATTAGTGGCGGCTGCAGCTTTGCCTGGGGGCGTCCAGACGGCAAAAGTGATCAAACCTGCCAGGCACGCGGCCGAGCAATCCAACAGGACATCGTAAACGCTGCCCCCCCGGAACCTGGCAAAGCTCTGGTGTCCCTCGTCCGTTGCGGATATCAAAAGGCAAAGTCCCAGGGCGTAAAGAAAAGCGCGGCCGGAACTGACGTTCAGATACCCCCGCAGCGCCCGGAACCAGAG
>Ga0315542_1002509_pt1 | contig 11119 bp, 8 predicted proteins | sample SalMarSW160120MG_FD_202541 | JGI IMG/M metagenome (GOLD analysis project Ga0315542, IMG submission 202541) | Salt marsh sediment microbial communities from the Plum Island Ecosystem LTER, Massachusetts, United States - Salt Marsh Sediment SW1601-20 ... | reverse complement strand
GAGCCATCCGGCAAAGTCAGGCTTTGAGATGCCAGATCGATCTCGACCTGCGCTAAAGAGCTTTCTTCGGCGAGCTCGAAGAGGGTGTTCTGCGTGGTCGCATCGACGATTACCGGCAGCAGGCCGTTTTTCAAAGCGTTATTGCGGAAAATATCGGCAAAGGAAGTGCTGATGATCGCCCGGATACCCCAGCCTACCAGGGCCCAGGGAGCGTGCTCGCGCGAAGAACCGCAGCCAAAATTGTCCCCGGCCACCAGGATCTGAGCGCCTTGATATTCGGGGCGGTTCAAAGGGAAATTGGGATCGGGGCTTTCATCTGCAAGATAACGCCAACTGGAAAATAGTCCTTCGGCCAGACCGGCCTTATCCGTCACCTTCAGGTAACGGGCCGGGATGATTTGATCCGTGTCGATGTCGTTGCGCGGCAGGGGGATGAGAGCAGAGGTGAGCGTTTCAAAAGGTTTCATAAGTGTTTATCATTCGATGTTTATTAAGCCAGGCGAATTCTTTGAATATCGAACTCAGGAGAGCATAGTCCGTGGGTCCGTAACCCTGCCGTTGATCGCGGTGGCTGCTGCAGTCAACGGGTTTGCCAGGAAAGTGCGTCCGCCCTTTCCCTGGCGGCCTTCGAAGTTACGATTGCTGGTGCTGACCGCGTACTGTCCGGGCTGAAGCTGGTCACCGTTCATGGCGATGCACATACTACAACCGGCAAAGCGCCACTCGCCTCCTGCAGCGCGGAAAACCCGGTCCAGGCCTTCCGCCTCGGCCTGGCGGCGGATGTCTTCGGAGCCCGGCACGACCAGCAGGCGCACGCCCTGCGCCACTTTGCGGCCTCGTAATAACGCGGCTGCCTGGCGCAGATCGGAGAGGCGCGAATTCGTGCAGCTTCCGATGAAGACAACATCCACGGCATGACCGAGCAGCGCTTCTCCAGGCTGCAGCCCCATGTATTGCAACGCTTTCTCCATGGCGGAACGTTTCGAGGGGTCGGGCTCGCGGCTGGGGTCGGGGATAGACTGGTCGATCGGAATGCCCATCCCCGGATTGGTGCCATAAGTGATCATCGGTCGCAGATGGCTGACATCCAGAGTCAGGGTTTTATCGAAGCTCGCTCCTGGATCCGAGGGCAAGCCGCGCCAATCCGCCAAGGCTTTCTCCCAGGCCTGGCCCTTAGGTGCGAACTGCCGTCCGGCCAGGTATTCGAAAGTCGTGTCGTCAGGGGCTATCATGCCGGCGCGCGCCCCGGCCTCAATAGACATATTGCACAAGGTCATACGCTCTTCCATATTTAAAGCGCGTATGGCTTCTCCGCTGTACTCGAAGACGTGCCCGGTGCCTCCCCCCACACCAATGACGGCGATGAGCGCCAGGATCATGTCCTTGGAGGTCACGCCGGGAGCCAGGTGACCTTCGAAATTGATTTCATACGTTTTTGGGCGGTACTGCAGCAGGCATTGGGTGGCCAGCACATGTTCCACTTCGCTGGTGCCGATTCCAAAAGCCAGTGCTCCGAAGGCCCCATGCGTGGCAGTGTGGCTGTCGCCGCATACAATGGTCATACCGGGTTGTGTGAGACCCAGTTCGGGCCCAATCACGTGGACGATGCCTCGCTGCGGGCTATCCAGGTCATAGAGCTGAATTCCGAATTCCTGGCAGTTGATCTGTAATTGACGTAACTGCCGGGAGGCCATTTCATCCGCCAGGGAGATAGAAAGACCTGTGGTAGGAGTCGAATGGTCCATGGTCGCCATAGTAAGGTCGGGCCGGCGTACTGCCAGGCCTTTCTGGCGTAAACCCTCGAAAGCCTGCGGTGAGGTGACTTCATGGACCAGATGGCGGTCGATGTACAGGATCGCGGGTGAGTCTGGTTCTTGGGCTACGGTATGTCGATCCCAAATTTTTTGAAATAAAGTGCGTGATGATTTCATAAGGTGTCAGTCTGGCTGGCTTTACAAGAATTCGGTCAGATTCCAACCATCTGGCATCGTTCTTGGTTCCGGGAAGGGGTCGAAGCCTTCTCCAGACTTATCCGGTTCGCTTGTCTGCGAATGATGGGCGGCCATTTCTGCCATGCTCTCCTGCACGGCGGATGGCCTTCGAGGAGAGAGCAAGTGGGTGATGTCATGGCCCAATTCGCTGCGCGATTCAAAGACCGAAGCAAAATGCCAATCATTTTCTTCAAAAGCTTGCATCCAGGTACTCATGGTAGGCTCCTTATAATAGATTCAATCTGCTGAGGCCACCGTTGCCGGAACTTCTACGCTCCGAAAGCGGCCGGTGGCGACCAATAATTTGTTCAATGCCGATATATAAGCTTTCGCGGCTGCGACAATGATGTCCGTATCGGCGCCGTAACCACCGAAGGTGCGCACCCTGGTATAGCCATTCTGGGGTGAGGTGCGGTGCGGGATGGATCCATTATCCGCCTGCAGGCGCACGGTCACCTCGCCCATTGCATCGATGCCTTCTGTGATGGCGTTGATATGGAATTCCAACAGGGTGTTCGGAACCCCAACAATGGCATCGATCGCCTGATAGGTAGCGTGCACGGGTCCGGTCCCGATCATTGCCTGGTCATGCGTCGTCCCATCCGGCCCGCGCAGTCTTACCGTGGCGGTGGGCATCCCCATGGTGCCGCAGGCCACTTGCAGCCCTTCCAGGCTGTAAACCTCTGCGGTCTGGTAAGCTTGCTCTTCGACCAGGGCTTCGAGATCGGCATCTGTGATGGTTTTCTTCTTATCTGCCAATTCTTTATAGCGTTCGAAGGCACGATCCAATTCCTCCTGAGTCAGCTCGTATCCCATTTCAGTCAGGTGAGCCATGAGCGCATGGCGACCGGAGTGTTTGCCCAGCACCAGGCGAGAGCGGTTGAGCCCCACAGTTTCCGGGCGCATGATTTCGTAGGTCATATTGTTTTTGAGCATGCCATCTTGATGGATGCCGGCCTCATGGGCGAAGGCGTTCGCACCTACGATGGCCTTGTTCGGCTGGACCGGGATGCCGGTGTAATTGGAAACCATGCGGCTGACGCGCGCGATCTGGGTCGTGTCAATCTGGGTTTCAAGCCCGTAGACCGAGCGGCGAGTGAGCAGCGTCATAACCACCTCTTCAAGAGAGGTGTTTCCGGCCCGTTCTCCAATCCCGTTGATCGTGACTTCTGCCTGGCGGGCGCCAGCCTGAATGCCTGCCAGGGTGTTGGCGGTCGCCAGCCCCAGGTCATCGTGGCAGTGCACGGAGACGATTGCATTCTCGATCCCTGGCGTGTTGTCGACAATGCCTTTGATCAGTCTGCCAAACTCCTCGGGCGTGGTGTAGCCGACGGTGTCGGGAATATTGAGCGTAGTAGCGCCAGCCTTGATGGCTTCACCTAAAACCAGGTAGAGGAATTCCGGATCGCTGCGCCCTGCATCTTCCGGCGAAAACTCCACATCCTGGCAAAAAGATTTGGTATACGCTACCATCTCGCGCACCCGGTCCACGACCTCTTCCGGATCCATGCGCAGTTTGTAGCGCATGTGGATCGGAGATGTCGCCAGGAAAGTGTGGATGCGCGGGCGAGCAGCATGCTGCACAGCCTCCCAGGCAGCTTCGATATCCGGCCTGGCGGCGCGGGCCAGCCCGCAGATGATGGGGACGGAGGGAGAGAGCGATTCCTCGCCTGCCAGGGGATTGCCTACTTCTATGGCGATGCGGCGAACGCCTTCCAGATCATCCGGAGATGCGGCTGGAAAACCGGCCTCGATCACGTCGACTCCCAGGCGTGCCAGTGTGCGGGCAATCTCCAGCTTTTCAAATGAGGTTAATGTAGCGCCTGGGGATTGTTCGCCGTCACGTAAAGTCGTATCAAAAATCCGCACAAAATTGTTATTCATAAACTCCTCCTGGCGAGTTCATTCCCCCGGTTTAATCGTCACAGGATTAATAAAGGGCATCATTTCGCGCAGGTTTGCACCCACTTTTTCGATCAAGTGCTCCTGTCCCTGACGGCGCTGTTCGTTAAACCACGGGCGGCCGTTTTTATTCTCCTGAATCCAGTTATTCGCATAGGTGCCGTCTTGAATATCCTTGAGCAGTTGGTACATGACATGCTTGGTTTCCTCGTTGACGATCTGCGGGCCGGCAGTGTAATCGCCGTGCTCGGCCGTGTCGGAAACGGAATAACGCATGTAGTTCATGCCGCCGCGGTACATCAGGTCGACGATCAACTTGAGTTCGTGCATGCACTCGAAATATGCCAGCTCAGGCTGGTACCCGGCTTCTACCAGCGTCTCGAAACCGGCCTTGACAAGGGCGGTGACGCCGCCGCACAGGACGGCCTGCTCACCAAACAAATCCGTTTCGGTCTCTTCTGCGAAGGTGGTCTCAACCACTCCGGCGCGGGTTGCACCGAGCGCGTAAGCGTAGGAAAGAGCGTTCGCTTTGGCCTGGCCGCTGGCATCCTGCTCGACCGCCAGCAGGGAAGGAGTCCCGCCGCCCTCTTCGAAGACCTCGCGCACACGATGCCCAGGCGCTTTGGGCGCGACCATGCTGACGTCCACGTCTGCCGGTGGGTTGATCGTGCCGTAGCGGATATTGAACCCGTGCGCAAACATGAGTGTCTTTCCAGCTCTCATGTAAGGGGCGATCTGCTGTGTATAGATCTCGGATTGGGCGGTGTCCGGGGCAAGGATCATGACCGTATCGGCCCAATCTGAGGCGTTTTCGACAGTGTCAACTGCCAGTCCGGCGGCTTCGGCTTTTGCCCAGGATTTGCTGCCTGGACGAAGCCCGACTTTCACGTCGACACCGCTGTCGTGCAGATTTAACGCGTGGGCGTGTCCTTGAGAGCCAAAGCCGATGATGGCGACTTTCTTACTGCGGATTAAGTTCGGGTCTGCGTCCTTGTCGTAATAAATCGTTGCCATAATTTAGTCCTTTAGATGATTGGTATGATTGTTTGCCCAGCAGCTCGATCAAATTAGAGTTTCTGAGCCTCCAGATGGTTGTGGCCATTTGCCCCGGGGGCATGGCGTACGCCGGAGGCTGTGCCGCGTGTCATAGCGACTTTGCCCGTGCGCACCATCTCCAAGATACCGATGGGGCGAAGCAGTTCGACCAGGCTCTCGATTTTATCTTCGGTACCGGTGATCTCCACAATGACCGAGTCCGGAGCGACGTCGACGATCTTGGCGCGGAAGATATCCGCCAGGTTGGCGACTTCGGCGCGCTGCTCTGGCGTCGCTTTGACCTTGATCAGCGCCAGATCGCGAGTGACGGCCGGCTGGTTGGTCACATCTTGTACGTCGATCACATTGACCAGTTTGTACAGATTGACTTCCGCTTTGCGGGCGTCTACGTCTTCGCTATCCAGGACGATGGTCATGCGCGAGACGTTAGGCTTCTCTGTGCGCCCAACGTTGAGCGATTCGATATTGAAGTTCCTTCTGCGGAACAAAGATGCTACCCGGTTCAACACACCGGGCTTGTCCTCGACCAGGGCAATTAATGTCTGTTGCATCGGCTTCTCCTTGGATTACATGCAGTTCTAATCTTGAGCGGCGGCCCGGGCTTGAGTCCGGCGCACAGGCCGGCGGATCATGGTATCCAGGTCCGCGCCGGAGGGAACCATTGGATAAACGGCCTCTTCTTTTTCGACCTGGAAATCGATCAGCACCGGGCCTTCCGTTTGGTGGGCAAAATCGATCGCAGCCAGCACATCTCCCGGGTCGGTAACCCGTCGGGCCGGGATGCCATGCGCTTCGGCAAGCTTGGCGAAGTCAGGCCCGTTCAGGGGGGTGCCGGAGTAGCGGCTCTCGAAGAAGAATTCCTGCCACTGGCGGACCATACCGAGAAAGTGATTGTTCATAATGGCGATCTTGATATTGGCGCCTTCTTGAACGGCGGTAGAGAGTTCTGCCTGGGTCATCTGGAAACTGCCGTCGCCATCGATCAACCAGACCTCGCGATCTTTATGAGCAAACCAGGCTCCGATCGTGGCAGGCAAACCGAATCCCATCGTGCCGGCGCCGCCGGAAGTGATCAGCCGGTAAGGCTGCTCCATGTGATAATACTGGGCCGCCCACATCTGGTGCTGTCCTACACCGGTCGTCACGATGGCATTCCCCTGGGTGGCTTCCCAAAGGTCATGGATCACTTTGGCGGTGTAGAGCTTGCCGTCATTGGGCCAGGACATGATGTCGCGTTCGTCGGTCTCGGAGCGCCATTCAGCGATTTGCTCGCGCCATTCCTCGTGATCGTATTCATCCAGCATGGGGATCAAATCGGTGAGCACGGTTTTCAGGTCACCGACCAGGGGGACATCAACGTGCACATTCTTGTGGACCTCTGAGGGATCGATCTCGATATGAATCTTGCGGGCGCGTGGGGCGTAGGTGCGCAGGTTGCCGGTTACCCGGTCGTCGAAGCGCATGCCGAAAGCCAGCAGCAGATCGGCGTTCTGGATGGCCAGGTTGCAATAGGCCTCACCGTGCATGCCCATCATACCCAGGCTGAGTGGGTGGGAGGCGGGGAAAGCCCCCAGTCCCAATAATGTCATCGCCACAGGAGTCTGGGTTTTAACGGCAAACATGCTGAGTTCTTCCATCGCTCCTGACATCATCACACCATGCCCTGCCAGGATTACCGGGCGTTCAGCCTGGGCGATCAAATCCGCAGCTTTCTGCAGGTCAGATACCGGCGCATGTGTGGGGGGTTTGTAGCCTGGGAGTGAAACGTCTTCGGGATATTCGAATTCAGTTTCCTCTATCTGGGCGTTCTTGCAGAAGTCGATCAGCACCGGGCCTGGCCTGCCGCTGCGGGCGATATAAAAGGCCTCACGAACCGCGCGGGCGATTTGATCTGCGCTCGTAACCAGGTAATTGTGCTTGGTGACGGGCAGTGTGATGCCGGTCACATCGGTCTCCTGGAAGGCGTCCCCGCCAATCAGGTGGGCGTGGACCTGGCCGGTGATGCAGACCATGGGGATCGAGTCCATCATGGCAGTGACAATACCCGTTACCAGGTTGGTCGCGCCGGGTCCCGATGTAGCCAGGGCAACGCCTACCTTCCCCGAAGCGCGAGCATAGCCATCTGCCATATGAGCCGCCCCTTGTTCGTGCCGCACCAGGACGTGGTGCACCGGGTAGTTCAACATGGCATCGTACACGGGCATAATCGCTCCCCCAGGCAACCCAAAGACAACCTCCACGCCTTCGCGCACCAGGCATTCCCAAAGTATTTCTGCGCCAGTTTTTTTCATAATTGCTGTTCCTCCGATTAGCGATTAAGAGTTCTTAGATCCCAAACAAATCATCTTGCCAGTGATGGCTGTTTGGTGAGATCTTTCCGCTCAGTCCAATACGGCCCCGTGGCTGGCGCTGGTGACCATGCGAGCGTAGCGCCGCAGCCATACACTTTCTGTTTGCGGTTCGAAAGGTGGCAAAGCTGCCAGGCGGTTCTGGATGGTTTCATCGCTCAGCCGCACGTTCAGGCTGCGGGTATCCAGGTCGATTTCAATGATGTCACCGTCTTCGAGCGCTGCAATTGGACCGCCGGCGGCAGCCTCCGGGCTGATATGCCCGATACAGGCGCCGCGCGTTCCACCCGAGAAACGCCCATCTGTGATCAGGGCTACTTTTTCGCCCAGGCCCATCCCCATGATGGCCGAGGTGGGAGAGAGCATCTCCTGCATACCCGGGCCACCGCGCGGGCCTTCATAGCGGATCACGACCACATCGCCGGGCTGGACTTCTCGATTGAGGATGCCTGCCATGGCCTCTTCCTGGCTTTCATAAATGCGCGCCGGGCCGGCGTGCCGGCGCATATGGGGAGCGACGCCGCCGGTTTTGATAACCCCTCCTTCGGGGGCCAGGTTGCCGAATAAGATCGCCAGGCCGCCAACCGGGGAATGCGGATTCTCTTTCGAGTGGATGACGTCGTGGTCTTGAATCTCGATCCCGGCAATCGATTCTCGCAGCGTTTTCCCGCTGACGGTTGGGCGATCCATATGCAGGGTGTTGCCACCGCGGGCGATTTCGTTCAGGATCGCCGGGACGCCGCCAGCCCTGTGGACATCTTCCATGTGCCAGGTACCCGAAGGACTGACCTTGCACAGATAGGGAACCCGGTCTGCAACGGCGTTGATGCGCTCGAGGGGGTAGGGAACACCGGCTTCGTGAGCCAGTGCCAATGTGTGCAGCACGGTGTTGGTGCTGCCTCCCATCGCCATATCCAGGGCGAAAGCATCATCGATGGTTTCCACGCTGATCATTTGGCGAGGCGTCAGGCCGGCCTCGACCAATTCCAAAATCCGTGTAGCCGCGGTCCTTGCCAGCGCCTCTCGCTCCTCGCTCAGCGCCAGGGCTGAGCCGTTATATGGCAGTGCCAGTCCAAGCACCTCCAGGAGACAGTTCATTGAATTGGCTGTGAACAGGCCGGAACAGGACCCGCAGGTTGGGCAGCCGAAATCTTCCAGCATTTTCAATCGTTGGGCATCGATCTTGCCGGCTTTATAGGCGCCCACACCCTCGAAAACAGAGATCAAATCTACGATTTCTCCTTCAGGGGTCTTGCCGGCAGCCATTGGACCGCCGGAGACGAAAATGGCAGGGATATCCACGCGCAGCGCGCCCATGATCATCCCAGGGACGATCTTGTCGCAGTTGGGGATGCAGATCATGCCGTCGAATTGGTGAGCCTGGATCATGGTTTCGACACTGTCGGCGATCAATTCGCGCGACGGCAGGCTGAATTTCATGCCCGCGTGCCCCATCGCAATGCCATCGTCTACACCGATCGTATTGAACTCGAAAGGAACGGCCCCGGCAGCACGCACTGCTTCTTTTACTCTTTTACCGAAACCTTGCAGATGTACGTGTCCTGGAATAATGTCAACATAAGAATTCACGATAGCAATAAAGGGCTTTGAAAAATCCTCATCTTTTACCCCCGTAGCTTTAAGCAGGGCCCTGTGTGGGGCCCGCTCAAAACCCTTCTTGATCCGGTCTGAACGCATGGACTTCACAGTTGATTTTCTCCTTGTTGCTGCGGCCTGGCTGCAGATCCTGGTGGATAAACAAAAAAGCTGCCCATTTTGGGGCAGCCTGGCGATTTCTTCAGGTTTTTGGTTTGCTTCCGGCCTATCGATTGATCGTGACCTCGGCTGCCCGCATGCGAAATGGGTTCTCAATCCCAAGAATGAGAACTAAAATCGCAATAAGGACCAGCAAGAAAGCAACAGGTATTAACATCATCAATCGGTTTTTCTATATTTGCCTTTCAAATAAGATCTCGTTTCTCCAATCTAAATGTAAGTGTACCTATGGCACTGCCATTTGTCTACTGGCAGACTAACCAATAAAAGGGGGGTGTTCTTTTGTGCATATTGCCCAAGAAGGGAACTTAGACCACCTGAAGCGCCTGCTCCAGGTCGACGAGCAGATCGGCGGTGTCCTCGATCCCAAGTGCCAGGCGGACCAGATTGTCGCGTATGCCTACAGCCAGGCGTTCTTCCGTAGAAAGCTCGAAATAGGACATTAGTGCGGGTTGAGATACCAGCGATTCCACGCCACCCAACGAGGTCGCCAACTGGGGGATCTGCAAGCGATCGATGAAGCGTGAAGTTGTGTTCAAATCTCCGCGTACGGTGAAAGAGACCACGCCACCGAACCCACTCATTTGCGAAATGGCGATGGCGTGATCGGGATGAGACTCTAATCCTGGATACCAGACCTGGTCGACAGCCGGGTGAGCCTGTAAGAATTCAGCTACGGTTTGCCCACTCTGATTCTGGCGGGCGACGCGCAGGCCGAGCGTTTTCAAACCGCGCTGCAGCAGCGCAGCGTTGTGCGGATCAGCGATCCCACCCAGTACCCCCAACGTCTCTCTCAATTGAGCAATCAGGCCGGATTCCCCGGCCAATACGCCCGCCAGCAGGTCATTGTGGCCGGCGAGATATTTGGTAGCTGAATGAACCACCAGGTTTACACCCCATTCCAGTGGGCGTACATTGAGTGGGGTGGCAAAAGTTGCATCGACGAGTGTTTTGATGCGGTGTTTTGCGGCGACCTCCACCAGGCGTTCCAGGTCGAGGATGCGCAGATATGGGTTGGTAGGTGATTCGGAGACGATCAAACGGGTTTGCGGGCGAATGGCTTGTTCCAGAGCTTCGAAGTCCCCCATCGGTACGACCGTGCAGTTTACTCCCAGGCGTTTCAGAAAGGTTTGACAGAACTGGCGTGTTCGCCGGTAACAGTCGTCTGTGATGATCAGGTGGTCACCAGCAGATAGCAGCGCCAGCAAGGTAGTGGTGATGGCAGCCATCCCGGAGGCATACAGAATGGCATCCCCGGCGGACTCCAGTGAAGCCAGGCGGGCCTCCACTGCCGCGACCGTGGGATTGCCATAGCGCCCGTATTCGGTGCGACCTTCTACCGGCCCCCAGATGCGAAATTCCATGAACTTGGTCAGTTCGGCTGTATCTTTGAAAGTGTATGTCGCCGTCTGGACGATGGGGTCTGTGATGGCGTGATAGGGGTTATCGCGCCCTCCACTGTGAACCGCCTGGGTTGAGGGCCCTGGCTTCGGAGGGGCAACCAACTTGTTTCGCTGCGCAGCCTGATCTTGCAGAATAGTGCTCGTGTTCTTGGTTTGGGTCATCGAAAAACCTCCTGTCACGGTTTAGTGCCGTTGCCAATGGTGGATTTACTGGCGGGCTTTTAAACGAAAAAGGCTGCCCGGCGTGGGCAGCCCTGATTGGCGATGATGGAACAGAAACTCAGCGTTTGCGCTCCATGAAAGCGGCTACCCACGCGTTTACAGGCTCCATCATGCACATCATCATGGAGAAGATCAGAGCAAACATTAGCGTGGCGTAAGCCGATAAAAGAATCATAGAGTTAACGGTTTCCTTCCAAATTTAAACTTAGTTTACCGTATGAGCACGCTTATCTCTATTGTGAATATTCACAAAAAACGGGCGCTGAATTTTATTGGTTTTGTACAATGCTCCGCCGAAGTCTGAATACCTGCCTCGATCCGCTTAGGAATGCGGATTAAATAAGAGTCTGGTTTGGAAGGGCACGATAGTTCCAGCGAGGTAGAACGGTGTCAAAAACAATGCGCATGTTGGCTTTGAAGT
>Ga0315542_1002508_pt1 | contig 11123 bp, 5 predicted proteins | sample SalMarSW160120MG_FD_202541 | JGI IMG/M metagenome (GOLD analysis project Ga0315542, IMG submission 202541) | Salt marsh sediment microbial communities from the Plum Island Ecosystem LTER, Massachusetts, United States - Salt Marsh Sediment SW1601-20 ... | reverse complement strand
GCCATTCTCGAGAGTAGCTTGCAGGCCGTGATCATCTCATTCCTGCGCCCGGATCTCCAGGCCTGATCATACAACGTCCTGGCTTCGGAGCGCATCCCCAGTTCTTCGAGAAGGTATCCATACTCGAGGGCGAGTCTCGGAAAATCAGGCGCGCTCTCCCACGCCAGCCTGTAATATCCGGCCGCCCGTTCCTTCTGACCGGCCCTGCTGAGCGCGCGAGCGAGGTTTATCATGTTCTCCACACTCTCCGGATCGAGCCTCATCGCCTCCTCGAAGGCCTTCAGCGCTCTGTCACCGTCGCCCGAGCTCATGTAGTGATTGCCGAGAAACGTATACGTAGCGCTCCTGTTCACCTCGAACATCTCCCTGCCCGAGACGAACGCGAAGAAGAGGACCGTGGCGGCGGCCCCGGCCGCGGCGGACTTCCACATCCGTGCCGATATCCTCCCGGCCGTCCAGGCCGTGAAGTATCCCGCAGAAGCGGTGAGCACCGGGATGGACGGCAGCCTGTATCTCGTGTTGAAGTAGAACAGGATCACCGCTGCCATCGATGAGGCGAGGAATATCGCCAGGGGCCACCTGCCCGGGCTGGACCATATGGCGAGAAAGGCTCCCGTAAAGGCCAGCGCCGAGATCAGCGAGAATCTCATGAAGAGCAGCCTGAAGACGGGGCATTCCTTCCGCATCAGGCCTATATCTACAATATCGCCCATCTCTCCGCCGTTCCAGAAGAGAAGGAACTTGCGGCCGAGAAGGACCAGCCAGCCCCCCGGATCCGAGACGATCCGCTCGCGGGCCCGGGCCGACCAGAAAGCCGATACCTCCGAGTCAGTCATCTTACTCCCCCCGGCCCTCTCGGCAGCGATCCTCGAGTCCTCGATCAGGCCCCGCATGTCGCGCCTCATCCCCTCGGGCGGATCGTAAAGCCCCCGCGCCCCGCGCATATTGCCGATGTAGAGGTTGATCCCCCCGTGAGCCGATAAGGGCACTATCGAGCCTGTCCTCGAGGCGTTGTATATCGAGGCTGGCGCCGTCATCACGATCAGCCCCGCCGCGAAGTACAGGGGCAGCTTCAGCCTCTTCCAGCCCTTCCCGGCGGCAGCGAAGAGCCACCCCGCCAGGAGCGGCGCGAGGAGAAGAAAGATATTGGGCCGGCCCATAACACCGGCTCCGGACAGGATGCCGAGGAAAACGGCCGCGGCTGCGGGGGGGACTCTGCGCCCGGTGACCCTGATGTCGCCTTCACCCCGCAACGCGCGGCAGAGCGCGAGAGCGGTGAAGAACGAGGCGGCCATTATCAGTGTGACCAGGCTGGTCGCCAGAAGGCTTCCCTCGTAGAGAAGAAGCTGCGGGTAAAGAAGAGCAAGCGCCGCGGCCGTGACTCCCGCGACGTCGCCGCTTACCCGGCCCCGGCCCTTCGCCCGTGACTTTCCCGTGCCGCCGTCGCTGTCGATACCGCTGGCGAGCATCCTCGCCGACAGGAATATCAGCCAGAGTGTCAACAGCCCCGCCAACGCCTGGATGATCCTGGGCGCAAGCAGGCCGGCGCCGAATACCTTGAAGACACACGCCAGAAAGAATGGATAGAGGGGGTTGAAGGTCAGTCCTCCATGCGGCAGGCCTCCGCCGGAGACGATCGCCGATCCGAGGTCGTGATAGAACCGCATATCGAGCGGCAGTATCTCTCCGAGATCGCTTCTGGAGAGCTGGACGAGAAAAACGGCTCTCACGGATGCGGCAGCGGCTAGGATCGCTAGCATGACGATCAGTGCCCATCGGGGCCTCTTCGACCGACCGGCAGCGGCGCTGCAGTTCCTCGCGTTACCTTTCATCGTTTCCATCATCGCACCGTTATCTACGCCTCGGGGCCGCGCCTCAGTCTCATGCTGGCCCGCCGGATCCGTTTTCGTCAGCTCCCCCGCCTCTTCGCGCCAGGCCGTAGACCGCCCTGAACGGGACAAGCAGGGCCTTGACCATCATCCAGCCGTTACGCCATGTGGGCCTGTACAGGAAGCACGCGAGAAGGCTCGCGGCCGCATACGATATGACGGTCGCCACAGCGGCGCCCATCCCGCCGTGGGCGGGTATCAGCCAGAGATTGAGAGCCACATTGAGGACCGCGCCGAGACCGCTGCTCGCGAACATGAATACGAACCTGCCTTCGTTCAGCAGCCAGCGGCTCATCGCCACCTTGAGGAATATGAACACTCCCGCCCAGATGTGCACGGCTAGGATAGGGCCCGCTGCCGCGTACTGCCGTCCGAACAGGAGGAGGATGACCCTGTCCGAGGTGAAGGTGAAGAATACTGCCACCGCCAGCCCCAGCCACGCGAGGAAATCGTACAGCTGCTGGAGCCTCGCGTTGTATATCCCCTCCCCTCTCTCCTTTGACTTGATCAGGGCCGGAAAGACGGAGGTGGCTATCGCGACCGGTATGAAATACCACGACTCGGATATGCGGGTAGCGGCGGAATATATCCCGACCTCTCTGTCGCCGGCCATCTGCCCGAGCATCACCTGGTCTATCTTGAAATAGATGATCGCCAGAGCGCTCGAAAGTATGAGCGCCCACGCCTGGCTGAGCAGGTTTCCGGCCCTCGCCATGCTGAACCGCCACCGGCTCAGGCTGTATCCCTGTACCCTGTAGGCGATCAACATGCCGCCGCTCGAGAGGACGGCGCTGAAGACCAGTATGACGGCGAAAGCCTGGACGGGGGCCAGCATCAGGATGGCCAGGATCCTCAGCAGATTGGCGATGACAAGAACGATGCTCTTGGCGATCACGGTGTATTTCGACTGGACCCTGGACTGGAACCAGCTGTCTATGCAGTCGAAAGCCTCCAGAAAAAGCGTGAAGGCGGTTATTCCGGTGACGAGCCGTACGACATGGTCGTCTCTGACAAGGAAGATCGCAACGATCGCGAGCAGGGACCCCGCAAGGCCCCCCGCCAGCCTCATGACCAGGGTGGTGCCCATGATCTCGTCGCGGGCGCCGGGCTCCCTGACCAGGTCCCTTACCACAATCCCTTCGAGGCCGAGGATCGCCAGCGGGCCGAAAAGGCCGACGAACGCGGCGGCATACTGAAGGACGCCGAAATCCTCCGTGCCGAGATACCTCGCCACCCAGGCCATCACGAAGAGGGCGAAGAGCATCCTGACTATCCTGAGCCCGAACAGCCAGCCTGCATTCGCGGCTATATCCCTCAGAGTGCCGGTGATCCTGAACCTGTCTGCTATCAATGCCTTCCCCGATCCTTCCCTGGCCCCGCGAAGGTACACGCTCATATCCCGTTGACCAGAATGGGATTATATGTGAGGCCGGCGCGCAATGAAAGCGCAAAGCAACGGGCTGCCGTCCTCCCCGCGCGCCGAGCCCGGGGCGGACGCGATGAATCTCCAGCGGGCCGCGATTGCGCCCTGAGCCGGGAAATAGTATAATTATCTGTACAAGCGAAAGTCATACCGGGGGTTACGAATGAGACGGACCGTTATTCCAGCGATATTGATCCTGCTTGCCGCTTCCGGCGCGGCGGCCCAGGACAGGTTCGGGGCGATCGACAGGGACCTTCTTCTTAAGTTTGAAAGGCCCCCCGTGCGGACGGACAGGCGGTTCCTCCTCGCGCCGCAACCGACCCCCGGCCAGATGCTGTTCGACGCGATACATTACGACGTGGATATCGCTTTCGACGAGATCACCGGCCAGGTGGAAGGAAGAGTGACGGCCGTCGTCGAGAGCACTGCCGGTCCCCTCTCCCAGATCGACCTGAACGCTGATCCGGTCCTCTCGATACTCGCGGTCGAGATGGAAGCGTACGGTCCCCTGTCATTCTCGCGGACCGGCGACGTCCTTTCAATAACGCTCCCCTATACTCTCGCTCAGGGAGAGCGCGCGAACCTCTATGTCTTCTTCGAGGGAAACCCGATCGCCGCCCTTCACCCCGGGCTCTTCATAAGGACTCATGCTTCGGGGACGTCCCTCTATTCGCTCAGCGAGCCATGGAGCGCCAGGACCTGGTGGCCGTGCAAGGATTACCCCGACGACAAGGCCACATTCGACATCGCCCTGTCGGTCAGGCCCGGCCTTTTCGCCGCCTCTAACGGAGAGTTCATCGGCCAGGCCGACACGACGCACTGGGGCGAGCCGTTCATTCGATACACGTGGAAGGAAGAGTACGTGATGCCGCCCTATCTCTTCTCGATCGCAGCCTCACCGTACGTACTCCTGACGGACCATTTCGTGTACGCCCCGGGCGAGACGATGCTGGTGACAAACTATGTCTATCCCCACCTCGCCGCTCAGGCCGCCGTCGACCTCGATATCGCCGTACCGGCGCTCTCTCATTTCTCCTCGCTCCTCGGGATGTACCCGTTCATCGACGAGAAGTACGGCGTCGCGACATGCGGGATAGGCGGAGGGATGGAGCACCAGACCCTGACCAGCTACGGGGCGGCGCTTCTGACCGGCGACCACAGGTACGACTGGGTCTATATCCATGAGCTCGGGCACCAGTGGTTCGGGGACCGGGTGACCTGCGCCGACTGGACACATATCTGGCTCAACGAGGGGTGGGCGAGCTACTTCGAGGCCCTCTGGTTCGAGCATGTCGGCGGGCCGGGCGACCTCGAGGCCTACATGCAGACGATGGACACGCCACTCTACTGGCACGGCCCCGTCCTGCGCGACCCCGGCAGCACCGACCCCTGGTACTACTTCGACCGCGTCGTATACGACAAGGGCGCCTGGATCGTGCACATGCTAAGGCACATCATGGGCGACCAGGCCTTCTTCGACGCCACCAGGGCGTACCTCGCCGATCCGCAGTTCAGCTACGGCAACGCCGACAGCGAGCAGTTCGAAGCGATCTTCGAGGGGTTCTACGGGGGCCCGCTCGACTGGTTCTTCGATCCCTGGCTGACCCGCACCGACAGGCTCGCGTACGAATGGCAGTGGAACTCGTGGGAGCAGGACGGGCGCGATTACCTGTCGATATTTGTCGGGCAGCTGGTCGATCCCCCCTACGCGATGCCTGTCGATTTCCGCGTCTCATCGGGAGCCGGGACCGCCGATACCGTCCTATGGATCGACGAGTCGGAGGAATCTTTCATATTCGAAACGACGGGGCTCGCGACCGGCGTGCAGTTCGACCCGGACGGCTGGGTCCTCTGCGACGCGACAGATATCGCGTCGGACGCGGAGAATCCTCCCGCCGCCCCATTCCTCTCGCAGAACTGGCCCAATCCCTTCAACCCCTCGACGACCCTGCGGTTCGGCCTCGACCGCCCGGGGGCAGTGCGGCTCTGCATCTACAATGCGCGCGGCAGGCTCGTCAGGACGCTGATAGACGGGCGCCTGGGCGAAGGAACGCACGAGGCGGTCTGGAACGGGAAAGACTCGGAGGGACGGCCTGCCGCCTCGGGGATCTATTTCTGCAGGATGACCTCCGTCGAGAATTCGTTCACGGTAAAGATGGTCCTGCTTCGCTGATGTGCGGCCGCTCTGACAGTGCTTATTGCGCCAACGCTTCGCGAACCGGGTATTTCAAGCAAGAATCCTGCTTCAACCCGGTGTGGTAATATTCTTACCGTCACCGGTGGCGGTAAAGATCCTGTCGCTTTCACTGGGCTGAGCCTAAACACCGAAAAGGCCTGGCCCTACATGAACAGCAGGGGCAGCTGGTCGGCGACGAGGAATCCCTCGACTGTCGGGATGACGCGCCCCCCCTCGATACGGACCATCGAGAGCTCGAGCAGTTCTTCGAGCGTCTCCTCCCAGCCGGAGCGCTCCATCAGCAGCGAAGTCTCCACTCCGAGGTCCGTCCTGAACCCGAGCATCAGCCTCTCCGCCCTAACCATTTCTTCCGAGAGTATCTCCTCGCCAGCGAGCGGGCGTTTTCCTTCGTCCAGGTCGGCGAGCCAGCGCTCCACCGACCGGTGGTTCCAGCGCCTGGCCCGGCCGTCGAAGGAATGGGCGGCAGGGCCGAGGCCGAGATAGGGGCTCCTGAGCCAGTAGCGCATGTTGTGCCGGGAGTAATTCTCATCGCCGGACGGAGTCTCCTGATCTCTCCTCGCGAAATTCGAGACTTCGTAGTGGACATACCCTCCGCCCGAGAGGACGCGCGAAGTCTCGAGGAACATCTCCCTCTGGACCTCTTCGCACGCGCAGACCGCTTCACCGGCAAGCATCCTCTCTCCCATCGGCGTGCCTGGCTCCAGCGTGAGCTGGTAGCAGGAGATGTGCTCCGGCCCGAAATCCAGCGCCCTCTCGAGGCTGCCTCTCCACCCTTCCAGCGTCTGCCCGGCCAGCCCGAAGATCAGGTCGATCCCGATCCTTTTGAATCCGGACCCCCGCGCCGTCTCTATCGCCGCCTCGGCCCCGGCGGCGTCATGCCGCCTCCCGAGGTACTCTAGTTCCCGGTCGTCGAACGACTGGACCCCTATGCTTATCCTGTTGAACCCGCCCCCAAGATACGTCTCGAGCGCTTCGGGCGTAACGTCGTCCGGATTTACCTCGACGGTCACTTCCGCTCCATCCTCGAGCCCGTGGGAACGCGATACGATGCCGGGAAGCTCCGAGACCAGTTCCGGCGCGATCACCGAGGGAGTGCCCCCTCCGACATACAGCGAGCCCGCCGGCCCGGAGATCTCCAGCCCCGACAGACCCGCCTCGGTCTCCGCGCCGCGGATGAACCGGCCGGCGGTATCGGACGACGGCCCGGAAACAGGAAGGCCCGTCACCGAGTAGAAATCACAGTACGCGCATTTTGTCCTGCAGAAGGGTACATGGACATATACGCCGGGAGAGTTGATATCCATATTGATCTGCCTGCACCACCACGGAGCTGACGGGCAACCGGGCGATCATTCATCCTGAGTCTTCAGCACGGCGACGAACGCGGACTGGGGGATCGAGACCTTGCCGATCGTCTTCATCCTCTTCTTCCCCTTCGCCTGCTTCTCGAGAAGCTTTCGCTTGCGGGTTATGTCCCCGCCGTAGCACTTCGCCAGCACGTCCTTCCGGAAGGCGGAGATCGTCGAGCGGGCTATTATCTTGCCGCCTATCGCGCCCTGGACGGCGATCTTGAACATATGCTTCGGGATCTCGTCGCGCAGCCTGTCGCAGACCTGCTTGGCCCTGTGCCTCGCCCTGTCGCGGTGCACGATCATGGCGAGCGCGTCGACCTTCTCCCCGTTCACGAGGATGTCTATCTTGACGAGGTCGTTCTTCCTGTAGTCGATCAGCTCGTAGTCGAACGAGCCGTACCCCTGTGTTATCGTCTTGAGTTTGTCGTAGAAATCGTGGATCACCTCGGCGAGCGGCATGTCGAACACCAGCTCGATCCTGCCGGGGGCCGGGTAGCTGAAATGCGAGTTCTCGCCGCGGCGGCTGAGGCAGAGCTGCATGACAGCCCCCATATACTTCTCGGGAAAGAGTATGCTCGCGCGTATGTACGGCTCGAACGCGTTCTCGATATGCGCCGGGTCGGGATAGTACTCCGGGTTGTCCACCGCCAGCTCCGACCCGTCGGCCATCACGAACTTGTACAGCACGCTCGGCGACGTCATTATGATCGCCTGGTTGAACTCCCGCTCGAGCCTCTCCTGGAATACCTCGAGATGCAGCAGCCCGAGAAAGCCGCACCTGAACCCGTGGCCGAGGGCCGCCGAGGAGTCCTTCTGGTATATCAGCGAGGCATCGTTGAGCTTGTACTTCTCGAGCGAATCGGCCAGGGCGTTGTAATCGTTCGAGTCGATCGGGTAGATAGATGAGAACACGACCGGCTTGACCTCCTTGAACCCAGGCAACTGTAAAGAGACCGTGTCGCCCTCGTGTATCACCGTGTCGCCGATCCTAGTGTCGCTTACGGTCTTGATGCCGGCGATTATGTATCCGACCTCGCCGGTATCGAGGCTTTTCCGCTTTTCCCTCTTCAGCTTGAAGATGCCGACCTCTTCGACCTTGTATATGGTCCCGAGTGACATGAGCCTGATCGAGTCGCCCGGCTTCACCGACCCGTCCATGACGCGGCAGTGGATGATCGCCCCGCGGAACGGGTCGTACTGCGCGTCGAATATCAGCGCCCTCAATGGCGCGTTCTCGTCCCCTTTCGGCGGGGGGACCTTCTCTACTATCGCCTCGAGGATATCCTCGACCCCGGTCCCGTTCCTCGCCGAGCAGAGTATCGCCTCGTCCGAATCGAGCCCCAGTTCGAGCTCGATCTGCTCGCGGGCCATGTTTATGTCGGCTGACGGCAGGTCGATCTTGTTTATCACCGGTATTATCGCCAGGTCGTGCTCGAGGGCAAGATAGAGATTGGCCAGCGTCTGGGCCTCGACGCCCTGGCTCGCGTCGACCAGAAGCAGGACCCCCTCGCACGAGGCGAGGGCCCTGGAGACCTCGTAAGTGAAATCGACGTGCCCGGGGGTATCGATCAGGTTAAGGACGTATTCCCTGCCGTCTCCAGCGGTATAGGGGATCGCCACAGTCTGGCTCTTGATCGTGATGCCGCGCTCACGCTCGATATCCATCGTATCGAGCATCTGGTCGTGGAAATCGCGGTCGGCGACCAGCCCGGCCCGCTGGATCAGCCTGTCGGCCAGGGTCGACTTCCCGTGGTCTATATGGGCGGTTATGCTGAAATTCCTGATATTCTTCATGATCGCGCCTGGGCTGCTCCCCCTCCCGCCATGCCGCGTTACAGATGAAAGTGCAGGTACAATCAGCAATCTACAGGTTTAATGTGCAAGTGTAAAGTGCGGCCTTGCGTCGATAGGCCCGTCCCAGCTGATCCGGGACGGGCCTCGGTGAGATCAGATATCACAGCAGGATACCGGCCGGCCGGGGTCATCCCATCATCGCGGCGACGTCCTCCTTCGCCCCGCCTGTCGGCGATATGCCGAAGGTCTCCACGAGGACCTTCGCGACGTTGGGCGAGAGGAAGGCCGGCAGCGTCGGCCCGAGCTTTATCTCCTTGAAGCCGAGGTGGAGCAGGGCGAGAAGGACCGCGACCGCCTTCTGCTCGTACCAGGCGATATCGAACGCGATCGGCAGGTCGTTGACGTCTTCTAGCTCGAAGGCTTCCTTGAGCTTCAGCGCCGTGACGGCAAGCGAGTACGAATCGTTGCACTGGCCCGCGTCGAGGATGCGGGGGATGCCGCCGATGTCCCCGAGGTCGAGCTTGTTGTACCGATACTTCGCGCATCCGGCGGTCAGTATGACCGCGTCCTTCGGGAGGTTCTCGGCGACCTCGGTGAAGTACTCGCGCCCCTTCTGCCTCCCGTCGCAGCCAGCCATAACCACAAACTTTTTTATCTCGCCCGACTTGACGGCCTCCACGATGGTCCCCGCCAGCGCGGCGACCTGCGCATGCGCGAATCCGCCGACGATCTGGCCGTCCTCGATCTGCTCAGGAGCGGGCGAACCCTTTGCCAGCTCTATGATCTCCGAGAAATCCTTCTTTCCGCCGTCCGGCCTGTCGGCGATGTGCCTGACACCAGGGTATCCGGCCATGCCGGTTGTGAAGATCCTGTCCCTGTACCCCTCTTTTACCGGGGTGATGCAGTTCGTCGTCATCAGGATCGGGCCGTTGAACGAGTCGAACTCCCTGTCCTGCCTGTACCAGGCGCCCCCGTAGTTCCCGGCGAGGTGCCCGTACTTCTTGAACGAAGGATAGTAGTGCGCCGGCAGCATCTCGCCGTGCGTGTATACGTCGACGCCGGTCCCCTCAGTCTGCTCGAGGAGCTCCTCGAGGTCCTTGAGGTCGTGCCCCGAGACGAGGATGCCGGGGTTTTTCCGCACCCCGGTCTTTACCATCGACATCTCGGGGTCGCCGTAGGTGCCGGTATTCGCCTGGTCGAGCAGGGCCATCGTATCGACGGCGCATTTTCCGGCCTCGAGGACGAGCCCGGTGAGCTCATCGCCCGAAAGATCCTGCGTAGTCGCGGCCAGCCCCTTCATGATGAAGGAGTAGATCCCGTCGCTCTCGTACCCGAGGACCCAGGCGTGATGAGCGTAGGCCGCTATCCCCTTGAGCCCGTATGTAAGGAGCTCCCTTAACGAGCGGACGTCCTCGTCCCCGGTCGACAGCACTCCGACTTCGAGGCCTTTCGCCTTCAAAGCGTCGATGCCGGCTCCGGGGCCCGGAGCCCATGTCGCCGCCTCGTGCGGTTCTCCCTCGAGCTCGCCGGCATATTTCTTCATAAGACTGTCGCGCAGGGCGATGCCCTCTGCGATAAGCTCCGCGAACCGTCCGTCGTCGAAATTCCCGTTGGTGATGGTGGAGAAAAGCGCGCCGGTCAGGAACCTTCCCGTGGCCATGAAATCGTCGCTTCCTTCCACGGCCCTGGAGCCCGGTATCGACACTCCCTTCGAGATGAATATGAGAAGGTCTTGGAGGGCCGCGGTATCCGGCTTCTTTCCGCAGACGCCCGATTTCGTGCAGCCCTTGTTCCCGGCCGTTTCCTGACACTGATAGCAGAACATGTTCATGGTCCCGTCTCCTTCCGGCTCCTGGCTCGCGCGGCCCGCGGGGATCTTGTTTCGCGGCACCGTCAGCAGAATAATAACCCGTCCGGCGGAGCGGCGCCTTGACCTGGGTCAATTCCCGGATGATTCCTGATGCAAAGAGTATTTAGCCAGTTGATATTGTAACATCATTGATGCAGTATGAAAAGACTATGGACGCAACAGCGATATTGTTGAAAACGGCGCTCTTCAAGGACCTGAGCGGGGAATCGCTCAGGAGGCTTTCGGAGGGTAGCCGCAGGCTCGAGGTCGCCAGGGGGGAGCATCTCTTCCTCGAAGGCGACGAGGGAAGAGACATTTTCGTACTCGCCGAGGGAGGCGTCCGGCTCTACAAGCTGGCCGAGGACGGACAGGAGACGACCGTGAAGCTGGTCGAGCCGTTCGAGACCTTCGCCGAGATCGCGTTCTTTGACAACGGCCGCTACCCGGTAAGCGCGATCGCCACGAAATACTCGGCCGTCCAGGCCATATCCGGCCCGGCATTCCAGGCTCTCCTAGGGGACCGCGTCTTCCGCGGGGAGTTCATCTCCACCCTGATCGGCAGGATCCGTTACCTCACGCAGAGGATCCACTACCTTACCGCCTATGACGTGGAGCAGCG
>Ga0315542_1002506_pt1 | contig 11126 bp, 8 predicted proteins | sample SalMarSW160120MG_FD_202541 | JGI IMG/M metagenome (GOLD analysis project Ga0315542, IMG submission 202541) | Salt marsh sediment microbial communities from the Plum Island Ecosystem LTER, Massachusetts, United States - Salt Marsh Sediment SW1601-20 ... | reverse complement strand
ACGACCAGACCGATCAATTCCAGCTTGTCCTTATCCTGATCCACGGCCTGCAAATCGACAAAGGAATCGTCTTTAAACATCGTCAGCGTGTCCGGCTCGCCGTAAATCCCAAGCGTGGACAGCAGATTTTTATCCATGGCATAGACCTTGTCCTTGTCAGCAAACCGCACGAATCCGGCGTCGTTGTCTTCCGAACGTTTGCCGATAATCAAATTGGCAAGGGTTTTATCCGTCTCGTCCTTGAGAATCAAATGGATACCCTGACTGTCCGTGATTTTGTAGTTGTCCAAATGTTTCGGATCGGATGAACGGACTTTGCCGGTCATTTCGAGAACCGTGCCAACAAGCCGGTCGATTCGGCTCTTCTGGGCCTTGCATCCGAATTTGGTCGGCATCCACCATTGATCGTCCTGAAATGAAAATTTCATCTGTATGGGTTGATCGGAACCGGTTTCCTTATATACTTCGATGTTCTTGATATCTTCTTTGGAAATTCCGATAACCACTTCCTGAACGAATTCATCCACATTGACACTGAGGTGTCTTGGTTTGGTTACAAAATAGAGAATGAGCAGAAAACCAAAAACACCGGCCAGGATTTTAAGATGTTTTTCTTTCATACGTCCATTCCTCGATTTTCAAATCTTACGTGATTGGTATTTTAAACGATACCAAATACTATATACTACATACCCTATACTATATACCCAATTATCTTCGCTTTCTTTTGAGATTGAGATAAATTCCGAGCATCACAAATACGATCGGCGGAAACCAGATCACAAACGTTTTGGCCACGGCCTTCCCCATACCGCTCGTACTCTTGATGCCGCGGGCTACAATATTCTTGGACCGAATATTGATCAGCTCATCGCCGAGCGTCAGGGCGTCCACACAGTTCAATAACAGCGCCTTGTGGCTGGTAACCGATTTGATCAGATCATCTTTGAACAGGTTGCTGCACCCGATGGCGATGATTTTATTCTCTTTCGCTTCTCCTGTTATTTCGGAAGGAATCTCTTCTTTTTCCATATCCTCTCCTTTTGTTTCCCAGGTAGGGATATTCTGATCCGCATACTTGGATTTGAATTTACCTTCAAGCAGCACAGCCAGAGGCTGTCGTTTTAAAATATTCGCATCGGAGGGAGGATCCGTGTTTATCTGCCCGTAGCCACGGTCATCGCTCGTCCAGCTGAAGTTGCTCGAAGTAAACAAAATTTTGGACTGGATTTTATTCTCGTTCAAAACATCATCATGAAGAAGCACACGTTCACCGTACATGTAAAAGAGATCGGTAATTTTGTTGGAAATGGAAACCCGGTTGTTAATGTTTTCCGGATCAATGCGGATCATGACCGGTTTCGTAACCGGTTCATAACGCTGTTCCCGGACTTGAAACATCCCCATGGAACGGGTGTTGTAAACCGGCACCTGAATGTAGGCCGAGTTTTTATCCATCAATATCTTTGGGTCGAATTCGAAACCATAGGTATTGACCAGCGAATTGATATTAACCCGCGTCGCCATACCGCGCAGATCGAACTTCCCGGGCTGGGTCGGAAAAACCTGAAAATTGTGGGACTGGCTGGCCATCACAATCCGTACCCCGTTGTGAACGAGCTTGTCGATTTCATACATCTGCCGCTCGTTCAAAGGCTGGTCGATCATCAGGACCATGGTTTGTATGTTTTCCGGAACAGGATTGTCTTTCTGTATGTTGGTCCGCGTCACATCGTAACCGGATTCTTTGAGCAGTTGGACCGAAAAGGCATACATGTCCGGAGGAGGCCCCTGACGGTAATACTGCTGCTGATAATCTTCAGGCATCTCCGGTTCGGCCGGGTAAAACCCGATTTTGGGGCGCTTGTTGGAAATCAGCTTGTAGATCCTCGACATGATCTCGTATTCGAGATTGCCGAAAGTTTCGGGACGCACCTCTTCGATCACGTCCTCTTTTCTGTCCAGATAGGAAAGCACGATAGACGAATAGACCCGTTTGATGGCAAACTCATCCCGCTCTGCGCTCTGGACGCCGAACGGAATCACACCCTTTTCCGAGAGTCTCTGTGCGATTTTTTCCCGCGTCGGGCTTTTGGATTTATTTGGATTATCTTTTTCATTCTGATCCTTCTCTTCTTCGTATGCTTCCTTCTCCTCTTCCGCGGAAGGATCAAAGACTGTATAGGAAAGCATGCCCTTGGAAGCTAACTTGATTTCTTTCAGTTTGTCAATCACATCCCGTTCGAGATGTTTCCAGGGAGTCGGCATTTTTTCCGAAGAAGAAACATAGTATGTAATCTCGATCGGCGCTTCAAGTTGAGACAGAATTTTCTTCACCGAAGGCGAAAGCCGGTACACCTGATCTGCAGTCAGATCGAACCGTCCGAGATTCATGTTGTTTGCAATCATATTGATCAGAACAGTTATTCCTCCCAGAAGAAACGCTCCAATCAAAAACAGCGTGATAAAATTTTTCTTGAATTTCATTTTAATATTTTCTCCTTTCCAACACTTTGGCATTCAAATAGAGAAACAGCGCAGTAAAGGACAGAAAATAGATGATACTTTTGATATCGATGACGCCCCGCTCGATGTCGCTGAAGTGGCGGGAGACACTGATATAATTATCGAGAAACGATCCCAGGCCGGGAATCCATCCGTCTATGATCATCGGTACGTACTGCCAGCCGGCAAGCACCAGAAAACCGCAGGCCAGGCTGGTGATGATCAGAGAAACAATCTGATCTGCAAAAAAGCTCGATATAAAAATCCCGACGGACAGAAAAAATGCGCCAAGCAGAACCGCTCCAAAATAGCCTCCGATAATCGGTCCGAAGTCGGGCCGGCCGAGAAAAATCAGCATAATCGGAATGGCCAGCGTCCCGGACAGGGCAAACAGATAAAAAATGAAACTTGCCAGAAACTTGCCGAGAACGATCTCTTCCGTGCGCATCGGCAGAGTCAAAAGCAGTTCGATGGTGCCGAGCTTGATCTCTTCGGACCAGAGTCGCATGGAGATGGCCGGAATGAATACGATACCAAGCACAAGGGGAAGCGTGGAAAAAAACGCCCTCATGTCCACTGTCCCGAAGAAAAAGAAATGAAACATGTAAATGCCGGCATTCAGAATAATAAAGATGACACTGAACACATAGGCAATCGGCGAGTAAAAATAGGATTTCAGCTCCCGTTTGAGAATAATGGCCATGTCTCTCATGACGCGCCTCCTTCCCCGCTGACGGCAGATCCCTGGGTCAGTTTGATAAAAGAATCTTCAAGCGAAAGTTTTTCCCGTGTAAATTCGACAATGCTCCATTTCTGGTTCCGGATTAAATCATTGAGCTGGGCGATCAGATCGATTTTAAAAGACGAAAAGAAATGAGCGCCAATTACGCCGCGCGGTACATTTTCATCGTAGAGCACTTCATCCACACCGGACAGGGATTGAATGGCGGATTGAAATTCCTTCTTGGTGCACTTCACTGCAATGTACGCGGAATTGCGCTCCGTAAGTTTCTGCTGTAAATCCTGGAAGCTTCCGTCCGCCACGATCCGCCCTTCGTTGATCACAAGTATCCGGTCCGAAATCGAAGCGACTTCCGGCAGAATGTGTGTACTGAGAATGATGGTTTTGGAATGGGCCAGATCCTTGATCAGTTTTCGAATACCGATAATCTGCAGGGGATCAAGGCCCGAGGTGGGTTCGTCCAGGATCAGAATGTCCGGATCGTGAATCAACGCCTGCGCCAGACAGGTTCGTTGTTTGAATCCTTTCGAGAGCTCGCCGATCTTGCGGTGAAGCACCGGCTGAAGTCCGCATGCCTCGACGACCCAGTCATGCCGTCCTTTGAATTTTCCGTTGAGATGACGCGCAGCACCGATGAATTCAAGATATTCATCGACCAGCATGTCATAGTAGAGAGGTACGGTTTCGGGAAGATATCCGACCATTCTGCAAACCTCGATCGGATTCTCCATCACACTAAAACCGCCTACGCTAACTGTGCCTGATGTCGGTGCTGTGTACGTGGTGATGATCTTCATGGCAGTCGATTTGCCCGCGCCGTTCGGTCCGACAAATCCGACAATCTGACCCTTCTGCACCGTAAAACTGACATCGCTCAGCGCCTGTGTCGATCCGTAGTTTTTGTATACATTTTTCAATTCGATCATAACGTTTCCCTCTGTCATGATTAAATGATACCAAATTTTAAAACACGATAATTTATAAAATTATTTTTTTGAAATCAATATTCAAAACTCATAAAAGGAGATTTTCAAGAAATCATACAAAAAATTCTACTATCAACATTTTGATTAGGTTCCAAAATATTTTCATTTTTTTTAAAAAAAATTGGCGAGGTTTTTACTCATCCCGCTTGACAGAACATGTAGCCGGCACTGCGAATGCTTTTAAAATATCTCGGTTTTCTGGGATCCGGCTCAAAATATTTACGCAGACGGGCAATAAAAATATCAACAGTGCGTGTTTCCACTTCCGAATGGATCTGCCAAACATTCTCGAGCAGTTCCTTTCTCGAAATGATTCTGTCCGGATTATCGATCAGATATTTCAGCACCATGGCTTCATGTGCGGTCAGCTGAAATTCGTTTTTGCCGGATTGGCACATGAGCGTATCAAAATGAATTGTATAACTTCCAAAACAGGCGACAGGATTTTCATCTGTTTTGGTCTGATACCACTCTTTGCGCCGCAGCATGCCTTTCACGCGAAGCAGCAACTCATCAAGATGAAACGGTTTGGTCATGTAATCGTCCGCACCGATTTCAAGCCCTTTTAAACGGTCCTTCAGACCACCTCTTGCCGTCAGCATCAGTATAGGGATTTGGGGATCTTTTCCGCGCATTCTTTCCGCCACTTGAAATCCATCCAGATAGGGAAGCATGATATCAAGAACAACCAGATCGAAAGATTCTGAAGCGAAACGGTCGATAGCCTGTTTCCCGTCCGCGGCCAATGTGACTGCATACCCTTCTTCTTTCAAATTATACTCTAGGCCGATTGCCAGTGATTCTTCATCTTCGACAAGCAGAATTCGGTGTCCCGATAACTCATTCTTGCCCATCTTCACCTCCCTGCACCTCTTTCCGTTTTTGTGTGATTCTTAAAAGCTGATCGATATATCTTTTCTTTGTGGCCTGGTAAATCGGCAGCTCGATAAAAAAAGCAGTTCCCTTGCCAATTCCTTCACTCTGAACACGAATCTTTCCTCCGTGAGCGCGGATAATCTCTTTCACCCAGCTGAGCCCCAAACCCGTCCCTTTTACATTGGGAATGTGACGGCCGTACAACCGGATAAATTTATGGAATATTTTTTTCTGGTCCTTGCGTACAATACCGATCCCGTGATCCCTGAATTCGATCAGGACATGTTTGCCAGTACAGGAGAGATTCAAGCTTATTCCCGGAGACCCGTTTGCATATTTGATCGCGTTGTCCATGAGATTGTCGAATACGATTCGCATGGCATTGAGATCGATCACGCAGGAACATTCGGCCTTTCCCGAAACGGACAGGGATTTCTCTTTTAATTTAAATTGCTCGGCGCTCTCCTGAAGCAATTGATAAAAGGTCGGCCCGGCTGTCACAATTTGAAAATTGTAGATAAACTTCTTCTGCTCAAGACCTGAAATATCCAGAATTGTATTGATGAGGTTTTGCAGGCGCATTGCGTCTTTCGTCATTAAGTCCACAAATTCCTTTTGTTTGACCTGAGGAACATTTCGAAGTTTCAGAGTTTCAAGATAGAGCTGAATCGAAGAGAGCGGAGATTTCAGCTCATGAGTGATATTCGCAATAAAACTGTCGTACATCTGCGTTATTCTCAATTGAACAGTCAAGTATCGAAATATAAGCGAGATGGCCACAGACACAGACACCAGTAAAATCAGGCCGCCCACCAGTGACAGGATATTGGACCGTTCCGAAATCAAATGAGGAGAAAGATTCCCACCCACCTGTTTGAAAATCATGTAACTGTTCACATATCGATAAATCCAGAGTCCGACCACGAGGAACCAGGCAAGCTGCGCCAGAACAAAAACAAAAACAGGATACAATAATGATCGCTTTTTCTTCATGCTGTTGAAATGTTTTTAGGCTCTATATTGAATTGAATGGGTTAATTCTCGGAAAAAACCCAAATTCCAAAATCCAAATATCAAACAAACTCCAATCGCAAAACCACAAAGATCCAAACAGAGGTGGGTTTTTATGTTTTCTCCGTTTTTCCCCTCACGAAACAAGGCAAATCGGCTTTGGCGAATGAGTAACACGATGATCCTTCGATATGTTTGGTTTGATATTTTGGACATTGTTCTTTGCAATATATTTGTCATTTGTTAATTGAAATTTGGAATTTCATGATTAACTACACAAAACAACATATAACCTATTTTTTTTAAAATGGAAAATTTGTTTGACTTTTTAATTTAAGAATTTTTTTTAAATAATAAAGCGATTTTCATCTTTTACACTTCTTTTACAATACTTTGTTGAAAATTTGCATATAATGAATAAAGCGAAAAAAAGTTTGAAATACAGGAGAACGATCATGAACATTTTATTGGTATATCCAGAAACCCCCTCCACTTTTTGGAGCTTTAAACACGCTTTAAAATTTATCTCCAAAAAATCCAGTGAACCGCCGCTCGGGCTGATCACAGTGGCTGCCCTGCTGCCGAAAGAATGGAAAAAGAAACTAATCGATATGAATGTGTCCCGCCTGAAAGATGCGGACCTTCTCTGGGCAGATTATGTGTTTTTGAGCGGTATGAGTGTGCACCTGGAATCTTTTCAAAAAGTAGTAAAACGATGCAACGAACTGGATGTCAAAGTCGTGGCAGGCGGCCCGATGAGCACCATTGACCATCAGCAGTTCCAGGGTGTGGATCATTTTGTTCTGAATGAAGCCGAAATAACGCTTCCGCTTTTTGTGGAAGACGTTATAAATAGTGAACCCAAACCTCTCTATACATCGGATAAATTCCCCGATGTGTCCGAAACAGTGGTCCCGATGTGGGAACTGTTGGATATGAAAAAATATGCCTCCATGGGCATTCAATACTCGCGGGGATGTCCCTTTAACTGCGAGTTCTGCGGCGTCACCCTGCTAAACGGACACATCCCCCGCACCAAAAGCGCGGCACAGTTTATCCGTGAACTGGATCGGCTGGTCGAGTTGAAATGGCGCGGAAGTGTGTTCATCGTGGACGACAATTTTATCGGCAACAAGAAAAAGTTGAAATCGGAACTGCTGCCCGCACTGATCGACTGGTCGGAAACACATCATTATCCCTTTTTATTTACCACAGAGGCCTCTATCAATTTGGCCGATGACGAGGAACTGGTTCGCCAACTGGTGAAAGCAGGACTGCAAAACGTGTTTGTGGGCATTGAAACACCCAACGAAGCGAGTTTGACTGAATGTTCTAAAAATCAAAATCTGAAGCGGAATCTGGTGGCTTCGGTAAAGCACCTCCAGAATCAGGGATTAATCGTGCACGGCGGTTTCATTGTGGGATTCGATAATGATCCGCAAACCATTTTCGAAGATCAAATCCGGTTTATTCAAAAAAGCGGCATCGTGACAGCGATGGTCGGGCTCCTGACCGCACTTTCAGGAACCCATCTTTTTAAGCGGTTGAAATCAGAAAATCGTCTCCTGAATCTCTCCAGCGGCAACAACATGGACGGTTCGATAAATTTCATTCCCAGAATGAACTACAAGAAACTCATTAACGGTTATAAATCCGTGCTTCAATCGATCTATTCACCAAAAGACTACTATGAACGGGTTAAAACCTTACTGCGTGAATATCACCTGCCATCCAGACCTGCTCTCAGAATCACCTGGAATGATATCGGAGCCTTTTTTCGGTCTGTATGGGTTTTGGGAATTCTTAAAAAAGGAAGGCGCGGATTCTGGAGTCTGTTGTTTTTTTCACTTAAGGAATGCCCTGAAAAATTCGCACTTGCAGTCACCATGGCCATCTATGGATTTCATTTCCGGCAAATTGTTGAAACGGTCTAAAATTATTTCTACCAACAATTGGATGAATTAATGACAGGAGCAATAACAATGAACGATCATCAATTACCGGAACTTCGTATAGGCAATCTGACAGCAAAACTCCCCATCATTCAGGGAGGAATGGGCGTGGGTGTTTCCTTGTCGGGGCTCGCCTCGGCCGTTGCCGATCAGGGAGGCATCGGTGTGATTGCGGCAGCGGGCATCGGCATGCTGGAAAACGATTTTGATAAAAATTTCAGAGAATCCAACACACGGGCGCTGCGGCGTGAAATTCTCACTGCCAAAGCGAAAACCGGCGGCCTCATCGGTGTCAATATCATGATCGCTCTTTCGGATCATGAATCCCTTCTTTTAACCGCTCTCGAAGCCGGAGCGGATCTGGTTTTCATGGGAGCCGGTCTGCCTCTTAAAATACCTCAGTTGATCACCCCCGAACGACTTCGGGACGGTGCGACAAGGATTGTTCCCATTGTTTCGTCTGCGCGAGCAGCGGACCTGATTTGTAAAAGCTGGATGAAATCCGGCTGTACTCCCGATGCGTTTGTCGTCGAAGGGCCCATGGCGGGCGGACATCTGGGTTTTCAAAAAAATCAGATTGGAGATCCGGCCCATTCCCTCGATGCACTCATTGAGGAAACGCTTTCTGCGGTTCGGCCCCACGAGGAGCGTTCAGGAAAACCCATTTCGGTGATCGCTGCAGGAGGCGTCTATACCGGAGAAGATATACACCGGTTGATGAACCTGGGTGCGGCAGGAGTCCAGATGGCCACACGATTTGTAGCCACACACGAATGTGATGCTCACATCCGGTTCAAGGAAGCCTATTTGAATACACGAAAAGAAGATCTGACTATTATCGACAGTCCTGTCGGACTGCCGGGCCGGGCGATTCGAAATAACTTTTTGCAGGAAGTTTCGGCAGGCGTACAAAAACCGTTCTCATGCCCATGGAAATGTTTGCGAACTTGCGATTTCAAGAAAGCGCCCTACTGTATTGGTAAAGCCTTAACCCAGGCGAAACTGGGAATATTGGACGATGGATTCGTATTTGCGGGAGCCAATGCCTGGCGTGTGGACCGGATTATTTCGGTAAAAGAACTCACGGAAACGCTTATTTTGGAGTACCATGAAGCCGATCTTGTCAAAATGGAAGCGGCCTGATTAATCGGAGTATTTATTAATTCAGTTGCAGTTCATCTCTGAGTTAGAATACAGCGATATTTGTATATTTGCTATTTTCTTTATCGCGGATACAAATGTACCCATTTATCTGATTATTTTATCACCTGCATTTTCTTGATTAAACGTTCATTTCCGTTCTTCACTTCATACAGATAGACACCCGAACTTAAAAGAGAAGCATCATAATTGACAGTGTGATAACCCGCATCCATGGTTTTATCAAGAACGACATCGATAATTTGTCCTTTTACATTGTAAATCGTTAGTGTCACTTTGGTTTTTTCGGGTAAACCGAATTGGATTTTTGTAAAAGGATTGAACGGATTGGGATAGTTCTGATTCAGCGAAAATTCGATGGGTACGGACACGGCCCTGGCTTCAATGATTTTCTGCGATACGATCTGGCCCGACAGATTGGCCTCAGACAAACGGTATTGGTACCGCGTGCTGGAAACCGCACCCGGATCTTTGAAAACATAGGTCTGCCGCGAGGATTGATTGCTATCCCCTCTTAATTCATTGTGTGTCTTATACGAAGCGATCTCTTCCCATTCGGAAATGCTCTCTCCCTGATTATTCAGAGACTGCCGCTCGATGATGAATCCCAGAAAATCCTGCGTCGCTTCCATGGACCAGGAGAGCCGCACTCCTGTCTCGCCCTGGACCGCTTCCAATTCGGAGATGCTGACCGCCAAAGAAACATCGGTTTCACCGGCTTTAATGCCCAAACCAATAGTCGTCTCGTATGCATAATCCGTAATTGTCGCGGACGATGCATCCGAAGCAACCTCGACATGCGCCCATCCGTAGTACGTATCACTGCTAATTTTAAATTTCAATCCCAGATATTTATTCGATGTTCCCAGAAACGGTCCGCTGCTCCATCCAGTAAAATTCGAGTAATAAGCCATGTTGCTTGCACTGCCGGCATTATTAAAACTATTGGCTGGGCCAATGACCGACCCCGCACTCATGGCCTTGGCATACCCTCCGCTTTTTACAAACGAATTTCCGGCCTCAGGAAAAACACCGACTTTATTTTTAGTATAAGTGTTCGTTTGATAAAATTTCACCCAAGTTCCAAAATATTGCTTTGTAGTAGTTGTAGTCGGAGTTGACAACGAACCGGTTGTGTGATGTGTATGTGTATGTACATTGGTTACAGTATTGGTTATCGAATATGTACTAAAACTTGTGGATCTTTGAGTCCACTCATCTTTTGCAAACTTAATTTTAAATTTTGTTTGAGTGGAAAATACGATTTCAAACTCATCTCCATTCATATCCAGTACTTCATCCGGATTTACATCCGTATGGACAATCCCAGCTTTGGCGTCCTTCGTTCCCGCCAAAATGACTGCCGCCGCGATTGAGTAGGCCATAAGCTGTTTTTCCAGAGCAAGAAGTTGATCTTTTCTTTGAGATGCTCTTTTTACTTTCATTATACTTAACTCCTTTTAAAAAGAGTAATGAAAAGATAATTTAGAAACAAGAACCTAATTCGATGCTTCAACTCTTAACTATTATAAACGATGCTTTAAAAAGAAAAATAGTTTATGGTACTTTTGGGGCTTCTTAAAAACATCTTCTTATCCAAGAAGATTTATACTAAAATATCTTAATAATTCTTTTTCCAATAATCAAGTGGAAAATATTATATTTTTATATTTCGAAACGATGTCAATGAGTTATATTGCTCAAATCAGTTCCAGTACAATTGACTCAACAACGGCTCTATTTTTTTAAATATACTCTAATTTGCTGAACTGCTTTTTTGATGCCACAACGACGGATCAATAGCCGAACTCATGGCACCAATATCCATATCAATGTTTAAAAATTCCTGGATTTTGGCAACTTCTTCCCGAGGATGGAGAATCAGACGCGAAT
>Ga0315542_1002504_pt1 | contig 11128 bp, 9 predicted proteins | sample SalMarSW160120MG_FD_202541 | JGI IMG/M metagenome (GOLD analysis project Ga0315542, IMG submission 202541) | Salt marsh sediment microbial communities from the Plum Island Ecosystem LTER, Massachusetts, United States - Salt Marsh Sediment SW1601-20 ... | reverse complement strand
CTGCTGGGCGCTCGCGAGGAGACGCGGCTGCACTGCCTGCGGGCCCCGGCGCCGCTCCGCTGGCTGGCGGACCGGCGGCGCCGATGCGGCCGGCGGAGCGGAACATGAAGCTGCTGCGGACCGGCGGTCAGATCCTGACCAGCCGCCTGGGGCAGGTCGCGGTGAGCGCCGCCATCAGCCTGCTGCTGGCCCGCGTGCTGGAGCCGGCGGGGCTCGGGTACTACAGCCTCACCCTGGCGCTGGTCATGTTCCTGGCCGCGGTGCTGAACGGGGGGATGGGTCTGGCGGCCGTGCCGCCGCTGCGCCGGGGCGAGATCGGTCTGTCCCGGATGCTGCGTGCCCAGACCGTCTGGATCGCCGGCACGGCGCTCCTGCTGCTGGTAGTGGGGCTGGCGGCGGCGCGCAGCGCCCTGGCGGAGCTGGCCCGGACCCATCTCGGCTGGACCGAGGCGACGGCGGCGGCCGCGCTGGTGGCCACCGTCGCCCTGCTGGCCTTCGACATCCTCTTCTACGACCTGCTGGCGAGCGGCCGCCTCGTCGTGGGCCCGCTCGTCAACCTGGGGCGGGCCGCCGGCCAGCTGCTCCTGCTGCTGGCGGCGGTCGCGGCCGGGATTCTGACCCTGCCCCTCGCGGTGGCTGCCTTCGCCGTCGCGCAGCTCGCGGCCGCCTCCTGGCTGCGCGCGTTGCTGGGACGCCAGGCCGCGCGGGGAGCGGGGGAGGCGGATCGTCCCCACTCGAACGTCGAGCCGGAGGCGGGTCCGCCGCTGGGTTCCCTGCGCCTGGCCGGGGTGGTGAGCCGGACCCTGCGGCGGGGCTGGCACGGCCAGGTCTCGGCCGTGGCCTCGCTGCTCCATCTGCGCCTGGACCTGGCCCTGGTCAGCGCCTTCTGCGGGGCCGCCACCGTCGGTATCTACGCCTTCGCCGTCATGGTGGGCGAGCTGCTCTGGCACCTGCCGGGCGCACTCAGCCCGCTGCTGGTCTACTCCTCGGCCGAGCGCACCGCCGCCGGCGAGCGCGATCAGCTGGCCGCGCAGGCCATGCGCGTGGCCCTCGGCGCCACCGCGGTGGCCGCCGCGGTCCTGGCGCTGCTGGCGGGGCCGGTGCTGGCCTGGCTCTTCGGCGGCCGGTACGCCGCCTCGGCGCCGGCTCTGCGCGCCCTGCTGCCGGGCATCGTGGCTTTCGCCCCGGGTGCGGTCCTGGCCGGCGATTTCATCGGCCGGGGCCGCCCGGTCTGGAACGCCCACGCCAGCCTGCTGACCGTGCTCGTCAACGTGGCCTGCGGCCTCTGGTGGATCCCGCGGCTGGGCGCCGTGGGCGCCTCGCTGGCCTCGACGGTCGCGTATGCGGCCGGCGCCACGGCCATGGTCCTGCGTTTCCGGGCCGTCAGCGGGCTCGGATGGCGCACCCTCCTGCTGCCCTCCTGGCGCGATTTCCGCTGACCACGAGCCGGTTCCCTCGCCACATCTCTTCCCGCCTCCCCGCGCGGTTGGCCGCTGCACCTCGAGGGCCCGCGACAGCCCTTCCGGCGGCGGTATTTCGGCCTTTTCGCGACCTGCAAATTTCCTGAAAAAAGAGTGTTGACAGGCCTGAGAGCGATGCCTAGGATTCGAAAGTCTTCCATAGGGGATTGGGACCAAATAATTTGATACAAATTCTCAATAGGGGCGGTGGGGCAGGGCATGAGCGAGCAGACCGGCATGGACAGGGAATTGGGCCCCGCCTACGGCTTCAGCGGGTTCTATGAGCGGTCCATCGACAAGCAGGGCCGGATCAGCCTGCCGTTCCCCTTCCGCCGCTACGGCGATCTGGCCGGCGACGAGCGCTTCGCCCTCACCGAGGGCCCGCAGGACGTCCTCTGCCTGCTCCCTTTTCCGGATTTCTCGGACCGGATGAACAAGCTGGCCCGCCAGGAGCTGGAGTCCGACGCCCGCGACCTGGTACGTACACAGCTCGTCCAGACCCAGGAGCTGCGACCCGATGCCCAGGGTCGCCTCCAGCTGCCCCTGGATCTGCTGGCGGAGCACGGCATCGAGGGGTCGGTCGTCGTCGTCGGCATGAACCACTATCTGGAGCTGTGGCCGGCGGCGGCCTTCGCCGCTAAGCGCTCGGCCCCGGTGGAGAAGGTGCGCGTGGAAGATCTGAAGCGGAAGCTGTTCGCATGATCGCTCACGGAGGAGCGATCCCAGGGGGAAGGAGCCCACATGCCCGGGAGAGAGGTGGCCCAGCAGTCGGCCCGTTCGGGGATCTGCGACAGCGGCCTGTGTTACGAGATCCGGAGGCGGGGCAATGCTGTCTGGGTCACTCTCTCCGGCATCCTGGACTGCGACCGGCTGAACCGCCTCAAGGGCCGCGTCGCTCCGCTGCTGGAGCGGCGCGGCCAGAGCATCATCCTGAACGGACGTGCGCTGTGCCATCTCGACTACCGCGCCGTCCAGCCGCTGGCGGAGTGGCAGCGCACCCTGCGCGCCTACGGTCACCAGCTGCTGCTCTATCAGTGGAGCGACTATCTCAAGGCGATCCTCTGTATGGAGGATTGCGGTCATGAGCTCGGTTCCGGCCCGATCCGCCTGTCGGCGTGGCGCATGTTCCGCCGCCCGCGGGCAGAGCAGGCCCCATGATGAAAGGTCCGCACGTCCCGGTCCTGCTGGAGGAAACCCTGTCCTACCTCCGGCCGGGACCGCGGAAGCGGATCGTGGACGGCACCTACGGGTTCGGAGGACATGCGGCAGTCTGCCTGGATGAGGGAGCAGAGGTTCTCGGTCTGGACCTTGACGACGAGGCAGTGGCGGAATGCCAGCAGGCCATGGCAAGGAGGCCGCGCCTGCACTGCCGCAAGCTGTCCTTCCGGCAGCTCGATGCGGCGCTCGGCGAGCTGAACTGGCCGGCCGCCGACGGGGTGCTGCTCGACCTGGGTGTCAGCTCGCGCCAGCTCGACGCGGTCGCGAAGGGCTTCACCTACCGCAGCGACGCTCCCCTGGACCTCCGCTTCGATCGCTGCCGCGGCGAGCCGGCGCGCGCTCTGCTCGCGCGGCTCTCCGCGGCGGAGCTGGCGGACATCCTCTGGGAGTACGGCCAGGAGAGGGCGGCCCGCCGCGTCGCCCAGGCGATCGTGCGCGTGCGCGAGCGGCAGGAGATCAGCACCACCGGCCACCTGCGCGCGATCATCGAGGACGCGCTCCCGCCCGGCCTGCCATCCCAGGCGACCCTGAGCCGCTGCTTCCAGGCGCTGCGCATCGCCGTCAACGACGAGCTGGGCGCCCTCGCCGAGGTGCTCGACCGCATCCCGGCTATCCTGAGCCCGGGAGGGCGGGCCGTCGTCATCGCGTACCATTCGCTGGAGGACCGCCTGGTCAAGCGCTGGCTGGAGCGGGAGAGTCGCGACTGCATCTGTCCGCCGGAGGTGCCGGTCTGCCGCTGCGGGCACCGGCGGACCCTGCGGCCGTTGACCCGCAAGCCGGTCCGCCCCGGCGCGCCCGAGACCCGCGCCAATCCGCGCGCGCGCAGCGCCCGCCTGCGCGCCGCCGAACGTCTGGCTGACGAGAGGAGACCCACGTGAAACTGTCCCTCGCGCGTCACCGCCGGCCCACCGCCCCCCGCGCCCGCCATCGCGGCGGTCCGATGGCCCGCACCCGTCGGCTCGCGGGCAGGCGCGTGCTCCTGATCCTGAGCCACGGCAGCGGTGCGGCCCTCCTGCTCGTCCTGCTCGTCTGCCTGGCCAATGGGGTGGTGAACCTGCGTGCCGACATCCAGACCGACGAGGGCGAGCTCGCTTATCTGGAGGCCCGTTACGCCGCCCACCTGGCGGAGTGGAATCGCATCTCCGCGCGGGAGACCATTGTGCCGCGTGCCAGGGAGGAGCTGGGACTGGTGCTGCCCGAGGAGCCGGGTCCCGTGCTGGTCCTGCGCCGGGAGGAGACCTCCTCGTCGCCCTCGGTCCTCGCGCGCGTGCTCGACAGCGTCGGAGGGGGTGGCAGCCACGTGCCGGCCGTCGCGGCCCAGGAGCGGAGGCCGTGAGACCCGGCGGCGGACCGGCCTGGCGTCCCTGGGCGCTGCAGGCCGTCATGCTGGCGGTGGTCCTGGTGCTCGGGGCCCGGCTCGTGCAGGTGCAGGTCTTCCGCCACGGGGAGCTGCGCGCCCAGGCCGACCGCCAGTGGAAGCGGCCCGCGGAGCTGGCCGCCGCCCGCGGGAACCTCTACGATCGGTGGGGGCGTCCGCTCGCCCTCTCGGTGACCACCTGGCGAGTCGGCGTGGCGGCCGGCAGCGCCGACCGGGCCGGCGAGCTCTCCCGCTTGCTGGCTCCCGCGCTGAAGACCTCGCGCCGCGCGCTGCGCGGCCGGATCCGTCAGGCCGAGCGCAGCCATGTGGTGCTGGCGCAGGAGGCCATCCTCTCGCCGGCCCAGCTCTGCTCCCTGAGGCTGGAGCCGGCGGTCACCCTCGAGGAGCGCTTCACCCGCGAGTACCCGCTCGGCGGAGTGGGCGCCTCCCTGCTCGGCTTCCACCGTCCCGACGGTCAGCAGGGTGAGGTCGCCACTGGGCTGGAGCAGAGCCTGGCCGGACACCTGGACGGCCGGCCCGGCGAGGCCTGGCGGCTGGAGACCGCCCTGCCCGGCCGCTCGCTGGGCCAGATCGTGCTGCGGCCGCCGCGTCACGGGCACAACCTGGTGCTGTCGATCGACGCCGATCTGCAGGCCATCTGCGAGGATCAGCTGGCCCGGGCGGTGCAGCGCTACGCCGCCCGCGGCGGCTCGGTGCTGATCGCCGATCCCGCCACCGGCGACGTCCTGGCCGCCGCCAGCTGGCCGCTCCTGGCCGACCGCGACCGGCGCGGCGCGGATCACGCGGTCTGGAACAACTCGAACTTCACGACGTTGTACGAACCCGGCTCGGTCTTCAAGCTGTTCACCGCGGCGTCCCTGCTGGCGCATGGCGCCATCGATACCGCCACCACCTACGACTGCTCGGACGGCGACCTCGGCAACTTCACAATCCACAACTCCGAGAGCGAGGCCTACGGGCCGCTGAGCTTCATGCCGGCCTTTGCGCGTTCCATCAACGTCTACTTCGCCCGGGCGGTCGGCAACCTGGATGACGTCGAGTTCTATCGCGACCTCCTGGAGTTCGGCTTCGGGCAGCGGACGAGCCTGCCCTACGCTGCCCAACCGACGGGGCTGCTCAGCGAGCCGGCGCAGTGGTCGGGGCGCACGAAGGCGACCCTGGCCATCGGTCAGGAGATCGCGGTGACCCCCCTGCAGGTCGTCCTGGCGGCCTGCGCGGTGGCCAACGGCGGGATCCTCTACGCCCCCCGCCTCGTGCTCGAGATTCGCTCCCACGACGAACAGCCGATCGAGACCTGCCCGCCGGTGCCGTTGCACCGGGTCCTGTCCGAGCCGCTGTCCCGCCTGCTGCGGCTGGCCATGCGCCGCGTCGTCACGGAGGGCACCGGCCATGGCGCGGATCTGACCTGGATCAGCCTGGGTGGCAAGACCGGGACGGCCCAGAAATGCACCGGCGGGCAAGGCTATCTGCCCGGCAAGTACGTCGCCAGCTTCCTCGGGCTGGTGCCGAGCGACGTTCCGCGTCTGGTGATCTTGACCATCCTCGACGAGCCGCCTTATCCATATCATTATGGCGCGGAGTCCGCCGTGCCTCTCTTCGCGTCCGTGGTCGGGGAGATCCGCCGCACCACCAGCTGGTTGACCGACGTGGGCGACGAGGCCGGCACGCGGGTGATCGCCCGCGGCGACGGCCCGCGGACGGTCGTGCCGGACGTCCTCTATCTCGCGGCGTCGAAGGCCGAGGAGGAGATCCGCCGCGCCGGCCTGAACATGAGCGGCGGCGGCAAGGAAGGATGGATCGTCACCCAGGTGCCCGCCGGCGGGGCCGTCTGCCGCCCCGGAGAAACGGTGCGCGTCGCGGTGGCGGCCCAGGCCGACGCCGCGGTGCGGAGTGCTGCTCTCTGCCCGGATCTGCAGGGCCTATCCAATCGAGCAGTCCTGAGCCTCGCCGCCAGCCTCGGCGTGCCCGTGTCCGTGAGCGGGGCGGGCTACGTGGTGGCCCAGCGGCCGGCGGCGGGGACGCCGCTGGGCGCGGAGGGCATACGGGTGCGGATGGTGGCGGCATGGCCTTGAGCATCGGGCGTCTCTGCGAGCCCTGGCCGGAACTCGGTCTGGAAGGATCACCGGACGTGCGCATCACGGCGGTGACGGTGGATTCACGGGTCGGCGGACCGGGGGTGCTGTTCGTGGCAGTGCCCGGGAACCAGCGCGACGGGCACGATTTCGTGCCGGCGGCCGTTGCGGCCGGGTGCGCGGCCGTGGCCGTGGACGCGGCGCGGCGCGACCGGCTCGCCCTGGACACCGTCGCTGGCCGTCCGGCGGCGGTGATCACGGCGCCCGGCACGCGGGGCCTGGCCGGGCGGCTGGCACGGGAGCTGGCGGGCCGGCCGGACGAGAGCCTCAAGCTGGCCGGGGTGACCGGGACTAACGGCAAGACCACGGTGGCCTTCCTGCTGCAGCGACTGCTGGCGGATCTGGTGGGCCCCTGCGGTCTCGTGGGCACCGTGCGCTACGAGACGGGCGGCCCACCGCAGCCGGCTTCCCTGACCACCCCGGCCGGCCCCCTGCTCTTCGGCCTGCTGGGGGAGATGGTGGCGCGCGGCCGGCGCGCCGCGGCGCTGGAGCTCAGCTCCCATGCCCTCGATCAGGAGCGGGTCGCCGATCTGGCCCTGGACGTCGCGGTGCTCACCAACCTGAGTCGCGATCACCTCGACTATCACCGGGACCTGGATGCCTATTTGCAGGCCAAGGCGCGCATCCTGGAGCTGGTGCGGCCCGCGCGCCTGCGGAAGAAGCCCCCCGGCGCGGTGGCCCTGAACGCCGCGGCCCCGGCCTTCGCCGCGCTGGACCTGCAGGATCTGCACGTGGTGCGCTATGCGGTGAATGCGGTGAGCGGATCCGTTGGGCCGGTCGACCTGCAGGTCACGCGGAGCCGGCTGGGGCTGGACGGCACCCGCCTGAGCCTGATCCACGACGGGGCGGAGGTGGAGCTGAGCAGCCCGCTGGTCGGACGCTTCAACGTCGAGAACCTGACCGCCGCCCTCGCCGCCGGGCTGGCCCTGGGCCTGCCGGCGGCCGATTGCGCCCGCGCGCTGGCCGGGGTGGCGCAGGTGCCCGGCCGCCTCGAACGCATGGCCCTGCCGTCCGGGGCGCTGGCCGTCGTGGACTACGCCCACACGCCCGAGGCCTTGGCGGCCGTGCTGGCCGCTTGCCGCGAGCTGACCGGCGGACGCCTGCTCGCGGTCTTCGGCTGCGGCGGCGATCGGGACCGGGGCAAGCGGCCGCTGATGGGCGCCGCCGCGGCGCGCGGCGCCGATCTGGCCTGGATCACCTCCGACAATCCGCGCGGCGAGGACCCGCAGGCCATCTGCGACGCCGTGGAGGCCGGTTTCCTGGCCGAGCCCGCCGGCCGGGCGCGGGCATACCACAAAGTGCTGGATCGTGCCACGGCCGTCGGGGAGGCCCTGGCGGCCGCCGGCCCCGGGGACATCGTCGTCGTGGCCGGCAAGGGCCACGAGGACTACCAGATCGTGGGCGCTCAGCGGCGGCACCTGGACGATCGCGAGCTCGTCCGGGACTGGATCGCCGAAAGGAGCCAGCGTGGCTAGCGGCGAGTACCCGCTGGCGCGGGCTGCCGCCGACCTGGCGGCGGCCGGCCTGCTGCACGGCTGTCTCGAGGCGCGGGAGGGACGCTGGCACCCGCTCCCGCCGCGCGGGGAGCTGCACCTGCCGGGTGGCTTCCGCGGCGCCACCCTGGACTCGCGCGAGGTGGCCGGCGGCCAGCTCTTCGTGGGCCTGGCGGGTGAACGGAGCGACGGGCGCTCTTTCGTGAGCGCCGCCCTGGCGGCCGGCGCGGCGGCGGCCCTGACCCGCGCCTGGACCGGTCCCGGAGCGGATCCCCTGCTGTCTGAAGCCGCCGCGGGCGCACGGCCGGCTCTCGTCCTCCTGTGTGCCGATCCGGTGGCGGCCCTGGGCCGCCTGGCGGGCCGCTGGCGTGAGATGAACCGGCAGGTCGCGCTGGCGGCGGTCACGGGCAGCAACGGCAAGACGACGACCAAGGACCTGATCGCCGCGGCCCTGCGCGCGGCCGGCAGCGGCCACGCCACGCGCGGCAACCTGAACAACGCGCTGGGTCTGCCGCTGACGGTCCTGGGCCTGCGCGCCGAGCACCGGTACGCCGTGCTGGAGATGGGGGCCTCGGCCGCGGGCGAGATCGCGCTCCTGGCCGGGATCGCCCGGCCCGACGTCGGCGTCATCACCAACGCCGCCGAGGCGCACCTGGCCGAGTTCGGTTCCCTGGCCGGCGTGATCCGCGGCAAGGGGGAGCTGCTGGACGCCCTGCCGCAGTCCGGGCTGGCGGTCCTCAACGCCGGCAGTCCGGGCTTCGCGGAATGGCGGCGGCGCGCCCGCTGCCCCGTGGTCACCTTCGGCCGCGAGGCGGCGGATCACCGCTGGTCCTGGCGTCCGGACGCCGCCGGCACGGGCGGCGAGCTGGAGCTGGACGGACAGACCTGGCCGCTGCCCCTGCCGGGGGAGCACAACGGCGCCAACTTGGTGGCCGCGATCCTGGCGGTCAGGGGCCTGGGTCTGCCGGATGCGTGCCTGCGGGACGGACTGGCCCGTCACTTCCGCCCCTCGGAGCATCGCGGTCGCTGGGAAGAGATGAGCGGGATCCGGGTGCTGGACGACAGCTACAACGCCAACCCGGTCAGCATGCGCAGCGCCGTGGCGGCGCTCTGCGCGGGTGCCGGCGGCCGGCGGTTTGCGGCGCTGGGTCGGATGGCCGAGCTGGGGAACGGCAGCGAAGAGCTGCACCGCCGGACCGGAGTCGACCTGTTCGCCTCCGGCCTGGACGTCCTGGTCTCCGTGGGCGAAGGAGCCGAGGCTCTCGGCCGCGGCTTTCGCGAGGCCGGGGGCGAGGCCCACCACTGTGTCACGCGGGAAGAGGCGGCGGCCTGGCTGGCCGCCCACGCCGTCCCGGGCGATCGCGTCCTGCTGAAGGGCTCGCGGGTCGCTCGCATGGAGGACGTCGTCCACCGGCTGCGCGAACTGGTCGCCAGCCGCACCGACTGAGGAAGAACCATGTTCTACCACCTGCTCTATCCTCTGCACACGCACTGGTCGGTGCTGAACGTCTTCCAGTACATCACCTTCCGGGCGGCCTACGCGACGATCACGGCCCTGCTCATCAGCTTCATCTTCGGAGGCTGGGTCATCAGCCGGCTCGAGTCGCTGCAGATCGGCGAGACCATCCGTTCGGACGGCCCGGCCCATCACCAGAAGAAGGCCGGCACCCCCACCATGGGGGGGGTGCTCATCATCACCGCCATCGTCCTGCCGACCCTGCTCTGGGCCGATCTGACCAACCGCTTCATCCAGCTCGCGCTGCTCTCGACGGTCTGGATGGGCCTGCTCGGCTTCGTGGACGACTACCTGAAGGTGATCAAGAAGCGCCCCAAGGGCCTGATCGGACGGGTGAAACTGGTGGGGCAGGTGGGCTACAGCCTGGTGCTCCTGGCCATTCTGATGAGCGGCGGCCGGGACAGCCTGGCCACCAGCACCACCGTGCCGTTCCTGAAGGACGTCCTGCTCAACTTCGGAGTCTTCTACGTGCCGCTGGTGATCCTGGTGGTGGCCGGCACCAGCAACGCCGTGAACCTCTCCGACGGCCTGGACGGGCTGGCCATCGGCCTGGCGGCGCTGGCCTTCGGCGGCTTCGCCGCGCTGGGTTACGTCACCGGCAATCGGATCTTCGCGGGGTACCTGAACATCATCTACATGCCCGGGGCCGGGGAGCTGACCATCTACTGCGCAGCGGTGGTGGGCGCGGCGCTCGGCTTCCTCTGGTACAACGCACACCCCGCACGCATCTTCATGGGCGACACGGGCAGCCTGGCCCTGGGCGGGGCCCTCGGCACCGTGGCGATCCTGCTCAAGCGCGAGCTGCTGCTGATCTTCATCGGCGGCATCTTCGTGGTCGAGACGATCTCGGTCATGCTGCAGGTGGTGTCCTTCCGGTGGCGCGGCGGCAAGCGGGTCTTTCGCATGGCTCCCCTGCATCATCACTTCGAGCTGAGCGGCTGGTCCGAGACCCAGGTCGTGGTTCGCTTCTGGATCGTGGGCATCCTGCTCCTCCTGCTGAGCATGAGCACCATCAAGCTGCAGTGATGCGGAGGGGACGATGATCGGCAACGTGCGCGGCAAGACGTTCCTCGTGGTGGGGCTGGCCCGCAGCGGCTGCGCGGTGGGCTCGCTGCTGCGGCGTCACGGCGCGCGGGTGCTCGGCGTGGACGACGCCGATGCCGCCACGCTGCAGGAGCGCTGGCGCGCCGAGGGATTGACCGAGTCCGCCGGCGAGGCGTTCGACGAGCTGCACGCCGGCGACTGGTCCTTCCTGGCGCAGGCGAAGCTGGACGGCGTGGCCCTCAGCCCGGGCGTGCCGCTGGATCATCCGCGGGTGGCGGCGCTGGCCCGCGAGGTCCCGGTCCGGGGGGAGCTGGAGTGGGCCAGCCGCTTCTTCGGCGGCGACGTGGTGGCCGTGACCGGCACCAACGGCAAGAGCACCGTCACCGAGCTGACGGCCCACCTGGCCCGGGCGGCCGGCCGGCGGGCCCTGGCCCTGGGCAACGTGGGGCGCCCCTTCAGCCTCGAGGCCGACCGGCTGGGCGCGGACGACCTGGCGGTGCTGGAGGTGAGCAGCTTCCAGCTCGAGACCATCGCCGACTTCCGGCCGCGGGTGGGCGTCGTGCTGAACCTCGCTCCCGATCACCTGGATCGCTATCCGGATCTGGCCGCGTACTACGCGGCCAAGCGGCGCCTGGCCGAAGCGGTGGCGCCAGGGGGTCGCTTCGTGACCTGGACCGGCTGCCCCGAGGCGCGCGGCTGGGCGTCTTCTCCCCTGCTCTTCGGAGCGCGGGAGGAGGGAGCGGCGGTCTTCTGGGAGGCAGAGCGGCTCTGGCTGCGCGTGGACGGCACGCCGCGGGCCCTGATCCGCCGCGGGGAACTGGCGCTGAACGGCCAGGCGAACGAGTGCAACGCCGCGGCGGCCGTGGCGGCGCTGCTGGCGCTGGCTT
>Ga0315542_1002503_pt1 | contig 11128 bp, 12 predicted proteins | sample SalMarSW160120MG_FD_202541 | JGI IMG/M metagenome (GOLD analysis project Ga0315542, IMG submission 202541) | Salt marsh sediment microbial communities from the Plum Island Ecosystem LTER, Massachusetts, United States - Salt Marsh Sediment SW1601-20 ... | reverse complement strand
ACCTGAACAGTACGTCGAGGAGTCCGCGACGCAGCCAACGCCGGTAGCGCTTGAATGCGACTTGGAGTAAGGAGCAAAATGATGGGATACATGGGCACCCTGCTGCGGGTGGATCTGACGAGGGGAACCACCCGCTTCGAAGCGCTGGATATGACAAAAGCAAAAGAGTTTATCGGCGGACGTGGTTTGGGGATCAGCTACCTCCTCGATGAAGTTGATCCCCAGTGCGACCCCCTGGGAGACAAAAATAAGATAATCATGATGACCGGGCCCCTGACCGGTACTATTGCCCCCACCGGGGCACGGTACATGGTTGTCACAAAATCGCCGCTGACCGGAGCGGTTACCTGCTCCAATTCGGGCGGGCACTTCCCGGCCATGCTGAAGCGAACCGGTGTAGACGGTATTATTTTCGAAGGCCGTTCCCTGGAGCCGGTGTACCTCTTTGTCGGAGAGGATGGAGGGGAGATTCGCAGTGCCGGGCATATCTGGGGAAAGGACACCCATGAGAGCACCGATCTGCTCCTGGAAGAGACGAACCGGAAAGCAAGGGTGGCATGTATTGGCCCCGCAGGAGAAAACGGAGTCCTTTTCGCGGGCATCATGAACGACAGGGATCGAGCAGCCGGACGTTCCGGTGTGGGTGCGGTGATGGGGGCCAAAGGGCTCAAGGCGGTGGTGGTCAGCGGAAACAGAAGCATCCCCCTCTATGATGAGAATACCTTCAAGTCCATCGCACGGGAATATCTTGCCCGATTCAAAGAGGCGTCCAAGGACCAGCCGCCGGCCCTGAGAACCTACGGCACGGCCATCACCGTGGTGGGGACCCAGAACGTGGGAGTGTTCCCCACACGTAATTTTCAGCAGGGTACCTTTGAAGAATGGGAACATATCGGAGGAGAAGCGCTCACCGAGAAATATCTGCTCAAGGCAAGGGCCTGCTTCAGTTGCCCGATCGCCTGCGGGCGGGTCACCAAGATCACGGAAGGACCGTATCAAGGAGAGGGAGAGGGGCCCGAGTATGAGACGGTGTATGCCCTTGGGAGCAACTGCGGGGTGGGGGACCTGGCTGCAATAACAAAGGCGAATTACATCTGCAACGAGATGGGTATGGATACCATAACAATGGGCGCCACCATGGCCTGTGCCATGGAAATGTACGAAAAAGGTATTATCGGAGAGGATGTCATTGGACGGCCCCTCCCGTTCGGGGACGCCGAAGGTCTGGTGGAGATGTGCCGCAAAACCGCCGTGCGGGAGGGATTCGGCAGGGAACTGGCCCTCGGGAGCCGGCGCCTGGCGGAGAAATATCACCATCCGGATCTCGCCATTGTCGCCAAGGGACAGGAATTTGCCGGCTATGATCCCCGCGGTGAGAAGGGCATGGGCCTTGCCTATGCCACTTCAAATATCGGCGCGAGCCACATGCGCGGGGACCCGGCATACATCGAGATCCTCGGTGTCCCTATGCTTATGGATCCGCTCGAGCTCGAAAGCAAGCCCAGGCTGGTGAAGGACTGGCAGGATGTATTCGCCGTGTTCGATTCTGCCGGGGTCTGCGTCTTCTTCTCAGTCAGGAATTATGTAACTCCAACAAAAGATATCCGGCCTGAGGGGCTGCTCAGGCTCCTCAATGCCGCCACCGGGGCCGGATATGATATGGATGCATTGATACGCGCGGGAGAGCGTACCGTCAATGCTGAGCGGCTGTTCATCAACCGTGCCGGGTTTGCTGCCAAGGATGACACGCTCCCCGTGAGAATTCTGAAAGAACCCCTGCCGGACGGTCCTGCCAGGGGGCAGGTCTGTGAGCTCGATCAGATGCTCCCGGAATACTATCGACTTCGCGGGTGGGATGATAACGGACGGCCCACTGCCTCTCGGCTTCGGGAACTGGGGTTGACGTCATTTCCGGTTTCTGAAAATTGAGGGAAGTTTAGTGATCAGCACAGAGACTCTAGCATTCACCTATGGATTGAGTTCCGCTGTCACATGGGGTGCCGGGGATTTCACCGGCGGATTTGCCACAAAGCGGAACAATGTGCATTCGGTCATCCTGGTCTCGCAGTTCGTCGGGGGAATTTTTCTTGTCCTGCTGGCCCTGTGCTTCAGGGAAAAGATATCTGATTTTTCCGGTTTTCTGTTCGGGGGACTGGCCGGATTCTCCGGCGTGCTGGGGCTGGTGGCCCTTTATACGGGGCTTGCCAGGGGGCGTATGGGAATCGTTGCTCCCCTGTCCGCGATCATCACCGCGGTCCTCCCGGTGATAACCGGGATTGTGACCGAGGGACTTCCCACCGCGCCGCAGCTTCTGGGCTTTGGCATGGCCCTCATCTCCATCTGGTTCCTTTCCTATTCTTTTTCCGGCACCGGGGTTCGATCCGGTGAGGTGTATTTCCCTGTCCTTGCAGGACTTGGATTTGGGCTTTTCTTTATTTTTATAGATCGGGCGATTGCTGAATCCGTCCTGTGGCCCCTGGTGGGAGCAAGAATTGCCTCAGTCGGGCTCATGGGTCTTTTGCTCCTGATACGAAATAAATCCTGGATACCGGCAAAAGGACAAATCCGTTTTATGGTAATGGCAGGAATTTTCGATGCCTCCGGAAACGCCTTTTTCGCCCTGGCCACCCGGCTCGGCCGCCTGGATATCTCGGCCGTCCTTTCCTCTTTTTATCCGGGAGCCACCATCCTGCTCGCGTGGGTTATCCTGAAGGAACGGCTGCAATGGTCCCAGTGGTTCGGGGTGGTCATTGCCCTCCTTTCTTTGGGTCTCATTGCCCTCTGACCCGGTTCATCATCTTGGTGAGCCTGGAAGTATATCAGGGAGCCGCCGCAATGGCAAAATAACATCTTGACAGCAACCCTGTCCCAGCGTATGTTTATCACGAAATCAGGGCAGGAAGCCCTGCAGCTGCCTCTGCATTTACAGGTGAAACGGCAATACGCCACGAAGGCCGGCGCGGGAAAGGAATCCGCACGATGATCTTCGTGGTTTTTTTGTTTGGAGGGAAGAAAAAAGAGGCCCATGCATATTTCCGAAGGAATACTTTCCGCACCAGTTCTGATCGGCGGCGCCGTCATTGCTGCAGGAGGGATCGGAATCGGCGTGAAAAAGCTGGATTATGACCGGATCCCCCAGGTTGCGGTGCTTTCTTCCGCATTCTTTGTTGCGTCGCTGGTGCATGTGCCCATTGGACCTTCCAGTGTGCATCTCATACTCAACGGACTGCTGGGCCTGCTCCTTGGATGGACCGCCTTTCCGGCTATCGTAATCGCCCTTTTTCTCCAGGCCGTGTTGTTTCAGTTCGGCGGGTTGACCACCCTTGGGGTAAATACGGTGACCATGGCTCTCCCGGCCGTTTTCTGCTATCTGGTTTTCAGGAAGGGCGTCATGAGCAACGAGCGGTGGGTGTCCATGGTTTCCTCATTTCTTTGCGGTGCGGGTGCGGTCTTTGTTGCCGGGACCCTGGTGGCCCTTGCATTGATGAGCACGGGTAAATCCTTTTCAGCGGCGGCGAAAGTGATTGTGGTTGCTCATATCCCTGTCATGGCCATTGAAGGGATCATTACCACGCTGTGTGTACGGTTTCTCAAAAAGGTCAAGCCGGAGGTTTTGGAGGTGACACATGGTTAGAAGCCTGAAGGAAAACGTCGATCTGCTGCGTTATTCTCATTCCTCATCACTGCGGACTTCTGGAAAAGGTACGGAGGCAGGATATTTCACACGGTCACGGTTGATGGGAATTGCGGGTTCCATCATATTGTTTCTTCTTTGCTTTTCTGTGCCTGCGTTTGCACACCGGGTGTACCTGTATGCGTGGGTGGAAGGGAATACCGTATATACGGAGAGCTATTTCAGCGGCGGGATGAAGGTGAAAAATGGCTTGATCGAGGTCTTTGACGCTGCGGGGAAAAAGCTCGTGGAAGGCCGCACAAATGACAAGGGCGAATTTTCTTTCAGAATCCCGGAAAAAACCGATCTCCGGATTGTGATCAATGCCAGCATGGGGCACCGGGGTGAGTATACCGTAAAGGCGGATGAACTTGGGGGAACCTCTCCGCCGGAAACGGAGAAAGAACAAGCACTGAAAGCCACGAAGACGGAGTCCCGTTCCCCGGTGCAGATTGACACGGATCAAATTCGAAAGATCGTTGAAGAGGCATTGGATTCCAGGCTGAAGCCGATAGCGCAATCCATCGCCAGATTGCAGGAAAAGAAGGGACCCGGGCTCACGGAAGTTGTCGGGGGCATCGGGTATATCTTCGGTATCATGGGCCTGCTGTTTTATTTCAAAGGCAGGAAAAAGTAACTACGTTACAATCCTGGTTGTCCAGCCGAAAAATAAGTGCAGCTACAAGGCCACGAAGGCCGCAAGAGTCAGAAGGCCTGGGGAATCTTTGCGGCTTTTTTTGTGCTGTCGAACCAACAAAACGCTTCAAAAAGTGAGGAAGAAAAAGGAGAAGAACGAGATGATGAGAAAGGTATTCTTTTTGGTGGTGATGGTTTTTATTCTGGGTTTTTTCGCGAACGTAACCTTCGCCCATTTCGGGATGATGATTCCTTCGGACACCATGGTGATGCAAGGGGATACCAGGTTTGTGAAGGTAGTGGCCTCTTTTTCCCATCCCTTTGAAGGAAACGGGATGGAACTTGTGAAGCCGGTACAATTTGGTGTCATGACCAGGGGAAAAAAGCAGGATCTTCTCTCCCAATTAAGAGAAACAAAGGTGTTCGGCCACAAGGGCTGGGAAGTGGCATACAGAATAAAGAGGCCCGGTGTATACAGCTTTTATATGGAGCCGAAGCCATACTGGGAACCTGCTGAAGACAAGTACATTGTCCATTACACAAAGACCGTCATCTCTGCATTCGGGGACGAAGAGGGATGGGATCAACCGGTGGGGTTGAAGACGGAGATCGTTCCCCTCACGAGGCCTTTTGGCCTCTATGCAGGAAATGTTTTCCAGGGGATTGTCCTGCTGAACGGAAAACCCGCTCCCTACACGGAGGTGGAAGTGGAATATTATAACAAGGATCACCGGGTCACACCACCGACCGACTACATGATAACCCAGGTGGTCAAGGCCGACGGAAACGGCGTTTTCACCTACGCAGCACCTCGCGAGGGGTGGTGGGGGTTCGCGGCGCTCAATACCGCATCGGAGAGGATGAAACACGATGGAAAGGAAAAAGATGTGGAGCTGGGCGCAGTGATTTGGGTGAAATTTGAGCAGTGGACGGAAAAACACTCTTGACGGACAATTACGACAAAGCCAACGCCGATAGAGGAGATGAAAGCTACATAGAATCTTATTATCGGCGGGGGGTGACAGAGTGTTTCGGCGTATCGGGAAATGTACAGTGGGTGAAGAACGCCTTTCTTTGATCTCCCGGGCAGCCCTGACCCACCATCAAGGCATCATCTCCTGCGTTGCCTTCGATCGCTCCTCTTTGCGACGTATTGCTTATAGGTCTCAATCGTCGCTCCTTGGCGCCCCCGCCGGGGACGGGATCTTCGACTTGCATCTGATACCTGGTTATCAGGGATTTCGCCTAATCACCCATTGAAACTCATGATGGGAAAATTAGATGGTGGATTTGGGGCGAACGGTTCTTCTTGCAGCAGGGGCATTTTCCCGATACAATCAACGCTCCTTTGCAAGGAGAGCATGAACTATATGGAAAACAAAGACAATCAGTTCCGGGGATATTCATCGCCTTTCGTAGTGGTGGTGGCCGTGTTTGTCACCTGCCTTATTGCGGCCAACATCATGGCCGTCAAAATTGTATATATCTTCGGGTTCATTCTGCCTGCGGCCATTATCATTTTTCCTTTGAGTTATATCGCAGGAGATGTACTCACCGAAGTGTATGGATATGGCGCTGCCAGGAAGATGATCTGGCTGGGATTCATCTGCAATTTCCTGGTGGTGGTGGCGTTTTGGCTCGGAAAGATCATGGAACCTGTGCCGTTCTGGAATGGGCAGGAGGCCTATGAACAAATTCTGGGATACACGCCGCGCATCCTTGTTGCATCTTTCCTGGCCTACCTCGTGGGTGAGTTTTCCAATTCCTATATCCTGGCAAGAATGAAGCTGGCCACCAAGGGGAGGTGGCTGTGGACCAGGACGATCGGGTCCACGCTGGTGGGAGAAGGGCTCGATTCCCTCGTCTTTATTTCCGTCGCATTTGTGGGAATAATTCCGGCGTCGAAGCTTGCCTCCGTGGTCATGACCCAGTGGCTGGTGAAATGCGCATATGAAATCATCGCGACGCCTTTGACGTATCAGGTGGTGGGATTTTTGAAGAGGCGAGAGGGCGTGGACGCCTATGACTATGATACGCGGTTCAACCCATTGTTTATGGGCAGATAGAGAGGCACGGAAAACGGAAAGAAAAATTGATTGAATTTTCCTTGTGGATGGGGTATTTCGAAATCCCGAAAAGCATCGTCCCATGGAATGGACCGTTCAGTTCACGGAAGAATATGCAAGGAGGGAGTAAGAAATGGGAGCAGAAAAAAAGGTAAAGGACGTTATGGTCCCCATTGAAGAATATCATACACTTGATCAAGATGCGGAACTCCGTGTCGCGCTGCAGATAGTAAAAAAGGACTATGAAGATCTGAAAGCAGGGAAGATCAGCAGTTTCCACAAGACCCTCTTTGCGACGGGAAAAGGCGGCAAAATCGTTGGGAAACTGTCCCTGCATGATTTTGTGGAGGGGTTGGTTCCTGAACATGCAAAGGCCCCGGAACTTTCCAGGGCCTATTATTCAGTTCTTTCCTCCAGGGCCATGGAGGTCGAAGAGGAGGTCCGTGATTTCCAGCAGCGCTTCGAGTGGCTTCATCATGGCTTTTTGGAGCTGGTGAAACAGGAAGCCGGCAAGAAGGTGAAAGAGGTCATGTCCCCGGTGCATCCGGTCTTAAAGGAGGAGGATACCATCAACCACGCTATCTATGCAATGTTCAAAGAGAAAATTCGTCGTCCCCTGGTTATTAGAAACGGTGAAATCGTTGGGGTGGTCGATTCCATACACATTTTTAACGAACTCATCGAGACCGTTGACTTTGGATGATTGGCGGGCGGAACGTCAGCTCTCCTGTTTGTCCTGCGTATTCCACACTTCAAGCAGATAAGCCTTCTGATCTTCGAAGACTCGGGCCTGCTCCTCGACAATTTCTTCCGCCTCGCTTGAGGTCATTTTTCTGGTCCCGTTGATAAAGGAAGCCACCCGTCCCAGGTAAAGCGGGGTTACCAGATTGACCAGTTGGGTGCGGTTGTGTTTCCAGTGATGGAACGTGCCTGCTATTTCATACAGGACCATGACCCATGTCTTTACGGGCATACCGAACTTGCTCTTGGCCATGGCGGCACATTTTTTGAGTTCATCAAAACAATCAGGGGAAAAAAGATCCCGGTATAATCCTTTGAACTGGCGGAATCCGGTTTTGTATTCGGTCACCAACCGGTCGAGGTTGACCTTGATGGGATCCGGCTCAAGGAGGTCCTTCAGCCCGAACATGGGCACGGTCCTGCTCCCTCGCACGTCCTTCCAATCCTTTTCGTTCTGCTCCATAAGAACGAACAAGGTGTGAACCACCTGTCGAAACATGGGGCCCAGAGACTCGGCAGGGTCCTTCGCGTCATGGATCTTTACGCCAAGATTTGACTGGCATATCCTGAAATTATTCGTGATCGCGTTTGTGGTCATCCATATATCAATGCCGTAACGCGCGACGTCCGTGTCCCACACATCCTGGTCCATGTAATAGGCAGCCAGTTCCCCGGAAAACGCGAAGTCTCCCCCGATAGGTTGACGTATTCGCAGGCCGTACAGGGCCCGCGTCAAATTATACACGATATTGTTGGTGATCGTGCCGTCATACTTATAGCGTGAATACACCGGAGAGACAAAATGGAACCCTTTTTCCAGGATCGGTTCCAGAAGATATTTGATCCAATCACCCGTAATAGAACGCAAATCGGAATCAACCACCACGCATGCCTTTACCTGAAGCCGTTTGGCAGTCTCGAATACAGACCGAAATGCCGATCCCTTGCCTGCCGGCCCCCGATATATGCTGACAATTTTCTCCTGCCAGGGCTTGATCTCGAACTCCTTTGCCGCTTCCCGTGTGTCGTCGGTGGATCCGCCGTCCGCGATCATGATAACAGGGCGTAAGTCCCTGTAGTGATTAAAGAGTCCATGGCTAACCATCTGGATCACGTGGCTGATGGTTCCCTCATTATTGTAACAGGGAATGCCCACGAGAATATCCGCGTGTCCTATCTCCTCAACCCGTTTGCTGCTGTATGCCCTGAGGGCCGTATGGAAACGCATGAGAGTGCTGATCCTCCTTTTTTTCTATTTTTCCGGTTTTGCATGCAGTCTGTCAAGAACATAAAGCGTTTCAGAAAAATCTTGATCAGAAATGCTCCGTATGCTCTAATATATAGAAAGGCGGTCGCTCGTGAAACTGTCACGGCTGCTTTGTTCAGCGCGAAGGGGGGTGTCGTATGGTGCCCCCTGAAAAAGCGCGGGACCGCAAGAGATGGAGGGAGATTTTTTCTGTGTATGTATCCAATGTCTGGAAAGGAGGTGTGTGAGATATGAAAGCTGGAATCATTTTTACAGGAACCGGTCCCATCCTCATCTTGACGAGCTATGAGTCCTTTGAAGATCCGAAGCTCATTGCAAAACTGGAGGTGAAGGGAATAAGAAAGTTCATTGCGTCCGATCTGCCTCTGGAGAAGGTCAAGGAGAAGTATGGGAATCAATACCAGGTAGTCATGGGAGATCTCTACCAGACGGATGACCTCCGGGTCCTGGACTACAATGGACATAACGTCTTTCACAGCTTCAGCTTCAAGGAAATGGGAAAGCCCATCTATCACGATGGGTGATGAAGCGGAAAGGATGTTTCGGAGTATGTGTTACGGCCGCTCCACCAGGAGATACCGGTCGGGCTTTAAACGTGCGAAGATGGTGGCGCCGGGACACGGCGCCACCATCTTTTTTCGGCATTGTCCTCCCAGGACCTGAAAGAGTTCAAGGCAGCAGGAACAGAGGTGGGCACTCCTATCGATTGAATAGGGAACAATATTTTTTCCATTCCGGACGAAGAAACGGGGGTGCATGAAGTTGGCATGATTGGCTGTGTGGGAGAGGTACAGAAAATCGTAACTCCCGACGTCTGATCCAAGCCTCCTGGCCCATCGCAGGTAGATCCTTTTCTCTATGTCCTCTACGTGTTTCCATTCAGGAGGTATTTTTCCCTTGAAACGGGAATCATCAACGAGAAGATTCTTTTCTGCGTCCGTAGCAAGCCGGGGAGGGACGAAATCGGATTCCGTTATGATGGCCTCTCGTTTGTCTTCATAGCCTTCAATCTCAAAGGAGCTGATAATCAGATAGCGTCCATTTTTCTTCGAACGACGATACCAACTCCCCTGCCTGGAGCAGGTATCATCCCAGACTGCCGGCGACACGCTGGTAATCTTGTTGAGAGGGTCAAGGGGGGTGCAGACAATGCCTTTTGCCGATTTCAATGTTCTGCCTTTATCGGCAAGATCGCTTCTCAGTTTCCTTTCTTCATCTTTCGTAATCCAGTATACATGCTTGATGTAAGGACCTGATGTATTCTTTCCCATGCAGCAAAATCGTCCTCCGTTCATGTGATAGGCACATCCCGGGATCCGCGCGGGTAGGCCCGGCACTTTTGGGTTGCGCCCTTATATCATCTGTGACATATTTTTCTCTGATTTTCAATGGCTGATTATTGCTGTTCTCACAACTGTTCAGGATCATGGTTGTGTTGCGGAATATGATCCTTTCCCGGATACGAGGGCGTTCGCTGAATGGAATCGTTTTTCACGCTCAGGAAACCTGAAGAAGTGCTCGCGCTGCTGCATGATTTCAGCGCATGCGGCGAAGAAGAACTGCCCCTTGACCAGGCGATCTGCAGGGTGTTGAGCAGAAATATGGTATCAATGGAGGATCTTCCCGGATTTTGCCGGTCTACCATGGATGGTTACGCGGTGCGGGCAAAGGATACCTTCGGCGCGAGTGAAGGCCTGCCCGCCCTGTTTGAAGTGGTTGGTGAGGTCAAGATGGGAGAAAGACCTCACGGCGGTGTCGGTCAGGGTCAGGCAATGCGGATTCCCACCGGCGGCATGCTCCCAAACGGAGCTGATGGGGTGGTAATGGTGGAGTACTGCCATGTACTGGATTCAGAGACTATCGAGGTGAGCCGCACCATTTCGCCCCTTGAAAACGTCATTCAACCGGGAGATGATATCAAGAAGGGATCTACCGTCCTGCGGAAAGGGTCACGGCTGCGCCCACAGGATATGGGCGTTTTGGCGGGCCTTGGATTTGGGCGCGTGCCGGTATTCAAAAGACCCCGGATTGCCATTATTTCCACCGGTGATGAGATCGTTTCAGTGGAAGATGCCCCCGCGGATGGACAGGTGCGGGACATCAACCGGTATACCCTGGAAGCCTTCTGCGCTGTAAATGGTGCTGTTTCCGAATTCCTGGGGATCTGCCCGGATGACTTCAACCGCTTGAAGGGCCTGGTGGAAAATGGATTGGAAAGGGCTGACGCGGTCTGGCTTTCAGGAGGGAGTTCCGTTGGAACCCGTGACCTTGCCCTGGCTGTCTTTGAAACGCTTGATGATTTTGAACTCATGGTCCACGGGATCTCCATTAGCCCGGGAAAACCAACCATCATAGCTCGTTCGGGGGGAAAACCGCTGGTGGGCCTCCCTGGACACGTGTCCTCCGCACTGATCGTTGCCGAAGTCTTCATGTCGCCGCTTCTGGCCAGACTTTCCGGTCTTTCAGAAAACAAAGGGCCCCGGGAAGGGCGGATGGAGGCACGGTTATCCAGGAACGTTGAATCCAGGAGCGGTCGTGCGGACTATATTCGCGTCAGGCTCCGCAAGGAGGGAAAGGAGTGGGTGGCGGACCCCATATTCGGGAAATCAGGGCTCATCTCTCCACTTGTGGAAGGGCACGGGCTGGTGAAGGTGGATGTGAATACGGAAGGGCTCTACGAGGGTGATAGGGTGAAAGTCCTCTTGTTTGATGGAGGTGCGGTGTGAAACGACAGGTCTACCTGGC
>Ga0315542_1002501_pt1 | contig 11146 bp, 4 predicted proteins | sample SalMarSW160120MG_FD_202541 | JGI IMG/M metagenome (GOLD analysis project Ga0315542, IMG submission 202541) | Salt marsh sediment microbial communities from the Plum Island Ecosystem LTER, Massachusetts, United States - Salt Marsh Sediment SW1601-20 ... | reverse complement strand
ACCCCGCCCACGAAGACCGAGGCGGTGGTGTCGAAGGGCAGGTACATGCCCACCGCGATGAGCATGGGCGACGGTGCCCCGATGAGGATCAGGGCGACCCCGAAGATCATGCCCACGATCACCAGGGGCCACGCCATCTGGCCGCCCACGATGCCCTGGGCCATGAGGGCCATGAGACCGGCCTGGGGTGCGGGCAGCGCCGCCGAGCCGATGGTGTAGACGTCGTCCAGGATCCACAAGAAGACCGGCAGCACCAGGGCGGCGGCGATGACCCCGATGATCTCGCCGACCTCCATCTTCCACGGCGTGCCGCCCAGGATGTGGCCCACCTTGAGGTCCTGCATCATGTCGCCTGCGATGCCGGCGGTGCAGCAGACCACGCCGGCCACACCCAGCACAGCCGCCACCCCGTGCACGTCGGTGACGCCGATGAGCACCATGAGCACCGCCGCGATGAGGAGGGCCGACAGGGTGATGCCGGAGATGGGGTTGTTGGAGCTGCCGATGAGGCCCACCAGGTAGCCGGCCACCGCGGCGAACAGGAAGCCGAGAACCACCATCACGACGGTCAGCAGGAGGGCCGGCCAGCCGGCGGAGGCGAAGTAGCGGTAGAGGAAGAACACCAGCACCGACATGCCGAGGATGGCGACCCCGACCTTCTTGAAGTCCAGGTCGCGCTCGGTGCGCTCGGTGGTCCCGGCGGCCGCCACGTCGAGGTGGGCGATGGCCTTGCGGACGCCGTCGATCAGGGAGGTGCGGAGCTGGTAGAGGGTGTAGAAGGCGGCCACGATCATGGTCCCCACCGCCAGGGGCCGGATCTGCCGGAACCAGATGTCGAAGGCCAGGTTGATGAAGCCCTGCTCGCCGGTGATCCCGGTGCCCAGCGCCGGGTTGAGGAAGAGGGCCAGGGGCACCAGCACCAGCCAGCCCGTCACGGCGCCGCAGAACAGCACCGCAGAGACCCTGAGGCCGACGATGTAGCCGACCCCGATCACCGCCGGCGAGGCGGCCGGCGTCTGCACGAACATACCCCCGGCGTACTCGATGCGGTTGCCCACGATCTGGATGGCCGAGCGGGGGAAGTGGAAGAAGCGGCCCATGGTCTCCTGCACGATCTGGACGCCGTTGGAGTTCTTGAAGAGCTCCCACAGGGCGGCGATACCCATGGCGCCGAAGACCAGCCCGGCGCCGGTCTGGCCGCCCTGGCCGGCCTTCACGATCTCGCCCGCGGCCACGCTCTCCGGGAACGGCAGGTCGGCCTCCACCACCAGGGTGCGCCGGAGGATGATGACGAAGAGCACGCCGAGCACGCCGCCGATACCCATGATCAGCGTCGCGTCGAAGAAGTGGAATCGTTCCCAAGCGCCGGCCAGGATGAAGGCGGGGATGGTGAAGATGGCCCCCGCCACCAACGCCTCCCCCACCGAGGCGGTGGTCCGGGCCAGGTTCTCCTCGAGCACGCTGCCGCCAAAGACCCTCAGGGCGGCCATGGCAACCACGGCGGCCGGGAAGGTGGCGGCCACCGTCAGACCCACCTTCATGCCCAGGTAGGCGTTGGCGGCGCCGAGCACGATCGCCATCAGCACCCCCAGCACCAGCGCGCGCACGGTGAGCTCGCGCATGCTCGTGCTGGCCGGCACGTACGGCTCGTACTTGAGATTCCCCGTCGGGCTCTTTGTGGCCATGGATCCCCCCATCCTCAGGTTGGCGTCGAACGATTGTACCCCGTCCACAGCGACCCACCGCGCTGCCGCCTCGTGCCGTGGCGGGTTCGAACGACCCACCCGCGGGTCCAACGGACACCGGTGACAGGCGACGCGGCCCCGCCCCCCGTCTCAGGTCGGGCACGTCCCTTGCTACGAACCGCCACGACAACGACCACACACGGCGAGGAGGGTCCGGCCATTCCAAACGTAGCAGCCTGGATGACGACGGCGGCGCACACAGCGGCGTTCACGACGGCACCGGACGGCAAACTGATCGGCTGGAACCGCGCCGCCGCGCTGCTTCTCGGCACCGAAGCCGACCAGGTGATCGGGCGTCCCTGTCACGAGGTGATGGGCGGCCGTGACCTCTTCGACAACTCCTACTGCATGGCCGGCTGTCCGGTCATGCGCATGGCCCGGCAGGGGACGGCCGTGCGTCCGTTCCGCCTCGACGTCAGCCATCCCTCGGGCTCGAGCCTGCCGTTGCGGGTGTCGGTGGTGGCAGTCGGAGGGACTCCCGACCTGGGGCCCTCCCTCGTGCACTTCCTCGAACCCGTGGAGGAGTGCCTCCTCGGGTGCCTCGCCTCCGAGACGGGCGAGACCTTCCCGGGGGCCACGGACCGACGCCTCCACGGCGAGACCTCGCGGGAGGTCGAGGTGCTCCGCCTGCTCGGCGCTGGGGTCGGGACCGACGACGCGGCCGCCCTGCTCGGCATCAGTCGGAGGGCCCTCCGTGACTATCTCGCAAGCTGCTACCGCAAGCTCGAGGCCCACACCTGCCTCGGGGAGGTGCGGCTTGCCGAGAGGCTGAGCATGCTCGACGACGGCTTCCGTCCGTGAAGCGGGCTTCACCCGTCCTGGAAACGATGACCCCGTGAGGACCACTGTCATCCCCACCCGATGCCGGCGATGCCCCGGTCTTCGACGATGAGCGAGCTCCTGGGCACGTAGGGAACGGGCCGGCTCAGGCGGTCACCTGGGGAAGGGTCACGCTGACCCGCGTGAACTCTCCCTCCACGCTGTCGATGGTGAGGCGGCCGCCGTGCTCCTGGACGATCTCGTTGCAGATGGAGAGCCCGAGGCCGGTGCCCTTGCCCTTGGGCTTGGTCGAGAAGAACGGGTTCATGACCTTGGCCAGGTTGGCGACCGGGATGCCGACGCCCGAGTCCTCGAACAGCACCGTCACGTTCCGTGACGTGCCGTTGCCGTCGGCTCCGGCGGTGATCCTGAGCCTCTTGTTGCGGTCGGCGCTCGGATAGCGTTCGTTGAGCGCGTACCGGGCATTGCTCAGGAGGTTCAGGAAGACCTGCTGGATCTCCTGCGGGATGCAGTGGACCCTGGGCAGATCCATGGGCACCTCGAACGCGAGGTCGATGCCGTCCTTGCGAATCTGGGCCCCGGTGAGGGTGAGGGAGTCCGACAGGATGTCCTGGATGTGGATCGGGACCCGGACCTGGGACTCTCGGCGGGCGAACGCCAGCAGGCTCTCAACGATCTTGGCGACCCGGTCACCCTCGGCCACGACTCTGGAGGCGATGTCCTTCACGTACTCGTGGCCGCGATCCCGATTGATGAGCATCTGGGCGTAGTTGATGATCCCGTTCATGGGGTTGTTGATCTCGTGCGCGACTCCCGCCGCCAGCTCACCCAGGGCGGCGAGCTGCTCTGAGCGGATGACCGATGCCCGGGAGGCCTTGCGTTCGGTAATGTCGCGCAGGAGCACCAGCACCTTCTCCTCGCCGTTGGCATCGCGAAACGGCGTGTACGTGTGCTCGTGGACTCTCCCCGCCACCACCTCGAACTCGCAGTGCTGGAGCTTCCCCGACGTGATGGCCTCCTCCATGTAGCAGCACGGACAGGGCATCGTCCGGCCACGGAGCGCCGCATAGCAGAGCTGGCCCACGCAGTTCCCCAGCTCCTGCCGCAGGGCCTCGTTCTGGTACTCGATGGTGAAGTCGCCGCGGATGATGCCGACGCCCTCGAACTGCTGGAAGAGGATGTGGCGCAGGCGGTCCCGTTCGGTGCGCAGCTCTTCCTGGACGCGTGCCAGCTCGGTGATGTCCTTGAAGGACTCGACGATGCCCACCGGCTGACCGTCCTGGTCCATGAACGGCCGCGCCGTGAGCAGACAGGAGACCGTCGTGCCGTCGTTGCGCGTCTTCGTGAGGTCGTACTCGATCTCCTTGGCGCCGTTGAGGATCCGCACCAGAGGACACTCCGGCGTGTGGCACTTGTCACCGGCGAAGACGTCAAAGCACTTGGCGCCGACCGCGTCCTCCTCGGTGATCCCGGACAGTCCGACGAAGGTCTGGTTCACTCGGAGCACGTTGGAGTGGGCGTCGATCACCCGCATGGCGGCCGACGCGGTGTTGAAGATCTGGTGCAGCTCGGCATGGGCGAGCTGCAGGTTGACCTGGATCCTCTTCCGCTCCGTGAAGTCCTGGCCGATGCCGAAGTACAGCTGGCGGCCGTCCTCCGCCGCGAAGGGGACCAGGTTCAACAGCAGCGTCTTGATCGAGCCCTTGGTGTGGTAGTTGACCTCGAGCTGGCCGGGGATGACCACGTGCGCGCCCAGGGCGCCGCCGTCGGACCGCGGCCAGAAGAGATCCTGGTACCTCTTGGAGGCGAGCTCCTCGGCCGGCATCTCGAAGAACTGCTGGGCCGCCAGGTTGTGCTCCACCATCCGACCGCCGGTGTCGACGACGAACACCGGGTTGAGGGCCTCCTGGATCAGCGTGCGGTACTTCCGCTCGCTGGTGGCGAGCGCCTCCTCGGTCCGGCGGCGGACGTTGATGCCGTGCTGAGCGTACAGGCTGAAGCCCACGATCAGTGCGCTGATGAGGAGGCGCTTGGAGACCTCGTGCATGTCGGCCGGGAACAGGTACGACAGAAACGTGCCATGGGTGTACTGCGGGAAAAGGTACGCACAGTACAGGTAGACGTGTGCTAGCGCCTCTAGCAGCCAGTACAGACCAGCGGTGAGGATGCCGATCCCGACGTACTTCGACCTCAGGAGGCTTCGAGAAGAGCCGCGGACAACCATGGTGCCCTCCTCAGAGAGTGCGGGCCCCTCGGCGCCGATCCGAGGCCGCACCCCCCGTCCAGTGCTGAAGACCAGCTCCTTCCCTCGTGGATGAAGGAGCACCCCATCCCATCACGCGAAGCCCGGACCACGGCCGTGGAGACCCGCGCGTCACCCGTCACCCATCCGGTTCGCCGTTGCTGCGCAGGCTTCTCAGCCGTCGGTAAAACGTCCTCTCGCTGAGGCCGAGCTTCTGGGCGAGGCTGCTGTTGTCGCCACCGTGGGAACCCATCGCCCACGCCAGATAGCGGCTCTCCACCTCGTCGAGTGGAAGGATGCGGTCCACCGGGAAAGGGGCCGCCGAGCCGTCGTCCGGCGCCGCACCAGGCACGTCCCGCACCACCTTGGTCAGCTCGGCCGGCAGGTGATTGGGCGTGATGGAGTCCCCGCGGCAGAGGACGAATGCGTGCTCCAGTGCGTTCTCGAGCTCGCGCACGTTGCCCGGCCAGTCGTGGCCAAAAAGCAGCTCCATGACCGCGTCGCTGACGCCACGCACGTCCCTGTCCATCCTCAGATTGAAGTCGCGGATGAAGTGCTGCACCAGAAGCGGGATGTCATCGCGGCGCTCACGCAGGGGCGGCATGTGGATCTCGAAGACCTTGAGGCGATAGTAGAGGTCCTCGCGAAAGTCGCCCCGCGCCACCAGGTCCCTGAGATTGCGGTTGGTGGCCGCGATGACCCGCACGTCGGCGGTGACGGGCGTGGCATCGCCGACCCGCTCGAACTGCTTGCTCTCCAGCACCCGCAGGAAGCGGAGCTGCATCCTGGGCGTGATGTCCCCGATCTCATCCAGGAAGATGGTGCCCCCGTCGGCACGCTCGAAGCGCCCGACCTTGTTGCGGTCGGCGCCCGTGAAGGCACCGCGGACGTGCCCGAAGAGCTCGCTCTCCAGCAGGCTCTCCGACAGGGCGGAACAGTTGACCTTGACCAGGATCCGCTTGCGCCGTCGGCCCGCCGCGTGGAGCGCATCCGCCACCAGCTCCTTGCCGGTGCCGCTCTCACCGGTGATCAAGACCGAGGTCTCCACGTCGCCGAGCGCCTCGATCAGGGACAGCACCTTGCGGATGGCCTCGCTCCTGCCCACGATCGAACCGCTCTCTTGGCGCGTGCGCAGACTGCGCTCCAGTGCCACGAGACGGGTCTCGTCGCGGATGACCAGCACGCCTCCGGACGCCCTGGCGCGGTCGTCGATGAGGGGCGTGGCGGTCACGCTGACGACCCGGGGCGGCCGCTCCGGGCAGGTGCACTCCACCTTGCGCAGCTCCACCGCCTTGCCCTGAGCCACCGTGTCCAGCACCGCCCCCAGACACGAGCGGTCGCAGGGGAGCCCTCCCTGGTGGAACGGCTTGCCGATCCAGTCCTCGCGACGGATCCCGCACAGCTGCTCAGCTGCGTGGTTGGCCTCAACCAGGTTGAGCTGGTGGTCGACGGTGATGATGGCGTCCTTGACGCTGCGGAAGATGGCCTCGATGTTCCGCCGGTAGGCCTCCTTGGCGTCGATCAGGGCCTTGTGCCGGAACGCCATGTCGGCGCTCCGGATCAGCGCGTCCTGACGAACCGGTTTGACGACGTAGTCCAGGGCGCCGAGACGAAGGGCGTTGGACGCGCTCTCGATGGTCGGCGCACCGGTCACGATCACGACCTCGATGGAGGGGAACGACTCCTTCAGGTCACGCAGGAGGTCGATGCCCGATCTCCCCTCCAGGATGATGTCCACGAACGCCAGGTCGAACTCGCCCTCGGACACCGCCGCCATGGCCAGGTCGTAGTCCGCCGCCGTGGTGACGCGGTACCCCTCCTCCTCGAGGAAGTTCCGGAAGGTGAACCGGATCCCTTCTTCGTCGTCGACGACCAGGATCCTGCCCCGCTCCACGGTGTCAGCCCGCCCGCTGCTCGAGAGGCGCTTGTGGCTCGGCCATGGATGGCTCCTGACTCCTGTGTCACACGGTCTCTCGCGGAGTATGACGCGTCTGGCAGTGACACGCAAGGGGCGTCGAGAGAATTCCTCTCGTCATCCGGTCGCCTGCCTTCCCGACCAGGTCCCACGGGGATCGTCATCATCAGCGTTCTCCCGGGTCGTCGTGACCGGGGGCACTCCAGAGATCGAGAACCTGGCACGCGCCTTGCTCAGCGTCTGGCGTCACAACGATCCGAAGCCGGTCGCCAGAAACCGACCGGGAGGATGTCTCGAAAATGAGCGGTCCTGTGCAACGTGTGTCCACACATCGAACCGAGGAGTCGCTGTGAGATCTCGCGGATCGGCTCGTCGCGGTGGCCATTCCGGGCTTGGGAGAGGAGACACGGTGCGTCCCCTGTCCGCCCTCCGGCCGCAGGCGATCCCTGAGCGGGACTCCAGCACGAGAAGAGAAAGGGAGGTGATGGATGGTGCCACTCGAGAGGGCGGACGGGCGGGCATCGCCCCGCGTCGGTCGAACCACAGGAACTCCGTGCTCCGCCGGGCCGATGTGCCCGGCGGACACTCCGATTCGGTCCATGAAAAGGAGGTTCACATGAATCGCGTCAGGTACATCACGCCAACACTGTTGGCGGTGGCCATGTGCGTGGTGCCGTGCGTGCTCGCCGCCGGCGGTGGCGCCGGGGACGGCATGATCTGGCCGCTGAGAACCGACCTCCAGTCGCGGGTCCAGGAGGACTTCGACAGCTTCCTCACGGTCGGCGAGGTCGCCGTCTGGAACACCAAGAACGACCTCAAGATCCTCGTCACGTCGGAAGCCTACAAGCTGGCGGAGGTGAGCATCCACGTCGTCCAGCCCCCGGACGACTTCGCCGACATCCTGAACAAGAAGGGCAAGCCGGTCGCCGGCTACTTCGACTACAAGACGGACAACCTGGACGGCCCGGGCTCGGAGGCCCACAGCTACCTCCAGGTGATTCCCCTCGACAACTTCGACATCTGCTGGAGCGTCAAGCCGACGATCTGCGAGCCGAATCTCCACATCGCCATCCAGGTCGAGGTGGCGGGCGTGGACAGCGCATTCGCGGCGGGCGACGGCGTCTTCCCCCGGCTCGACAAGCACGACGACCGGATCTGGTCGGAGTACATCGTCTACCCCCTGGCCAAGGTCGAGCCCGGTCACTTCGTCGACGCCAACGTGAGCGGCCTGCGCTACGCGACCATCACCCAGGACGGGGTGACCGGCGAGGAGGGGCACTTCTGGTGGTTGCCCCCGGAGGTCATCGACTTCTGGGTGGGGAACCTGCACCTGGGCACCGCCCTCGCCGACCGCAACGTGTCGCCGGTGGACCTCTTCCCGGGATCCGACATGGATGACGACCGGGTCATCAACATGGCGTGGCTGCTCCAGAGCCTGGACGCGGACGGCATGCACGGGTCGGGTGCCATCAGCATCACCGAGCCTGTGGTCGCCTGCCTGAACAGCGCGCTACCCGCGTTCGAGCCGGTCGACTTCGGGAACGAGCCCGGTATCAGTGCCCTCATCGACGCGACGCAGGCGGCCTGCGCCGGCGTCGTCGACCTGGTCCCCCTGACCAGGGACGACGCGAGGGAGAACCTCGCCACCGGCCAGAAGATCGGCAACCTGATGAAGAAGAACGTCTCCAAGAACGCGGCCATGATGAGCGACAAGGCCAAGCTCGAGATCATGCCGGTCTACGTCACGGCCAGGAGGGCGGACGACAGCGTGACCGAGGTCCTCTACTACGACGCCGAGGGTGGCCTGATCGAGCTCCCCCGGAACGTCGCCAAGCCCATCGTGGTCGCCTACATCGAGGAGGTCGAGGGTACGGCGACCGAGGTCGAGGGCAAGAATGCGTCCGACGTCTTCGTGGCCATCTCCCGCGACGACGGCGAGACCTGGAAGCGGCGGAACATCTCCAGGACCGCGGGCAGGTCGTCCCGCGCCGGCTACCCGGGCGACTCCGCCAAGCCCATGCTCAAGGTCAAGGACAACATGATCTTCGTCGCCTGGACCGACAAGTACTGCCGGGGCGGGCGGCCGGGCTACGCCATCAACCTCTGCAACGACCCCACCACCGAGGCCGACGAGACGCCGGAGACCGGGTGCGCCGTCTACTGCACCGGCAACCCCGACGAGGTCGACCAGATGTGCACGGCCGACTACCCCGGGGACGACGCCTACTGGAAGGACGACATCTACGGGGCAGGCGGGCCCCAGCGCTCGGTCATGTACGAGGACTACCCGGAGATGGGCGAGGTGCCCTTCAGCTGCGTCTGGACCGCGCGGGGCATCATCGAACCGGACGGCAACATCCAGTGGTACAAGCCCGAGCGCGTGACCTCGGGCCGCCGCGACGCCAACCAGCTCTTCGCCGGGGCGGGTGACGACGTGGCCTTCGCCATCGCCTGGCAGGAGGACGCCAAGGGGCTGATGCCGGGTGACGGCGACGGGCCCGGCGAGGGGTGGAGCGGCGCCAACACCCACAACAAGACCGACATCTGGCTCAGCTACATCACCGAGAAGGACTTCGCCACGATCGACTACGACTACCCTACGGATCCTCACAATGACGGAGACTTCGTGGATCAGGATCCCGAGCTGCAGGGTCGGGTCAAGGCCCTGGTGCCCATGTCCCTGCCGATCAAGGTCTCAGACAACGACGTCTGCAGCCTGGAGAACATGGACCCCGACGGCGGCAACGGCGACCACATCTTCGACGAGGAGGGCCAGGGCACCCACCGCTACTGCGGGACCCTCGACGGCATCGGAACACCCGAAGAGTTCGGAACCAACGATCTCTGCGTCTACACCGTCGAGCGGACGAACCCAAAGGGCGACGTCCACAACGTCTGTGTGACCCGTGACGGCCGCCTGCTGGACGGCAACACCGGCGCCTCGCGGCCCATGATCTTCGTGCAACCGTACTGCCCCGGCAAGAGCGACCCCGTCACGAAGGAGTGCTCTGTCGACAAGAGCGCCTGGGTCATCATCGGCTACGAGGAGAGCAAGGGCGTCGGCATCCCACCCGAGGGCGAGCACGAGGGCGAGGAGGAGACCACGGACGGGGTGATCGTGATCTCGTCCGGGGAGGAGGACGAGGCCAGGTACAAGACCGACGTCGGCAAGAACGTCATCTACCACAGCTTCGAGCTCTTCAACCCGGAGACCGTCGCCGGCGGCGGCATCCTCAACCTGCCGGAGACCGACGAGGCCGGCAACCCGGTCTACGTCACGAACGAGGACGGCAGCCTGTTCCTCGACTGGCAGGCACAGCCGGTCCTGGCCTACGAGAATGCCCGCCGGGTGCGCTTCATCCCCCAGCCCAAGTCGAAGATGGGTGACTCGGGGACGGTCCTGGTGGCGCTCTACCGCCAGGGCGAGGAGGGCAGCGGCAAGCCGGCCGACGTCTTCATGCGCCGCCTGGTCGCCCCTGCAAAGAGCAACCCGTACGCCTTCACGAGCTTCGTGCCTGGAGCCCAGAACCTCAGCAGCGTCACGCCCACCGAGATGTTCCAGGACCCCTTCGACCCGGAGAAGCCCAACAAGATGCTCCGCTGGGCCTGGACACCGGGCAACCTCGCGGACTCGTCCGCCAAGAACCCCTACAGCGACGCCCTGGCCCAGCGCGGCGCCCTCGACGGCGACGAGCTGATCATCGCCTACAGCTGGACCCCCAACTGGGGCCGCAACGCCAACGACAAGTACGACCTCTTCGTCAGGCGCTCCTTCGACGGCGGGCAGACCTGGACCACGGATCCCGGCGACTCCGAGGCCATCGAGCACAACGTGGCGTTCAGGGTCCCCGTGATCGACGACGTGAACCAGGTCGTGACCTGGGACGAGGAGGTTGTCACCACCGTGTACGGTCCCGGCGACTCCGAGCCGCCGCGCAACGTCTCCAACCTGCGCAACAACCGCATCAGCGTGCTCGAGCCGCGGCTCGTCAAGACCCCCGGGACCATCCTCACGGATGGCTACACGCTCTACCCCGAGGACGAGCAGCAGAAGGGCGTCTTCCAGCTCGCCTACGGCATCGAGTTCAACCAGAACCAGGCCCCCAACGACGCGACCTTCCCCAAGATGCCCCTGGACATCTACTACAGCCGGACCATGGACAAGGGGCAGCGCTACCAGACCGTGGTCGTGACCCCCCAGGACGGCGACGGCAGCCCACGGGAGGGCTGGAACCTGCTCGCCAAGGACCAGCCCGAGCAGGGCGCGGCCCAGCTCCGCCAGACCCCCGACGGCTCGCGCATGTACGCCGTCTGGGTCGAGAACAGCGAGGAGGGCAGCGACATCATGTTCCGCCGCGTCGACTACCGGGGAGAGGAGCAGGAATGACGGAACTCGGGGGCGCCGCGCGGCGCCCCCGGGCTTCTTTGATCACTGAGCAGCCCCCGGGCAGGGGAGCCGCAACG
>Ga0315542_1002500_pt1 | contig 11147 bp, 9 predicted proteins | sample SalMarSW160120MG_FD_202541 | JGI IMG/M metagenome (GOLD analysis project Ga0315542, IMG submission 202541) | Salt marsh sediment microbial communities from the Plum Island Ecosystem LTER, Massachusetts, United States - Salt Marsh Sediment SW1601-20 ... | reverse complement strand
CGTGGTCTGCGCGTAGAGGTTGTTCTCGACGACAACGAGCAGCGGCAGCTTCCAGAGTGAGGCGATGTTCAGGCTCTCGTAGACGACACCTTGCCCGAGAGCTCCGTCGCCGACGAAAACGCAGACCACAGCTCCCGTTCCCAGCTCGCGCTCGGCGAGAGCGACGCCGGCGGCAACCGGCACCGTGCTGCCCAGAACGCCGTTGGAGTAGAAGTTCGCGCGATACAGGTGCTGGCTTCCACCCTTGCCGCCGCAGACTCCGTCGGCCTTACCCATCACCTCGCAGAGCAGGCCGTAGAGGTCGCCGGTGAAGGCGAGGTAGTGACCGTGGCAGCGGTGGTTACTGAAGACGACGTCGCGCGAGCGATCGAGCAGGCCGACGATGCCGGCCGCATCCGCCTCCTGACCGATGCAGGTGTGGGTAGTGCCGACGAGCTTGCCGGCCGAGAAGAGCTCGAGCAGCGTCTCCTCGAAGCGGCGGATGATGAACATCTGCTCGTAGAGCGCCTCGAACGATGCGGAGTCACTCCTTGCCGTCATCTCCTGTTTCTCCCTCAGATCGATCGCCCTGCTCCGATCAGAGATAACCGAGATCGGTGAGGCGCGACGTGACGGTGGCCTCTTCCTCGGCGGTCAGCTCTTTCTGCTCGGCGCTTTCGAGCTCGGCGAAGAGGCGATCGCGCAGCTCGGCCGGCACCTCGTCGGGGCGGCTGTGGCGCTCACGTGGATCGAGATCGAGCCGGTAGGCCTCCTCTTCACCGGTCTCGACCTGGAGTAGAAGCTTCCAGGGCGGTTGCCTGAGCGCCAGCTGCGACAGCCGACCGCCGTCGGTGCCGGCGATGAAGGCGGGCCGGTCTCCCTGCTCGGTTCCTTCGACGATCGGCACCAGCGAGGAGCCGTCGAGTCCATCCAGGGGCATCCCGGCCATGTCGAGGAGCGTGGGCATGAGATCGACCATGCTCACCTGCGAGAAGATCTCGGTGGGTTCGACTCGCCCCGGTGCCGAGAGGATGAACGGAACCTGCACGACCTCCTCGTTGAGCGCGGCGCCGTGCATGTGGTAGGTGCCCTTGACGTCCTTCTTCTCCGTGAAGCGCTCACCCCACGACTCGCCGTGGTCGCTGACGAAGGCGAGCGCCGTCTGCTCGCGCAGCCCGAGTCGCTCCAGCTCCTCGAGAAACGAGGCGAGAAGCGTTTCTGACGAGTACTCGACCGCGCTGCGGTAGCCCTCCTTGAGCTCCTCCAGCGCCGAGGCGCTGTCGGACTGGATGCCGGCAATGATGTCGGCCTTGGCCTTTCGCCACTCCTTGCGCCGGCTGTGCCGGATGTCGTAGGGCATGTGCGTGGCCCAGCTGTGAAACCAGAGCACGAAGGGCTCCGAGCGGTGGGCGCGCAGCCACTCGACCGCTCCGTCGAGCGTCTCGCTGCTACCGGCGACGTTCGCGCCCGGAACGCCCTTGAACAGGAAGTCCTCGTCGAAGACGAAGCTGCCGGGCGTCATCCCGGCGGCCTCGGCGACCGTGAACAGGTTCGGCAGACCGGGATCGACCTTGGAGTCCCAGTGGTAGTGCCCGTGGTGTTGCGGGTAGAGGCCGCTGATCATCGACGTCGTCGAGGGGCACGTCCAGGGCGCCGTGCTGATCGCCTGGTCGAAGCGAGCGCCCCCGGCCGCCAGCTCGTCGATCGTCGGGGTGCGCACGAAGCGGGCGCCGTAGCAGCCGACGTGGTCCGTGCGCAGCGCATCCGATAGGTAGACGACGAGATTCATCGGCGCCGCCACTCTACCAACCCCTATTTCATCTCTCAGCGGAGTTCCGAGGCGAGGCTACGCCCGCGCATGCTCTCGGGAACGTCCTGGCCCAGCAGCTCGAGGACGGTCGGCGCGACGTCGAGCAGATGCGCCTGCCTGCGCCCCGAGGCGGCAACGCCCGGACCGGCGGCGATGAACATGCCGTCCTGGGCGTGGTTGGCGTCATCGGGACCTGTGTCGTTCTCGAACACGTGCACGCCGTCCTCGCCGCCGATCGTGCCCACCGAGCGCCAGCGCAGATCGCCGAAGATGACGATCAGATCGGGAGCGACGCCGTTCACCTGCGGATAGATCTCCTCGGGCTTGTAGGCGTGCGTGAGTAGAGGATTGCCGTTCTCGTCGGGAATCGCCTCCAGGCGGCGGGCGAGATCGTCGCGAACGCGCTCGTAGTCCTCGGGGGCAATCGTGCCCTCGGGCTCGCGCCCACGTACGTTCAGGAAGATCCGAGCGTAGTAGCCGCCCTCGCCCCAGGCCGTCGTCTTCGACCAGTCGATACCGACATCCCTGGGCGAGCAGACACCGTCGGGCTCGGCCTGCGTCGCCAGCAAGCCCTCGCGCCGCAACCACTCGTTGACACGGATGCCGCCGTCGAGGCGCTTGGCGCCGTGGTCGGAGACGACGAGCACCAGCGTGTCGGAGTCGGCATGACGCAGGAGACGCGCGATCTGCCCGTCGAGGTGGCGGTAGTAGTCGCGGATGGCGTTCTCGTAGGGATTGCCGGGCTCGTAGCTGCGGTGCTCCGTGTCCATGAACTTCCAGAAGCCGTGGTGCATGCGGTCGGGGCCCATCTCGACCATCGCAAACAGCTGCCAGGGTCTCGTCTCGAGCAGGTGGTCGGCGAGCTGGAAGCGGCGCTCGGTCATCTCGTAGACCTGACGCAGCAGGTCGTCCTTGTCGTTGGTGCGAAAGCCGGTGGCGTCGAACATGTAGGTGCCGACGACCTCGGCGATCTCGTCGCGCAGCGCGGGCGGATACGTGTAGCGGCTCTCCACCGACGGAGTCAGGAAGCAGCCGACCATGACGCCGCGAAGCGGCCTCGGCGGGAAGGTACCCGGTACTCCGAGCACGATCGACGAGCCGCCGGCGCGTCCGATCAAGTCCCAGAGTCGCGGCTCGGTGATCGCGCTGCCGTTGGCGATGAAGGCGCCGTCGTACGTGTGGTCGGAGCGGTTTCGGAAGCCGTAGACGCCGAGATCTCCGGGCGTGCGGCTCGCCATCATGCACGACCAAGCCGGAATCGTGATCGGCGGCACGACCGAGGTCAGGGGGCCGTAGGCGCCCCGCTCCATCAGGCCCGCCAGAGTCGGGAGCTCGTCTCGCCAGGCGTCGAAGACGAGCGAAGGCTCGGCGCAATCGAGCCCTAGAATCATCACTTTCTTGGCTGCCGCCCTGCTCACTGGAGCGACCCATTATGGTCGAACCCCAACCCCGGGGCGGCAATAGGCGCGACCTGCCGCCGGCATCGGGCGTGCGCCCGATGATCCGCTGGGAGCTGTCCGGAAGCGGCATCGCCCGCGGACGCCGATGTCGTCTCAATCCGGTCGGCGTTCATCGTCCGCGCTTGTTCCCCCCCGCGGCTGAGGCTCCAAACGCCCGAGCAGAAGCGCCGAGCGTCGGTGCGCGGTAGGGCCTACTCGTTCGAGCGATCGATCAGCTCGACGCGGTATCCGTCCGGATCGCGGATGAAGCAGATCAGCGAGCCGCCCTCGCGTACGCGGTAGGGCGCGCGCTCGGGCTCGATCCCGTGCTCGCTTCGAAGCCGCGTGAGCGTGGCCTCGAGATCGTCGACCTCGAGCGCGATGTGACCGTAGCCCGTGCCGAGCTCGTAACCCGAGACGCCGAAGTTGTGGGTCAGCTCCAGCTCGGGGCCGCCGGCGCCCGGAGCGCCGAGGAAATAGTTGACGGCCTCGTCGCGAATCGGAAGCTCGCGCCGTTTCTCGAGGCCCAGTGCCTCGTAGAAGGCGATCGACTTTGCGGGGTCGCCGATGCGATAGCAGGTGTGAATCAGCTCCACACGCGGCAGCCTACACACGAGCCACCGCGCGGGCACGCGCTCGCGCACGCCGAAGCCGGCGCTGGATCGCGCCGGCCCGGACGTTCGTCTCTCGGTTTTCGGCTCGTGCTTCAGCGACCACCGCGATAGGGACCGTGCGGGCCGGTTCCGTCGCAGTCGCCACGCGGCACGTCCGTGCGCGCCTTCAGGCCGGTACCGTCCTGCGCGCGAACGCGCTGCTTGGCCCCGACCGTGGCCGCCTTGGCTGCCCGGTTGGCGTTTCTCGCCCTGACCTGGGCCTTCGCCTTGGTGGTCGCGCGGTTGGCCTGTTGGCCCGAGCCGTCACGCGCCCTGATCGGTGCGCCGTCCTTGGCATACGGGCAGTCCGCCTTCGCAACCGTGCTCTGGGGACCGCGTGCGGCAACGGCGCTACCGATGCCGACGACGGTGAGGGCGGCGATGACCGCCACCAGCACTACGAACATCTTCTTCATCTTCTTCCTCCTTCTCTTCGCTCTTGGGGCAAGGAGAAGTGAAGCGCGAGGCGATGCAGGACCCTCGCAGATCGCATGGAGACGGTGTGGAGATCAGGAGCTCGGGATGAGTACCGTGAACGTGCTGCCCTCGCCGGTTCGACTTTCGACCTCGACCCGGCCGCCGTGTGCGCGAACCAGCTCGGACACGACCGCGAGCCCGACCCCGCTTCCCTCCGTCCCCTGTGCCCCGGACCCGCGCCAGAAGCGCTCGAAGACGTGGCCCAGCTCGTGCTCGGGAATGCCTCGCCCGCTGTCGCTGACCGTTAGCCGCGCCTCACCGCGAGCCCGCTCGACGACCAGCTCGACTCGTCCTCCGGGCGGCGTGAACTTGAGCGCGTTCGCCAGCAGATTTCGCACCACCTGTGCCAGACGCGCCTCGTCGCCCTGGACGAAAGCCGGTGCCAGATGCGCCTCCAGCTCTATCTCGGCCGCAGCGAACTGGGATTGATGGAGGTCGACGGCAGCGCGCGCGACCTCGGCCAGATCGACCCGCTGGCGCGTCAGCCTGAGCCCGGCCGCCTCGGCGTAGGCGAGCGCCTCCAGGTCCTCGACCAGCTTTCCCAGCCTGAGCACCTCGTCGTGGAGCGAGGAGATTCGCGCCGGCGTCGGCTTGCTGACGCCGTCGAGCATCGACTCGCACTCCGCCTGCAAGACCGTGACCGGCGTTCTGATCTCGTGCGCGACGTCCGAGACGAGTGCCTTACGCAGCTCGTCCTCACGCTCGAGATTGGATGCCATCCGGTCGACCGCGTGCGCGAGCTCGCCAAGCTCGCCGGGGGCGGAGAGATTCGCCCTAGCGCTGCGGTCTCCGCTCTCGAGGCGCCGCACGGCGTCGATCAGCCTGCGCAACGGCCGTCTGATCCAGCCGGCGACGAGCGCACCGACAAGGAGAGCGGCGGCGGCGGCGATCCCGGCTCCGACCAGGGTCGTGGTCGTCAAGGCATGTCTGAGCTGCTTCTCCGCGGGCGGAAGCGCGTTCTTCGGAAAGCGCAGCGTCACCGTGCCCACGGACTTCCCGGAAACGACGATCGCGCTCGCCTTCTCCGCGCCCAGCTCGGAGAGCTGCGGGCTCTGACCACGACCGGCCTCCGCCGGCCGCCCGCGTCCGAGCCCCTGACCGGGCGCGAACACGCTCACACCGCTCGCGTCCTTCACCGCTAGCGCCGCCCCGGCCGCGGATGCCAGCGCGTGAGCGCCGCGAAGATCTGCGTTCGTCCAGCCGCCGGCCTCCCGGTAGGCATCCGCGAGCGCGGCGGCCGTGTCGCGCAGGGTCGCGTCGCGCTGGCGACGGACGAGATCGTTGACGTCGCCGCGACTCGTCCAGAGGATCAGCCCCGCCATGACGGCGATGGCGACGGCGGCGACGGCGAGAAAGGCGGCGAGCAGCCGGGTCTGCAACGTTCCGAAGCTAACGCGCTCAGTCATCTCGCTCCAATCCCAGTCGGTAACCGCCGGATAGCACCGTCAGAACGATCTCGGGACGGCGCGAGTCGCGTTCGATCTTTTGCCTCAGATTCTTGACGTGCGAGTCGATCGTCCGTTCGTAGCCCTCGAACTCGTAGCCGCGCACGCGATTGATCAGCTCGAAGCGCGAGTAGACGCGACCGGGAGTGCGCGCAAGCGCGGTGAGAACGCCGAACTCGGTCGGCGTGAGCGCGACCGAATCGCCGCGAACCGCGATCTCGCGTTTTGCCTCGTCGATCACCAGCTCGCCGCCGCCGTACGACGCAGGCCGCTCGTCCTCGGTACCGGCCCGTGCGCGGCGCAGGATGGCCTGCACGCGCAGGACGAGCTCGCGCGGACTGAAGGGCTTGGTCAGATAGTCGTCGGCGCCCAGCTCCAGGCCTCGGATGCGGTCCTCCCCGGCGGCTCTGGCGGTCAGCATCAGAATGGGAACCTGCGAGAACGCCCGCAGCTCGCGCGCGACCTCCTCCCCCGGTACGTCGGGCAGGCCGAGGTCGAGAATCACGAGCTCCGGCTCGGATCGGCGGACGATCGTGATCGCCTCGGCGCCCGACTCGGTCGTCAGCACACCGAGGCCCTCATGCTCGAGATAGCCGCGCAGAAGATCGCGAATCTTGCGTTCGTCCTCGACGACGAGCACCGTGGAGCTACGAGACATCATCTCCAATGATGATGCTCGATCCGGACCGGGTGCGGCGCAGCGTGAAGCGCGATCGCCCGGCGAGATCGCAGGGATGATCACCTTTCGCTCTAAAGCTCGTCGGGCAGAAGTCCGAACTCGACGGCATCAACCCACTCGTCTGCGGGCCGGTAGGCACGGCGCTTGACGCCCTCGCGCACGAAGCCCGCGTTCTCGATCGCCGCCATGCCGTGCTCGTTGAAGCCGTAGACACCGGCCTCGAGCCGGTGATAGCCGAGATCGGAAAAGAGAACACGCGCCAACTCGCGCACGGCCGCCTTGCCCAGACCGCGGCCGCGGAAGCCGGGATGGACGGCCAAGCCGCCGACTCTGGCGATGCGGCTGCGCTTGTTCGTGCGCTCGAAGCCGATCGTTCCCACCAGCCTCCACTCCCTGTCGAGCGGCGTCTCGATCAGGAGCCGGCCAAACGCCTCGGGCTCGACCAGCGAGCGCTGGATCTCCTCCATCAGCTCCTCGCGGGTAGCGGCTCTCCCCGCTGAAAGGAAGGGCGCGACGTCCGGATCGACCTGCAGCTCGAGCAGGTAGTCCAGATCCTGGACTCCCGCTCGTCGCAGTCTCAAGCGGCGTTCACTCATCTCGCCTCGGAGCCTAGCGGGGTCGCCTGCGTCTTTGGCTGGAACGGTCACCCGGAACACATCCCCCGGCGAGGCGCGTACGAAACGGACGGCTCGACGATGCGTCCCCGATCTCACCAGAATCGTGTCGGGAACAGAGTGCAGCGCTTCAACTACGGCCTCATCCAGGCGCACGGATAGACTGAAGGCCTCTGGCGCAGATCGAAGAACAGCCGATCCATCGCGCGCTCGGGCTCACCGACTGGGAGCTCCAGCGAATATGCGAGCTGCTTGGGCGAGAGCCCAATCACTTCGAGCTAGCCGTCTTCTCGCTGCTTTGGTCGGAGCACTGTGGCTACAAGCACTCCGCCCTGCTGCTGAAGCGCTTCCCCTCCACCGGCGAGCGCGTACTCCAGGGCCCGGGCGAGAACGCCGGCGTGGTGGATATCGGCGAGGGCGACGCGGTCGCCTTCAAGGTCGAGAGTCACAACCATCCCTCGGCGGTCGAGCCATTCCAGGGCGCCGCGACCGGAGTGGGCGGCATCCTGCGCGACATCTACGCGATGGGCGCGCGCCCGATCGCGCTGCTCGACGGCCTCTACTTCGGCCGGGACGACATCCAGTTCGAGAACGCCGTCGCCGGCATCGGCACCTACGGCAACTGCGTCGGTGTGCCCAACGTCGGCGGTGCCACCTTCTTCGACTCGCGCTACACGGGCAACTGCCTGGTCAACGCCATGTGCGTCGGCATCCTGCCGCGCGAGCAGCTCACCAGCGCGCGCGCAAGCGGAGTCGGCAGCGTGGTCATGTTCGGCGCCACCACGGGGCGCGACGGCATCGGCGGGGCCAGCGTCCTGGCCAGCCAGGAGCTGGGCGAGGACGACGCCGACAAGCGCCCGAGCGTTCAGGTCGGCGACCCCTTCACCGGCAAGAAGCTGATCGAGGTCTCGGTCGAGCTGATCGAGTCGAACCTGGTCGAGAGCCTGCAGGACTGCGGCGCCGCCGGGCTGGCCTCGGCGCTATCCGAGATGGCCGCCTCCTTCGGTCTCGACATCCACCTCGACCGCGTCCCGCTGCGCGAGGACGACCTCGAGCCCTGGGAGATCATGATCTCCGAGAGCCAGGAGCGGATGGTGGCAGCCGTGACGCCATCGCTCGTACCGGCGGTGAGGGAGGTCTGCGAGCGCTGGGAGCTGCCCTGTACCGAGATAGGCACCATCACCGACTCGGGCATTCTGCGCTGCTTCTGGAAGGAAGAGGTCGTGGGCGAGATTCCTGCCCGCTTCCTGACCGAAGATGCGCCCCGCTACCAGCTCGAGTCGACGCCGCGGCCGAAGCAGGATCCACCCCCCACCCCGGTCGCCCCACCCTTCCGCCAGGCGCTGCTCGAACTGCTTGGCTCCGACAACATCCGCGACCGCGACTGGGTGTTCGAGCGCTACGACTACATCGTCGGCTCGCGCACCGTGCGCCGGCCCGGGCTCGATGCCGGCGTGCTCAGATTGCGACCGTCGCTGCGCGGACTGGCGCTCTCGCTCGACGGCAACGGCCGCATCGCCTGGCTCGACCCACGCATCGGCGGCGCCCACGCCGTGCTCGAAGCGGCGCGCAACGTGGCCTGCTCCGGCGGCGAGCCACTGGCGATCACGAACTGCCTCAACTTCGGCAACCCCGAGAAACCCGAGATGGCCTGGGAGCTCTCCGAGGCGATCGAGGGCATGGCCGAGGCCTGCGAGGCGCTTGGGATTCCCGTCGTCTCGGGCAACGTCTCGCTCTACAACGAGACCGACGGACAGCCCATCTATCCGACGCCGGTCGTCGGCTGCGTGGGCCTCGTCCCCGATGTGCGTGAGATCGGCAGCGCCTGGCACAAAGACGACGTCGTCCTGCTCGCCGGCGAGCCCAAGCTTTCGATCGCCGGCTCGGAGTACCAGGCGCTCTACGACAAGGTGTGCGGCGCGCCGGTGGAGTTCGACCTCGAGGCCGAGGTGGCGCTGATCCGCTTCCTCTGGAAGAACTACCGACTCTTCTCGCTTGCTCACGACCTCAGCGAAGGTGGGCTCGCCGTCTGCCTGGCCGAGTGTGCGATCGCAAGCGGCGTCGGCGCCCGCGTGGATCTACCGGCCGATCCCGTTCAACTCTTCGGCGAGTGCGGCGGCCTGGCCGTCGTCGCCTGCGCGCGCGAGCAGGTGAGCCAACTCGAAGCGGGCGGCGTGCCGCTGCGCGAGATCGGCAGCGCCGGCGGTGACTCCCTGAACGGGATGCCACTCTCCCAGCTGACCGGTACCTGGCAAGCTAAGAGCGCAACCTCGAAGGACAGCTGAATGTGCGGCATCTTCGGTATCAGAGCGCCCGAGCGCGATAACGCACGCCTGACCTATTTCGGCCTACACGCGCTCCAGCACCGCGGGCAGGAGTCGGCGGGAATCGCCGTTTGCGACGAGGGCCGTCTCTACGGCCTCAGGGACATGGGGCTGGTGACGCAGGTCTTCAACGAGCAAAGCCTGCGAGGGCTTCACGGGCAGATAGCGATTGGTCACTGCCGCTACTCGACCACGGGCGGTAGCCACTGGGAGAACTCCCAGCCGCTCATCCTGCGCGGTCGTGAGCGCACCGTCGCGCTCGCGCACAATGGCAATCTCACCAACGTTGAGGAGCTGCGTTCAGAGCTCGCCCGGCAGCGCGTGCGCCTGAGCACGAGCTCCGACTCGGAGATAGTCGCCGCGATGATCGCCAACGACGAGCGCCCGCTCGAGCAGGCGGTCGCGGCGGCGATGAGTCGGCTGGTCGGCGCCTACTCGATAGTTGCTCTCGCTGAGAGCAAGCTGCTCGCCTTCCGCGACCCGTACGGCATCCGACCGCTCTGTTTCGGCCGCCTCAACGGCGACTGGGTAGTGGCTTCGGAGAGCTGCGCACTCGACCTGATGGGGGCCGAGCTGGAGCGCGAGATCGAGCCGGGCGAGCTGGTGATCGTCGACGAGGACGGCTGCCGCCAGATACAGGCGGTCGAGCCGGCAGAGCACACGGCGCTTTGTATCTTCGAGCTCTTCTATCTGGCGCGACCCGATAGCCGCCTGCTCGACATCGAGGTGCACGGGGCGCGAGTGCGCATGGGCGAGATCCTGGCCGCCGAGTCGCCGGTAGAGGCCGATCTGGTGATGCCCATCCCCGACTCCGGCACGCCCGCCGCGATCGGCTTCTCGCGCGGCAGCGGCATCCCCTTCAGCGAAGGGCTGATCAAGAACCGCTACGTCGGCCGCACCTTCATCGAGCCCGAGCAGCGGCTACGCGACCAGGGCGTGAGGCTGAAGTTCAACCCGCTCGACGAGGTCGCCGGCAAGCGCGTAGTGGTCGTCGACGACTCGATCGTGCGCGGCTCGACCACACGCAAGATCGTCTCGATGCTGTTCGAGGCCGGCGCGACCGAGGTGCACGTGCGCATCTCCTCGCCGCCGGTGGTCTTCCCCTGCTTCTACGGCATCGACTTCGGCGACGCCGATCAGCTGATCGCCGGCAAGAAATCGGTCGAGGAGGTGCGGCGTCACATCGGCGCGACAACGCTGGCGCACCTCTCGCTCGAGGGCCTGCAAACGGCCTCGCAACGACCTGCGACCAACTTCTGCCGTGCCTGCCTCGACGGCAACTACCCGACGCCGGTACCCGAGGGGGGCAAACTGATCAAGCTCCGCCTCGAGAAAACCGTCGAAAGTCCGCCCGCTGCGCGGGCTTGACGACTTTCGACGGCGAAAGGCATCCGGTGGATGGCGTGTTGCGAGCCGCGCCCGTCATGCGAGTCGCGGCGACCCGCGTTGAGCGCGAACCTAGAGACAACCATCCGCCGTCCGCGCGCGATTGAGTGTTCGCCTCAGGCCTTCTTGCAGTTGCGCATCGTCGGGTAGGGGCCAACACATCGATTCCCCCGGGTCAGGAAGAAAACGACGGACCTGATCCCGAACAGAACGATAACGAGCAAGCCGACCAACTCGGGCCAGGGCGTCGGCTCTTTAGGCGTCGGCCGTCGCTCTCCGAACAGGTAACGCCGATGGGCTCCCAGTGCGCAGCCTCGCTTATCTTTTTGGCAGGGCGGCTC
>Ga0315542_1002498_pt1 | contig 11151 bp, 6 predicted proteins | sample SalMarSW160120MG_FD_202541 | JGI IMG/M metagenome (GOLD analysis project Ga0315542, IMG submission 202541) | Salt marsh sediment microbial communities from the Plum Island Ecosystem LTER, Massachusetts, United States - Salt Marsh Sediment SW1601-20 ... | reverse complement strand
CTCGTCCGCCACGTGCGTGAGAACCTGCCTGACACAGAGGTGGTGATGATCACCGGCTACCCATCCATCGAGGGTGCGGTGGAGGCGGTGCGAAGCGGCGCCGAGGACTACCTCACCAAGCCGTTCACCGACGAGGAGCTTTTCGACGCGGTGAGGCGCGCCCTGGGGAAGCTCCACACCCGACGTCACGCCCAGACCTCGGCGGGGAGTCCCCCCTCGCACCTCGGGCTGGTGGGCGAGTCACCCGCCATGCAGACGGTGTACCGGGCCCTCACCCGCGCCGCCGAGACCACCGCCACCGTGCTCATCACCGGTGAGAGCGGCACCGGCAAGGAGCTGGTGGCGCGCGCCATCCACTACCAGGGAGCCAGGGCCGCAGCTCCCTTCGTGCCCGTCAACTGCGGCGGCATCCCCGAGAACCTGCTGGAGAGCGAGCTGTTCGGTTACATGAAGGGCGCTTTCACCGGCGCGGTGTCCTCCCGCGCCGGTTTCTTCCAGACCGCGGACGGTGGGACCATCTTCCTGGACGAGATCGCCGAGACCAGCACGGCCATGCAGGTGAAGCTGCTTCGGGTGCTGCAGGACCACGAGGTGGTCATGGTGGGCGCCAATCGGGCGCGGCAGGTGGACGTGCGGGTGCTGGCGGCGACCAACAAGGACCTCGCCATCCTCGTGGGCAAGGGGATGTTCCGGGAGGACCTCTACTTCCGCCTCAACGTCCTGACCATCACCCTGCCGCCCCTGCGTGATCGGGGCGACGACGTGCTCCTGCTGTCCCGCCAGTTCCTCCGCAAGTTCGCCGCCGAGTACGGCCGCTCTGAGCTCGTGTTCACCGACCGCGCGCTGCAGGCGCTGTGCAGCTACAACTGGCCCGGCAACGTGCGCGAGCTGGAGAACCTGGTGCAACGGCTGGTGGTCATGAGCGAGAGCGAGCGCATCGACGTCTCCGACCTCCCGTCCCACATGCGGTTCTCGGCGGGACGCAACGGGGGTCTCCACCGAACCCTGGCCGAGGTCGAGGCCGAGCACATCCGCAACGTGCTCGCGAGCGTCGGCGGCAACAAGTCCGAGGCGGCCCGGATTCTCGGCATCGACCGCAAGACCCTGCGCACCAAGCTCGAGCGCGCGGGGTCGGAGGGAGAACCGGGGTGATGCGCCCCGGTGGGGCGATCCTCCCCACTCCCGGGGGCCGGACTGGGCCGCCTGCCCACCCGGACGTTGCTTTGTAAGCGCATTCGATCCAGTACTTGAGGATATGTAGATGGGATCTCGGGCAGGTGGCACGGGCGTTGCTATGTCGTGGGGTGAAGGGCGGCACACCGTCGCCCGGGAGCAACCAAGGAGAGCCACCATGAGCACGCCAGCCAGACACATCATCATCGACGACGCCACGAACGCGGCTGTCGATCTCTGCGCGACCTGTCTCCATGCCAGCGACTGCGTGTACGCGACCCCGGACCGGGAGCCGGTCCTGCAGTGCGAGTTCTTCGAGATCGAGGGCGCTGCCAACGAGGTGATCGACGAGCCTGCAAAGGACGTCGAAGAGGCCCCGACCGGTCTCGCCGGCCTGTGCGTCAACTGCGAGCGCCGCGCCGACTGCACGCTCCCGCGGCCCGCAGGGGGCGTGTGGCATTGTGAGGAGTACGCCTGATCGCGCCTTGAGCGCCCCGAGGCGCGTCCCTCCGCCCTACTGGCCTTTTCGACACGGAGGCTGCGGTGACCGGCTCGGCACGCCCCATCCTCCGGGTAGGCCGTGGACCCTGCCAGCCGTCCTCTGGCGTTGAATGTGTCAGAGGCGGTGCCAGGCAGCATTCGAATGAAGCGGGAAGGGTGCGGTTGAATCAAGACCAAGACAAGGTGCCTGGCGCCGGCTTTGACGTCGCGGCGTGTATCGAAACGGGCCTGGCACCCAATGCGCATTCGGTGCGTGCGGGAAGCACTGTACTTCCGCCAGGTGATGGCGGCGGCTGAATCGCATCGGATCGGGAGAGGACAGCTCGTGGGAGCCCCGGGGGAGGACGCTGCGCGCAGGACGCGGCGCGGCGACGCGTCGTCATCGAGCGATCCGGAGTTTTCCGCCCGGAACGTCAGTTTCATGTGACGGGAGATCGCCATGATGTCGAGCGGAGTTCCTCCCCGCACAGTAGTTGCAGGCCAGATCCTGACAATCCTCCTCATCGGCGTCGCCACGTGCCCCGCCTTTACGATGGAGGACGTGGTGGCGCGCGCCAAGGCGCTGGCCGCCAAACCGTACCAGGCCCCGCCGACCATTCCCGACGCGCTCCAGAAGCTGAGCTACGACCAGTACCAGAGCATCCGTTTCAAGCCCGAGCGCAGCCTGTGGCGGGCGAGCCAGGGCAACTTCCAGGTGGCGTTCATGTCGCCCGGGCTGTACTACACGCACGCGGTCAAGATAAACGTCGTCGATGCCGCGGGGGTCCATGGGGTTCCCTACGACAAGGACAGCTTCACCTACCCAAGTGCCGCCGTGGCGGCCAAGGTGCCCTCCGACCTCGGCTTCGCCGGCTTCAAGCTCACGTACCCCCTGAACGGGCCCCAGCAGCACGACCAGTTCCTCGTCTTCGCCGGGGCCAGCTACTTCCGGGGAGTGGGCACGGACAACGTGTTCGGGCTGTCGGGGAGGGGCATCGCGGTCGACACCGGGCTGCCGTCGGGGGAGCAGTTCCCGGTCTTCACCGAGTTCTGGCTGGTGCGGCCGAGCCCCGACGCCCACGCCGTGGAGTTCTACGCCCTCCTGGAGGGTCAGAGCCTCACCGGAGCGTACCGCTTCGTGGCCTATCCGGACACGCCAACCGTCCTCCAGGTCCACGCCGAGCTCTTCTTCCGCAGCGACGTCAAGCTCCTCGGGCTGGCGCCCCTCACCAGCATGTTCTACTACGGGGAGAACACGGTCCGGCCCGCGGCCGAGTGGCGTCCCCAGGTCCACGACTCGGACGGACTGCTGGTCCACGACGCGGCCACCGGAGAGTGGCTCTGGCGCCCCCTGCTCAACCCCCTCCAGCTCGAGATGGACGACTTCGAGACGCGGCGTCTCGGAGGGTTCGGGCTCCTGCAACGGCAGCGGCGCTTCTCCGAGTACCAGGACGCCGGGGCACTCTATGAGCGGCGCCCGAGCGCCTGGGTGGAGCCCGTGGGGGACTGGGGGAAGGGCAGCGTCACCCTCGTGCAGCTGCCGGCCCCCGACGAGAACAGCGACAACATGGTGGCGTTCTGGACCCCGGCCACCGGGCCGGCGGCGGGCTCTTCCTTGAAGGTGTCCTACCGGGTCGGCTTCGGCTGGGACGCCATGACGGGGGAGACCATGGGCCGGGCGCGGCAGACCTTCGTCGGCAGCGGCAACGTTGTGGGCGGCGGGGACGTGGCCGGGGCCTACAGGGTGGTCGTGGACTTCGTGGGCGGGCCGCTGGCCGGGCTGGCCGAGGACGCCGCCGTGCGAGCGGAGGTCACCCCGGAGCAGGGCGGCAAGATCATCCATCAGGCGGTGTCCTACGTGGCTCAGTGCGGCTGCTGGCGCCTGTCCATGCTGGCGGCCCCGGCGTCGGGGGCCCCCCTGGTGTTGCGTGCCTACCTGAAGAACGGGGGTGACACCCTCACCGAGACCTGGACCTACCGCCTGCCGGCGAACAACCGCATCTCCTCAGGGAGCTGAGGTGGCCCGGCCCGCACGCGAGATCGCCCTGGAGCGGGCGCTGCGCTATCTGGAGCGGTGCGGTGTCCCGCCCGGCCCCGACGTCCGGGCGGAGCTCGAAGACCTGGTTGCAGAACTTTCCGCGGATGGTGACGACCCGACGCCCCTGGACCGGGTGATGGACCGCCTCTGGAGTCGCCTCGAGGCTTGCCGTGTGGAGGTTCCCCCCACGGCGCCGCCCATCCACCGCACCAGCATGGGACAGGGATAGCCGTCGATGACGGGGGCGGATGATCCCGTGGCGGGTCGATCCTCATCGAGGTCGCGAGCCGTGCGCTGGCGCTTCCGGGCCATCCTGCGCCGTGCCCTGGTCGCGGTGCTGGTCATCGTGCAGACCGGGATCGCGACCTACTACATGCTGGCGATCCTCCCGTACCACGGGTCCACGGCGGTGGAGAAGGCCCTCGCCGGCCTGTTCGCGCTCCTCTTCGGCTGGATCACGGCCGCCTTCTGGACCGCCATCCTGGGCTTCGTCGTCCGTCGTGGCCGCGGCGGGGATCGCCTGTCCCTGGTGCGCCGCCACCCCGCCGAGGAGCTGGCCACGGTTCCGGTGGGTCGCACCGCCGTCATCATGCCCATCTACCACGAGCCCGTGGACCGGGCCCTGGCCGGCCTGGAGGCGGTCTACCGATCCCTGGCGGGGACCGGTGAGCTCGACGCCTTCGACTTCTTCATCCTGTCCGACTCCCGCCATCCACTGGTCTGGCTGTCCGAGCAGCAGGCGTGGCACACGCTGTGCGAGCGCCTCGGTGCGGCGGGCCGCCTCTACTACCGTCGGCGGGTGGCGAACCTGCACTACAAGAGCGGCAACATCGGCGACTTCCTGCGCCGTTGGGGGCGGGACTACGAGTACATGGTGGTGCTGGACGCCGACAGCCTGATGGCGGGCGCCACGATCGTGGAGATGGTGCGGCTGATGGCCCTGGAGCCCCAGGTGGGCATCCTCCAGACCAACCCCGCCATCGTCAACGCCCGCTCCGCCTTCGCCCGCGCCCAGCAGTTCGCCAACCGCGTCTACGGGCCCCTGTTCGCAAGCGGTCTGGCCGCCATGATGCTGGGAGAGGCGGCCTACTGGGGGCACAATGCCGCCATCCGGATCCGCCCGTTCATGCGCCTGTGCGGTCTGCCCCAGCTCTCCGGGTTCGGCCTCTTCTCCGGGCCGATCCTCAGCCACGACTTCGTGGAGGCGGCGTACATGTCCCGCGGCGGCCACGAGGTCTGGCTGGAGCCGGAGCTGGGGGGCAGCTTCGAGGAGTCGCCGCCGAGCCTGATCGACGAGCTGACCCGGGACCGCCGCTGGGCGAAGGGCAACCTCCAGCACCTGTGGCTGCTGGTCACCGGGAGGCGGTTCCGCTTCGCCCACCGCATGACCTTTCTCAACGGGATCCTGGCCTACGGGTCGTCGCTGCTGTGGCTCGCGTTCCTGGTCCTGGCCGCCATCGAGGTGGCGCGCTTCACCCTGTGGCCCATCAACTACTTCCCTTCTCCCCACCAGCTCTTCCCCCTGTGGCCCGAGTGGCACCCGGAGTGGGCAATCCGTCTGGCCGGCAGCACCGTCATCGTCCTGGTGCTGCCCAAGCTCCTGGCCATGGCCGACCTGGTGCTCAGACGCCGCCAGGCGCGGTACGGGGGGAGCCGCGCCCTTTTGGGCGGCATCGGCTTGGAGTTCCTGATCTCGGTGCTCCTCGCGCCGATCCGGATGCTCGCCCACAGCCGCTACGTGGTGGAGTCTCTCCTCGGCGTGTCCCTGTCCTGGGCGGGCCAGAACCGCAGCGTCGAGACCAGCTGGCCGGCGGCGATCCGGCGCCACGCGCCGGGCACTGTGGTGGCGGCGCTGTGGGGCGGGTTCGCCCTGTGGCTGAAGCCGCTCTACTTCCTGTGGTCGCTGCCGGTGGTGGCGCCCCTCGTGCTCGCGGCGCCCATTTCGGTGCTCCTGAGCCGAGTCGATTGGGGTGACGCGTTCGCCGGGAGGGGGTTGCTGGTGACGCCCTCGGACCGTGAGGTGCCCGAGGTGGTGGAAGCGTTCCGCCGGGCGCTGGGATCGCCCCTGACCGCGGGCGGCCGAAGGGCCTTCGAGCGGGCGGTGGTGGATCCGGTCGCCAACTCCGTGCACGTGGCCGCGGGGCGGGCCCGCCGGGCCCAGCGCGGCCGCCTTCGCCGTCTCGCCGAGAGATGCTTCGAGCACGGTCCCGAGGCCCTCTCCAGGGACGAGCTCGACCGCCTCGCCCAGGACGCCGAAACCATGAGCTGGCTGCACCGGCAGGCCTGGCGCTCCCCGCCGGCCTCCTACTGGGGCCGCCGGGTGGACCGCGACCCCGTGGACCGCTCGCCCCGGAGCGACCCGCCGTGATCTCGTCGCCCGGGCGGCATCTCGTCCCATCGGGCCGTCGCGGCGGGAATGCGGTCGGCAGGGTCCACGCTTGTCCGTGTGCAATGAGGAAGGGCATCACGTGGCTTCATCGCATGAGCGGGACCGGTTCCGCGATCCTCCTGGCGGCCGCGGCGCTCGCCGGGACAGGGGCGGAAGCTCAGAGCCCACTCACCCTGGAGGAGGCCATGGCGGCCGCCCACGAGGCCAATGCCCGCCTGCCGGTGGCGGCCCTCGACGTCGAGATCGCCCGTGAGGGTCGGCTGGAGGCCGAGGCCCAGCGCCGGGTCGAGCTGATCCTCGGGGGCGACTTCTGGTACGCCCCGCCGGACGGCTACGACCCGGTGGTCACCAACGGCGGCGAGGAGCGGCTGCAGGTCATCGCCCAGAAGCCGCTGTACGAGGGGGGCGCCCTGAAGGCGGGCGTGCGCCAGGCGACGGCCCAGCGCCGGGTCGCGACGGCCCGCTACCGGCAGGCGGAGCGCGACGTGGACTACCAGGTGCGCCTGTCCTTCGCCGAGGCGCTCGCCGCCGAGGCCGACGTCGCGGCCCGCCGCGAGTCGCTGCAGCGCCTGTCCGGATACCGGTCGTACCTGGAGAGCCGCCGGCGCGCCGGCCAGGCGGTGTCCGCCGAGGTGCTGCGGACCACCGTCCAGATCGCGACCACCAGGGCCGCGATGGTTGCCGCCGAGGAACGGCGGGACAGCGCCCGCATGGGGCTCAACCACCTGATGGGGAGGCCCCCGGAGAGCGCCCTCGAGCTGGCGCCGCTGCCACCGCCCCCGCCCCCGCCCACGATGCCGCCGGCGCCCGGCGGCACCGTGCCCGAGCTGGCCGCCGCCCGCGGCGAGGTGGAGGTCGCGGCCGCCGCGGTGGACATCGCCAGGGCGCTGCGCAAGCCCCACCTCAGCCTGCAGGCGGATGCCGGGCTCTGGGGCTCGGGCACCAGCTACCTGGTCCCTCCCGACTTCGCGGCCGGCCATCCCGGCGCCGACTTCGGCGATCGCCTGCGCCGCGACCTGGGGTACTCGGTGACGGTGAACGTGAGCTGGCCCGTCACTGCCTTCGGAGTGCTCAGGGCCCGCATCGCCCAGGCGGAGCTGGCCCTCGACCAGGCCGGCCGCAGCCAGGTGGCGGTGCAGGAGGCGGTCTCCCTCCAGCAGGCGCTGGCGCGGCGCGCCATGGAGCACGCCTACCGCCGCTACCGCGAGCTGTCCGGCGCCGCGCCCACGGCCCGCGACGCCTACCTGGAGGCCGAGAGCCGCTACCGGGGGGGGACCGGGAGCTTCCTCGAGGTGCTGGACGCCTTCGTGGCGGCCGGCGACGTGGCGGTGCAGACGGCGGCCGCGGAGTTCGCCTGCCGTCAGGCCGAGGCGGCTGCTCTGCGCTGGGCGGGCGGACCATGAGCGCCGCGCTCCGCCGCAGCGGTGCCCTCCTGGCGGGTCTGCTGCTGGCCGTGGGCTGCCACGGCGGCGGCTCCTCCCAGAGCGCACAGCCCACGCCCACGGCGATCGCCGGCACCCCGGTGCAGGTGGCCGAGGTGACCCTGGCCGACCTGGCCGAGACGGTGTCGGCGCCGGGCCAAACCCAGGCCCTGGTCACCCAGCAGGTGCGGGCGCCCTTCGCCGGCACCGTCACCGAGCTGGCGCCGGTGGTTGGAGACAAGGTGACGAAGGGAGAGCGGGTGGGCACGATGGTGGCACGGGACGCCGAGGCGGCGCTGGAGGGCGCCCGCCAGATGGTGCGCGACGCGACCGGTCCGCGGGAACGCGCCGACGCCGAGCGGGCCCTGGAGCTGGCGCGCCGCGACCTGGTGGTGATGCCCCTGGAGTCGTCCGCGGCCGGGGTGGTGGTGAGCCGCTCGGCGGCGTCCGGGGACCGGGTCGCCCAGGACGCGGAGCTACTCGGCGTGGCCGCCGCGGACTCCCTGGTCTTCCTGGCCGACCTGGCCCAGAGCGACCTCACCCGGGTCCGTCCGGGCCAAGCGGCCACGGTGGCGCTGGCCGGACGCACCGGCGCCCTGCCCGGGAAGGTGCACGGGGTCATGGCCACCGCCAACCCGGCCGCCATGACCGTGCCCGTGCGCATCGATCTGGCTTCGCCCGGGGCCGTCCCGGCGGTGGGCATGTTCGGCACGGTGCGTATCACCGTGGCCCACCGCAGGCAGGTGCCGGTGGTGCCGGACGCGGCCGTGCTCACCGACGACGTCACCGGTGTCAAGCGCCTGGCGGAGGTCGCCGACGGCAAGGCCCACTGGGTGGAGGTGGCCACGGGGCTGTCGGAGGGCGGCCGGGTCGAGATCACCAGGCCCACCCTCAGCCCGGGCACCCAGGTCATCGTCGGCGGCCAGGTGGGGCTGCCGGACGGGGCCCCGGTGGTGACCGGGAGGTGAGCCTCCTCGAGCGCTCCCACCGCCGATCCACGGCCATCGTGCTCCTGACCGTGATCCTGGCCGGGGCCGGGTTCTGGATGGCGCGTCAGATGCCCTCGGGCATCTTCCCCACCGTGACCTTCCCCATCGTCAAGCTCATCACCGATGTCGGCGACGAGCCCGCTGCGCGCATGATCCCCACGGTCACCCGGCCCCTGGAGGAGGCGGTGACCCGGGTGCCCGGCGTGGTGAGCGTGCGCTCCACGACGTCCCGGGGCTCCTCGGAGATGAGCGTCAACTTCGCCTGGGGCACGGACATGGCGATCGCCTTGCAGCGCGTGGAGGGGGAGGTGGCGCGCATCAAGCCGGACCTCCCCGCCGGCGCCCGGGTGGACGTGGAGTGGATGAACACCTCCACCTACGCCGTGCTCGGCTACGCCCTGACGTCGGACACCCGCCCCCAGTGGTGGCTGCGGCAGCTCGCCGAGTACACCATCAGACCGGAGCTGATCCGTATCCCGGGGGTGTCCCAGGTCCAGGTCCAGGGCGGCCGGCAGCGGGAGTTTGAGATCCACCTGGACCCCGGGGCCCTGGCCGGCCATCGCCTCACGCCGGCGGACGTGGTCGCCGCGCTCCAGGACAACAACCAGGCCATCTCGAGCGGGCTCCTGGAGCGCAACCACGAGCTCTACCTGACCCTGGTGGACGGGCGCGCGCGCAGCTTGGAGGAGCTGGGCGCCATCGCGATCCCCACCGCCGGTGGCATGGTGGTGCCGATCTCGAAGCTGGGCACCCTGGAGGCGGCCGACGCCGTCTCCTACGTGCGCACCACCGCGGGCGGCAAGGAGGCGGTGCTGGTCAGCATCATCCAGCAGCCGTCGGCCAACACCGTGGCCATCTCCAATGCCGTGGACAAGCTGCTGGCCGAGAACCCCGACCTCGTCCCCCAGGGGGTGCGCTGGAGCACCTTCTACAACCAGGCCACGTTCATCCACGACTCGGTCGGAGGGGTGAGGGACGCCATCTTCATCGGGGTCGCCCTGGCGGCCGGCGTGCTGCTGGTCTTCCTCCGCTCCTGGAGGGTGGCCGCCATCGGTGTGGCCACGATTCCCATCACGGTGGCCGTGGTCCTGCTCGGCCTGCGCCTCTTCGGGCAGACCATCAACCTCATGACCCTGGGCGGCATCGCCGCCGCCCTCGGCCTCATCGCCGACGACGCCATCGTGGTGGTGGAGAACATCCACCGCCACCGCGAGGCGGGGATCTCCGACTGGCCCACGGTGAGTGGGACCGCCCACATGCTGCCGGCCATGATCGGCTCCAGCCTCTCGACCATCGTCGTCTTCGCGCCCTTCGCCCTCCTGACCGGCGTGGTCGGGGCCTTCTTCAAGCCCCTGGCCCTGACCATGGTGCTCGCCCTCACGGTGTCCTTCTTCCTGGCCACCCTGGTGGTGCCGGTGGCGCTGGGATGGCTCCGCCAGCACACCTCGGGGCGGGGTGAACGTGGGCGGGAGACGGAGGAGGGCAAGAACGGGGGCGTGCGGTCGCGGTGGTGGAGGAGGCTCGTGCGCGCCTGGCCGGTGGCCGTGCTCTTGCTGCTCGGTCTCTACGGCGCCCTCTACCTCTGCTATCGGATCCTCGAGACCGACTTCCTGCCGGCCATGGACGAGGGCACCATCATCCTCGACTACTGGACCCCGCCCGGCACCTCCCTGGCCGACTCCGACGCCATGCTGAAGCAGGTGGACGCCATCGTCGAGGCCTTGCCCGACGTGGCGACGTACTCCCGCCGCACCGGGACCCAGCTCGGCTTCTTCATCACCGAGCCCAACCGGGGCGACTACGCCATCCGCCTGAAGCCGCGGAGCCAGCGGCGGCCGGTGGGGGAGGTCATCGACGACCTGAGGACCCGCATCGACCGGGCCGAGCCCGCCATCCACACCGACTTCGGCCAGCTCATGGAGGACGAGATCGGAGACCTCACCGGGGGCGTGCCCCAGCCCATCGACATCAAGATCTTCGGCCAGGACCAGCAGCAGCTCGAGCAGACCGCGCGCCGGGTGGCTGAGGTCATCGGCAAGGTTCAGGGCGTGGAGGACGTCTTCGACGGCATCACCATCGCCGGGCCGGCCCTCAGGCTCGCGGTCCACCCGGAGGCGCTGGCCCGGCACGCTCTGACCGCCGCCGACCTCCATGCCGCCATCCAACCGGCCACCGTGGGCACCCTCGCCTCCGATCTGAGGATCGGCGAGCGGGTGTACGACGTGCGCGTCTTCCTCGGCCGCGGCCACGACCTGGAGGGAGTTCCGGTCCTGCTGGCGGACGGTTCGACGGTGCCGCTGAGCGACCTGGCGGCGGTGACCACCGGTGTGCCCGAGGCGGAGATCGACCGCGAGAACCTCAAGACCTACCTGGGGGTCACGGCCCGCCTGTCGGGCCGCACGCTGGGGGGAGCGGTCGCAGACATCAAGGCGGGCCTGTCCTCAAAGCTCCACCTGTCCCGGGGGATGAGCCTGGAGTACGGCGGGCTCTACGCCCAGCAGCAGTCGTCCTTCAAGAGCCTGCTGGTGGTGCTGGCGGCCGGGCTGCTCCTGGTCTCGATCGTCCTCCTCTTCGAGTTCGGAGACTGGCGGGCACCCGTCCTCACCGCGCTGGTGGACGTGGCGGTGCTGGCCGGCGTGTTCGCCGCCCTCATCGTGACCG
>Ga0315542_1002495_pt1 | contig 11164 bp, 10 predicted proteins | sample SalMarSW160120MG_FD_202541 | JGI IMG/M metagenome (GOLD analysis project Ga0315542, IMG submission 202541) | Salt marsh sediment microbial communities from the Plum Island Ecosystem LTER, Massachusetts, United States - Salt Marsh Sediment SW1601-20 ... | reverse complement strand
CCGGAAAATTTTATCACCAATTTTGATACGGAAAAAATTGAATTGCCGGGAATGGCCTTGGTTATAGGAGAAGAATTTTTCGGCTCCCATGAAATATTAACAGTCGATGGAAATTCATTCCTCCAATTACAAAGTCATATAAAAGCAAAATATATAGTTTATTCTAACCGTTTAAAACCAAAAGTCATCCGGATTCCCGGTTCCGAATCCGACATAAAAACAGCCGTTTCGAACTATGAAAATTACTTAGACGATATATTAAAGGAAATTAAGCTGGATTATGAAAAAATTTTCCCTGAGGGGAAAAATTCAATCTTATCGGCAAATGAAATTTTCAAAGTATTAAATCTTACCAGGTATTAGAATTAACTTGACGGATATAAGCAACAATATTTTTACTTACATAAGTTCGCTGTATGGTGAAAAAGCTGCACAGAATTTTGCCGAATTTATTAAAAAAGAACCGGTACAATATTTAAGAATAAATTCCATCAAAACCGATATAGAAAAAATTTCCAAAAAACTTCTTCAGACTTATTCCGTTGAAACGGAAAAAATACCGAATTTAAACAACGCCTTAAAAATAAAAAACAAAAGCGATAATGTAGGGAAAACGATTGAACATGTTATCGGTGAATATTATATACAAAGTCTTTCTTCGATGATTCCGCCTTTAGTACTTGCACCACAGCATGATGATCTTGTACTTGATTTATGTGCCGCGCCCGGATCCAAGACAACGGAAATTGGAGAAATGATGAACAACAAGGGAACGCTTATTGCAAATGAAATTGCATTAGATAGGGTAAAAATGCTCGTTTATAATATCGACAGAATGAACTTGATAAATGCCGGTGTAATTCATTATAAAGGAGAATGGCTAAGTAAAATTTACAACGAACATTTTGATAAAATACTTGTCGATGCGCCCTGCAGCGGTTTGGGTATAGTTCAAAAGAAAGGTGAAGTTAACAATTGGTGGTCACTTGAAAGAGCTGAAAGATTAGGCGATCTTCAACTGCGATTATTAATAGCAGCGATAAAAATGGCTAAGAAAGGAGGCGAAATTGTATATTCAACATGCACACTCACTCCGGAGGAAAATGAATTTATAATTGATAAAGTTATTCAAAAATACCCTGTGGAAATAGAGGATATCGAGCTGCCGATACAATCACGGGAAGGATTTACTTCATATAATGGAAAAATTCTTAATCCGGCAATTTCCAGGGCAAAAAGAATTCTGCCGTGGGAAGTCGATTCCGACGGTTTTTTTATTGTTAAATTAAGAAAAACTGGCGGAACCATTTCACCGGAAATGACACCGCCGAAATCAAAAAAGCTGAAAATGCTTAGTTATGATAAGGCTGAAATAAAGAAAATACTTGCCAACATAGAGGAAGAATTCGGAATAAACAGCGATATATTAAGAAAATTTAAATACATTATTAAAAGAAACGATATTTACTTCATCGAAAAAGACTGGGAAGAAAATTACCCGGATATATTTGAAAGAATCGGAACACGTTTCGGCATAATTGATAAAAGCGGGAAAGTTATTTTGCATACACAAGCTTCCCAAGTATTGCAGAATTTCATAATAAGAAAGATTTATGAAATTGAAGAACCGGATGAATTAAGAACATATCTTGACGGAGGTACAATTAAAAATAAAATAGCCGAAACCGGTCAGTGCGTTGTGAAATATAAAGATAAAATTTTAGGAACTGCAATTGTAACAGGCCAGGGGATAAAAAGCAGGTTCCCCCGTTCAAAAAGAACTCAAGAAATTTTGATACAATAATTATTCTTCACCTTCCTCTTTTTTTCCCCTTTCTTCCCTAGCCTTCGGCTTTCCTCCGCGTTTGTTTTATATATACTTCATCATTTTTCCTTTCAAAAGATAGAACTTAAGTATTTGTATAATTTGATTAATTTAAAAAGGCGAACATAAAGTTCGCCCTCTTAAATCAAGCTGAATAATTAACTATACATCGTAATATAAAGCGAATTCATAAGGATGCGGCTGCAAAGCCATCTGTTTAATTTCCTTTTCTGTTTTATATGTTATCCATGTATCAATTACATCCGTTGTAAATACATCTCCCTTAAGAAGATATTCATGATCTTCTGAAAGAGCTTTCAAAGCTTCATTTAAACTTCCCGGAGTAGTAGGAACATCTTTTAGTTCTTCCGGAGACAAATCATAAATATCCTTATCTAGCGGATCACCCGGATCAATTCTATTTATAACTCCATCCAGACCTGCCATCAGCATAGCGGAAAAGGCAAGGTACGGATTGCTTGAGGGATCCGGACATCTGAATTCCAACCTCTTTGCTTTAGGATTCGATGAATACATAGGAATTCTAATAGAAGCACTTCTATTACGCTGGGAATAAGCCAGGTTTACAGGTGCTTCAAATCCCGGCACTAATCTTTTATAAGAATTTGTTGTCGGATTTGTAAAAGCCAGTAAAGATGCCGCATGCTTTAACAACCCGCCAGTAAAATATAAAGCCATTTCACTTAAACCTGCATAACCGGAACCGGCAAAAAGAGGTTTTCCTTTTTTCCAAAGACTTGTATGAACATGCATACCGCTTCCGTTATCGCCCAAAATGGGCTTAGGCATATAAGTAACGCTCTTGTTATTTTTCTTTGCAGTATTTTTCACTATATATTTAAATAACAATAGTTGATCGGCCGCCTTAACAAGAGGCTCAAAGCGCAAGTCAATTTCGCACTGACCGCCGCTGGCAACTTCGTGATGCTGCGCTTCAACATCAATACCGCAATTCATTAAGTTAACCACCATTTCATTTCGCAGATTCATTAATGCATCGGTCGGGGGTACCGGGAAATAACCTTCTTTGTACCTTGGTTTGTATCCTAAATTAGGGTCTTCATCCTTGCCGCTGTTCCATCTTCCTTCAACCGAATCCACAAAATAAAAGCTGCCGTTTGGTTTCGAATCAAAACGGACGTCATCGAAAATGAAAAATTCTGCTTCGGGTCCGAAATAAACCGTGTCCGCTATACCGGTCGATATCAAATACGATGCAGCTTTCTGAGCAATATTCCTCGGACATCTTGTATATTTTTCTTTTGTTGCGGGCTCGTAAACGTCACATATTAAGCTTATAGTAGGAACGTCAATAAAAGGATCGAGAAACATCGTGGCCGGATCAGGAATAATCAACATATCGCTTTCATTAATGGCCTTCCAGCCGCGTATAGAAGAGCCGTCAAAGCCGAATCCGTCTTCAAACGAACCTTCGTCAACTTGCGAAACCGGAACCGTAAAATGCTGCCACTGTCCGGGAAAATCCATAAACTTCAAGTCCACAAACTTTATGCCGTTTGTTTGAATATATTTCAAAATTTTTTCAACAGGTGAATTTACCTTTCCCATATACTTTCCTTATAATTTATTATTTAAAGATGTTAATTAGATTTCTATTTCAGTTGTTTCTTTAATTGTAGATAAAACGAATGTTGTTTTTGTAGAAACAACACCAGGCCATGACTGGATTTCATTTAAGAGTTTCTCCAGAGACTCAGTATTTTTAACAATTGCTTTTAAAAGATGAGAGCCTTCGCCCAGAACCGAATGGCATTCTATAATTTGTGTAACTTTTTCAACTTTTGATGTAAGAGTTTTATAAAACTTTGAGGATTCCATAGTAACAAGGATATATGCCATTATATCATACCCAAAAGCTTTTTTATTTACCTTTGCAAAATATCCTTCGATAATTCCTCTTTCTTCCAACTTATGGAGTCTTTCACTTACCGAGGGAATTGATAAACCAATAGATTCGGCTATTACATTTCTCTTGGTTCGTCCGTTTTTTTGGAGAGTATTTAGAATTTTAATATCTAAGTCGTCTAACATTGGTTACCTTATTTTTTTAGGAATTAACAAATTATTGGCTTGAAATATAAGGCATTCAGTTTTGTGAAGCAACTATGAAACGGAGGGAATTTAAATTATTAGCTAATAAATAAAATCCCTTATTTTACTATAAAAGGATTTATTTATTTTTAATTTAAATTAATAAACCAAACTGTTCAACAATAGATACTATGGGGTGTTAAAAGTCACATCAGATACTTAATTTAACGTAAGTAAACAACTATCAAATTATTATTGTAAATATTCCGTTTTTTATTTCGGCGACTTTCCCTTTGGGTGTAATTGTAGAACTGAAAGAGCCGTTAAACTTTCCGGTAATTCTCAGCTTATTTTTGATATACTCGACTTTGGTTATAACAAGTTTAAAAGATTTGGAAGTTATTTGCCAATTTGCCTTTTGTCCTTTTCCAAAAACACTATAGTTTGCGGTTTCCCCTTCCGAATTTCTACTTTCACTTTTATCCATACCGAACCATACTGTCAGGTCTTGTCCGGAAAGATTCACCTTGTCTCTAGTATCAATATTTATATGCGTTCCTTCATTCAACAGAGCACTTGAATTGGCAGATAATTCCTTGAGTGCAATATCAAATCCTATCATCTGCTGCTTCTTTTGCCCGTTATATTCACATCTTAAACTTAGTAAAATATCATTTCGTTTTGTAAGAGTAATTGAACTAATTGGAAGTTTGATATTTTCCCCGTTAAATAAAAAACTAATTTTACCGTTGTTTTCGTTTTGGGCAAACATTGAAGATAATCCGAGTAAAATAATAATAATTATTTTTTTCATTATAATTCTCCAAATTTCTCTTTAATACAGTATTCTAATAAAATCATAAGTTCGTGCTTTTAATATAAAACAGGTTGGAATTATAAGGAAGGAAATTGAGCATATTACAATTACTATTAGGTTTTTTTAATTCCAAATTGAGTATAATAAGTACCATTTTTTTTAACAGCTTCGAACAAATCCAAGTTTTTTTGAGGACGGTTTTGAAGTTTATGGAATAAATGATATTGAACCGCAATATTGTTAAGAGATAACGTTTTAATTCCGCATAAATTCAACCTGTATTCAACATCGGAATCCTCACCTACCGATGGGGCTTCATATCTTTCATCAAAGCCATTAATCTTCAAAATATCTTCTTTATTAATTGAAAAATTGCAGCCCAGCAATCCTCTCTTTTTAGAGTTAAAATATTCTCTTAAAAATTTATTCCTAAAATAAAATCCTTTCTCGACATCAAAAGACCGTCCAAAAAATCCGTCACTAATGAGTTTAAATTTGCTGTTTTCCAAAAATCCGTCTTTGATCTTTTGCGGCGTTAAAAGATCTGTAAATTTTTGTGATAAATTTACTCTCCGTCCCGTAAAACAAATTCCATTTTTCCTACTTTTATAATGTTCCTTTACAAATTCGGAATGCGGTACACAATCAGCATCAATAAATATAAGTAATCCGGAATTGGCAGAAATAATCGCTCTGTTTAACATTTTATTTTTGCGAAAGCCGTAATCCTCCTGCCAAAGATGTGTTAATGGGAATGAGAGTGGTTTGGAAATTTTCTCGACATCGCGGACGACTTCCGGATTTGATCCGTCATCCGCAACTATAATTTCGAAATTTCTGAAAGTTTGTCTTTCAAAGCCCGCCAAAACTAACTTTAAATAATCCGGCCGGTTGTAAAAAGCAAGAATAACAGAGACTTGTATCATCTTTGTTATTCCTCTTCTTTATTTTTTCTTTGTTTATCTTTTTCCTTGTTGCGAAAATAAGCATTTTTATCCGGCTCCACTTTAGGCGGTTTTTGAGGTAAAGGAATACGTTTTTTCTTCGCCTTAATTTTTATCTTTTCTTTTTTAATCATAAATAAAATTCTTTAATCATTTGCAGTTTTTACAAATAAATTAAAATAACGAATATATAAATGGGGCTAAGGCCGAGCCCTGAGTTATCACAATTAAAGCACCGAGCAACAATAAAAATATTAAAATAGGAGCCAGCCACCATTTTTTTCTTACTTTTAAAAACTGCCATAATTCAGACACTACTGATAATTTTCCCATTTACACCTCATGTTAAAATCAGAATTAAAATATTTACTGTCCTTCAAAGAAGCTAAAACTGTCTTTCATAATCTACTGGATCAAATTTCTTCTTTTCACGTTTTTGCCAGTATGAATTTTTCGATTTATCAATTTTTAGATCAAGAAAATCTTTTCTAATCAATTTTACCAATAATCCGATTGGTGTTATTGCAAAATAAAATAAAATAGTTAAAATTACCCTGGTCATTATCCAACCAAGTATGATTGATAACGACATCCAAATTTTATTAAACGGTTTTAATATTCCCGGAACAGCTAAACCTATTATGATAAGTAAAACCCCAATAGTTCCGAAATAGGGGAAAGAATTTTTCTTAGTAATAAATAATAATACTGCAAGCAATAAGAAAGCTATACCAATTGTTAAGCCGAATTTTCTTAAATCTTTTTTTGATTCCTTTATTTCTTTTATTTCATCCAGTATCATAAATTTTAATTGAATTAATTAATCAAGTACGAATTCTTTTTTCCAGTTCGAATCATTAACAAGCGATTGTTGTTCATCTTTATTCAGAAGGAAATTTCCGATGATAAGATGATCCATATTTGTTCTCATAAAACACTTATAGGCATCTTCCGGTGTACAAACAATCGGCTCGCCCCTAACGTTGAATGACGTATTAATAACAACAGCGTATCCGTATTTGTTTCTAAAATTAGATATTAAATTATAAAATAATGGATTAGTTTCCTTATGCACAGTTTGAATTCTTGCTGAATAATCTATATGAGTTACAGCAGGGATATCTGATCTAGCAACATTCAACTTTTCTATTCCGAATAGCGATTTTTCCTTTTCGCTCATAATTTTTCTTCTTTTTTCTATAACATCGGCAACAAGAAGCATATATGGGCTTTTGGTTTTAATATTAAAATAATCCGAAACATTTTCTGCAAGAACTGATGGAGCAAACGGCCGGAAGCTTTCCCTAAATTTTATTTTTAAATTCATAACTTCCTGCATTTTAGGTGAACGGGCATCCCCGATTATTGATCTAGCTCCAAGTGCTCTGGGTCCAAATTCCATTCTCCCCTGAAACCAGCCGATAACTTTTTCCTGTGCAATTAAATCAGAGGCAGTATCCGGAATTTTATCCCGATCAATTTTATGATAAACAATTCCATCTCGACTAAAAAAATCTAATATTTCTTCATCAGTGTATTCAGGTCCGAGATAAGAACCCTGTTGAGAATCCTCTTCTCCAGACGTTTTTCTAGGATTGTTAAGATACTTATACCATCCTGCAAAAGCAGCGCCTAAAGCACCGCCGGCATCTCCGGCGGCAGGTTGAATCCAGATATTTTCAAATGGTCCTTCGCGTAATAATTTTCCATTTGCAACGCAGTTTAAAGCAACACCGCCGGCAAGAGTAAGATTTTTCATCCCGGTTTTTTTATAAACATATTTGCCTATCTTCATAACAATCTCCTCAGTTATATCTTGAAGCGAACGGGCTAAATCCATTTCTTTTTGAGTAAGATTTGATTCCGGTTTTCTTGGTCTGCCTCCGAATAATTTATTAAACTTATCATTAGTCATTGTAAGCCCGGCGCAGTAATTAAAGTACTCCATATTCAATTTAAACGAACCGTCTTCTTTAACGTCTATTAATTCGCGCAAAATTAATTCTTTATATTTCGGTTCTCCATATGGTGCAAGTCCCATTACCTTATATTCGCCGGAGTTTACTTTGAAACCAGTATAATATGTAAAGGCAGAATAAAGTAAGCCTAATGAATGCGGGAATTTTATTTCTTCAATAAGCTCAAATTCATTACCTTTGCCGATACCGAAACTTGTAGTTGTCCATTCCCCCACCCCATCCATTGTTAAAATTGCAGCCTCCTGAAAAGGAGATGGGTAAAATGCCGATGCTGCGTGAGATTCATGATGTTCGGGAAATATTATCTTCCCGTCAAAAGACAATTCTTTTTGAATATAATCTTTCATCCAGAGTTTCTGCTTAATCCACAGGGGCATTGCTTTAATAAAAGATTTAATCCCCGCCGGCGAGTAAGTTAAATAAGTTTCAAGTAGGCGTTCGAACTTAAGAAAAGGTTTATCGTAGAAAGCAACTAACTCTAATTGCGATGAAGTAATTCCGGCGTATTTCAAACAAAACTTAACGGCATTTATTGGAAAATTATAATCATGCTTCTTCCTTGTAAACCGTTCTTCTTGAGCGGCTGCAATTATTTTTCCATCCTTAACCAGGCAGGCTGCACTATCATGATAAAAAGCAGATAAACCTAAAATATACATTTTTAAAGTGAATTAAATTATTAAAATTATTCACTCTCAATATACATAATTATAAAATTCTATCAAGGATTTATATTAAGGCTTTTTAAATAAGGCTCAACCCAATCAACATTAGGCGTCATCAAAGGTGCTGCCGTTAATCTTCCCCCGAAACCCAAATAACGAAATCCGAAAGCATTTACTTGAGTTACCGGAATTTGTCTCAACACAGGACCATTTATAACTATACCGAATTTTTGGGCAAGTTTTACGGTATAATCAGTAATTGCCTTATGCTCTTTTTGTATCTCTAAATTTCTTCTAAGGTCATCCTTAACTTTGTCAAACGGCTGCGCTAATTCTTTTCTTGCAGCCCTTTTACCTATAAGTTTAAATATGGAATATCCCCCCTTAATTTTTAACGGACCGTAAACATCCCCAACCTTCATTGAAGCTGCAATTCTTCCTATTTCTCCATGCAGAGTAATAGGGAAATATCCAAATTCACCGCTGTCCTTTTTTGTCCAGCTTCTTTGAGTATACATAAAAGCCAGTTTCTTAATATCTACACCTTTTTTTAAATCATTCAATATTTTGTCTATAACTTGAGTATTACGGTTAAACACTTCTACTATATTTACTTCTTCGGGGTAAAAGTTATCATGGTTATATCTTCGATAATAATTATATAACTCCTGATTACTGATTTTTGCCGAGTCAAGAAATTTATTTTTTAAAATTTGTGCAAGATAATTCTCTCTCCATTCATGTAAATCTCTTTGAACGGAAGGAAGGTATTGAAGGCCTTCTTTTATGCCTTCACGCGCTAAAAGTTCGTGTTCTATATTGGCTCTGGTTTCTATATTTAACAAACGCATGATTGAAAGCGTATCGGTTTTTACCGAGCTGAAATCTTCCCATGCCAAATCTTCAATAAATCCTTTTAACGATTTGGGATTGTTTTCAAACTTAATATAGCTCATCTTTAATGAATCCGGTCCAAATTCTTTTTCTATATGTTCAACATCTTTAACGTCTAAATAAACCGGGTCACCCTCTTTAATTCTAAAATCTTTTTTCTTCACCGTAAAAATTTCAGAAATTTTCCGGGCTAAACTCCTAAACAGGTGCGCATCTGCTTCAACTTTTCTGCTGCCGAAAAATTTATCGAAATACTTTTTATAAAGTATTTCCTCTTTCCTTGCTTCTATTGTAGCCTTAACCGTTTTTACAGCATCTTCATGACTTCCCGTCATTACCTGTCCGATTCTATTCACAAGCTTAAAAATATACCAGCCTTCTTCAGAATATACCGGCTCGGTAAATTGTCCGATTTTTAATGCATAAAGCGAATCTTCAACTATAACATCCATTTGACCGAATCCGATTTCTCTCGGCTTTGCTTGTTCGGCTGCTTCCGGTCTGGTTGCCAACAACGAATCGAAGGACACACCCATCTTTAATAAATTATACAATTTTTTAATTTCATCTAATTTTTTTGCAAATATATATCTTACCTCGAGTTTGGTATTATAACGCATGTATCCTTGAAGCAATTCTTTGTCGGAAATTTTTACTTTATCTTTAATCTCCCTTCTATAAAGCGCATCCCTTACGAACATATCTTCTAACTTTGAAGAAACATATTTCATTACCGAAAGAGTATCATATCCCAGATCTTTTGCTTGAAGCGCCCATAATTTTTCCGAAATAAGAGAATATAGAAATTCCAATTTAAGTGATTGGGTCATTCGCTTAATCTGTTTCCGAAAAAGCGGTGTAAATTCATATCTTTGTAAAAATTCTTCACCCGTTATTTTGTCATCACCCACAGTTGCAACAATTTTATTTTTTAGATTATCAAATTTTTCCTTGGTAAGATCTTGCGGAAATATTTTAATATTAGATATGATAATTAAAAGCGAAAATAGAATAGGCAGGGAGTATTTCTTCATTTTATTAGAATATTTTTAAAAATTTATGGTTACTATTAAATAAACTTCCCAAATTTATTTCATTAAAAAAAGTGAAAAATTTTGATTTATAAAATCATTATATTAAGAATAAACCGGTTAAAAATAATTATGAAGATAAAATCTCTTAAATATATAAAAGTTTATATCCAATTAAATATTGTTTTTAGAAAAAATCCGGTTGATTGTTATTCACAATCAACCGGATGTAAATGCTAAGGAACGTCTAACCCAAAATTACTTCAACAGCATCATTTTTTTAACTGCAGAGAAATTTCCTGTCCTTAGTGAATAGAAGTATACTCCGGAAGAAAGTCTGCTTGCGTCAAATGTAACTTTATAGTTGCCGGCGGTTTGTTCATGATTAACAAGAGTGGCAACTTCCTGTCCTAAGATGTTGTAAATTTTTAACGTTACCATCTGAGATTTTGGTATACTATAATTAATTATAGTCGATGGATTAAAGGGATTAGGATAATTCTGTGATAAATTAAATTTATCCGGAATATTGCTATTTTCCTTTTTAACGTCAGTGAATGCACTTACCGAATCTTGAACACCAAAAATATTATTTAATACAATAGGAGCACCGGCAGCAATATTAAAGAAATGATTTTTACCGGTTGTCATTTCATTATCTAGAGGAGTTGATCCGCCATTGACTGTATCGACACCTGGATAATCACAGCCGAATTTATATTCCGTATACCCGGAAGGTGTGCCGGCCGGAAGTACCATTTTTATTGACCAGATATGATCTCCCGCAACATTATCACCATCCTTTCCATCATCATTAAGTACCCACATTGTTTTCGGAAAACCAACTGTGCTGTCTGCAGTATCTGCAGCTACCCAGTTACCTCCCCAAAGACCAAAAACAGCTATTGAACCTTTAAGCCCGACAAAATTAATTGT
>Ga0315542_1002494_pt1 | contig 11165 bp, 11 predicted proteins | sample SalMarSW160120MG_FD_202541 | JGI IMG/M metagenome (GOLD analysis project Ga0315542, IMG submission 202541) | Salt marsh sediment microbial communities from the Plum Island Ecosystem LTER, Massachusetts, United States - Salt Marsh Sediment SW1601-20 ... | reverse complement strand
CGGCGGCGCGGCCCTTCCGCACCGCCCACATCTTCGACTCCATGCCGTGCAGCCTACGCTGGAAGCACGGCGGGTGGATCGGTACCCGGCCGGAGCGGGCCTGCGGGGTTCCCCCAGGCTCCAGGCGCGGCCTCAGGCCTCCGCCGGCCAGCGCCACTCGGCCACCTCCGGCGCGTCCTCGCCGTGCTCACGCGCGTACGCGCGGGCGCGCAGCCGCGAGTCCTCCATCTCCTGCCGCAGATGGCCGGCACGGTCGCCGAGCCCGGGCACCCGGTCGATCACGTCCGTGACGAGGTGGTACCGGTCGAGGTCGTTGAGCATGACCATGTCGAACGGCGTCGTCGTCGTCCCCTCCTCCTTGTAGCCGCGCACGTGGATGTTGGCGTGGTTCGTACGCCGGTACGTGAGCCGGTGGATCAGCCACGGGTAGCCGTGGTAGGCGAAGACGACCGGCTTCGACGTCGTGAAGAGCGAGTCGAACTCGCGCTCCGAGAGGCCGTGCGGGTGCTCGCTCTCGGGCTGCAGGCGCATCAGGTCGACGACGTTGACCACGCGCACCTTCAGCTCGGGCAGCCGCTCCCGCAGGATCGCCGTGGCCGCGAGCGTCTCGAGCGTCGGCACGTCACCGCAGCAGCCGAGCACGACGTCGGGCTCGCCGCCCGCGTCGTTCGACGCCCATTCCCAGATCCCGATCCCGCGCGTGCAGTGGAGAACCGCCTCGTCCATGGGCAGGAACTGGAGCGCCGGCTGCTTGCCGGCCACGATCACGTTCACGTAGTGGCGGCTGCGCAGGCAGTGATCGGCGACCGAGAGCAGGCAGTTGGCGTCGGGCGGCAGATAGACGCGGATGATCTCCGCCTTCTTGTTCACGACGTGGTCGATGAAGCCGGGATCCTGGTGCGAGAAGCCGTTGTGATCCTGGCGCCAGACGTGCGAGCTGAGCAGGTAGTTGAGCGACGCGAGCGGTCGCCGCCACGGGATGTCGTGCGTCACCTTCAGCCACTTCGCGTGCTGGTTGAACATCGAGTCCACGATGTGGATGAAGGCCTCGTAGCAGTTGAAGAGCCCGTGCCGGCCGGTGAGGAGGTAGCCCTCGAGCCAGCCCTGGCACTGGTGCTCGGAGAGCATCTCCATCACCCGGCCACTCGGCGCGAGATGCTCGTCCACCGGCTCGACCTCGGCGTCCCACTGCTTGTCCGTCGCCTCGTAGACGGCCGCGAGCCGGTTCGAGGCGGTCTCGTCGGGCCCGAAGATCCGGAAGTTGGCAGGGTTGGCGCGGACGACGCCGGTCAGCCAGCGGCCGAGGACGCGCGTCGCCTCGGCGGTCACCGCCCCCGGCTGCTCGACCTCGACGGCGAAGTCGCGGAAGTCCGGCAGGTCGAGGTCGCGCAGGACGAGGCCTCCGTTCGTGCGCGGGTTCGCGCTCATGCGCCGCTCGCCCTCGGGTGGCAACTCCCGCAGCTCGGTGACGAGCGAGCCGGCGTCGTCGAACAGCTCCTCCGGCCGGTAGCTGTGCAGCCACTCCTCGAGCGCCGCCAGGTGCTCGGGCTTCGTCCGCACCTCGGCCAGGGGTACCTGGTGGGCGCGCCACGTACCCTCGACCTGGAGCCCGTCGACCTCGCGCGGGCCCGTCCAGCCCTTCGGCGTCCGGAAGACGACCATCGGCCATTGCGGCCGCCCGTGCAGGCCCTCGTGCCGCGCCCGGATCCGGATCTCGTCGATCCGGTCGAGCACGGTGTCGAGGAGCTCGGCGAACCGGCCGTGGATCGAGAGGTGCTCCTCGCCGTCGAAGCCGGCGGTGAACACGAACGGCTCGTACCCGTAGCCGCGCACGAGCTCGGCGAGCTCCTGCTCCGGGATGCGCGCGAGCACCGTCGGGTTCGCGATCTTGTAGCCGTTCAGATGCAGGATCGGCAGGACCGTCCCGTCGCTCACGGGATCGAGGAACTTGTTCGAGTGCCAGCTCGTCGCGAGCGGGCCTGTCTCCGCCTCGCCGTCGCCGACGACGGCGGCCACGAGCGCCTCCGGCGAGTCGAAGGCCGCCCCGTACGCGTGGGAGAGCGCGTAGCCGAGCTCGCCGCCCTCGTGGATCGAGCCCGGCGTCTCCGGCGCCGCGTGGCTCGGGATCCCACCTGGAAACGAGAACTGGCGGAAGAGCTCCTGCAACCCACGGACGTCGCGCGTCACGTGCGGATAGAGCTCGCTGTACGTCCCCTCGAGGTACGCCTGCGCGACGACCGCCGGGCCGCCGTGACCGGGGCCGCAGACGAAGATCGCGTCGAGGTCGCGTGCGCGGATCGCACGGTTCAGATGCGTGTAGAGGAAGTTCAGGCCCGGCGTGGTGCCCCAGTGCCCGAGCAGCCGCGGCTTGACGTGCTCGGCCGCGAGCGGCTCGCGCAGGAGCGGGTTCGCGAGCAGGTAGATCTGCCCGACGGAGAGATAGTTGGCGGCGCGCCAGTACGCATCGAGCAGGCGAAGGTCGTCGTCAGTCATGAGAATCCCCTTCCATGGACGTGCTCGTCGTCAATGCCGGTTCCACCAGTTTGAAGCTCCATCTCGTTCGAGGCGACGCTTCCGAGCCGGTGGACGACTTCGTGCCGGCCGACGCGGTCGGACATCGGGTCGTGCACGGAGGGCCGCACCTGACCCGGCCGACCCTCGTCGACACGGAGGTGCTGCGCGAGCTCGACCGGCTCGAGGAGGTCGCGCCGCTGCACAACAAGCCGGCGCTGACCGCGCTCTTCCAGGCGCAGGACGCCCTGCCGGACGTGCCGCACGTCGCGGTGTTCGACACGGGGTTCCACCGGACGCTGCCGGCCGCGGCGTCGACCTACGCGGTGCCGGAGCGGTGGCGCGAGGAGTGGGACGTGCACCGCTACGGCTTCCACGGCATCTCGGTGCAGTGGTCGGCCTCCCAGGTGCAGGTGCCGCGGCTCGTCGTCTGCCACCTCGGTGGCGGCTGCTCGGTGACCGCCGTGCGCGACGGATGCTCCGTGGACACGACGATGGGCTTCTCCCCGCTCGAGGGCGTGCCCATGGCCACACGGTCGGGCTCCGTCGACCCGGGCGCGCTCCTCTACCTCCTGCGCACGGGTCGCCTCGGGGCCGCGGAGCTCGAGGAGCAGCTCGAGCACGAGTCCGGGCTCGCGGCCCTCTCGGGCGGCGGCTCGGGGGACGTACGCGAGGCGTCGCCACTCGCGCTCGACGTGTTCGTCCACCGCGTGGCCGCGGCGGTCGCCGCGATGGCCGCCGCCTGCGGCGGTCTCGACGCGCTCGTCTTCACCGGGGGCATCGGCGAGCACGCCGACGACGTCCGCGAGAGGATCGCCGAGCGCGTGAGCTTCCTCGGCGACTTCCGCGTCGAGGTCGTCCCCGCGCGCGAGGAGCTCGTCATCGCGAGCGAGACCCGCAGTCTCCTCGGCGCCTGAGCGGCGCCGCCTCACCGATGCGAGCTCAGGCGAGTCAGCTCGTCGGCGAGCTCGGAGACCGTGCCGACACCGTCGACGCTGCCGATCCTGAGGGGCCCTCCGGCCGCGAGGTCGAGCACGAGCACCGGCCGTCCCCCGAGCCGCTCCTCCGCACGGTGGGCGACGCGGACACCGTCGATGTCGTCGTACGAGACGCGGTGGACGCGGGCGCTGCGCGGCCCCCGCGAGCCCTCGAAGCGGAGGCTCTTGGCCTCGAGCTCGAGCTTGCCCGCCTCGGTCGCGTGGCGAGGCTCGCTCCAGAGAACGGCGTAGCTGCTGCACATGAACAGATGGTCGGACGGAACGCGCCTCGCAACATCGGTAGCGGTGCCGCTCCGTTGTTGTGGGAAAGCCGCTTGCCCGCTCGGGATTAGTCGGCTTCGGAGTCGAGCAGGCCCTGGTGCAGGGCGTGGCGCACGAGCTCGGCCCGCGTCGAGAGCCGGAGCTTCTGCATCACGTGTGCGCGGTGCGTCTCCGCGGTGCGCACGGAGATGAAGAGGAGCTTCGCGATCTCCTGGTTCGTGTGTCCGAGCGCGAGCAGGCGCAGCACCTCGCGCTCCCGCTCCGACAGCGGATCGGCCTCCGCCCGCGCCTTCGCCTCGGCCTCGGCGGCGGCGAGGCGGGCGCCCAGGGCCGGGTGGACGTAGCGGTTGCCGACGGCAACGTCCCGCACCGCCTGCACGAGCTCGTCGTCGGCGGCCTCCTTGAGCAGGTACCCGCTCGCCCCGGCGCCGAACGCCTGGCGGACGTAGCTCGGGTCGTCCTGCATCGAGAGGACGAGGACGCGCGCCCGCGGCGCCGCCTCGAGGAGGTCGTCCATCGCTTCGAGACCGCTGCGACCCGGCATGACGACGTCGAGCAGGATGACGTCCGGCTTGTGCAACCGCGCGAGCCGGATCGCCTGCTCCGCGTCCCCCGCCTCGTCCTCGACGACGAATCCGTCCTCGGCCTCGAGCAGGAGGCGCAGACCCGACCGGACGAGTGTGTGGTCGTCGACGATGAGGACACGAGTCGCTTTCGCTGCGGACTTCGTTCTGGCGGTCGCGCTACTCATGCCCGACAGGGTGCCGGGACGCGTGAAACGCTGCGTCCGCGCTGGCGCGGCAGGGGTGTCGGTAGTTTCCCACAGCCCTGCCGGGCCGCCGCAGGCTCAGTCCGCGTCGTCCTCGAGCGTGCGGCGCTCCGGGACGTGCGCCTCCGGACGCGGCGCGCCGTGCACGATCACGACGGGACAGTGCGCGTGCGCCGCGCAGTGGTGACCGACGGAGCCCAGCACCATGCCCTTGAGACCGCCGAGCCCACGCGAGCCCACGACGAGGAGGTCGGCCTGCGCCGAGCGATCGACGAGCACCTCGGCCGCGTGCCCCGTCGCGGTCTTCGCGACGATCCTCACGCCGCTGTCGCTGCCGACCGTCTCCGCCACGATCTCGTGCGACCGGGCGTTCGCAGCCTCCCGCAGCGGCTCCCAGTCGAGCATCGGCGGCATCCCGAGCGACACGATCGGGCCGGGATCCCAGGCGTAGACCGCCTCGACGGTCGCGCCCGTGAGCTTGGCCTGCGCGACAGCCCAGCGCAGCGCGTCGGCGGCCGATTCCGACCCGTCGATTCCGACGACGATCCGCTCCATGGCCGGAGCGTACCCGGCGGGACGGCGCCCGGCACCGGGGCCGGCGCGGATCGCTCTTCGGTACTTCGTCGCACCGAGCCGCCAGGGCGAAGCAGCGACCGACGCCTGCCGGCGAGTGGCCTCCGGCTAGCCCGCCGGCCCCTCGGCTCTCGACTGGCTCGGCTCGCCGGCGCCGAGCTCGATCCCGCGGACCCGGAGGGCGAGCTTCGCCGGCTCCATCAGATGCCGCAGGATCCAACCGAACACCGCCCCGGCGGCTGCGGCGATCCACACGAGGAGGATGACAGCCCAGATGGGCATGGCCGAGACTAACATCGTGGCACCAAGCAGTCACGACAGCTCGCTCTCGCGCCCGCCGACCCGGCCGGCGTAGACGAGGCCGACCACCCGACGCGAGGAGGATCACTTGGTCGCCGCAGGCGAACCCGCACCGGATTTCGTGCTGAGCTCCGATCGCGGGCAGCCCGTCCGCCTCTCGGACTTCCGCGGCAAGCCCGTCGTTCTCTATTTCTACCCCAAGGACGACACGCCCGGCTGTACGACGCAGGCGTGCGGGATCCGTGACGCGTATGGCGAGTTCGAGGCCGCCGGGGCCGTCGTGCTCGGCGTCTCCCCCGACGACGTGACGCGGCACGTGAAGTTCAAGGAGAAGTACGGGCTGCCGTTCCCCCTGCTCGCGGACCCGGAGCACGAGGTCGCCGAACGGTACGGCGTCTGGCGCGAGAAGCGCTACCAGGGCAAGACGTACATGGGCGTGGCCCGGACGACGTTCGTCGTCGCTCCGGACGGCACCGTGGCCAAGGTGCTGCACGATGTCAAGCCGGCCACCCACGCCGACGAGGTCCTTGCCCTCCTCGGCTCGGCGTGACGAGACCTGAATCCCCCGTTCGAGGGTTCCGCGCTGCTCCGTCTGGCCGGCGCCCGCGAGCCGCTCCGCACTGAGGAGCGGGGACGCCGGCCGTCGGCCCCCGCCTTGTACCCGGGCGCCGAACGGTGTAGAGAAGCCCTGTGCGCTGGTTCCGCTTCCTCTTCCGCCGCTGGCGTCGGACCGATTCCGCTCCGATCCGCGAGGAGGACGCGTACGCCCACAGCTACGGGGATCGGAGTGGAGAGGTCTTCAGCATCGTGCGGGTGCCGGAGCCCGAGCCGCCGCAGGCGGAGCCGGAACCGCAGGCGGAGCCCGAGCCGGCCCCGGAGCCGGCCCTGCAGGCGGAACCGGAACCGGAGCCGGAACCCGAGCTGGAGGCGGAAGCCAACCCGGACGAAGGCCCGGGCCATGGGATGACGGGCGAGCTGCTGCGCCGGGCGTTCGAGGCGAAGCTCGACGCCCGCGGCAGGACCGCCACCTGACGCTCGTCCACGCTGTGAGCCGCACGGCCCCGGCCACTCCGTGGAACCTCCGACGCCGGATACCGGTGTCTCCGGATGTCGAGCCCCGCTGGACGACGAAGAGTCGGGGACGAGAGCCTGCAACGGCAGCCGCGACCGAACGACTCCTATGCGGATGAGAGGACTTGAACCTCCACGGGCTTGCGCCCACACGGACCTGAACCGTGCGCGTCTACCAATTCCGCCACATCCGCGAGGAGCGTCAGTGTAGCCGGGCCGGAAACGACCGGGCTCGTGCCGCGATACGTACCATGGCCGCTCTGCGCCGCCCCATTCTCCCCCTCGCACTCGCAGTCGCGGCGGCGCTCACCCTCGTCGCCGGCGGAGCCGCCGCACACGCACGAGCGTCGACGCGGCTCGTCGAGGTGGTCGTGACGCTGCCACGGCCGTCGCTCTCCGTGGCGGTCTCCCGCAACCGTGCGCTGAGCGCGGCCGTGCGGCGCACGCATGCCCTCGACGTGCGCGTCCCCGCGGCGGTCTCGTACCTGCGCACGCTCGCCGCCGCCCAGCGGACGTTCGCGACGCGGCTCGCGGACGCGGTGCCCCGCGCCCGGGTCCGTTGGCACTACGGCGTCGCGCTCGACGGCGTCTCGGTCGTCCTCCCCTCCTCCGAGCTCGGCCGCCTCGCGGCGCTGCCGGGCGCGACGGTCTGGCCGACGGTGACGTACCACTCCCTGCGCGCCGGCGCCCCCGTGAGCTCCCGCGCGGCCGGCGAAGGGACGACCCTGATCGGCGCACCGTCGCTCTGGGGCCCGGACCTGGCGACCGCCGGCCAGGGACTCAAGATCGGCGTGATCGACGACGGGATCGACCAGGCGCACCCGTTCTTCGCTCCGTCCGGCTATTCCTACCCGACCGGCTTTCCGAAGGGGAACACCGCCTACACGACCCCGAAGGTGATCGTCGCCCGCGCCTTCCCCTCCCCCTCGACGCAGTGGAAGTACGCCGCCCGGCCCTTCGACCCCGTCTACTCCGACCACGCGACGCACGTCGCCGGGATAGCGGCCGGCAACTCCGGCACGCTCGCATCCGGCGGCGTTCAGCTCTCGGGAACTGCGCCGAAGGCGTACCTCGGCAACTACAAGGCGCTGACCGTTCCGACGAACGACTGGGGCCTCGACGGCAATTCGCCGGAGATCGCAAAGGCGATCGACCAGGCCGTCTCCGACGGGATGAACGTCCTCAACCTGTCGATCGGAGAGCCGGAGATCGCGCCGACGCGCGACATCGTCGTCCAGGCGCTCGACGACGCGGCCGCGGCGGGGGTCGTGCCGGTCGTGGCCGGCGGCAACGACTACACCGTCGCCGGCAACGGCTCGATCGGGTCACCCGCGAACGCACCGGCGGCGATCACCGTCGCAGCCTCCACCCTGGGCGGAAACGGTACGCACACCGACTCGATCGCCTACTTCTCGTCCGCCGGGCCGACTCCCGTGTCGCTCCTCCCGAAGCCGGACGTGACCGCCCCGGGCGTCGGCATCCTCTCCTCCGTCCCGCCGGCCGGCTGGGAGCCCTGGGACGGGACGAGCATGGCGACGCCGTTCGTCGCCGGGGCCGCCGCGCTCCTGCTGCAGCGGCATCCGACGTGGACGGTCGCGCAGGTCAAGTCGGCTCTCGTCGGAACGGGAGACGCCGTCCAGCGGAGTGGTAGCTCCACGGAGATCTCGACCCTGCGCGAAGGCGGCGGCCGGATCGATCTCGTCCGGGCCGACCAGCCTCTCCTCTTCACCACTCCGAGCTCGGTCGGCTGGGGGCTCGTCCGCCGTGGCTTCTCGGGAGCCCGCTCGCTCGTCACGGCGGACGCCGGCGGCGGCACCGCACCATGGACGGTCTCGGTCGCCGCGCAGGCGATGCCGCGCGGCGCAACGCTCACGCCGAGCACGACGACGCTCGTTGCCGGAACGAGCCTCTCCGTCGGTCTCACCGTCTCGCGCACGGCCAGAGCCGGCGACGGTACCGGCTTCGTCGTCCTCACGCGCGGCACCGACGTGCGCCGGATCCCGTTCTGGTTCCACGTCGAGGTGCCGCGGCTCGCCCTCGACCCGCACCGGACGCTGAGCCGCCCCGGCGTGTACCAGGGCAACACCGCCGGCAAGGCCTCGCGCGTCTCGTCCTACCGCTATCCGGAGCTCGGCGTCGCCCCCGGCGTCCCGACCCGGCTCGGCGGGCCGGAGCAGGTCTTCCGGTTCAGGCTGCGGAAACGTGTCGCGAACTTCGGCGTCGTCGTCCTCAGCCGCGCACCGGGTGTTCGCGTCTCACCGCGGCTCGTCCAGGGCGCCGACGAGAACCGGCTCGTCGGCTATACCGGAGTTCCGGCCACGCTGAACCCGTACCAGGGTGCCGGGAGGGCGAAGCCCGTCGTGGGGGCCGTCCTGCCGCAGCCGGGCTCGTACGAGTTCGTGTTCGACACCCCGACCGGCGCCAAGCCGGGCACGTTCGCCTTCCGCTTCTGGGTGAACGACACGACCCCGCCGTCGATTCGCCTTCTCGGCTCGACGGTCACCGCGGGACAGCCCATCCGGCTCGCCGTCACCGACTCCGGCTCGGGCGTCGACCCGAGGTCGCTCGTGGTGACGCTGGGCGGAGCAACGGCTCGGTTCAAGTATGCAGGCGGCATCCTCTCCATCCCCACGAGCCGTCTGGCAGCGGGACGCAAGCGGTTGACCGTGACGGCGGCCGACTACCAGGAGACGAAGAACATGGAGGACGTCGGGGCTGTCCTGCCGAACACGCGCGTCCGGCACGTGACCGTCACGATCCGCCGCAGCTAGCGGCGCTCGCGGTCGTCGATCGTGGGGAGGTTGGCGAGATCGCGTTCCACGCTGGCTGCGAAGTCGTCCGCCTCGTCGTCCTGGACGACGCGGAACCTCGCCTTGCGCCTCGCGCGCTCCCGGCTGCGCCGCGCATCCCCGCCGAGCCGCTTTTCGAGCCGCGGCCACTCGGCGCCCGCGACCAGGACGACTGCGATCGCGAGCAAGGCGATGTACAGCCAGCTCACGGACCGAGTCTAGCGCAGCGGCGCGGGCCCCAGGCTGCGCGGATCGCCTCAGCTACGCGCGGAACGAGCCGGCGTGGAGCGCCTCGACCTTGCCCCGCAGATAGCCGAGATAGGGCCCCGGGTCGAGCGGCCCGCCCGCAGCCCGCTCGAGGAGCTCCCGCGGCTCGAGCGCCCGACCCCAGCGGTGGACGTGGTCGCGCAGCCACTCGCGGAGCGCGCCGAACTCGCCGCGCCCGAACTCGGCGTCGAGGTCTCCGAGCTCGGACTCCGCCCGCTCCCAGAGCTGCACCGAGATCACGTTGCCGAGCCCATAGGTCGGGAAGTAGCCGAAGTTGTCGTCCGACCAGTGGACGTCCTGCAGCACGCCGTCCACGATGTTCGCAGGGCTCACTCCGAGGTACTCGTGGACCTTCGCGTCGAACGCCGCGGGCAGGTCGGCGGGCGCGAGACGGCCGGCGAGCAGCTCCCGCTCGAGCTCGAAGCGAAGCACGATGTGAAGGGAGTACGAGACCTCGTCGGCGTCGACCCGCACGGCGCCCGGCGCGACCCGGTTGAGCGCGCGGTGAAACTCCTCGAGCGAGACGCCGGCCAGCCGCGGGAACGTCTCCTGCAGACGCGGGAAGAAGTGGCGCCAGGTCGACAGCCGCCGCCCGACGACGTTCTCCCAGAGCCGGCTCTGGGACTCGTGGAACGAGGAGGAGGCGCCGGCGGCGAGGGGCGTCCGCGCGTACCGCTCCTCGACCTGGCGCTCGTAGAGACCATGCCCGAACTCGTGGAGGCACGAGAGCACTCCGAACAGATTCCCGGCCTCGAAGCGGGTCGCCAGGCGGACGTCGGCAGGCGAGAGCGCCACCTCGAACGGGTGGACGGTGTCGTCGAGACGCCAGGCGCCTGCGTCCATCCCCCAGCACCCCATCACCTCGAGCGAGAAGGCCCGCTGTCCCTCGGGCTCGAAGCGGCCGCGGAGGCAGGAGTCGTCCACCGGGTCGGCGCCGGCCACCAGGGGCACGAGCTCGTCCTTCAGCCGGGCGAAGACCTCCGTCACCTCGTTCGTCCGCAGCCCGGGCTCGTGGTCGTCGAGCAGGACGTCGTACGGGTCGTCGTACGGAGCGTGGCACGCGATGTACTCGTGCATCAGGTCCAGCCGGCGCTCGAGGTGCGGACGGAGGATCTCGAAGTCCGCCTCCGCCCGGGCCTGCAGCCAGGCGGCGTAGCCGTGGGAGGCGGCACGAGTCAGCTTCGCCTTCAGCTCGGCGGGGACGCGGCGCTCCTTCTCGTAGTCGCGGCGGGCGACGCGGACGACGCTCGCCTCGAACGAGTCGGGGTCGCTCTCCGCCTCGAGCCCGCGCAGCCCGTCGAGCAGCTCCCCGAGCTCGGGCGCGGTCGCGAGCTCGTGCGCGACCTGCGCGACCGTCGCCCGCTGCTCGGCCCGCGCCGCGGCGCCGAGGGGCGGCATCTTCGTCTCCTCGTCCCAGCCGAGGAGGAGGCCCGCCCGCTGCAGATCCGAGACCGCGCCGAGGCGCCGCAGGAGCTCGTCGAAGCGAGGATCGGTCATGAGGCCGGAGGCTACCGCGACCGGTACTCGACTGCGCCGCCATGCCGGTCGCGACGCCTCGTGCTCGACACGGTCGCTCGCACCAGCAAAATCAGCAGGCCCGCGGTCGGCGGAGCATCCTTTCGGCTG
>Ga0315542_1002491_pt1 | contig 11177 bp, 8 predicted proteins | sample SalMarSW160120MG_FD_202541 | JGI IMG/M metagenome (GOLD analysis project Ga0315542, IMG submission 202541) | Salt marsh sediment microbial communities from the Plum Island Ecosystem LTER, Massachusetts, United States - Salt Marsh Sediment SW1601-20 ... | reverse complement strand
CAGGTGTCACCTCCGTTCTCGCTGCGGGCGATGGCGCAGCCCCCGGCGGCATAGATGCGCTGCGGGTCATCTGGGGCAATCAGTACCTGGGAGGCGCCCTCCACCCCCCAACTACAGGAGAACTGGTGGACAAGCTGCCACATATCACCGCCCCCTTGGGAACGGTATACCCCTGCGCCGCTGGCGGCGTCCTCGCGCAATTCCTTGTCCGCGGCTGCGAAGACCAGGTTGCGATCCTCGGGTGAGACCACCACATCCAGGATCTGCCCGGATAGCAGCGCACCAAGCACATCTTCAGCATCTACTTCCGGCTGGGGGCGGGTGCTCTGCGCCCAATTGGCGCCGTAATCGCGCGAGACCCACACCCCGGCCAGGAGTGAGGCGCTGAAGACGATCCGCCCGGCGCTGCGCTGAGAGACGTCCAGGGCCGACCAATTCCCGCTGCCCAGTTTGCTGAAGACCTGCATACGCCCATCCCCGGTTGGCGCAGCGATGCGCTGAATCGAGGTCCCGCCGCGTTCGGTCCACCAGCCATCCAGGGCGATAGGTGTGCTCACGCCGGTTATTTGGGAGATATCCTCAACCGCCCAGGTGGAAGTGCCGGAGGGCGCCGAGAAATGCAGTACGTGGGCGTTCGTTCCACTGGACGCCGCCAGGTGCACCGTGGTGGCGTCTCCGACCTTGCTCAACCACAGCGTTGGGGGTGTGAAGATAGTTTTCCCGGTCTGGGTAGTCAGGTCTTGCACCGACCAGTTGCTTTCGATCGAGTCGTACGTGAATACAACCAGGCGATCGGATGGGGTGTGGGCGGCGATATGCTGGAAGCCATCCGAGTCCCAGGCGACCACGCGACCCTCAACCAATACATTGCTCGCCTGGGCGCTGACGTCCTCAACACTCCAGTTGGTGGCCGGCGTGTAGGTGAAGAGCAGCAGGTGCTGGCTGCTATCGGTGATGGCGATGCGCTCTTTGCTCGTATCGCTGCTCATATTCCAGGCACTGGGCGTCCCGGCAACTTTTTTGGCAGTCAGGCCGGACACGTTGACGGCGGCCCAGGTGCCGCCGGCATAGCGCCAATAGAGCACCAGGTCGCTGTCCTGGGTGCGGAAGGCGACATGCTCGGCCACCGTCGCTCCGGCCGGCGCGTTCCAATTGGTGAGCGGGCTGACCGCGTAGTAACCCAGCGAGCTGGACAGGTTGGCCGACTGCCAGTCCGAGCCGCTATGCCAGGTGAAGACGTGCACCTTCCCGCCGGTCTGGCGGGCAGCGACGTTCTCCAGGAGCGTATCTCCCGCCTGGGCGGTCCAACTGGTGGGCTGTTCGACCGCCACCGGGACGCCGGTCTTTTCCGAGACGTTGACCGCTTTCCAATCGTTGTCCTCCGAATAGTAGAAGCTGATGACGTTGCCATCCGGGTCGATGGCGGCGATATGCTCCACGGTAGCGGAAAGATTCGGGCTGGTGTAGTGGCTGGCGGGACTCAGGGCGACCTGGGCGCCAGAAGCCGAGAGGGCGCCGACCATCCCCCAGGTGCTGGCGTAATGGTTGGCCTGGTTTTCGGCGCTGGAATCGTAATCCGGGCTGGCATCTTCGATCACGACGGTCTGGAAATTCTCGCCATACGGCAGGCGGGTCTCGCCAAGGAAACGGTAATCGGCCGAGGGAACTGCCTGGACGGTAGTGGCCGGCCGTGGGGCCAGCATTTGCAGCAATACGAACACGAAGAGTAACAGGAATGCGCGCAGGAACGAACGGGATTTCATTGGCTCACCCTCCCCGGCGGCAGCAGTGCGTATATGGCGCGTGCGACCACCATCTGTGCCTGGTAAATTTAAATGCCCCATATAAGGATTCTCTCCCGTCGAGCGCGGGAGTAATATAGATATACTGTAGCAGAAAACATAAATGAAATCAATCACAAAGTTGGGTTTTCCCGCAGAGCAGGTTGGAAAGGCACTTAACCGGCTACGAACTGGACGAGAACGATTATCGCAACGTCAAGGCGCTATGCCAACGCTTCGTAGGCGACCCGGTAGCCGGGGATGTCCGCAGCCATGGCCGCGTAGATGCGCTGCGGGCTATCTGGGGCAATCAGCACCTGGGAGGCGCCCTTCACGCTCTGCGTGGACGCTTGTGAAACGGGGAAACCCCAATAGTGACAAAATGTCCCTCCAAAACCGGGACCCCTGCCTCTGGCGACTGCCTCTCTCCTCTCCTATAATGGATAATCAGCATAAAAATTATCTAAGAAGCGATATCCTCTCGCTAACCCTCAAAAGAATCCCGGCGAGAAAACCACGCCCCGCGGAGGTCAACCATGTTCACTCGCAATCGTCTGATCGCCCTCTCCATCACCCTGTTCCTGCTGCTGTCCATATTCGGCTGGGCCGCGGCCCAACCCGAACTGCCCGCCCCGGCTGCCGTCCCCCAGCCCAGGGGCTTTACCTACCAGGGCAACCTGGTGCTGAACGGCCAGCCGGTCAGCGGCCTCACCGATTTCCAGTTCTCACTTTGGGACGCCGAAACCGGCGGCAACCAAATCGGGGATACCCAAATCGAAGAGCAGCTCCCGGTGGGAGAGGGGCGTTTCCTGGCCATCTTGAACCGCCAGAACGAATTTGGGGTTGCTTTCATCGGCGAATCGCGCTGGCTCGAAATTGCCGTGCGCCACCCCGCCGGCTCCGGCGACTACACCACCCTCGACCAGCGCCAACCCCTGACCCCCACGCCCTACGCCATTGGCCTGGTCCCCGGCGCGGAAATTGTCGGCAATGCCGACGCCTATTATGGCCTGTACGTAAATTCGACCGCCTCCGGGTCCGATGGGGGCATCTATGCCAGCGGCATTAAGACCGGCCTCTACGGATTTAGTTTTGGGGACACCGGCGTTGTGGGGGACGGCGGCCTGGTGGGGGTGGATGGCTTCGGTTACGATTACAGCGGCATTGGAGTCCGGGGCGTAGCCGATAGCGGCGGCGGGGTGGGCGTCTCCGGATCGAGCAAGAACAACACCGGCGTGTACGGCAACGGCGGTGAGATCGGTGTCTGGGGCGCGGCAGCCGGAGCGGATGACGTCGGCGTTTACGGGCAGGCGGACGCAAGCGGCTCGGTAGGCGTGTGGGGTACCAGCGCCGCCAACACCGGCGTTTACGGCGTCGGCGGCGCCAAAGGCGTGTGGGGTACCACCACCGAAGTTAATACCACCGGCGTCTACGGCGAGGCCAATGCCGCTGGCGCCATCGGCGTCTGGGGCCACAGCTACGAGAACACCGCCGTCTATGGCGACAGTTGGAATGGCTTCGCCCTCTGGGGTGAAAGCACCAATTCGACCGGCGTGTACGGGCGCTCCTACGATCTTGCCGCCTATGGGATATTTGGCACCGGCCCCTATATTGGCGTGGGCGCCGAGACGACCGGCGTCTCTTCCAACCGGATTGCCGTTTACGGCGACAACTCCAATTCCTCCACCGGCTGGGCCGGGTATTTCAATGGGAAACTGGGCGCCAGTGGCACGATCAACGCCCCGGCCAGCGGCTTTACCATCGATCACCCCCTGGACCCCGCTAACAAGACTCTCTCGCACTCGACGGTCGAGTCCCCTGAGATGAAGGATATCTATGACGGTGTGGTCGTCACCGGCGGCGATGGCGTGGCCGTCGTCCAGTTACCGGACTACTTCCAGGCCCTCAACCAGGAATTCCGCTACCAGTTGACTGTCGTGGGGACCTTTGCCCAGGCCATCGTCTCGCAGGAGATCAGCGGCAACAAGTTCACCATCATGACCGACCAGCCCAACGTCAAGGTCTCCTGGCAGGTGACCGGCGTGCGCCATGACCCTTACACTACCTGGCGGCCCCTGGTGGTCGAGCAACAGAAGGACGATGAGCAGCGCGGCAAATACTGGCAGCCCCAGGCCTACGGCCTGCCGCCAGAGCAGGCCATTGACTACCAGCCAGCTCAGGATGCCTCCTCCCCGGGCGCCCAGTCCGTCGAGCCGCCCCAGTCGCCCCAGGCCAGTCCCCCCACCGCCGCCCCCACCCTATCGCTGCAACCCCGCTAATCCGGAAAGCTATCTGATGAAACTATACGTTTCCCCCGCTCCCGCTCACTCTCGCGAGTTACCCCCTCTTCCCCCCGCCGTAAAGGAGGGTAGGGGGGATGGGTGCCCGTCGAATCGCAACCCGATCCACATAACCAGGAGACAGCCTATGCGTCCCAAACGCCTCCTCCTCGCAGGGCTAATCGCCCTGCTGCTCCTGACCTTGCTCTTCAACTGGTCGGCCACCGCCCAAACCTCCACCGGCTACGCCATCACCGGCTGGACCACGGCCGGCGGTGGCGGCGCCAGCACTGGCGGTGGCTACAGCCTCTCCGCCAGCATCGGCCAGCCCGCCGCCGGGAGAATGGTGGGCGGCGGCTACGCCCTGACTGCCGGGTTCTGGCCTAACACCGCCACCCAGCCCTACAAAACCTACCTGCCCCTGCTGGAAGCTGAATAACCCTCGGGCTTTAAAGGGGGAGCAATCAAATGTTGTCGAAAATGGAACGTGGTGTTTCGCCCCAAAATAGCGTAGAATCGAACCTGTGAAATTGACCACTCTCCTTACCCGCTTGCCGGCTTCGCTCCTCCAACCCCTCAAACCCGCCGCCTGGCTGCCGCCCGCCCGCAAGCTCCTTATCGCCCTCGCCCTGGGGACCCAGGCCCTGGCCATCCTCCTGACGGTCGCCGGCCTTCCGGCGCGCCTGCGCGAGCTGGCCGGCCCGAACACCCCCGCCGCCTGGGTATCGCTCTACACCCTGGCCTGGGAGATCCTGCTGGCGGGCGTCTTCTTCCTCACCGCCGGGCTGATCCTCTTCTACCGCCGGGTGGATGGGCTCGCCGTTCTGCTATCGCTTTCCCTGGTGGCCTTGGGCGCCACCGAGACCGGCATGACCGACGCCCTGATCAACCCTCAGTGGAATCCGGGTGGCGTGGGCTGGCACGCCGCGGTCTACGCCCTGCGTTCGCTGGCGATGAGCGCGGCCCTGCTGCTGTTGTACGTTTTTCCGGATGGGCGTTTCACCCCGCGCTGGACGCGCCCTTTGGCTGCCCTCTGGATCGGCCTGAACCTCGCCTGGTTCTTCTTCCCGCGCCTGCCTTTCAACCCCAACGACGGCCCCACCTGGCGCGCGACTCCCCTGCTCTCGATGGCCTTTGGCGTTGCCTGGTTCGGTACCGGCATCCTGGCCCAGATCATTCGCTACCACCGCTCTCCCGACCCGCTCGTGCGCTTGCAGACAAAATGGACCGCCGCCGGGATCATCGCCGCCGTGCTGGGCACCACGCTCTATTATGGCCTACTCGCCGATTACAACACCTTAGACATGCTGCGCCTGGGCGACCTGTACTTTATCCTGCGCCCGCCGCTGCACGCCATCTCCGACGTTTTATTTCCCATCTGCCTGGCGGTGGCGGTACTTCGTTTTCATTTATGGGATATCCACTTCATCATCAACCGCACCCTGGTCTATACCTCGCTCACCCTGGTCATTGGCGGCCTGTATGTCGGGGTGGTCGCCGGTTTGGGGGCGTTGTTCCAGGCCCAAGGCAACCTGTGGATTTCTTTGCTGGCCGCTGCCCTCACCGCCGCGCTCTTCCAGCCGCTGCGTGCATTCCTCCAGCAGCAGGTTGACCGGTTGATGTACGGCCAGCGCCGCGACCCCTATCGCGTCATCGCCAGCCTCGGCCAGCGTCTGGCAGGGACGGTCGAGGCCGAGACCGTTTTGCCCACCGTCGTCGAGACTGTGGCGGACGAACTCAAGCTGCCCTACGTCGCCATTCGCCTGCAGCAAGGGGATACCTTCATCACCCCGGCAGCCTACGGGGCGACTCCCGCCCGGGGAGCAGACCTGGTTGCGTTACCCTTGATCTACCAGGGCGCTGAGTTTGGCCAACTGCTGGCCGCCCCGCGCCCCGGCGAGGCCGAGCTCAGCCCCACCGACCGCCGTTTGTTGGCCGATCTGGCCCGCCAGGCGGGCGCGGCTATCCATGCCGCCCAGATGTCCTCCGCCCTACGCCAGGCGCGTGAACGCCTGGTGCTGGCGCGTGAGGAGGAGCGCCGCCGCCTGCGGCGCGACCTGCATGACGGCTTCGGTCCGCGCCTGGCCAGCCAGGCCCTGACCCTGGACGTGATCGCCCGCCTGGTCGCCGCCGACCCGGCCCAGGCCGAGCAGTTGCTCCACGCCCTGAGCGAGCAAACCCAGCAAGCCGTGGCCGAGATCCGCGACCTGATCAATGGCCTCCGTCCGCCGGCCCTGGACGACCTCGGCCTGCGTTACGCCATCGATGAGCTGGCTCAACAACTCGCCCCCACCGGGGAGGCCCCCCGCATCCGTGTCTACGCCGGGCAAGACCTGCCCGATCTGCCGGCCGCGGTTGAGGTCGCTGCCTACCGCATCGCCCAGGAGGCTCTCACCAACGTCCTCCGCCACGCCCGGGCCAGCCGGTGCGCCGTGCAGCTATCCGTAGGGAGCGAGCCCGCCAACGACAGTACGGACGTGGATCGGCCGGCGCAATGGCTGATTTTGGAAGTGAGCGACGACGGCTCAGGCGTTGGCGGAGGCGCCTCGAATGGTATCGGCTTGCAGACCATGCGCGAACGTGCCCTGGAGGTCGGCGGAAAGTTGGTAATCGATTCAAAACCCGGTGTGGGAACGCGCTTGCGAGCCGAGCTGCCCATCACCTGGGTGGAGGATGCCTCGTAATGGCCATATCGATCTTATTGGTTGACGACCATCCGGTCTTCTTGTTTGGGCTGCGCACCTTGATCGCCCAGGAGCCGGATATGCACATCCAGGGCGAAGCAATGAGTGGGGCCGAGGCCTTACAAAAACTGCACGACCAACCGGTGGATATCGTCATCATGGACGTCAAGCTGCCGGACATCAATGGCGTGGAGGTGACGCGCCGCATCCACGCCGAGTTTCCCCAAACCCGTATCCTGATCCTGAGCATGCTGGACGACAACACCATATTCAACGCCCTGCGAGCGGGCGCCAACGGATACATCCTCAAGGGGGCCAGGGGCGAAGAAACGCTGCGCGCCATCCGGGCCGTAGCCAACGGCCAATCCATCTTCAGCCCGAATGTCGCCAGGCGCATGAAGCGGCACTTCGACCGCACCGACCAAAACGAGTTGTTCTACAACTTGACGGAGCGTGAGCGTGAGATTTTGATCTTGTTGGCGCAAGGCCTTACGAACACGGCTATCGCCGAACAACTTTCCCTGAGCGTCAAGACCGTGCGCAACCGCGTCAGCGATATCTTCGCCAAACTACAGGTCCACGACCGGAGCGAAGCGATCCTGAAAGCACGCGACGCCGGGCTGGAATAACCGCAGCCATGAGTGAATAAAAAGCGCCCAGGCGGGCTATAGACGAATCAACCTACGGAGACGGGCGCAGTACTAAAGGTAAATACACCACTTCCGGCCACCAAAGGTGGCCATAGATATCGCTGTCCGAGCCGGGAGTCCAGGATTTCCATTCGTAGGCGACCAGGTAGCCTGGGATGTCCGCAGCCACGGCCGGGTTCTTGTTGTCCCCAAAGCCCCCAGCGGCGACCTCAAAGCTGTAGGAGGTGACGTTCGTGCCCCAGCGCACGGCGTGGATCGCCTCGCCGCTCGTGGTCGTCTGTTGCCAGATGGTCAGGTACTCCTGGGTGCTCCCATTACAGGCGATGTCCGGGGCCGTCTCGTCGATGTCTGCCATGATGGCGACCAGGTACTGGGTAGGGAGAGGCGCACCGGTGGCGCTGTTGATTTCTTTTCCGTGAATGTCCCAGTCGCTGCCTACCAGCTCTTGCCAGACCACCATGTAACGATCCTGATCGTTGGTTGTGATAGCCGGTTTTTGCTGCTCGTTGTTCACCGGATCGACGGCAAATTTATTACCCTGCAGCGCGCCTTCGCGAGTCAATCGGCCCCCATAGACGTTGATCGCGCTGGCGCCGGGTTCCACCCAGACGACCAGGTATCCATCGGCAGCCAGGTTGTAGGAGATGTCCGGGGAACCCTGGTTCGTCGTGCCCTCACCCGTGATATAGTCGGCATTGCTGAGAAAGCTACCGCTGTTTGACAGGCGCCGCCGGCCAATGCCCAGCAGTTGGCTCGTTGTTACGAGCGAGGTTTGCCAGGTCACCATATACTCGTTGCGGTAGCTATTCCAGGCCACCACCGGGAGCTCGAGGTTCATGGAGCTCCACGAGGCGATCAGAAAGGGTGTGTTCGTGCCAGGGGCGTTCCAGGGGATGATGCGGCCATAGATCTCCCAGCGAGCGTTGCTGGCGTTATACTGGCTCCAAACCACCAGGTACTCATCGTTCGTGTGATTGTACGCCACAGCCGGGTATTTGCAATTGGAGGCACTGGAAACGGTGAACCAGCTCAGCAATTGGCCGCTGCGGGACACCCGCCGGGCGTAGATGTCCTGGGTGACAGGCCGGTTATTATGCCAGAGCACCAGGTATTCAGCATGGGACCAGTTATAGGCTACGGCCGGTTGCTCCTCATAACTTGCGGGTGTAGAACCTGATATGTAGATCTCAGGACTCAGTCGCCACGAGGTAGCCAGGTTCGTTCGTGCCGGATCAGCGCTTGTCTCACGTGCGCCAACGCCCGGGCTCATTAAGCCGGTCAGCAGGAACACGCCCGCAACCTTGAGCAGGATCTTAAACATCTTCATCGGTTTCCTCCTCGGCATGAAGAGTCTCTCAAAGCGTGTGGCCGTCGAATTCGGTGGATCCTCTTCTGCCAGATAATCCCCTTGAAATCCGTGCCGTCGTGCTCGTACACCAGAACTGCACGATCATCAGAGCTGCACAGAGCACGACAACCAATCCAATTCCAAACCAACCAGCGGCTACCGATGAAGACACCCCTATAATCCCCTCTAACTCTTCTATAACCCAATCCTCGCCCAGTGCAAGCAGGCCGATGGCCAGCGCCTCGGCCCCGGTCACGAGCGCAGTAAACAGGCTGGTCTTATGGATCGTTTTCAAGGCTGAGGCCTGGCTGCTGGCAGCGTGGGACTCCCTTCGGCCGACGTAGACCCCCGCCAGCGTGCCCAGTACTAAATTGCCCAGCGGCAGACCCATGAAGGAGGCCACCGCAACCAGCGAGCAGCCCAGGTAGACCAGCGCCATCACGCGCAGTTCCACGCTGTAGAACTGTGGGATCCAGCTCCCCAGGTAGCGCGCGTCGATAAGGATCCCCAGGCCCAGGCCAGTGAACGCGGCAGCAGCGATACCGCTCTCCGGGATGGGCAGGACCTGGTAGATGCTGAGCGGCGCTGCGACCCACCAAAAGAAAATGAAGGACAGCAAGGGGCAAAGGATGCCCACAACCAGGCCTACTGCGATTGTTTCCGTTTTCGTCAGGATGTGCATGTCAACCCCATACGAGTGAAGAAGGTGCCAGGAAACTTGTTGGGCTAGTAGCAATGCTTTGTGAACAGAACTACAAAGATTGTACAATTAAAAGTACAGTCGGTGCAAGCAAAAAGTGCCTGTGCAGGCTTAGGATGAATGAAACTGAGGGTTGATTCCGGGAGCTTGTTGATTCAGTACAAATGTCTAGATTGAGGGAGGCAAAAACGCTCGACTTACGGGATAGAAATCATTTATAAAGGAAATTACGAAGTTGAAGGATTTTCTGAACAGGTATTGTCTGCAGACAAGAAACCCGGTTTTTTCCTTAGTTATGAGGCTGACAAGGTCTCTTTGCGAAATAAAATTCATTTTCTTCCACAGTTTCGATCAAAAACCCGGTTTCTCTGGGGTTTTGTTTTGGAGTAAGCATGCCACAAATCAGATTAAAAGCAGAAATCCCTGGACCTGACGAGTTCATCGCGCTGCGGGCTGCAGCGGGTCTCAGCCCGAGAACGCCGGAAGCGGCCCGCCTGGGACTGCCGCGCTCGCTGTTTGCCGTCTGCATTCGGATGGAGCAGGAGCTGATCGGCATGGGCCGGGTCATCGGGGATGGCGGCTGCAGCTTCCAGATCGTCGATATCGCCGTGCATCCGGACTATCAGCGCCAGGGCCTGGGCACTCAGATCATGCAGGCGCTGATGCAGTACATCCGTGATTCTGCGCCCAACTCGGCGCACGTCAGCCTGTTCGCGGACCGTGGCGCTCAGGCTCTGTACCGCAAATTCGGCTTTGAGCTTACGGCGCCTGACTCGGTTGGCATGCTGCTGCGCGGAAGATAATGGGGGAGAAAAATGAGACCTGATAAAGAAGCAGGGCCGCCTGGAACGACGACTTCGAGAGAGCCACCGGTCGTGTGGATCGGAGACCCGCAATCCCGGGAAGCAAAGCCCGCCTGGAAGATGGATCATGCGGATGAATATACGGTAAATAATGGGAATGGATTAAATGGAAAGATCAAAAGGAATCGCATTTTGTGGTCTCGCCTGTGCCGTTTGCAGCGAGAACGGTACTTGCGTTGGCTGCCGGAATGAGGGCTGCGTCGATAGGGATTGGTGTAAAAATTTCAATTGCTGTCGAGAAAAAGGGCTCTCCGGCTGCTGGGAATGCAGTGATTTCGCGTGCGAAGGGAGCATGTTGGATAAGCCCAGGGTTCGGGCTTTCGCCAGGTTCGCAAGGGATTACGGTGTGGAAGTCCTCCTGGATTGCCTGGAGAAAAATGAGCTTGCCGGCGTCCAATATCATTATCCGGGAAAGCTGGTTGGGGACTATGACGTTCCTGCGACGGAAGAGGGGATCATTGATATGATCAAAAATGGAAAGCAAGGACATTAAAAATGAAGAAGAATTTTCCATCGCTGACTGTCGTAGGCTTGGTTCTTCTCTCCTTCCTCGCGGCTTGTGTCTCAAGCACACCCGTGGTCACGCCGCAGGCTCCGACATCCTTGCCGCCATCTCTCACGCCTTCAGCGATACCACCATCTCCAATCCCTTCACCAACCGAGCGGCCGACTGAGGTCCCGGTGTTCACCCAACCGCCTTATTCAACGCCGACGCCCGTTCCGGTTTCTCAGCTTCAGGGAGAATGGAACAGGTATACGACGGCTGATGGGTTCTGCAGCGACTCGCCAATCCTCATAGATGCACACTTTATCGGAACAGGCACCACATCCCTCTGTTCTTTCGGCAAAGGAAGTTGGACATCTAATGTAAG
>Ga0315542_1002490_pt1 | contig 11178 bp, 9 predicted proteins | sample SalMarSW160120MG_FD_202541 | JGI IMG/M metagenome (GOLD analysis project Ga0315542, IMG submission 202541) | Salt marsh sediment microbial communities from the Plum Island Ecosystem LTER, Massachusetts, United States - Salt Marsh Sediment SW1601-20 ... | reverse complement strand
CAAATAATCTAAGTTTGATTGAGGGACTTAAAAAGTTAGGCGTAGAGCACATTTGGGTCGATGGAGGGGTAGTAGATCTTGAAAGTTTAGTACACATTCTTGAGACCCAAAAAATCATCTCTACATCTCTTAAGATCCCTGTTGGTACCGCTCCTAACCTTTTCCTTTTTAAATACTCATCTCCCCGATTAAATCTTAAATTTCACACCCGATATCGTAGATCCAGTATAATGTTTATCGCTAGCTGGTATTCAAATTTCATATTCTACGGATCAATTGAAGATGCAACGGAATGCTTTGCTTCTACTGCTCAATCATTTGAATTTAAAAAAATTTGTGAAGAGAAAAATGTAAATTTATTAGATTAATTCTTCTCAAAAACTGAACCAAAACATAAATAAAGATAATTTTTTAAATACAATATAGCAACAAATTAATTAAAATTCATAGAGAATTTCTAAATTTATAATTTTATATGAGGATAAATAATGCTAAATCATGAGGATAAAGAAGTTCAAGAAGCAAATGCGATAAAACTTATAGATCAAGCTGAAAATCTGGCTGATAAGGGAAAGGGAAATGATGCTATTAATTTGTATGAAAAAGCAGCTCAAATTTATCTTGATTTAGGTAGCTATATTAAATTGGATGAGTTGTTCATTCGTATCACGAGTATTATCTCACAGTTTAAAAACAATATACAAGCAACATATCGGTTGAAATCAATTATACGCAAGACAGAAGAGTTAAAAATATATGAAATTTCGGCAAAATTATTAGTTCAGTTGGGAAATATTTCATACAGAATGAAGGATTGGGAGACTGCTGGAGAGAGTTGGAGTAAAGCATCTGAATATCTTTACGAAACCGATCCAGAGGAATATTTGAATCTATCATCAATACTACTGTTAAAAGCAGGGCAATCCTATGAACGAGCACCACAAACGAAGGATTTAGGCAAGGAATTGATTTTTAGATCAGTAATGAAAATAAACAAATTTCATAATCTTTATCAGGAGGAAGAAAAACGAACACAAGATCTTATTAGTACTAAACAATTTGAAGCGGCAGCTGATAAATTCTTCGTTATATCAACCTATTTCAAAAAAGCTTTATCAAGTTTAGATGAAATTTTGAGTGATGTAGATTCTAAAGATACAATTCTTAATGCTAAAGCGAGATTCATCCATTTCATTGCGGAATATCAGACTGTTTCTGCTATTTGCCTTGCAGCTTCAAGCAATCCAGATAAATCAGAACGAATTACAGAATTAGGAAATGATTCTATTAAATTATTTCAAGAATCAATTTCCCTTTTGAAAGATTATTTATTCCCTAAGAAATCAGATTTTGATAGAGAAATAATCTTAAGGGTTACGTTTGATACTATGTTACTTGCTATTGTTCAGCGTATCATGGAAACTGATTTAATTCAGTGCTCTAAATATCTTTTAAAGGATATTGAGGATAATAAATTACTAATCAAGCAAATAAAAAATAGCCCCTACTTTAAAATCACCAAAAAAATTGAGAAAGTGGGTTTAACAGATACACTTAATGATCTCTTCAAAGTGAATTTAGGTCATTTTGAAAAAATAAAAAACACTTTAATCTCCCATTTTCTTAAATAAAGAAGAATTAAGATTAAGTTAAACATTCCTTCAATTCCCTGGATTTACCTTAACAGATCCAATAGTAGTTTGGTGTTAAGTTTTTTAAAAACTAATAATTAAATTATTATATTTCAGTTTGCTTACCTTACGTACACCGTGTTGCCCTGAACAATAGGCACATTCAATTAAACCAGCTTCTTTTAATTTCTTTATTTGAGCAGAGATATTTGCTTCTGTCATATCTAACTGAGCCGCAATATTTGAAACATCTAAACCATCCTTACATCTTTGAATATAGCGGAGAATTTTACGCCTTGTTGGGGATGATAGTGCTTTCATGATTAATTCAACTCTTTCATCAGAATCGATGATTAAAGATTTCCTACTATCATCTTCTAATTTTAATTCCAAACCTTCTTGGATTTCTGTTTCTTCTGTAAAATTTGTTTCTGTCAATTCCATATACGATATTCAACCCTTAATAGTAAGAATATTAACGGTATTTTCGGGATACATAAGTAATTGCATCTTATTAAATCTAATCCTATATTCATTTGTAGTTTAATTAAATATTTGTGAGCTTTTGATTACAAATGGAATTGAAAAATGAAATGATTTTATAAATCGTTCATTGCTTTAATTGGTTATATATAATGACAAATTAATTTCAAGAGACCCAATTATGTGTTGAATGAAGTTTATTAATCAATTTCTTCATAATAAACCATTTTTATAACCCTTGATTTTATATAAAAGGTTATTTATTTAATCTATTAAGCTTTAATCCGAAATTGATAAATGTTGAAATTTAATAATTTCAATTTACAAATTATTCAAATTATATATTTTGGTCAAAATAAGCATGATTCTTTTGCCACTTTTTTTATTCCGTAAAATATTTCAACTAAAAATGTCTGCATATTATCTCTTGTTAATTTTTGTTTAATGGAATAAATTTCCCATCAAAATCTTTATAAAATGATAGCATTTAATTACTTAGGTTACATATTATTACCTAATCTTCAATTCAATACAAAACTTACTTTCAATAATGAAGGTGTAAAAATTAAATGAGTAAGAATTTAAAACCAGAAACGAGTATAATCACAATTAGAATTGATAAAGAACTAAATGAGCATATTAATAGACTTAAAAATCGATTAGGATTATCTAAAGCAGATATAATAAGAAATTATCTTGAATTATCTAAATATCTAATTAAGGAAAAAAATTCATTGAAATCTTTTAATAATCGGGAGTTTATCGTTCTGAAGAGAAGCTTTCTGAGAAAAATAATTGAAAATTTAGAGGAAGAGACCCAGATCTTGCTAGGAGATAAACTAGCCCGTTTTATTAACGATATTTCTAGAATTACTGGTAACAATGATGATATTAATTATAAATTAGATATTTGTGACAATTTAGGATTCTTCCAGAAATTTATTGATCAAGAAAATTACGTTTTAGTCTCAAAAAAGTTTGGACCAAAAAAGTTTGTAGAATCGTTCCTTTATCGCTTCTTTTGGGAAGAAGAAATGAATCCTAATTATGTTGAGGAAAAAATTAAAGGGAATAAGAGTTTAAATTCAAAGTATTCGAATGATTTCACCGAGATAAAACGTTCTGAGTCGCATTATACCTATGAATTCATGCATTTAGCAGAAAAGTAATTATTCTTTATCTATTATTTCTTTTAAGCCCAAAATTGGAATTAATATCTTATTCGGTCTGAAATGCAATTCATATTCAAGTTCATGTAGTGCTCGTTCTATTGAATAATAATTGATGAGAGTAAAATGAAGTTTTAAGTTTTTACTGAAGATTTTAGACATCATCTTCTCTTCCCAAGTATTTAATAGATTTAACACAATTTGGAGCAAAATTTGATTTTGAGTGATCTTAGCCGATTTTCTAAAAAATGTTGTGAATAACACTTCTTCAGGCACTTGAAATTTATTTTTTTTGATTATAGTTTGCTCAATATAATTCAGAAGAGTTTGAAATTTAATATAACTAAGTGATCTCAAGAAGGATGCGAGATCTTTTTCAATAGGATATCTCTGTTTTTTCTCTTTTATGGATAATTGAGGGTCACCTTCAAAATCTATGAAATAATAATCATAATGATCATCTTCCTTATTATATAAGATTTGTTGCATGTGTAAATCTTGATGTACTTGCTGTATGCTGATTTGTTCAAACTTAAACTCAGATTTAATTTTTTGAATGATATCTTTTATATCAAGTAAGATCGAACTAATTTTCGGTGAATTATAAAATGCTTTATTCTTACTTTTTTCAATATTGTGTTGAATATTTTTAACCATTCCTTCCAATTTTAAAGAGTAATTCTCAAGATACTCTTTGCTATTTACCTTCTCTTTAAAATAACGATCATCTCCTTCTAATCGTAATGCCTTGTGAAGATATTTAATTTGGATTCCAATTTCTTCTGATACTTTTAAGCTTTCTATACAATAGATTTTTATTTTTTCAATAATTTCCGCTTTGTTTGATAAATAGCTATAATCACCATTCACATCTCTAAATAATTCGTTAACCATTCTATTGACTTCAGACCAATATATATCTCCAAGATTACCCATATTTGGAACGTTTTCCAGAATTCCAATAGTTTCTTTCCCAAGAATCTTAATCATTCCGTAAATTTTAGGGGAGTGGGGAAATTTGTTCCTAACTAAGACATATAACGTATGGGGCTCTATTCTCTCTGCAAATTCCTTATATGACTTTAAAACGTATGAACTCTCAACTTCTGTTTTTCCTTTTTTATAGATCTTTAATAAATTTAATAAATTTGTAGTACTTCCTCCCCCAACTCTCTCGAGTGATAAGTCAAATTTATCAGGATATAACCCTGCTTCTATAAAGTTCCTAGCTTTTACTAAATAGAGATCATCTTCAAATTGTTCATCGTATAAGCTGAGTTCTAATTTCAGTGATGGAAACATTTCTGATATCTTCTTGTCGAATAATAGTTTTTTCCAGAAAAATACACAATATTCGGCTTCTACTAAATTAAGAGAATATACTTGATCTTGTATATCTTCAACCATATCTAAAGCAATTATTTTACTGAATGTTTTCTCTGTAAGATTGGTAATTATTTCTCTCTTTCTTTCTTTAGGTTCTAATATATTAAGTAATTTGTCATATCTAATTAAGGGTAAAAAATATTCTTTGGAATAATCGTCAGTTCTAATCTCAATAATAATTAAGTAGATCCGAGAGGATATAATTTGAAAGTAGTTAATATTAACCTTGAACTTTAAATTAGATAAAGAGGATTTATCTCCAAACCATCGCTTAGAAAGTAACCATGCTTTAAATTCATTCGAATTAAATACTTGTTGTAACAAATTTTTATCAATGAAATCGGGCATAATACTCAATTCGTTTTCTGAAAAATTCTTCAAATAAAGAAGGGCTCAATCTCTTTAAAATTTACTTTAATTATTGAATTTTTTCAAAAATTATTACGTAATGCATCAATTTTTAATTTTGTTGAAAGATTTAAAGCTTCCACATTAAAAACACTATCTCCAGATTTAATAAAATCACAAATAATATCATTTAAAAGGCTGAAAGTTTCTGAAATATTTATATCAGGTTTAGCCGATGTTTCAATATATGCTGCTAATTTCTCTTGATAAGCAAATTGGAAGGATTCTTCATAAGAAACTTTCTTTTCTAAATCAATTTTATTTCCAATTAGAATTATGGGAATTCCATCTACATTTTTTCTAATTTGATCTATCCAATTCTTTGTTTCATTATAGCTTTCTCAATGGAAACTTATAATTATTTAGATTTTAGTCCTTTTATATCTTCTACTATCAATATTAGTATAATATCAATTGCTCAGTTGGTTTTTTATAGATTTAAAACTTATCTAAGTTAAATTCATAAAAAAGTGTAGTTCAAAACTCAATGACAGAAAAAGTAATTAATTTGCCCATTGTTTTTCATTTTCATCAACCTGTTGATAATCATCCGTGGGTGATTGAAGATGTATATAAAAAATCTTATGAACCCTTAATAAATAGCTTGTTCCAATTTCCCGAATTAAAGTTTACCTTACATTTCTCTGGAAACTTACTAGAATGGCTTATAGAGAATAAACATGAAACAGTTTTATTAATTAAACAAATGGCTAAAAGAGGACAGATTGAAATAATAGGGGGAGGGTATTATGAACCAATTTTCTCAATAATTCCCATAAGAGATTCCATTGCTCAAATGAAGAAGTTATCTAATTTAATAAAGGCGGAATTTGGTTTGATTGTTAAAGGAACCTGGCTTTCTGAGAGGGTGTGGGAACCGAATTATCCATCTTTCTTGTGTGAAGTGGGGTATAAATATGTGATTGTTGATGATAACCATTTCCGTGCTACAGGAATCACCGAAGAAAATACGTTATATTCCTACGTTACTGAAGATGAGGGTAAAAGTCTCCGTGTTTTTCCAATCAATGAACCATTAAGATATCTCACTCCGTGGAGGCCTACTCATTATTCTATTGAATATTTGAGGAATATTGCCGATGAAAAAGGAGATAGAATCGCGCTTTTAATTTCTGACGCTGAAAAAATGGGAGTTTGGGGAACTACTCATCAAATTTGTTATGTTGAAGGCGAAGGTCATCAAGAGGGGGATGATGGAAAACCATTTATCCCTACTTTTTTCCAACATTTAGTTGAGAATGAATGGATAAAATCCTTAACATTATCTGAATGTGTTAAGAAATTTCGCGCAAAAGATTTGGTTTATCTCCCAACTTCGAGTTATGATAAAATGGAGGAATGGGCACTATTGACACCAATTAGAAAAAAATTTGCTGAGTTAAGAAGAAGATGGAAGGACGATCCTAATAAACAAGTTGAATACATGTTTTTAAAAGGAGGATTTTGGCGCTATTTTCTCGTTAAATATCCAGAATCAAATAACATGCACAAGAAAATGTTGTATGTTAGAGAAAAACTAGTTTTATTAGAGAATATGCTTCATGAAAAATCAAATTCCACAAAATATCAAGAACAAATTGCACAAATATGGGACGAGATTTATCGAGCTCAATGTAATGATTGTTATTGGCATGGGTTATTTGGTGGAGTATACCTTCAATTCTTACGTTTTTCAGTATATAAACACCTGATCAATGCTGAAAATTTAATAACATCAATGAACAAAGAAGTTAAATCTTTACCCGATAATTATATTTCAATAATCCCGATGGATTTTAATAAGAATAGTAAGGAGGATATAATAATTGAATCTGAAATTTTAAATCTTTATATAAATCCGAGTGATGGAGGTACTATATTTGAATTAGATTATAAACCAAAATCATATAATTTATTAAATACAATGACTCGCTGGCGAGAAGCTTACCACGACAATTATGAAAACAGATCAGAACAAGTTATGATTGATCGATTTAGAAGAAGCATGTTAAGGACTCGGATCTTCAAGGATATTCAATTAAATGAACTTTATAATGATAAGTATGAAGAATTTGGTGATTTAATTAATGGGGAATATGAGATTAAAAAAACTGAAAAATCAGATTCTTCAGTTCTATTAGATTTAAGCTTTAATGGTTTAGTTAGAGATCCTCAATCGAAAGAAAAAATCTCTTTAGCATTTGAAAAAATTATAGAATTACGGAATAACGAAATCAAGATTATAATAAAAGGTGCATTTAGAACAATTCCGAATAAGGAAACTGTGTTAAAAAGAATTTTAGAAGATTTATATTTAGGAATTGATTTTCCATTCTACTTTAACGGAAACCCAGATAATTTTAGTTGGGAAAGTTATCAAGTATTATTTAAAGAAGATACTAAAAATTCTTTAATCGACACTTTTGAGTATCCCGGTATTCATTTTAAAGCGATTGATGGAGATTATAATTTGTCTATAGAATTTCAAATAGGTAATGAGTCAAAAAAGGAATTAGATGCTGTAAAATTTTTTAAATTTCCATTAATCGCCTATACATTCACCGATGAGGGATATAAACAAATTTATCAAGGTGTTAATATGCTATCACGCTTTAAACTAAAAAAGAATTTTGAATATAAAATTAATCTGAAAATTAGTTAATGTTAGAGGAACCACTACTTTTTTGTCTAATAATGTCGGAATATCGTCGGATTTAATTAATTTTAAATACATCCATAACAAAATAACAATTAATTAATATTTTTAATTTGGTTTTTGTTGTATGGTTCATATGGATAACGGAAGGCAAAATGGATATTTCTATAGTAACGAATCTATCAAGGAAAATATTGCAAAAAATGAATTTATTCGAGAAATTCGAAAGAAATTGATGAAGGAAAGAATGAAAAGATTAATAGATTAAAAGTTTTTCAAGATTCAAATCCATATTTACCTACCAGTGGAACAAATCTTACACCTGTTTTTTTATTTACCTCAAAACTATTTCCCTTTCTTTTGATAATATAAAGATCTTGGCCCCATTCTTTTGATCCCGCAGGAATGCAGAGAATACCTCCATCCTTCAATTGATCTTTAAAGGGGGAAGGGATCTTTTTTGGTGATGATGCAGTTACTAATATTTTATCAAATGGAGCTTCATTAGGTAGTCCTAGTGTTCCATCACCGTGAATTACTGTAACTCGAGATTCATAGCCATTTTGTATGAGATTCACTTTTGCACTCTTAAATAAAGCCTCATGACGTTCTATTGTATAAACATGACCTGGATTCTGACTTCCTTCTGGGGCAACAATTTCAGCACACAGAGCAGCATGATATCCAGAACCTGTTCCTATTTCAAGTAGTTTATCCCCTTCTCTCAATTCAAGATATTCACACATCATAGCATTCATATGTGGGGCACTAATTGTCTGACCTAATCCTATAGACACAGGAGAATCTATATATGCGGAGGATCGTGCTTCTTCAGGAAGAAATTGGTGTCTCTTCACTTTTAGCATTGCGTTAATAACCTCCCGGTCTGAAAGGATCTTTCTGTCTATTAGATTCTGAACTAGTTTTTCCCTTTTTTCCTTGTATTCCATATAATTTATCAATTGTTAAAAAATTAGGGCTAAATTATTTATTCTTTCAATAAAATATAAATTTTATCGCCCGATTCGCAATTTTCAATTCTTAAATTTATTTTAACGGGATCAGTATATCGTTTTCGAGCAATGCTTTTGATTTTCTCTCCTTTAAACATCATTTTTTTTATTTTCTCTATTTGATAGCTATTTTTTCCAATTATAATGATCTCATCCCCTATTTGTAATGGAATATCAAGATTTTCAAGTAATACATTTGCAGTCTTACTTCTTTTATCAAAAGATAATACTTTACCAATGTATGTTTTTTTATAGGGAGATACATTTCCTCGAGTAGAACGTTCAATTTCATTCAACCCTGGTTTTTGAAAATAAAATCCAGTATGATATCCCCGATTATAAACTTTTGAAAGTTCTTCTTTCCAAGATTTCAATTTCTCATCAGTGAACGTTCCATTAAAATAACTTTCTATTGCCTCCTTATAGCATTGAGTTACAGTTTTTACATATAACGGGTTCTTCATGCGTCCTTCAATTTTAAAAGCATCAATATTAGCTTCGATTAATTCAGGAATGTATTCAATCATGCAGAGATCCTTAGCATTTAAGAACATCTCTCCATCATAAATGAACTCATTATTCTCATCATCAATAACTTTCCAAATTCTTCTACAAGGTTGAATACAATTCCCTCTATTCGCTGAATATTCTTCGGAATTGGAAATAGTTGCAGAGAAATAACATCTGCCAGAAATCGAAGTACACATTGAACCATGAACAAAACATTCGACTTTTGAGTGATTTAGGTGATGCTTTATCAACTTGATTTGATTAAGTGATAATTCTCTAGCTAAAACTATTCTTTCAGCTCCAAAATCTTCATAAAATTTAGCTGATTCGATATTTGAGATGTTACATTGGGTCGATACATGAAAATTTATTCCTTTTTTTCTCGCAAATTTCATCGTGGCAATATCATTAGCTATGACTGCATCTACCTCAGATTCTTTAGCAATATCAAGCAATTGTTCAAGATCCTTTAATTCAGAGTCATAAATTAGGATATTTGTGGCTAGATAAGCTTTAATAGGAGGATTTCTTGCATGGCAATATTTTATTAGATCAGATAATTCAGAAGCTTTAAAATTATTTGCTTGGGCTCTCATACTAAAGCTTTTTACACCAAAATAGATTGAGTCAACAATTTCATAAATATTTTCTAAGGTTTTCCAATCTTGAACCGGTGAAAGAAGCTCGGGCATTTGTTTATTCACATTAAAGTTTTCAAATTATTTCTTTATTATTAGGGTTGTGAAGATATATAACCAATCGCTTTAAAATAATTATTGATTCAAATCTCCTCAATGGTTTTCATAATTTTTTTAAATTTAGAAAAACAATCTCATCTAAAAAGATTTAATCAAGATGAAAGAAATGAAAGTAGTACTTTTTAATGGAAGTGCCAGGAAGAAGGGAAATACCTATCATTGCCTTAATGTAGTAATGGAAGAACTGAAATCTGAAGGAATTGAATGCGATTATGTTTGGATTGGTAATGAGAGATTACAAGGATGTACTGCCTGTGGTCAATGTTCTGAAACTAAAGATGGAACGTGCGTATTAACAGGAGATAAAATGAATGAATACATTGCGAAGATGATTGAGGCAGATGGGATTATCATTGGTTCTCCAACATACTTTTCAGATGTTTCAACAAATACAAAGGCATTGATTGAACGGGCGGGATACACGTGTAGAGCTAGTGGAGACCTCTTAAGAAGGAAAGTTGGGGCGGCAGTGGTGGCTGTTAGGCGAGCTGGTGCAAATCACGTGTTTTCTTCTATCAACTTTTTCTTCTTAATAGCTGAAATGATAGTCGTAGGTTCTAGTTATTGGAATATGGGAATAGGAAGACTTCCCGGAGAAGTTAAAGATGATGAGGAAGGAATGAGAACGTTTAAAACTTTAGGAAAAAATATGGCTTATGTTCTTAAAAAAATAAATCAATAATTTTTTTAAATTTTTTCTTAACTGATACCTTGAATTTCAACAAGTCCTTATTTCTGAGTTTAAAGAAATTCTTATATAGATGAATACCCTATTAAGATAATGGCATTAGAACTATACCAAATAATTCTTTTACTCATTGTTGGTGCTTTCGTTGGAATTGGAATGAGTTTTGTAGGTCAAACAGGGCAAGGTGTAGTAATGCCAATTGTTCTATTGTTTACAGGGGATGTATTTCTTGCAATCGCTATTAACCTCCTAAATGATTTGATCACCGCTGGAACTGTGAGTATCACATACATAAGAGCCAAAGAATTTAAACTAAGAAAAGACACGGTTATATTAATTATCATTGCTCTAACAATTGCGTTTGGAGGAGTCCTAATTTTATTTAGCACATCTTTAAGAAATATATATGGATGGTTTATCCCTTTATTTATTACCATACTTGGCATTATTTTTCTCATTAGAGGTTTCCCCACTGC
>Ga0315542_1002489_pt1 | contig 11180 bp, 5 predicted proteins | sample SalMarSW160120MG_FD_202541 | JGI IMG/M metagenome (GOLD analysis project Ga0315542, IMG submission 202541) | Salt marsh sediment microbial communities from the Plum Island Ecosystem LTER, Massachusetts, United States - Salt Marsh Sediment SW1601-20 ... | reverse complement strand
CCTGGTGCCGTGGTGGAAGCAGCTGCTGGAGCATCGGTCCGACGAGGAGCTGGCGGTGCGGGAGGCGGTGGAGCTGGCCTCAGAGGCATGGCGCACCGGCGCCGTCCGCCTGCCCGGACCCACCTGGATGCCGCCCATCGTGGTGGAGTGAGAGCCTGAGCATCCGCCCCTCCCGAGGGTCAGCGGCGACCGCGCGCAGCGGCCGCGTCAGCGATCAGCACCAGCAGCGGCGAACAGCGGCAGGGGCGGTGATCGGCGTCAGCGACCGCGAGATCGATCCAAGGTGGTGGTGGGTGCTGGCGCCGGGAGGTGGGAAGCGCACGGCCCGGCGGGAGCGCTCCCGCCGGGCCGTGGTGGGCGTGATCGAGGATCAGTGGGATGTCTTCAGGAGGGCGTCGAGGGGATCGCCGCCGTACCCCAGGGCCTTCCAGTCCAGGCGCCCCTCGGGACCGTGGCAGTCGAGGCAGCGGAGGGCCTCGGCCGCGGGCTGGACCTCGTGGAAGATGCCCATGTAGCGGCTGGTGTCGACCCAGTGGTAGGCGGCGTCGTCGACGCCGTACATGTCATCGGCCGCCTTCTTCACGGCCTCGTCGATGTTGCCGTCGGCGAAGAACTCCTCGACCACGATGGGAACGATCCATTGCTGCTCATCGAGCACGGGCAGCTTGGCGCGGTGGAGCTTGAAGGGGTAGATACGCGCCTTGGGGTCGTTCCTGTCGCCCTCGGGCACCATCATGCCCACGGTGCCGTCGGGACGCACGGTCACGGGATGGCCGGGGAGCTGCTCCCAGGTGGTCCCGTTGTACCAGGCGTAGGTGGGCGTGACGTCCTTCTCCAGGGTGATGGTCGCGCCGTAGCGATCGGCCTCCTCGTTGTAGTGGGGCGTCGACCAGTCACGCACCATGTCGGTGGCGTCCTCCTTGGCGAAGGTGGGGACGTGGCAGGTGGTGCAGTACACCCGAGAGGCATGGTGGTTGAGGACCGCGGCCTCGTGGGGGGCCGGGCCGTGGCAATCGGCGGCGTCACAGCTCAGGGGGGCGGAGGGCATGTCGGTGCCGGACAGGTCGGTGCCGCGTCCCCGGACCCGGTGGTCCTCGCCGGCGTGGCAGTCCACGCACTGCAGGTCGGCACCCGCGGTGGCCATGTGGACGTCGAAGGAGGGCTCCGGGTCGCTCAGTGCGTACTCCAGGTCGCCGCGCTTGAAGTTGGGGCCGCCGCCGGAACCGGAGTGGCAGCGCAGGCACATGGCGCGGGTGGGGAGCGAGATGCGCTTGGCCACGGAGTCGAGACCCTCCTGGTTCTTCCACAGGATGGGCTTCCACTGGAGGCTTCCGTCCTCGTTCTGGTAGAGGTCGCGGCGGTAGCCGGAGGCGTGACAGATGAGGCAGTCGATGTTTGAGAGCTGGGCGGGGCTGACCTCGGGGGTCGGCACGAGCCCGAGCCCGGCGTGGCACTTGGAGCAGCCCTTGGTAATGACCTCACCCCGGGAGTTGCGCACGAGCCCGATCCAGTTGGCCATGGGGTTCGTGCAGAAGTCGTTGATGGTGTTGCGCTTGCCGAGCTTCTTGCCATCGGCGTTGACGATCTGTGGCGCATCGCCCTGCCACTGGTAGTGCTGGGAGTGGAAGAACGACTCGGCCTCGTCGTGGTGGCAGGCAAGACAGGTGCTGGTTCCCTCGAAGTGCTCGAAGTACTCCTTGTGGGTGGACTCCGCGCCGGCCGCGGGAAGGGCGGCGAGGGCCGCCAGCGCCACCGTGAACAGCCGTGCTGACATCATGGTGTCCGTCCTCTCTAGAAGCTCGCCATCATGCTCAGGGTGACCATTGATGCGCTGTCGTAGGTGGGGAAGCCGAGCACCGGATTGGCGTCCAGCTTCTTGGGCGCTCCCATCATCCAGCCCGACCCCGAGTAGTCATAGCTGTAGTCGATGTAGTCGAGCTTGGCCTGGAAGCGGCGGTTGATCTTGTGGATGAGGTAGGCCTCCCACACGTCGCCGCGGGTGGCGGTCTTGGGGGCGATGATGTCGTCCTGGGCGGGGGTGAAGTTGAACCAGTACTTGGAGCCGTGGTTGTACTCCAAGCCGACCATGGTGTGGTCGTCGTTGAAGCGGTACCGGCCCCCCAGGTAGAACATGTCGCCGTGCTGGGACTTCGGAGTGTCGAAGGGGTCGGAGAACAGCCCGCCGAAGGGCGTGGTCACGGGCAGGGGGTCGGACGACATGTAGTTGTAGTTTAAGAACCAGTCCAGGGGCCCGGTGGTGCGCATCAGGAGGAGGCCGGCGATGTCGATGTCGCCCAGGGTGGTCGACGGGGTGAAGCGCATGATGAAGGGCGCCCCCACGGTCTGACCGGTGACCGGGTCGTTGGGCAGGACCACGAGGCCGTTGAAGCCGTCGGTGACGTCGAAGGCGCGGGCCACCGTGAGCTGGAGGAGCGTCTGCTCCGTCGAGATGACGTCCCAGTTGACGCCCAGGAACTGCGCATCGTCGAGGCGGTCCGCGGGCTGCTCCAGGATGTCGCCGTTGCCGAACCCGGACTCGTAGCCGACCCCGTAGCAGAGGCGGAAGGTCGAGCTCTCCGACAGGTGGTAGCCCCAGGTGATGCCGTCGAACTGGAAGTCGATGAGGGTCCCCATGGGGGTGCCGCCCCGCAGCTCTCCTTGACGGAGGTTCAGGGGAGGTCCACCGGTGGAGGGGCGCCGGCCGATGGAGAGGTACATGGGGATCCCGGCGATGTCGCTCCAGGTGAAGTAGGCGCGCTCCACCCGCAGGATGTCGGAGTTGGGCACGGTGGCCGTGTTGCCGTCGATGTCGATGCTGTTGGCCTGGCCGTTGAAGACCTGGACCGCGGTGGAGTCACCGAAGGTCTTGTACATGGCGAGGCGGCCGGCGAAGGTGACGTTGTCAGCCACGTCCGCGTTCATGTCGAGGCGCAAACGGTTGGTGTACAGGATGTCGTTGTCCACCGAGTAGGCGTCCACGTGGGTGGAGGGCAGGAGCATGGCGAAGAGCTGCTGCTGGGCGGTGGGGGGGAACATGCCCATGGCCTGCTTGAGCTGGTCGAAGGTGAGGTTGTGGGTGAAGTACAGGTAGTCGCCGTAGTGGCTGGCCACGAAGTCGCCGACGTCGTTGGGGGACGTGGGGAACTGTCCGGTGGCTCCGTAGAAGAACAGGGTGTCCACCAGGCCCTTCTGCAGCTTCATGCCGTCGAAGTGGGCGGGGACGTCCGCCTGGATGGAGTGCGCCTCGAAGCGGAAGTCGCCGGTGAACCGGATGCGGTCCAGGGCGGAGTCGCGCTCCACGGACATGAGGCGCTTCTCGAGCTCCTTGACGGACTTCTTGAGCTTGGCAACGTCCTCTTTGGTGGCGGGGTTGGCCTCGGTTGCGGTCTCCTGGGCCCAGACCGGGGAGACAGCGAGGAGGGCGACGATGGTGAGCGTCTTGAGTGGGTTCATGGTGCGCTGCCGTCCTTTCGCGCCCGTCAGCCGCAGGTCATGGGGTGCTCGGAGTCGGCGGCGTGGTCCACGGCGAAGTCGCGGATCTCCTTGAGCTGCTCCGGCGTGATGACGTCGACGACCGTCTTGCCTTCGTGCCCCGGGTCGGTGACGTCCTCGTGGGACGGCACGTACTTCTCGTCGAAGAACCGGTTCCACTGGTCCTGGATCAGGGTCATGGGGGTGTACTCGCCGTTGGCGGAGTCCGCCTGGTGGCAGGGCTTGCAGTAGTCGCGGTACAGCTCCTTGCCCGAGGGTTTCTTGGCCGCCATGGCGAGCCCGCCGAGGCTGAGGGCCAGACAGGCCGTGAACATGATGGTGAGCAAACGGGTGAGTCGCATCGTCGTCCTCCTTGTGCCTTTTTTCACGAGACATTGTGTAAAAATTCACAATGCTGACCAGTGCCCCGATGGCAGTGGTCTCCCTGTTTGGGGCAGACATTATCGATCTATGATTATCTTGTCAAGTGGCCATATATAGATCCATAACGGCGCCCGAGTACGCGGACGGTGGCGCGGGCTGTTCCCGGGAAGATGCGGTGGGCGGCACCCTGGGATGGACCGAGCGGCATTGACAGGGGTCGGGGTGCGTGCTGCGATGCCGACAGTGAGCGTTCCTTTCCCTGCGACGGTGATCTCCTGCCGCGGACCGCGTGCCACGGAGCGGGCCCTGCTCGCCGAGATCGAGCGGCTGCGGCCGCGCCGCCTCGGCGAGCTGGCGGCTCCTCTGCGCGTGGTCGTGCCCTCCGCCAGCCTCCGCCGACACCTGGGACGTCGGCTGATGGTCGAGCATGCACGGGCCCTGGCGGGCATCACACTGCAGACCCTCGCCGGAGCGGCCCTGGAGATCGTGGAGCGCGCGGGGGAGACGCGCCTGGTGGGCGAGGCGACCTTCCAGATCCTGGTCCGGCGGCGGGCGCGGGCGGCGCCCCTGCTGCGTCGAGAGCTGGCGGATCTCGAGGACGGTTACCGGGCCGTGGAGGGAGCGGTGCGCGACCTCCTGGATGCGGGGTTCGAGGCCCCTCATCGCGAGGTCGTGGAGGACAAGCTGGCCAGCCTGGCGGGCCTGGTGACGCCGCGCCGCCTGCAACGAGTGGGGGAGCTGGCCCGCGTCGCGGCAGCGGTGTCCGAGGATCTCGAAGATCTCGGCGTGTGCCGGCTGGCGCAGGTCCCCCAGCTCGCCACCGCGGTGCTGCGCACCAAGGGGCCGTCGGTCCTCCCCTCCCGGGCGGTGCTGGTGCACGGCTTCGCAGATGCCACCGGCGTCGCGTCCGACCTGATCGAGGCGCTGTTGACGGTCCTGGGGGGAGCGCTCCTCCTGGACCGTCCGCCGGACCCGGCGGACCCGGGCCGCGACGATGTCGGCGTCGCCTTCCTGGAGCGCTTCGCCGGCCGTTTCGGGGCCTTCGCCGCGCGGACGGCGGATCGCGCCGTCCGGCCGGGACGCGTCGCCGTCATGGAGGCGCCCACGCGAGAGGCCGAGATCCGGCACCTGGCGTCGAAGGTCCGCGCCCTCCTCGACGGCGGCGCCGTCCCCGAGGAGATCGGGGTGGTGGCCCGCGAGCTCGCACCGGTGGCGAGCCTGGTCCGCCGCCACTTCTCCCGCCTCGGCATCCCGCTGGCGGGAGCCGGTGCCGCGCTGCCCGGGGGCGAGGCCTGGCGGCGGAGCCGGATGCTCGCCGAGCTGCTGCGCGGGGGCGCCGAGGCCACCGCCGAGCTGTGGGTGGAGGCGCGGCGATCGGGGGCGGGGGGCGACGGCGAGCTGCTGCCCGGCCTGCGCGCTCTCGGGGCGGTCCGGCTCGCGGACGTGGCAACCCTCGCGATGCGGCGACTGCCGGAGGAGCGGATCGAGCTGCCTCTGCCGGCGCCCCCGGACGGCGGCGAGCCCGCGCCACGGCGGCAGGTGGCCTCTTCGAGGCTGCGAGAAGCCACCCGGGAGGGCGCGGCCCTGCTTCGCTGGCTCACGGACTGGCCCGCCGCGGGATCCGCATCCACTCACCTCGGGCGGACCCTGGGGGTGCTGACGCGCCTCGGCTGGGAGATGAGGGCCGCTCCTGTCGAGCCGGCGGTGGCCACCCTCTCCCAGCTCGCGGCCCAGCTGCCGGAAGGCCTCGAGCTCGGCCGTGACGAGTGGATCGAGGAGGCGGCTCGTCGCCTCGAGCACGTGGGCGCCGCGCCCCTGGGAGGGCTCGGGGGAGGGGTCCAGGTCCTGACCGCTATGGAGGCCCGGGGGAGGACCTTCGAGCATCTCTTCGTGGTCGGGCTCAACCGGGGCGTCTTCCCACGGGTCGTACAGGAGGATGCCCTCCTGCCGGACACCGTGCGGGGGCATTTGGCGGCGGAGGTGCTGCGCGAGTTCCCCGTGCGGGCCCGGGGCCTCGACGAGGAGCGCTACCTGTTCGCCCAGCTCACCGCGGCGGCCGGGGTGGTGGACCTGTCGTTGAGCGCCTCCGTCGACGGCGCCAAGGCCTCCCCGTCGCCGTTCGTCGTCCGCCTGTGCCGCGAGGGGCAAGTGCGCGCCGTCCCCGTAGGCGACGTGCTCCACCTCCCGCCGGCGGACCGGCGGGATCCCCTGGCGCCGCGCCCCGCGTTCGAGCACGCCCTCCTGGCGGCCCATCGGACCGGTCGAGCCGGCCTGGCGCCCCTGTTGGCGGCAGCCCGGGACGAGGGGCGCGCGCAAGCGGCGCTCGAGCGCGACGACGGCACACGATGGGCCGAGGCCAGGCTCCGTGTTCTCGAGGAGATCGATGCCGTGGGGGCGGCCGCCGGGCCTGGCCCCTGGGCGGGCCTGATGGGGGCCGCGGCCTGGTCGGGCCGGCTGCCCTCGGTGACGGCCCTGGAGCTCATCGCGGCCTGCCCCTTCCAGGCGCTGTTGGTGCGGCGTCTCCGGGTGGAGGAGGGGGTGGACCCTCGCCACGGTCTGCCGGACCCCGGTGGCGCGGGACTTGGTCTTCTCGTCCACGGGGTGCTGGAGAGGATCGTGACGCAGGCAGGCGCGGCCGCCGGCGGGTCCCTGATCGAGCTCGAGACGCGGCCGCCCACGGCGGTCCCGTGGCCCTCGGACGACGACCTCGGACGCCTGCTTCGAGACCAGGCGGCGGCCGTCGCGGGAGCCCTCGGCATGTCCGCACGAGGGCTGGCGATGCTCCTCGCGGCGCGGGCGCGTCCCTTTCTGGAGGTGGCGCGGCGCGCCGACTGGGGCACCGGCGACATGGCCAGGGAGGTCCTCGGAGCGGAGGTCTCCGGCGAAGCCGCCGTGGACGGAGTGGACGAGCCCCTGCGTTTCCGCGCCGATCGGGTGGACCGGGCGGGAGACGGGCTGCTCCTGGTGGACTACAAGACCGGGCGCCCCCCTTCGGGGGCCAAGGGGGAGGGCAAGCGGCAGGAGCACCTGCTCGAGAAGATCGCCCGCGGGTCCGCGCTCCAGGGCCCGGCCTACGCGGCCGCCGCATCGTCGCAGCCGACGAGGGGGCGATACCTGTACCTGAGGCCGGATATCTCCGGCCCCGAGGCGAGCCGCCTGGTGGAGACGTCGCCCGCAGTGCCGGAGATGGAAGCGGCGTTCTCCAAGGCTGTGGCTGTGATCGCTCGGGCGTGGCGCAGCGGTGCGTTCTTCCCCCGGGTGGAGGAGGCGAACGGCGCCGTCCCGTCCGCCTGCCGCTGGTGTGAGGTGCGGGAGGCCTGCCTGCGTGACGACTCCGGCTTCCGATCCCGTCTGGTGGACTGGGTCGGGAGCGCGGACACGGGGACGTCGGAGGTGGCGCGGAGCGCCGCCGAGCTCTGGTGGCTGGGGCGTGACCGCCCCGAGGAGGGTCCGTGAGCGACAGCCGCGAGGAGCTGCTGCGCCAGGACGCGGAGGCGCGCGCCCGGGCCCACCTCCTGTTCGACAGGCCGCTGGTGGTGGAGGCCGGCGCCGGGACCGGGAAGACGGCCCTGCTCACGGCCCGGATCGTGGCGTGGTGCCTGGGACCGGGGTGGGAGCTGCACGCGGGTGCGGGCTTGCGGCCCGAGGTGGCGCGGCGGGTGATCGAGCGTGTGGTCGCCATCACCTTCACCGAGGCTGCCGCCGCCGAGATGGCGGAGCGGGTGGGAGGCGCCCTCGGCGACCTGGCCGGGGGCGACACCCCGCCGGGGTTGCAGCTCGAGCTGGTGGCCGTGCACGGGGACGAGCTGGGGCGCCGCTGCGAGGCGCTGGCGGACGAGATGCATCGCCTGCCCGCCATGACCATCCACTCCTTCTGCCACCGCCTCCTGCGGGCGTTCCCCCTGGAGGCGGGGGTGCACCCGGACTTCGCAGTGGACGCCGACGGCAGCCGGGTGGAGGCCGTCGTGGAGGACGCCACCCTCCAGGCCCTCCGCGAGGCCGATGGGGCGGCGCTGAGCGACTGGGAGACCATGGCCGCGGCAGGGGTGTCGCTGCCCCAGGTGGCGGCGGCCGCGGCGGCCCTCACGGCCGCCGGCATTACGGCCTCGGACCTCGGTCGGGACCCCCTGGGTGCGGACGAGCTGGCCGTGCTGGTGGAGGAGATCGCAGAGGCCCTGGCCGCGCTCCTGGGGACCGAGGACGGGCGCCTGACCGACGGCACCCCGGTCAGCGTCCACACCGTGACCGCCTTGCGGGACCTGGGGGAGCGTCTGGCCGGTCGTCGACAGCCGACGCCGGACCTCCTGGTGGCGGCCGCTTCGGTGATCGATGAGCGGGCCGCCAGACGCCTGGGCGAGTGGAGCAAGGGGACGTTCAAGGCCACCGACCGCAAGGCGCTCGGGGGGCGCACCGCATGGTTCGAACCCGCGGCGGGTCGCCTCGCCGTCGCCCTTGCCGGCGTCATCGGCCTCCGCCCGCGGGAGCTGACGGCGGCCCGCCAGGTGCTCGCGGCCCTCTTGGCGAAGGTTGCCGGCCGTCTCACCGCCGAGGGCATCGTCACCTACGCCGAGCTCCTGCGCGGCGCCCAGCGCCTGCTGGCCTCCTCGCGCCGCCTCCGTTCAGAGATCCGGCGCGGCATCGACCAGCTCCTGGTGGACGAGTTCCAGGACACCGACCAGGTCCAGTGCGACATCGTGGCCAGGCTGGCGCTGGAGGGCGGGCCCGGTGAGCGGCCGGGGCTGTTCATCGTGGGCGATCCGAAGCAGTCCATCTACGGCTGGCGGGGCGCCGACCTCGCCGCCTACGACGCCTTCAAGGCGCAGGTGCTGGCCGAGGGCGGCGTGGTGCGTCCCCTGGTGCGCAACTTCCGCTCGGTGGCGCCCATCCTGGCCGAGGTGGAGCGGGTGGTGGCGCCCGTGATGGCGGAGCGGGTGGGCGTGCAACCGCCGTTCCAGCCGCTGGAGCCGACCGGGGAGCGTGCCACGGGCTCGGGGTTTGCCGTGGGGGAGTGGACGCCGGTGGAGCACTGGTTGGCGTGGCCCGAGGACCCGCAGACCGGTGTCGCGAACGCCGAGGTGAAGAAGGGCGAAGCAACCGCCGCGGAGGCCGCCATGGTGGCCGCCGACATCCGGCGCCTGCACGACGAGGAGAAGGTGCCGTGGAAGGACATGGGCATCCTGCTCCGCACCACCACCGAGCAGGAGGCGGTGCTGGACCGGCTGCGGGAGGCGGGGGTGCCCTTCGAGGTGGCGAGGGAGCGGGACTACTTCCGCCAGCGCGAGGTGGTGGAGGCGGCGGCTCTCGTGCGGGCGGTGCTGGAGCCGTCGGACCAGCTCGCCCTGCTCACCGTGCTCCGCTCGGACGCGGTGGGGACGCCGGACGCGGCCCTGACGCCGCTCTTCGACGCCGGCCTGCCGGCGCTGATGGCCGAGCCCACGGGTCAGACGGACCAAACGATGGACGCCGTCGACCGCTGTCTGGAGCGGGCGCTCGGGGCGACGCCGGCCGATCTCCCGGGGGCGGGGGCGCTGCCGGACTGGCCCGCGGCGGTCCGGGCGGCGGCTCAGACCGTGCTCGACCTGCGTCGCTTCCTGCGGCGGGACCCGCCGGACATCTTCGTGGAGCGGCTGCGCACCCTGTGGCTATCCGAGGTCACGTCCTCGGCGCGCTACCTCGGGCGCTTCCGCCGCGCCCGCCTGGAGCGCTTCTTCGCCCAGCTCGAGGGCGCGCTCGCCACGGCCGACGGCAGCCTGGCCCAGGTCGCCCGCTTCCTGCGGCGGGCGGTGGAGGAGGCGCGGGAGCCGGAGGTGCCGATGACCCCCGAGACCCTCAGCGACGCCGTCCACGTGATGACCGTGCACGGCGCCAAGGGACTCGACTTCGAGCATGTGTACGTGCTCCAGATCCACCGGGGCGACGGCAGACCGGCCCGCCGCAGCGACGCGACGGTGCTGCGGGACCCCGGGGGCCTGTCCTACCAGCTCTTCGGCTGGGCGACCCCGCGGTTCGCCGCGGCCGAGATCGAGCAGCGGCAGCGCGAGTGCGCGGAACGGGTGCGCCTCCTGTACGTGGCCATGACGCGTGCCAAGCGGCGTCTGGTGCTCTCCGGACGGTGGCGGAGCGACGGCGCCCTCGTGGAGGCGGCGGCCGCCACCAGCTTCGCCGACCTGGCGGCGCACCGCCTGCGGCCCGAGGTGCTGGCCCAACAGTTGGTCAGGGGGACCGGACGCATCCTGGAGGACCCAGAGACGGTCCAGTGGGTGCTGCCGGCGGCCATGGTGGACATCGCGGCGAGGGGCGCGGTCACGTCGCCGCCACCGCCGGCGGACGTGGCGCACGTGCTCGCGGATGCGGCGCGGCTGGAGGCGCTGCGCGCCTCGGCCGCCCGGCGGCAGGGAGCCGATCTCGCCGCCACGGTGACCCAGCTCGTCGAGCATGATGGCACGCCCCACGAGGACGGCGAGACGGAGGCGCCGGGCGCCGCGCGCTCCTCGGCGCGGGCCATCGGCAGCGTCATCCACCTCCTGCTGGAGACCCTGGACCTGACGGACGATCTCGCGGCCCAGGTGCGGGCGCGGAGGGAAGAGCTCCGCACACGCGTCGCGGCGGCGGTCTCCGTCCGGGACCGCGATGCCGCCTGGCGCCGCCTCGAAGAGGAGCTGGCGCGTCTTGCCGGCGGCGCGTGTCTGGCCCGTTTGGCGGAGGTGGCCGGGTCGGTGGTGGCCCGGGAGCTTCCCTTCCTGCTGCCTCCCACGGGCGACGAGGTGGTGGGTTTCGTGACCGGGACGGCGGACCTGGTGTACGAGGAGAACGGCGCGCCCGTCCTCGCCGACTACAAGACCGATCGTGTGAGCGACGACGAGGGGCTGGCGGGCCTCGTGGCGCGCTATCGTCCGCAGCTCGCGTGGTACGCCCGGGCCATGCAGGCGGCCCTCGACCTGCCCGCGCCGCCCCGCGCCGAGATCTGGTTCCTCCACGCCGACCGCATCGTCCGGCTGTGAGCGCAGGGACGGGGCCGCGCGCGGCTACTCGTGGATGTAGCCGAGGGACTCGAGGCGCTGTCGCTCCTCCTCGGAGAGCTCGCGCGCGGGTCGGGGGGCACCGCGCTGCCCACCGGACGCGATGATCAGGTCGGCGAGGGTGCGGGCCAGAGCGTCGGCCCGCTCCCGGCGCTGGTGGACCAGGTCGTGGTGCTCGTCGGGGTCGGAGACGACGTCGTAGAGCTCCTCCCGGTGGGAGGGGAGGCTGAGGATGTACTTGTCGTCGCCCGCCAGCACGCCGCGGCGGTCCACGGCGGCCTCCGGTCGGAAGGTCTCCAGCAGCAA
>Ga0315542_1002487_pt1 | contig 11184 bp, 6 predicted proteins | sample SalMarSW160120MG_FD_202541 | JGI IMG/M metagenome (GOLD analysis project Ga0315542, IMG submission 202541) | Salt marsh sediment microbial communities from the Plum Island Ecosystem LTER, Massachusetts, United States - Salt Marsh Sediment SW1601-20 ... | reverse complement strand
ATTCATTGTTGCGAAATCGTAATTTTGCCTTCTGCCCTGTTGTCCTGACGGTTCTTTTGCAAGTTGCTCTAATTCTTCGTCAGTATACCTGGTGGCCAGGGGTGAAAAGTTTATTTCGTATGGTGTCGTTGTAGTTGACGGCATAAGAACAATCTTTCCGGCAAGCTTCCCTTTATATTTATCCAGGTCACTTTCCGATCTTACATCCAGCAGAACAACTTCACTCTTAATAAGGCCATTTGTACTGCCAGTCCAGGCAACAGGATTACACGCAAAATTGGTATAATATGGTGCAGTCATTGCAGCATATGTTTTCAGGTTATCCCAGCCGCCTCGACTGAAATCCCTTGTGGCTTCGATTCTTACATTCTGGAAACCAAATTCTTCCATCTTCTTCCTGGCTAATTCATTAGCCCTTGCATTCCCACTTGAACCGGTAAGTCGTGGTCCTGCATAATCTGTCAGCCAGAAGGCCAGATCTGCGATCTTTGAATTCATGTTAGCTTCCTGCTTGATCTTGTAAATCATAGCGAGATCTACATTCTCACTCTGGGATAAAACCCACAACGGCATAAACGCCAGCAGGAACAAGCTGATACTGATTTTTCTGATTTTCATTTTTATTTTGGTTAAAAGATTATTTAGGCGTTAAATGTAAAAAAAATTAATCTCCATAATTCAATTCTTATGAAATCATTTAACATAAATTATTTTTGAATTGATGTTTGGAGAAATCCGGATCATTATGTTTAATTGATAATTAATCAATACTTTATAATTGAAGTTTTAAAATTGTTGATTTATGATAAAGAATCAGTATTAAACGGATAATATATGAAATTAGAAGGGGATTCTTCGCTTCACTTCGTTACACTCAGAATCTCCTTCTTTTAATCGGACAGTAGTGATAAAGAACATATTATTGATTGGAACAGGCGGTTTCTATGCAGATTTGAAAAAAGCATTAAGGGTTGCCTGGTTGAACTGGAACCGATTACAGTTATACTCCACAAATCAGGAAAGAATAGTAAAAAAGAGTAGCCGGTAGTATATTTCATCATCATTTTCAGGTAATTAACCTCATCCAGATTTTGATCAGTTAATGATATTCTTTGATTAAATTCTACTAATCAAGTCGATTTTTTAATTAAATTTGATAAAGATTAGGTCTATTTTATTCTATTAAATCTAAAGGGTATGAAAAAACCAGGTCTTTTTTTAATCATTCTTCTGATATTTTTAAGTTCCAAATTATTTTCACAAAATTTTCTGATCACAAAACCAAAACTTGAATTTGACGGCTATAAGCTTACCATATCTTATGATCTGGTTACTAAAAGTCAATCTGATATTTTCTCTGTATGGGTTGAAATAAGGAATCAGGAAGGTAAACCGGTACGAGCTTATTCCTTTAAAGGTGAAGTAGGTGACAGCCTGAAGCCGGGAAATAATAAAATAGTAACCTGGATACCTGAAGATGATGCTGTTTTCCTTGATGAGGATGTCACAGTTGAACTTAAAGCTGAGAAATATGAAAGATCATTCAACAAAGGAGCAGTGGTGGCTAGTTCGACTATTGTTCCTGGTCTCGGTCAAACGAAAATAAAAAATGGAAAGCCATGGTGGCTGATAAGCATCCCGGCTTACGGGACTCTTGCCGGAGGATTTGTAATGCATTCAAAATATGTCAGTACGTATAATGAATATTTAAAAGCTACCGAATCAGTTGAAAGAAGCGATCTGTATAATCAGTCTCAAAAAGAGAAGAACCTTTCAGGTGCATTTTTCATTTCATCAGCTGTTATCTGGATTTCAAATATTGTATGGGTTGCTGCTACTCCTGATAAGTACAGGCCGTTACAACATACAAAGTTTTCTTTAAACTCTTTTCCTGCTAACCATGAAAGGATTCCCTTATTGTCCCTGCAGATAGACTTTTAAAAGTTATTAAAATGAAAAAGACGATTTTTCTTTCATTATTTTGCCTGCTCCAGGCAACTTTTTTGCAGGCACAGATTGTAAGCAGCGGAAAAGCAACTGTTCACATTAATAATAAGCCCAAAGTTGTAGAGAATAATGATAATATTGTTTTCCGCCAGGAAGGCACCGAGGTCCTTAAAACAATGACCGGTAAATTTTATGCGCTTATAATAGGGATCAATAAATACAGTGATCCATCGATAACTGAACTTGACAAACCTATCAGGGATGCCGAGATGTTCTACAATGTAATTACCACCAGGTATACTTTTAATCCGGAAAATGTAAAATTTCTGAGGAATGCCACGATGGCGGAAATGGTGGAAGCCCTCGATTATTTTGCAAAAAAGGTCAGGTCTGACGATAACTTCCTGATCTTCTATGCCGGGCATGGTGTCTGGGAAGCTCAGGCTGAAAACGGTTACTGGCTGCCGTCAGATGCCAGGAAAAACAGCAAGCTGGCCTGGTTCAGGAACAGTACGCTGAGAGATTACCTCAGGGAGATCAAATCAAAACATACCCTTCTTATCAGCGACGCCTGTTTTGGGGGGTCTATATTCAAGACACGTGCCGCTTTTATTGATGCAACAGTTGCTATAAACAAACTTTATGAGCTACCGAGCCGGAAAGCTATGACCAGCGGAACACTTACAGAGGTACCCGATCAGAGTGCATTCTTAAAATACCTGGTCGAAAGGCTGCTGAACAATAATGATAAGTATCTCTCTTCAGAACAGTTATACAGCAGTTTCAGGCTTGCAGTAATAAATAACAGTAACGTGGTTCCCCAGTTTGGAGTGATACAGGAAGTGGGTGATGAGGGAGGGGATTTTATTTTTGTATTGAGAGAATAGAACACAGGCGATAGTTCAGACTTTTAACCAATAATCTGAAAATAATGAAAACCAATAAGTTAATCCTGCTTACCTTATTGGCAGGTTCCATTTTTCTCCTTACCTGTAAAAAGGTCGAGAAACTGATGCTTGTCTCTACCGGCACAGTGTCAAACATTTTAATAACAACTGCCGATATCAGTGGTACTGTCCTCGATCTTGGAGATGGCGCCACTCAGTATGGCCACTGCTATGCCACGACACCCAACCCAAATATCTCGGGTACAAAGACGGAGCTTGGTACTCCTGCACTGGGAGGCTATACCAGCGCCCTGACAGGATTGACACAGGGAACAAAATATTACATCAAAGCTTATATGAGCCGTGGGAAAGAAGCAGTTTATGGCGATGAGATCACATTTACGACAGCATCCTCTGCCTTACCTGAGGTGACAACAAATGCTGATATTACCGGTACCACAAAGACAGCAGCGGTCAGCGGAGGTAATGTCACTGATGAAGGAGGTACCCCTGTGACATCCCGTGGTGTTTGCTGGAGCACAGCGACAAATCCGGAGATTGGCGGTAACAAAACCACAAACGGAAGCGGTACAGGTAGTTTCACGAGCAATATTTCAGGCCTAACGGCTGGAACAAAATATTATGTCAGGGCTTATGCGACCAACAGCGGGGGTACAGCTTATGGGAATGAAGTAAGTTTTACGACTGTACCTGAAGCTCCTACACTGCCCGCAGTTGTTACGGTAGCGGTTAATTCAGTTACAGTAAATTCAGCTGTTTGCGGCGGAGAGGTGACAAACGAAGGGGGGGCAGCTGTTACTGCCAGAGGGGTTTGCTGGAGCACAACACAACATCCTGATATTAATGGGAATAAAACCATTGACGGAGATGGTCCGGGAAGCTTTGTTAGCAATCTTTCAGGATTAGACGGGAATACAACTTATTATATACGGGCTTATGCAATAAATAGTGTGGGGCCTGCATATGGGAATGAACGTGACTTTAAGACCGGAGCAATTCTGCCAGACATTATAACTTCGGATGTCACTGCAATTACTCCTACCAGCGCCACCAGCGGGGGCAATATAACAAGCGATGGCGGATCGGCTGTCACATCACGTGGTATTTGCTGGAGCACCAGTCAAAATCCTACGGTTGGAGGGAATCATACGGATGAAGGCAGCGGAACCGGTAATTTTATAAGCAATATGGCAGGTCTGACACCTGGCACTACCTATTATGTGAGAGCATATGCAATAAATGGTGTAGGAACGAAATATGCAAATGAACTCAACTTTAAAGCCGGTGCTGTATTGCCCACAGTTACTACTGCGACAGTGACATCTGTTACATCCAGTTCAGGTATCGGTGGAGGAAATGTTACCAGTGATGGTGGAGCGACTGTCACAACCCGTGGTATATGCTGGAGTACAGACCATAATCCCACTACTTCGGACAGCAAAGTACCAAATGGTTCAGGACTGGGAAGCTATACAGGTAACATCACCGGGTTGTCGCCCGGCACTACATATTATGTAAGGGCATATGCAACAAACAGTGCCGGAACAGGTTACGGCGATGAAGCACCTTTCACAACAAACCCGGTAGTGCCAACACTCACAACTACGGCAGCAACATCGGTTACTTATAATTCAGCAGTCAGCGGCGGCAATGTTACCAGCGATGGAGGGGCAGCAGTAACTGTACGAGGTGTATGCTGGAGTACAAGTCAGAATCCCACAACTGCCAACAGTAAGACGACTGATGGTGCAGGAACCGGTAGCTTCAGCAGCAGCCTTACTAACCTGTCACCATCCACAAATTATTGGGTAAAAGCTTATGCAATAAACAGTGCAGGTATAGGTTATGGCCCGCAGCAACCGTTTACTACTCCTGCGGCTCCATATATAACTGTTCTCACACCAACAGGTTCGGACCACTGGATGGATCTGGAGAACAAGGTAATAAGCTGGACAAGCAATATAACAGAAAATGTGCTGATTTCACTTTATAAGTCATCTTCGCTTCTTCTTATGATAGTCTCCGGTTCCGGAACACCAAATGATGGCTCATTCACCTGGATTCTTCCAAACAATCTGACATACGGATCTGATTACAAGATCAGGATCAGCAGTGTCAACAATAACAATATATATGGTGAGAGCCCATTGTTTAAGATAAGCGAATCTACAGGAAGTACAGGTACTGTAGCAGATGCTGACGGGAATACTTACAATACCATTAAAATAGGTACCCAATGGTGGACAAAACAAAACTTAAAGACCACAAGGTTTAATGATTTTTCCTTTATCACTTCTCAGCTGAATATTTCCACCTGGCTGACTCTGACGGAGGCTGCATACTGTTATTATGAAAGCAACGGATCATATCTTAATATTTACGGAGCACTTTATAACTGGTATGCGGTTAATTCAGGCAAACTCTGTCCTGTCGGATGGCATGTGCCTTCAACCACAGAATGGGATGTGCTTGTTGCATTTGTGGACGGAGAACCAGTGGCCGGAGGAAAGCTTAAAGAGGCTGGAACCTCCCACTGGCTTACCCCCAATACCAGTGCAGATAATGCATTTGGATTTACAGCACTTCCGGGAGGTTATCTGGTTAATTCCAAAGGTTATGGAAATCTGACTCAGACCGCATTTTTCTGGTCTTCAACAATGTACTCTTCCGCAAACTCAGATTTTATTAAGATGGAGTACAATACGGCAAGTACCCTTAAGAGTAACGTGCCCAAATATGGAGGTTTATCGGTCAGGTGTGTTAAGGATTAGGGATAATTATTTTTGTATTTGTTCAGCATTGTCTTGTTTAGGAGTTGAATTATAATTATTGAAATGAAAACCACTAAATTTTTTCTTTTGTGTCTTATTACGGTTCTGCTCTGTCTTCTTACTTGTAAGAAACCTGAAAAACAGATGCTTGTTTCAACTGGCACAGTCACTAACATCCTGACTACCACTGCTGATGTGTCAGGAAATATTCTGGATCTCGGTGAGGGGGCGACACAATTCGGACATTGTTATTCCAAGACAACAAATCCAACAGCTTCGGGTTCAAAAACCGTATATAGTTCTCCTTCAATGGGAGGCTTTACCAGTTCCCTTGAAAGTCTTGAACCAGCGACAAAATATTATGTAAAAGCATACTTAAGCAAGGGGCAGGATGTTGTTTACGGTGATGAGATAAATTTTACCACAGCTTCAGCTGCTTTACCCGAATTAACTACAACAATAATTTCTGCTATTACAAAGACAAGTGCTGTAAGCGGAGGGAACATCACAAATCAGGGCGGTACACCTGTAACAGCCCGCGGTGTTTGCTGGAGCCTGGCGACTAGTCCGACAGCTGACCTGACCACAAAAACTATAAACGGGGCAGGTACAGGCGTATTTACAAGTAACCTTACCGGTCTTGTCAATGGAACTGTTTACTATGTGAGAGCATATGCAACCAACAGTGCAGGGACAGCTTATGGAAATGAGATTTCCTTTATAACTTACGATATTGTCCCCACACTTACCACTGAACCTGTATCATCAATTACAGCTACTTCGGCAGTTGGGAATGGCAATATTATTTATAATGGTGATGCTTCAGTAACTGCCCGCGGAATGTGCTGGAGCACAAGTCATAACCCAAGCCTGGCAGATTTATGGTCGGTCAACGGCAGTGGGATAGGGCCGTTCACAAGCAATATAACTTCACTGAATCCAGGCACATTATATTACGTAAAAGCATATGCAACAAATGGTTATGGCACAGGCTACGGTAATGAAGTTACATTTACTACGTTAAATCCACCAAATGCCGCAACGACATTGCCTTCCCTTATCACTACTGTAGGTGCTAATCTTAATGGTATTGTCAATGCTAAGAACAATTCAACAGTAGTGACGTTCGAATATGGACTAACTATGGGTTACGGATCTTTGAAAACAGCTGCTCAGAGTCCTGTAACAGGTAATTCTGACACTCCTGTATCAGCAACACTTACAGGTCTTACACCAGGAACGACATATCATTACAGGATTAAAGCAGTCAGTTCACAGGGTGCGACCTATGGCGATGATGTCCAATTCTCAACAGTTCCTGCAACTATTACCGATATTGATGGCAATGTCTATCATACAGTTTCAATAAATACGCAGGTATGGCTCCTTGAGAATCTTAAGGTAACCCATTTTAACAATAACGAATCCGCAGGATATTTTTCTTATAATAGTGCAACGTTACAACCGTTAATTAGTGCCTTTCAACCGCTGATAGATGCAGGAATAGGAGGATTGACTCTAAGTCAAGCTCAATCTTCAGGTTATATTAGTGCAGTGCAAAAGACGATATTGGAAAATGCTGCAGTTGCAATTGGGATTCCCAATGTCTCCTCTAAGACAATTCAACAACTACATGATGAGGCACTTAGTATTTCAGATAATACAATTTCTTACGGATTTCTATATGATTGGGTTGTTGTAACCGATGCCAGAAAATTATGTCCTGTCGGATGGCATGTACCATCGGATGCTGAATGGACAGTGTTAACAGACTATCTTGGAGGAATGGTAGTTGCAGGAGGTAAACTAAAAGAAACAGGCACAACTCACTGGCAAACTCCAAATACCGGAGCTACTAATGAATACGGCTTTACAGCTCTTCCTGCAGGTGAAATTCCCAATGGCGGTAGCTTCATTAATATTGGCATTGATGGCTTTTGGTGGAGTGCCGCTTCCTTCAGCACAGACAATGCGTGGATCAGGAGTTTGAACTATAATTCAGGTGAAGTATCAAGGACAAATGAAAGCAAAGCGAATCTTCTTTCTGTAAGGTGTTTAAAGGATTGAAATACTAATGTTCTGATAATAAGCGACCTCATCCCCTCCTAAGAGGGGACTTTTCTTACTTTTATCTTTGGTTTTTTATCTATAAAATGATTTACCCCGATAACTTCGAATCAAAGATAGGCTTCGACCGTATAAGAGCTCTCCTGAAAAAGAGATGCCTTAGCCCGATGGGCCTTGAAAAGGTCGATACCATCGGGTTTGAAGATAACATCAGAGTACTGTCTGTAAAACTTACTGCTACATTCGAGTTCCAGCAGATCCTCATATTTGAGGAGTCTTTCCCTTCAGATAATTATTATAATATTTCCGATTGCCTCGATAAGATAAGGGTCGAAGGAACTTTCCCGGAGGTAAGAGAGCTTTTTGATCTTAAACGCTCTCTTGAAACTATAAAATCAATCCTTAACTTTTTCAGAAATAAAGACGATATCAAGTATCCTGTTCTCAGAAAGATGTGCAGCTCGGTGAAAACCTATCCCTATGTACTCGATTCTATAGACAGGATTATTGACAGGCATGGTAATGTAAAAGATAATGCTTCCACCCGACTGAAAGAGATCAGATCAGATATCACATCAAAATCAATACAGGCTTCAAAGAGGCTCAATGCAATACTAAAACAGGCCCAGAATGATGGTATTGTTGATACAGATACTGCAGTTTCCATAAGGAACGGCAGAGGAGTGATTCCTGTAAGCACCTATGACAAGAGAAGAATTAAAGGACTTATTCACGATCAGTCGGCCTCCGGGAAGACCGTTTTTATTGAACCTGAAGAGATCGTAGAAATAAATAATGATATCGTTGAGCTTGAATACGAGGAGAAAAGGGAGATTGTTAAAATATTAACACTATTTGCCGATAATATAAGACCTTATATTGATGACCTTCTTAGCTCAAACATTTTTCTGGGCGAAATAGATTTCCTCAGGGCCAAAGCATTGCTGGGAAACCATTTTAAAGCAATTATGCCTGCACTTACTGAAAAACCTTTCATCAGGTGGCAACAGGCAATCCATCCGCTTCTCTCTCTTGCGTTTGAGAAGCTCCCCGGCCGTAAAGTCATTCCTCTCGATATTGAACTTGATGACAGGAACAGAATACTGGTTATTTCAGGTCCCAATGCAGGAGGTAAATCAGTCTGCCTTAAAACGGTAGGACTCCTTCAGTATATGGTTCAATGCGGATTCACAATCCCGGTCAGGGAAGGCTCTGAAACAGGGATATTTAAAGATATTCTTATTGATATTGGCGATGAGCAAAGTATTGATAATGACTTGAGTACATATAGCTCACACCTTATCAACATGAAATACTTTCTGAAAAACAACTCGGAAAGAAGCCTGATCCTTATCGATGAATTTGGTACAGGCACTGAGCCAATGCTGGGCGGCGCAATTGCGGAAGCAATACTCGGGGAATTAAACCGCAAAAAAGTATTTGGCGTACTGACCACACACTATACAAATCTTAAGCATTTTGCTTCACTCACAGATGGGATTGTTAACGGTGCAATGGCTTTTGATAATCACCTTCTGCAACCTCTCTTTCAATTATATATTGGTAAACCCGGAAGCTCTTTTGCCTTTGAGATAGCAAAAAAAATAGGCCTTCCCGAAGATATCCTGAATGAAGCATCAGGAAAAGCAGGTGTAAAGAATATTAATTACGACAGGCATCTGAAGGATATTGCCCGCGATAAGAGATACTGGGAAAATAAGCGGCAAAATATACGGCAGCACGAAAAGCGTCTGGAAGAGCTTATTGAGGAATATGAAAATGAGCTCTCAGGTGCTAAATCACTTAAAAAAGAGATAATTGCAAAAGCAAAAGATGAGGCGCAAAATCTTCTGAAAGAATCAAACAGGGTGATAGAAAATACCATACGCCAGATAAAAGAATCACAGGCAGAGAAGAAGAAAACAAAGGATATCCGGCAGAAACTTGAAGAATTTAAGAGTTCTGTTGTTGATGATTTAAAACCTGTTGAATCGCATGCGGAAAAGAAAATTTATTCGCTGGCTGAAAAGGCAAAGAAATTCAAATCAAAGGAGAAGAGAGAAGAAGTATCACCGGAAGAAAATGATGAGAAACCTCTGAAAGTAGGCGATGCTGTAAGGATGTCAGATACAATGGCAGCCGGGGAAATAGTAGAGATCAAGGATAAGATGGTGCACGTTGAAACTGGCAGCTTCAGATTTGTTGTTTCATCCGACAAGATAGAAAGGATCAGCCGTTCAGAGCTTAAAAAGAGTCTCAAATCCGGGATGAAGTACCGAGAACCGGATCCGGTTCTCAGCCAGCGAAAGCTGAGTTTTAAACCTGAGATCGACATCAGGGGCGTCAGGGGAGAGGAAGCGATAAACCAGGTCAGAGACCTGATTGATAATGCTTTAATGGTTCAGCACCGCAACCTGAGGATACTACATGGGAAAGGCAATGGAATATTAAGGGAGCTGGTAAGGCAATATCTGGCTACCGTGGATATTGTCAAATCTTTTCGCGATGAACATGTCGATATGGGCGGATCGGGAATTACAGTTGTGGAAATGGATTTTTAAAACAGCTTCCAGCAGATCAAACTGAATTTTAACTTAGTGTTTTATGTTCTGCCAAATTTATAATGCTTCCTTACTGCTTTTGTAATTTTCCATCGGCATTTCATTCCTTCCGGGAAGACCACCAGGTCGCCTTTACCAAATCTTACGGGAGGTCCATCGTCAGAGGTCACCGTTACTTCACCCTCAAGTAAAAAGCAAGTTTCTTTTTCATCATATTCCCACGGGAATTCTGATACTTCTTTTTCCCATATTGGCCACGACCTGGCTTTAAGGGCTGCCAGTTTTTCTTCTGAAGGTTTTTCAACTTTAATCATAATGGAATGTATTGGTTATGCTTGCACAAATTTGCTTAAAATAATGATAATTGAGAAAAAAAAATCCCCTCCGGGATGGAGGGGGGTATTTTCGAAATAGATATAGCTGGTCTGTAATCAGTAGAGCTTAACAGTTCCATATGAAGAACTCACTTTAACCTTAGAAGAAGGATTAGCATTTTTCCCTACAGTACCGCTTACCTCACTTGAGTTATTTCCAATGATACGTTTTCTGTTCTGGAAATTTTCGTCATTGAATTTCAATCCTCCATAGGAGACTCTGGCATCAAGATTATAACTTGCCGATTCATCAATTCCCATTCTTACACCCATATATCTTGACTGAACATCGAGTGATTCGAAACCGGCTGGTACCCTGTCGATGCTGAATGATCCATATCCACCCTCAAATTCAAGTTTCTTTTCCAGCGTTCCGATGTTTATTTCTGCATAACCGCTGTTCAGAACTAAATTATTGATAGTTTCTATACTGAGTTTGTCATATTTTGAATCAGCAACTACAGAACTTATTTTTCCGATATACAGAGTTGAATATCTGCTATCCAGGAGCAGAGCCTGGCTTTTTGTGAGTGTGAAGTTCCCGCAATACCTTAGA
>Ga0315542_1002484_pt1 | contig 11189 bp, 7 predicted proteins | sample SalMarSW160120MG_FD_202541 | JGI IMG/M metagenome (GOLD analysis project Ga0315542, IMG submission 202541) | Salt marsh sediment microbial communities from the Plum Island Ecosystem LTER, Massachusetts, United States - Salt Marsh Sediment SW1601-20 ... | reverse complement strand
GGAAATGTCATATCTTATAATGATTTCTGTTTTGAAAATCCCGTATACACAAATATTCGATGCATCCGGTATAGATATATTTTTCTATTTCGCTGCATCTAATTCTTCCAACAATTTATCGATCCGGTCCTGAATTTCCTGATTGGTTGTATTCTCCGAAATCCCTTTCAGATAGATCTTTGTGACTTCGGTTTGATGTGCATTCAGTGAAAATGCCCGGAGCAGTTGCCCGACAAATGCAGGGCACTCCTTTTTCCCAACAGCCTCGACCAAATATTCCTGTGTTCGTTTGATATCACCAAGATACATCCAGTTTATCCATCCGAGGTAAAGAGGAAATTCCCAACGGTCGGGATTGTATCGATGCCCTTTTTCAAGAAGCAAAATGGCGCGTTTTATTTCCCCTGTATCAAGCAGGACATAAACTCCGCCAAAAATATAGGGCTGAATGAAATGGGGATCAATTGTCGTCACCCTGTCAATCATGGGATAGATATAATCGACCAGACCCTTGCTTGTGAATCGATACAGCAGATGTCTCAAATTCTCGTCTGTAACCAGCGCTGATTCAGGAATATCATCAGGGGATTGTGAATGCCCCGCACGCTCGAGTTCCGCTTCCAGTGTCTTGTGTTCCTCCGCATAGATATAGTAAGGATTGTCTTCATCAATAGCGCGTCTTCCGTAATAGATGACGCAATTGATCCAGAGCCAGTCGCTCATCAAACCGCGATATCCCATACTCAGCCATTTAAGCACGTTCCCTTTCGGTAAAAAGACCGGCCGCTTGTCAACAAACTGGATGGTTCTGTTTCGATCCAGAACTTTTTGAATCGGATGCACCCAGGCTATAAAAATGATCAGCGGAACGATGAGCATTAAAATGTGCAGTTGTTTCGTCATGGCATGACCTATTTAAAATCCTTTTTCTGGAATATCCAGATGGTGAACAGGTGGATAATTAAAATATATCCGATTCCGTACAGCAATCCGAAGATCACTGCATGAGGGGATCTCGAAAGATGTTCGACAACGGCCATTTTTAAATTCAGATATTCCAAATTCGGGAAAATAGTATAGATCGCCTTAAACAGCCAGTTAAAACTTTTATCCGGAAACATCTGGACATATTCACGCAATACGCCGATAAGATGGCCGGCCACAAAAACAATGAGTGTCATGAGCGCACTTAACGTCGGAGACATGAACGTTGAAAAAAACAGGGCGAAACCCACAATAAGCAGGATTTCCACGTAGATTAAAATAATCGCTGGAACCAGTCCGAAATCGATGCGGCTTTCCATGATCCATCCGGCTCCCCACAATGCTCCGCTCATCAACAAAACATTGATCGCCAGTGTTATTGCGAGGCCGAGATATTTTCCTGAAACAATTTCCCACCGGTGAATCGGTTTCGAAGCAATGATGTAAATCGTTCTTTGCTCAAGTTCCTGAACCATGAGCCGGATACCGATGAAGATGGCGATGAGCAGTCCGAAAATCGACATGGCCGAAAGACCGAAATCCTTAATGATTTTTGCCTGTTCATTCAGCGACCAATCTCCTACGATCATCGAAAGAAGAATTAATCCGATGGCAAACAGGAGAATATTTATCAGAATACGGTTTCGAATGGTCTCCTTGAATGTATTGAGTGCAATAGCCCAAATACGCATCTTCTTACCTCCCCAATTCCGACATAAATAGTTCTTCCAGAGTCTTCCGGTGAGGAATGACCGAAATGATCTGTCCTCCCCAGTGTTCGATTCTTCTCAAGAATTCGGGGACAATGCTCGCGTTTTCAAGTGTCAGCATGATTTCCTGTCCTTGAACAACCGCTTCCTTAAATATGTTCTGAATTTTTTTTATATCTTCCTCGCCTGCGTGAAACGTGATGTCCACTCCGGTAACCTGAGAACCCACCAAATCTGCCATGGTTCCGGTACTGACGAGACGCCCTTCCTTGAGAATACCGATCCGGTCCGCAACCATCTCCGCATCCGACAGAATGTGTGAACTGAAAAAAATCGTCTTGCCCTGCTTTTTCAATTCAAGGATAAGATCACGAAAATCCTTTCTTCCGAGAGGATCCAGATTGGACATGGGCTCATCCAGGATCAAAAGCATCGGATCATTGAGCAGGGCCTGCGCCAGCCCGAGCCGCTGAACCATACCTCTGGAATATCCGCGTATAGACTCGTCTGCCCTTCCCTGCAACCCCACCATTTTGAGAAGATGAATGATTTTCTTATTTCGGTCCTGCCGGTTCAATCCAAATATCCGGCCTATAAAATCCAGAAATTCCTTGCCGGTTAAATAATCGTAGAGCCTGGGTTGTTCGGGCAAGTACCCGACTTGCCGCATTGTTTCTCTTTTCGCATTCGAACGGCCCAAAATCCAGGCCTCTCCACGGGTTGGATAGTGCAGACGGGTTAAAAGTTTGATCGTCGTGGTTTTGCCGGCGGCATTCGGACCCAGAAATGCAAAAACTTCTCCATTGTTCACTTCCAGGTTCAAATCTTCAAGGCCGACAGTGACTCTGCGCTTGAGACCGCCGCGGGTAATTTCAGTATAAATTTTTGTGAGACCTTCGGTTCGTATGGCGAATTCAGTCATAGGAATCCTCCAACACTGTATGAGAGATTATTTCCTGCCGGAAGACTGTCGGAAAACTTCCGGGGCGGTAATTTTATGATGAACAAATTCTCCTGCAGTTGGAATATAAAAAAGTACCATGATTAAGATTGTGATTACCGTCGTACGATTTCATTCAGCCAGGAAGTCGATTCAAGTTTTAAACAGTCTCGAGATAGAATATAATAATTATACTTGTTTTTTCTCGGAAAGCTCCCCAATTATTTTAACCGCAGAAATACCATCTTTTGCAAATCCGTCCGCTCCGATTTCGGTTGCATAACGTTTTGTCACAACAGCGCCGCCAACAACCACTTTTGCACCGGATCCGCCCTCCTTCAATCCATCGACCACCTTCGGCATTTCCATCATGGTTGTGGTCATCAGCGCTGAAAGGGCCACCACATCCGCATGGGTTTTCAACGCTTCCCCGACAATCGTTTCCACGGACACATCCTTGCCCAGATCTATCACTTCAAAACTGTTGTTTTTCAGGAATAGCGACACAATGTTTTTTCCGATGTCGTGCACATCGCCCTTGACCGTGCATATGAGCACTTTCCCTCTGGACCGGGACTTCATGGAATCGAAATGCGGTTCCAGCACACTGAAAGCTTTCTGCATGGTCTCCGCCGCCATGATCATCTGAGGAAGAAACAGCTCTTTCCGGTCGTATCGCCTTCCGACTTCCTGTATCGCGGGAATAAGAAACTGCTCGTTAATATCCAGCGCTTTTTGACCCGATTGAATCGCCTTTTCGACGAGACTCTTGATTTCCTCACGGTTCCCCGAAACAACCGCATCAAAAATTTCTCTGCCTTTTTCCCCGCTGACCGTACTCGTTTCTACAGATTCTTTTCCTGATTTTTTTTTACGATAACTGTCCACAAATGTTTTCGAATCCCGATCCCGTACAGTCAGCACAGATGCCGCCCTTACCGTTTCCATCATGTGCGAATCCCCCGGATTCATGATGGCCGCATCCAGTCCGGCTCCCATTGCCATGCTTAAAAAAGCGCTGTTGATCAGACTGCGGTCGGGCAGTCCATAGGAAATATTCGATACGCCCAGAACGGCCGGAAGACCAAGTTCCTCTTTAACCATACGGATGGCCTCAAGTGTCTGTTCCGCCCGTTTCTGCTCAGCGGAAACCGTCAACGTCAAACAGTCGCATATCAAATCCTGTCTGTTTATTCCGATTTCTTCGGCTTTCCGAATGATATGTTTGAGAACGTCGATACGCTCCCCGGCTGTTTTGGGAATCCCCTGGCCCCCTACCGCCAGACAGATCAATCCGGCCCCGTAACGTTTGGCCAGAGGCAAAATCGATTTCAGGCTATTCTCTTCCCCATTGACCGAGTTGATCAGCAGTTTACCGGGTGATTCGCGAAGTGCCGATTCGATTGCTTTCGGATCGGAACTATCCACCGAAAGGGGTTGTTTGGCCACATTCTCGACCCCCCGGATGGCTTTTCCCATCATGATAAATTCATCCACACCGGGAACACCGACATTCACATCCAAAAGATGAGCGCCCTCTTTCACCTGTTTCCGGGCTTCATTTTGAATCTCCCCCATTTTACCGGATCGGATTGCCTGCGTCAAATCCTCCCGGTTGGTGGGATTGATCCGTTCTCCAATAATACCGAAAGGCAAACCTGGCCCGAGTGAAACCGTCTGTACGCGGCTGGACAGATGAAGTGCGGACTGCGATGTTTTCGAAACCGGCCTCAACCCTTTGAGCTTTTCTTTCAGTTTGGATGTAAATTCCGGTGTACTCCCGCAGCATGTTCCAACGACGTTCGCGCCAAGCTGAACGAATTTTTCAGCAAAGCCGGCCATGTCATCCGAGGTAACATTATAAACGACTGAGTTCCCTTTCATTCGGGGCAATCCGGCATTGGGTTCGACAAAAAGCGGATGATCCGCAAACGCGGCATACCGGCCCAGCACTTCGAGCATGGGTCCCGGACCCGTGGAGCAATTCACACCAATGGCATCCGCTCCCAGAGAAATAAGGACATTGGCCGCTGTTACCGGATCGGTTCCGGTAAATGTAAGAAAATCCTCCCCGTATGTCATCGAGGCCATAATGGGAATATCCGTATGTTCACGGAGCGCCATGATTGCGATCTTGATCTCTTTCAAATCACTGAAAGTTTCAAGGAGAAAAAGATCCACCCCTCCTTCTGCCAGGGCGACACCCTGTTCCCGGAATAAATCATAAGTTTCGTCAAATCCCAGCGGACCCATAGGCTCGATCATTTTTCCGGTCGGCCCAATCACACCAGCGATCCACCGGTCCTTCACAGCCTGCTTTGCCAGCCTGACTGCGGCTTGATTGATTTCCAGGATTTTATGGCCGAGATGAAATTCATCCAATTTTACACGGTTTGCCCCGAAAGTGTTGGTCGAAATAATATCGGCGCCCGCCTCTGCATAGGCTCGGCAAATCGATTCCACCAGATCCGGCTTTTCCAAATTGGCGAGATCAGGACAGGATCCGGCCGGCATTTGAGGCTGAAGCAACGTGCCGAAAACACCATCCAGAACCAGAATTTCATTCTCGAGACGTTGTCTAAATATTGATTTATTCATATGCAACCTTAAAATTTATGAACAATATATATAAACAAGAACATAAATTGCAAGTATATTCTCAATGCCAAACCGGATTTCATTGCCCAAGTAAAATTTTGTTGAATTCTACAACAAAATTTTTACAAAAATGCAATAATTCAGCTTGACATCACCATAATTTTTTTTATATTTGTAAAATAACATTAGGTATACGTATTCTTCCGTCTATGTGAAGGAGAGAAATACGACAATAAGGAGGTGAGTCACGTTGAGAAAATTGACACTATTGGTTGCATTCCTGATGGTATTTTCCATTACCCTGGTCAGCATGAGCGGTTGTGCGAAAAAACAGGCTCCGCCACCCAAGGAAGAACCTGCCGCCGGACAAATGGAGGAAGCAGCGCCCGATACAACAGCAGTAATGGAAGAACCAGCCGAGTAAGTCGCAGCGATTCAAGGAAATTTTCAAACGAGGAAGAGCCAACCCGGTTCTTCCTTTTTTATTTAGTTTTGATTATTCAGAGAGTCTCCATACATGATTAAAATTTAAAGAAAACCACTCCAAGAAAAACACTTGATTTTTATCCATTTTTTAAGTTATTTGAATTAACATACTCTCCTTTTGAATCCTGGATTTCATTCCCACTCTGCTGAGCTGATAATTTCTTTAAAAAGAAATCATAACTACTGGATTCGAAAATCGTATCGCAAAGAAGAAAATAATAAATAGATGATATGGAGCACTTTCACAACCCGCCCTGAAAAGATGTCTTATATAAGCCATAAAGGAAATTTACTCAGAGGGTATATAAACTTGGGTTAGATTTTAAAAGAGATAATTCCTATGAAAAAACGACTTGCATATAAAATACTAATATTTACATTACTCTTGCCTGTAAACTTTAAGCTCGGCGAGGTGTTCTCACCTCGCCGTCATGGTTGTCGAAGGCGAAGAGCACATTAGACAATTTAAAAGTATATTAACCCGTTGTGAATAATATAAATTTCATACTCAATGATACTTTGTAAATATAATTAACTGTCTTTTCGACCGAAGGGAAAAATCTAATAACATATGAAAAAAGATTTCTCATCCCGAAGCATCGGGATTCGAAATGACATGTTTTTAATCAACCAGGATGGATATCCTAGTTGTAAAATTAAATGGGATATACTCACTTAGGCCAACCAATGAAGAAATTAAATCCAATTTCAGAGGAACTGACCGCACCATGTGGAATGAATGGCGCTATTTGCAGCTGGTATCTTTCATAGCCGGGCAATCATATTATGAAGCCGATTTATAAAATTATTCTGCTTCTGCTCTGCTTCGGTTCTTTTGCCCTTGCAAACGAAAACTGGTTCTGGCAAAATCCGTTTCCCCAGGGAAACACGCTCACGGATGTGTTCGTGTTCAATCCGGGTACAGCTGTCGCGGTCGGGTACAACGGAACCATTCTTAAAACAACAGACGGGGGCGTAACCTGGAACCGGCAGAAAAGCAATACATACCAATATTTATTTGACGTCTTTTTCCTGAATAACAACACAGGTTGGGCCGTTGGCTATGACGCATTAAGAAAAACCGAAGACGGCGGCACTCACTGGATCAACGTCCTGGAAGGTCAAATCGATTATTATTTCTCAGTTTTTTTCCCGGATGCCGATCACGGCTGGATCGTAGGCTATCCAGGCAGTATCATGTATACAAACGACGGCGGCCAGGAGTGGCATCAGCAGACAAGCGGCGTGGATGCCAGTTTACTCTCGGTTTTCTTTGTGGATGAATATCACGGCTGGGCCGTGGGGGCCGGGGGCACGATCATTCATACATCCAACGGGGGTACAGACTGGATCGTCCAGCATAGCGGCACGGATCATCCATTACGGCAGGTCTATTTTAAAGATGAAAATACGGGATGGGCTGTCGGCGCGTTCGGCTCTCTGCTATCCACAACCGATGGCGGTGAAAACTGGCATTACAGCGGGATCAGCTCTGATTCGTTTCAATCCATTTTTTTCACCAATGATACAACCGCCTGGATCGTAGGCGATTGGGAAGGAGATATCCTGAAGACGACCAATTGTGGTTATTCCTGGGAGCGCCAATCGAGCAATACATCCAATGGATTATTGGCAGTTCATTTCTGCGATAACGATCATGGCTGGATCGTCGGAATCGATGGCGCAATTCTCAAGACGTCGAACAGCGGTGCTTTATGGAGTCCACAATTCAAGACTGCTTCCTGCGAAAAATTAAAATCCGTCAGCTTTGTTGATGACAATACGGGATGGGTTGTGGGAGACAACGGCATCATCCTGCATACGACAAACAGCGGAATAGACTGGATCGTGCAGAACAGTCAGACCATGAGCGGTTTGAGATCGGTCTGTTTCCAAAATAAAAATGTTGGATGGGCCGCAGGCTATTATGAAATATTGAATACGATGGACGGAGGTGTAAATTGGACGTCCCAAACCAACGGCACTTCGCATGATCTCTGGTCCATTGATTTTTATAACACTCAGATCGGGTGGGCAGCAGGCCGCTGGGGTACTGTCCTGTATACCGAAGATGGCGGCCAGAACTGGACACCCCTCGATAGTCCGACAGATAAAATTCTCCATTCTGTTTACGCACTGAACGAATCAACGGCCTGGGCCGTGGGAGAAATGGGGACGATCATCAAGATCTCGGATGGTATCGCAGAGAATCATGAACCGGCCGATGTCTATCAGAGTCTGAATCGCGTCCAATTTATCAACGCGCAAACAGGTTGGATCGTGGGGGCGTCTATCATCCTGAAAACCGAAGATAGCGGCGATAGCTGGATTGATTGCACGTACCCTTTGAACTTTGCGTTAAATGATGTGCGATTTGTGGATGAGAACAAGGGATGGGCTGTGGGAGATCAGGGCACTCTGATCCAAACTGTGGATGGAGGCGCGACCTGGGTCAGTGATACAGTCCAGACGTTACACGATTTGAATGGTTTAACCGTCACCCAATCCGGGCATGGTTGGATTGTCGGAGACGAGGGTACGATCTTTAAAACCACGGACACGGGCGCTACTTTTGTGGAGGAACCCATCCATCATCAAAGCACTCAACCGGATGAATCCGTACTCCTTCAAAATTATCCAAATCCGTTCAATAACTCAACATCCATTCAATTCAACCTTCCGATATCCGGATTGGCAACTTTGAAGATACGCGATATTTTGGGACGGGAAATAGAAACTCTGATCGACGGATATCAATCCGAAGGTTCTGTCGAGATTCAATGGAATGCGGAGCATTGCTCGAGCGGATTGTATCTATGTGTTTTGCAGATCCGAAATCCAGTTTCGAAACACCGATATATAAAAAAGTTACTCCTTTCAAGGTAAAATGGATTGAAACTTTGAAAATCACAACGTTTAAATATGGTATCATTCCAATCATTCTTGTCCTGCTTGTTTCCGGGAGATGCGGGAAAAAGAATTCAACCGAACCCGCTCTTCCAACAACAGGATCCATCAGCGGTTTTGTTCGAAATGCAGCGGATCAATCGGCAATCGATTCTTCTATGATACGGGCGTTCCCTGGCGATTATTTCGTCTATTCTGACAGTACCGGGTTTTACACAATACCCGACATGGCCGAGGGGGCGTATTTACTGATCGCCTCCAAAGAAAAATTTTACAATGATTCTGCAAATGTATCCGTCAGAGCCGGTCAAACTGTAACCTATGATTTTAACTTGACCCACGAATTCGATGTCCTGAAATGGCAATATTTGACAGACGGGCCGATTTATTACGCCACTCCGGCTATCGATGCGGAGGGCACGATCTATGTAGGTACCGGGATTTATTTGGGGACCACATCGGGCAGCTTGTACGCCATTTATCCGGATGGGACACTGAAATGGAAAGTGGATATTGAGAACAACGTGACCACTTCGGTTATCGGAGATAACGGTACGATCTATATGATGGACCGGAAGAACGTGTTGTACGCTTTCGATCCTTCAGGAATTGAACTATGGCGATACACGGACTGGGATCAAAATGATTTTCCCGAAGTCGGTCAGAGAACCGTGGCTGTCGCTGAGGATGGAACCCTGTATGCCAATGTGGGATCTTATCTCTATGCCATAAATCCCGATGGCACTCGAAAATGGAGATTTGATTCAGGGCCGGGGGGAACGCCATGCGGCGCTTCACCCGTTGTGGGCAGTGACGGTACAATATACGCCGTTCTGGGCAAGGAGATCCTGGATGCGGTCAATCCGGACGGATCTTTAAAGTGGGAATTCTATTTTGAGAACCCGGATGAACACTCCTTTACGTCTCCTGCCCTCGATGCAGAAGATGTTATCTACGTTGGCGCGGAAAATGGAGATGGCGGATATATTTATGCGGTCTATCCCGCCGGGATTTTAAAATGGCGCATTTTTGCCGGGAGTAATCGTCCGGTTCGCGGCTCACAGGTGATCGATATCGACGGCACTGTCTATGTCGTTACCAAAGCGCACAGCCATAATCAACCGGCCGAGGTATTTGCCATTACTCCTGAAGGCAGCATTAAATGGCGATATGCCATCGAATCCGTGCATTTTACGCCGGATGATGCTTATACGACTCCGGCGATCGGGGCCGATGGATTGATCTATACTGCGGCTGAAACAGGATATGTCTACGCGCTCAACCGCGAGGGCGCTCTGGTCTGGAAACAGAACTTCCACTGCGGCATCAACTGGTCTTCGCCCAAGTTGCTTGATGACGGAACCCTATATATCGGTGTGATGACCAATGAAGGAGGCGCACTGCTGGCCCTTCAAACCACAAGCATGGGTTACGTTTCTTCGGCCTGGCCGTCCTTCAGGCGGGACAATGGAAATAAAGGCCGCTCGGCAAAGTTTTAATTGCCCAGGATATCCATCCAGGGCACAATGTAAGCAGGATAATAATCTTGTATGGGATAATAAATCTGTTTAATTTTAATGCGATGAAAATACAAAGAATACATGCAGGAATGTTCTTGTTAACAGCACTAATTTTAATAAACACGAACGTTTTTGCACAAGATCCGAATTTTCAGATATACCTGTGCTTTGGACAGTCAAACATGGAGGGATGGGGCGGAATTGAAGCACAAGACAGAACAGTGGGCAGTCGTTTCCAGGTGATGGAGGCTGTTCAATGTTCAAACCTGCATAGAAAAATGGGTTCCTGGTACACCGCTGTTCCTCCTTTGTGTCGATGCGATACTCATCTTTCCCCCGCCGATTATTTTGGCAGAACCATGGTTGAAAACCTTCCGGACAGTATCAGAATAGGTGTTATCAATGTCTCTGTATCCGGCTGTAAAATTGAACTGTTCGACAAAGACAATTATCAGGATTATGTTGCAACTGTTCCTTCGTGGATGAAAGACATAATCAATGAATATGGCGGAAACCCCTATGCGCGCCTTGTCAACATTGCAAAATTAGCTCAGCAAGATGGCGTGATCAGGGGTATTCTGTTACATCAGGGAGAGTCAAACCTCGGTGATGAGCAATGGCCTTTAAAAGTCAAGGGTGTTTACGACAATCTGATAAATGACCTGACACTCAATCCATATTCAATCCCTCTGCTCGCAGGTGAAGTCGTACATGCTGATCAGGGAAGCAGTTATGCAAGTATGAATTCAATCATTGCAACCCTGCCCCAAACGATTCCCAATTCTTATGTCATCTCTTCGAGTGGCTGCACAGCACATCCGTTGGACAATGTGCATTTTGATTCAGCAGGTTACAGAGAACTTGGAAGGCGATATGCGGTGCAAATGCTTGCATTATTGGATAATAAGGTTGAAGAACCTGAAGGGCCTGAAGGAACCGAGTCGATTTATTTTGAACCCGAATGCGCGGCGATTGGCGAGAATTGGGAGTTATTGGCCGATGCACAAGCTTCAAATGGATACTATGTGATGGTTCAACCTGGCC
>Ga0315542_1002482_pt1 | contig 11190 bp, 9 predicted proteins | sample SalMarSW160120MG_FD_202541 | JGI IMG/M metagenome (GOLD analysis project Ga0315542, IMG submission 202541) | Salt marsh sediment microbial communities from the Plum Island Ecosystem LTER, Massachusetts, United States - Salt Marsh Sediment SW1601-20 ... | reverse complement strand
AATATAAGCAGATCAAGAAATATATTACATTTAGATTCAATTATGACTGTTGTTATTCCAAAGGAAGTCTATCATACAATAGTTGCCGCAAGTGTTAGGTTTGCTAATAAAAAAGTTCCAAAAGATGATTGGTTAGAAGTATATGGGATTTTCATTGGTAAAAATTCTGGGGATGATGTTATTATATCATCAGCAATTCCGATTACTCACCAAGTAAAAAGAAAGGAAGACGTTATAGATAAAGTGTTTTGGTCGGAAGAAGATTATGCCGCTTCTGAAGAAATTGAACTGAAAGCATATGAAAAAAATGAATTTATTGTTGGGTGGTGGCATTCCCACCCAGATTTTAAAGTTATGATGAGCCAGATAGATATACGTACGACACTTTCTTATCAGCAAAATAATCCATTAGCTATTTCCTTGGTTTTCAATCCAGAACGTTTGGTTCGTCAAATAGAGAAGCCCGAAAGAAAGGGAGATCCAGTTAAACAATTAACCAATGATCCAGGATTTAAAATTTTTAGATTAGATGACCCCTCAAAAGGAACAGTTGCATCATATCATGAAGCAGATTATAAAATAGATGGCTTTGAATCATTGGAACAAATGATCGCTCAAACCCAGAAATTAGTAATAGATATCACTAATTTTTTTCCTAGTGATAACTTGCTTGAAACTTATGAGGAATATATTCAAGAAAGGATTAACGAATTAAATTCTCTTTTTATCGGTACAGAAGAATATTTAAGAACCCTTATCCGTAGGGGTGAGACAAATAGAACACAGGAAGTGCTCCAAAATCAAACTCAAGAGATTAGAAAATTTGTGGCTGAAACTTTTATCAAGATTGAAAGTATCAAAGAATTCACGAAATACTTAGAGTATAAAGAAAAAGATTTAATTACTTCTCATGTAAAAACCATATTATCTAAATGGGATGAAATGGCATCGAATTTAAATAATCAATTATCAAATCTTTCTAAAAAGTATTGAATCATTCGTATATTTTCAATTGAAACTCACATTCCAATTTCATAACAAATAAGTAAAAACTTAAATATCAAAAAGTTCTAAATTCAATTGGTTAACTAATAGATCTGCCGGAAGTGATATTTATGAGGGTTAAAGCTTGTTTTAAATGCCAACTGTATGTTCCAATTATTGAGAATAATTATCTTAATAATCAGGAAATAAATGCGTTTGAAAAACTACACTCCGGTCATCCAGTTCAAGTTGTCAACAAAGAAGAAATTCCAAATTATAAGCGATGGACTGGAACTAGTTCTTCTGAAGAGAAAACCCCCTAAATCAAAGATATTAGATAAATTTTATAAATTAACTTAAGATTTGATATTTTTCCTACCTTTAGTTGATAATCAAGCTAAGATAGGCTTATCTGGAAACCTATATCAATATTTTTTTAGAAGTATCAATGTAAAACTATGTATATAAATCAAGTAAATAGCGAAAATATCGAAATTTCCAATAAATCGTTTTTATGATTTTATTCTTTAAAATCTTAAGAATCAAATTAATTGATGAAAATTGATAGATGTAAAAGTTAAAAAAACAATAGGCATTTTTTGGTTAATTATATTAATAATTCTATAGGTTATTTTTCCCTTTTTACCCGGTGACATTTTTTTCTGGATGTGGGTGGCGATAGGATGGTCTATACTTGGTGGTGTTATGGGCACTATTTTCTTCATGGCAGAGATTAAGAAAAACGAGAAATTAATAGGAATCATCTGGGTCATCGTGTTGGTGATTCTCTGGATATTCTATCCTTTTCTACCAGGCGTTACGATGGCGTGGTACTTGTTTGCTATCATTTGGTGTATTGTCGGAGGAGTTATGGCATTAGTCCTATTTATAATTAAAAGAAGTAAAATGGAATAAATTTTCCTCTTTTTTTTTATTTTAAAAAATTTATTTGTGATCTATTCAAAAAAATTCAAATTTTGTTCTTTAAATATACTGGTCCAGAATTAAAGTATGGACCTTGAAAATTATAATAATATTAATTTTGAGAATGTTTATCCTTACCTTGAATATGAGGAAGACGATGAATTTCTTGAATGGTATTCAATTGAAGGAAAGAATCAAATTTTTGAATTATCCCGGCAGTTACGCACTTTTTTAAATTATAAAAAATCAATATTGTACTTGAGATTCTCAAGAAATCAAATTGCTTATACTTATCCAAAAGAAACTATAGTCAGACAATATGAAAGAGCCCTAAATGAAAGCTCCTCTCAACTCGTATCCTTATTAAAGAATCCACCTCTCTTAAAAGGAGATTTATCCAACGAAATCAATAACCTCATATTTAAGACGCTTGAAAATTCCCAAAGTAAGGAGAGCAAGAAGTTATTGGAAATTTCCAAGTTAATTAACAAAATTTGGGAACTGCTTCATATATTATCCGAACTCGAAGTACAACATTATCCCCGACTTTTTAATCGCATTTTAATCATTGCGAATATAGCTTGCGAAATTAAACACCTCATTTTTCCATTATTTAGTGAATATTTCCTTGAATTGAAAGAACATTATAGGATTCTTGAGAAAGAAATTTCAGTAATGAAAGTAACTCAAAAAAAAGTAATTAATCAAAATTCTGAAAGACAAAAAGAGAGGTGGTTAGAAAAATGAATTCATTTACGAGTTCTGTTAAACGAAAGGATCTTGAGGAAGAACGGATCGCTATATGCCCTCAATTTAGCTGTAAGTACATTAAACGAGTTAAGCCATTGAAATTTAAATTTTTTGGATTTGGAAAGTATCCCAAATGTAAAAAACATCACCTTCCATTGGTATTTATCGATGAATTTATAGGAAGATTTCTCACGGGAGTGAATGCATGTATGTTTGATATTTCGAGCTTACCTCCCGAAGATCTTTTGGATCAAATAAAGAAGGAGGATCCAAATGGACTAATATCATTTGTCAATTTATGGATGTATAGCAATCCTTTTGGAAGAGGAATAGATTTAGTCTCAAGATATTTTGATGGTTTGTCTAATGCTTACATGAAAGTGCTAAATAGAAAGCAGCGAAAGGAATTGAACTCTAACTCTGATAAAAAAGATCGCTATGGAATGCTCAGGCAAGGAATGCAGAGACTCGTTAAGGAATATACTCTTTTTCTTAAAGAATTTCGATTTAAATCAGAAGAGTTAGTTGAGACACTTGATTTAGAACCATTATCAAATACTTCAAATTTCATTTTACAAGATTGGATGAAACTAAATTTAAAAAAAATCTCAAATATAAAATTTGAGACGGAAGCAGAAAATAATCTGAAATTAAAATATAGATATGATATGGTATTAAATTTAAGAACAACTTCTTTGCTAATTAGTAAGACACAGACAGAATTTCAATCAGATTTATTTACAATCGAAATATTTTCTGCCTATTCAGGATTCTTTCAGCAAGGATTAACCAAAGATGTAAATAAGAAAGATATTGAACAAATGTTGTCCTTACTTCAAACTAAATCAATTACGTCTCACTTTGGTTTTGCTAAAATAAGAGATTCGATTTCTGTTATCGTTTTTCAAGATATCCTAAATGATCTTGATGAATTTGAAATCCTTGAAAATTTAAAATATAAAGTTAGAGATAATTTGAGTTCAATAAAAGATCTTACTTCAGATGAACTCGATTTACTTAATCATATTTTGATATACCAAGCAAGTGATTTCGATAAATTCTTTGGAGATTTAATAAAATTTATTAAGTTTATACACGTTTCATATAGTATTCATAAAAAGATTAAAGCAAGAATAATTATAAAGCATCTTGCGAGAGATTTATACGAACAAGATATTAATTTTTCCTTAGATTTTGTTTACTTTTACGATTATGTTATAGATATTTATAATATATTAAAGTTAAATTTTCCATACTTTTTCTCAATCAATGAATATAGCAGGAAGGGATTGACACTAAAAGAGGGTTATGAAAAAGAAGCTGAATATAGAAGGATAGTTGGAAGTAGAATCAAAATCTATATTATAAAAAACATATACAATGGATTATATTCTAAGAAAGAAATTGGAAAATGTCCTGAATGTAAAAAATCTGGATTTAAGCTAAATACTGATATTTCAAAATTGAAAGCTTTGGAATTACATCATACGAAATCAAGGAAAGAAAGGAATTACTCAGCTAATAGACTTTATCATATGTTTAGAACCAATCGCAATAATCCTAATTTTTTAGAGAATTTAATTAACTTAATGGAATCAAAAAAAGTCATACTTTTATGTGGGAACCATCATGATATTCACTCTTATAAATATTTTAATTTCTTTAAACATTTGATTTCTTGGAGAAATATTCCCAATAACTTTCCTAAAGATATTTTTCTTCTCACATCAGAATTAATTTTTACCATAATAAGGATATGTGTTGATAGTCATCCAAAAACAAAAGATTTCGATTATAGGAAAAAAGATAACGTTAGAGTTGAGATTGCAAAATTATTAAAAAAGAGATATATAATAGAATCGATATATGGGGAAAAATGTCATATTTGTGGAGAATTTGATACTAAAAATCATTTAACTTCATTCCAATTTAATCACGTTGATGAAAAGAACAAATCTATTAAACCTTCAAGAATTTCAAAACATCTTAGTTGTTCTGATATAGTAGAAATACTCAAAAAGGAGGATGGCGGTTTTATATGTTCTAATTGTCACACTGTACTTCACAATAAGAAATATTTAAGGGTTTTAGATAAAATATATGATAGCAAGGAAATCATCAGAAAAGTCAAATATAATTATGAAATGGCTATAAAAAAATTCACTCCGATATCTAAAATAAATTTTAAACTAGAAAATCCGTTAGACAAACCAAAAAAGGTGACAGATAGCTTATATACATATTTAACTGCAGTTTGGGAATGCTCAAAATTAAAGAAAGAAGTAAGTAACCATGATTTGACGACTTATTTAGGTTATTCTTCCGGAAATACTGTAAAGAAATATTTTCGACGAAATTTTGATTTAATTAGGAATTACGTAAAAATTACTCAAGAAGGGAATAAACCACTCTATAAAATTACAGAGAGAGGAATACTTGCCGTTCAGATGATGAATTACTTTAAAGAATATTATTCTTCAATTTAGCAAAATAAAAACCTATTTGTAATAATTTGTTTATAAGGATAATTTTTATTATGAATGAATATTTCTGCTAAATTGTTATGGTTAAAAAGATTAATTTTCCATTTTCAGCTATTCTTGGTCAAGATAAGATGAAATTGGGATTGTTATTGAATACTATTGATCCTCAAATCGGAGGAGTGTTATTAACTGGCCAACAAGGAACGGGTAAATCAACAGCAGTACGAAGTTTAGCCGAAATGATGCCAGAAATAGAAGTAGTTAAAGGATGTTTATTTTCATGTGATCCCAACGCAGAGTTTGAGGATCTATGTGATACTTGCCGGATAAAGCTAAGAAAAGGGGAAATTGAGAAAGAAAAGAGAAGTATGAGTATAATAGATTTGCCATTAGGATCAACAGAAGATATGGTCTGCGGATCTCTCTCGATTGATAAAGTTCTCACTGAAGGTATCCGTAGTCTCCATCCGGGATTACTAGCTAAAGCTAATAGGGGATTACTTTACGTCGATGAGATAAATTTACTCCAAGATCACATAGTTGATGTTCTATTAGATTCGGCAGCATCAGGTGTAAATATTATTGAGCGTGAAGGGATTTCAGTATCACATCCATCTCGATTTGTATTGGTCGGAAGTATGAACCCCGAAGATCCTACTTTCATATCGAATTAGGGTTCGGAAAGGGAGAACTAAGGCCACAGATCGCTGATCGTTTAGGTTTAGAAGTGAAAATTGAAGCACCACGCGATTCAAAACTTCGAGCTGAAATCACGAGACAAGTAATTGAATTCGACGATAATCCAAAACAATTTATTAAGGAATACGAGACACAGCAAGAAGAATTAAGACATAAAATCATTCGAGCAAGAGAGTTACTAAAAAAGGTGGAGATCCCGAAATCAGTTTATATCTTTGTTTCTGAAATAGTGAATGAACTTGGTATTTTTTCCCAACGAGCAGATATTACGTTCATAAGGTGCGTGAGAGCACACGCTGCATATCAAGGGAGAGAAAGCGTAATAGAAGCGGATCTCGAAGTAGCTCTGGACCTCGTATTCGAGCATCGAATTCAATCATTGCACTACGAGATGACTCCTGAAGAAGTTAAAGCGAAAATAGCAGAAGTCTATGGGAAGATTGAAAAAGCTTATGAGGATCCTAAAGTCTATCAGCCTAATAAAGACACTGAAGGTCCTCTTAAACATGATGATACTCCGCAAAAAGAATTCAAGCGACAATCTGTTGATCCTAAAAAAGTGGATGTTCCTGAAACAAAAGAACAAAAATTACCGCCACCTAAATATCCTGATAATAGGAAAAGAAGTCCCGCTCCCGCGGGTGGATGGAAGGTTAAGGATATTCCAATTGAAGAACTTGATATTAATTTTTTTGAAAACGGTGTCGATACTCTTCCATTAATATATAAAATGGAGAAAAAGATGACTTCAATCTTGGATAACATTAGAAAAGAAAGAAAAGTCTCAAATTACGGAGGTCGTGGGATTGGAAGAAGAATTAAAATTGCATCAAGTCAGAAAGGAAGGTATGTATCATATAGAACACCTCGAAGAATACCAAAAAGCATTGCACTAGATGCCACGATTCGAAATTATCTTAAAAATACAGTCTATAATCAATCTGATATCAAATATCCTCTCAAATTTGATAAATACGATTTAATGGATAAAATCTACGAATACCGAGCCCCGTTAGTTTTATTCTTTGTTTTGGACAGTTCTGCATCCATGTATTATGTTATAAAGCAGATGTCTGATGCCATAATGGCGCTTCAAAAAGAAGGATATAGAAAGAAGGATAAAATAAGCTTGATAATATTTCGAGGAAAAGAAGCATATATTCTTCAGAAACCTACTGTACAGTTTAAAACAGCAATAAATAAACTGAAAAAAATTGAGGGAAAATCTTATACTCCAATGGCCGCAGCATTGAAAAAATGTGAAAAATTGATAAATGCAGAGAAATTAAAAAATAGGAATGTTATTCCTGTCATTTTTATTTGCTCTGATTTAGGCGCAAATATCTCTGTAAAATATCCAGATTTAGTAGCACAAGTACAAGAAGATTATCGGATAATCATTAAAGAACTCGAAGAATTGACTAAAAAACTTTCGAAAAAGGGAGTTCACATTGTGGTATTAGAGCCTAAAAAGAGTTATGCTACACGTTCTTTGGGTGTTAACACGATTGCAGCTGATAAAATAAAAGAGAATTTCAAGCAATTTGGAAAAGCAGAGATCTTTCAATTTGATAGATATAATCCCGACAGATTAATGTTGGAATTAAAAAGGATATTTTAAAATTAATACTTGACTCTAACTTTTAGATTTCTCATCAATCGATTCAACTAGATAAGGGCTTAATAACCTCATTCCTACTATAAATAAGGGAATTAAAGACCACTCCACAATGATCGAAATTATGAAGGGAGTTTGTGGGCTAATTGTTTCCCAGACGATACCACCTAAAAATGGGCCAATTATCATACCAATTGATTCGAAAATGCCGATGGCGGCAAAAATTTTTCCCCTATGTTTCACAGAAAGCCGACTTAGAAAATTAATAAATACAAAACTAACTGTTAACATAATCGTATTATCAACTACTAATAAAATTGCAAATATCCACAAATTTGCGGAGTTGATGATAAACCATGTCACAAATCCTCCAACTAAACTTGCTATAGCAATCGTTTTATATGTGTTTAATCTATCTGCTAAGGTACCTAATTTAGGAGCAATTAATGACCCGAGGAGGGATGTTGGTAAATAAAACCATGCTACTAATTCAGCATTGGTCTCAATATTAGTAAGGGCATAGGTTTGGATGAAAGGTCTGTAAATTCCCGAATTAATTGATGCTGAAAAAAATCCAGAGAATAAAACGATGATTCCTAAAAAATAGATGGTATTAAGATTTCTTTTTGAGGTTTTGCTTAATAATACTGAATTAGATTGAATTTTTGCCTCAATTTGTTCTCCCGCATATTCAAACTTTTTATTCTCATCGACTCTTCTTAGGAATTGAATACCTGCATAAAAATTGGATATACCGAATAAAGGAATAGCACCATAGACTAAAAATGGATTATCAGGTGTAAAAAAATTTGCCATGCTAAATATACTAAACCCTACAACGGTACCAAGAACCATTCCCATTCCTAGGGCAAATCTTCGTTTACCAAAGGCAGAAGATCGATGATATTTTGAAGATTTTTCAGAAATGATGGCATCTAATGGATTCCAAAAAGCATTTGCACCTAATCCTAGGAGAAATGCACTAATGTACATGCCAATTAATGATTGTAATATGATAGAGACGTATAATCCAAAATAAGAGATCCCTCTTCCAAAGGAACCTAACATAACCAATATTCGTTTAGAAAAGCGATCTGTTAAGTATCCTATAAAACTATTGCTAATTAATCCTCCGAGAGTGATAAAGGAAAAAAATAATCCAACATTGTAAGCAGGATACCCTAAAACAATATATATTAAATAATTCATGATGAATTCAATGAAAAAGAATCCCAGTGAATTCCATAACACGATGAATATCACTGAATTGAAATCTGATGTAAACATTTGTTCCTTTGGTATTGCAGACTGTTTTTTGAATCTTAAGCTTAACTGCATGAGAATTATTGAAAAAATTAAGCACAGAAAAAAAGATTTTTGGTTTTTAAAAATGTCTTTATATTCTAGTATGTTAATTTAAATAATGGAAAAGACCTCAAGTTCAATATTGGTTATCGGATTCAATACACTTCCACTCGTTTATTCCTTAAAACAAATTGGATTTGAAGTATTTGTTGTAGATTTTTTCGGAGATCTCGATTTATATCCTTTAGTAAAGGACTCGATAATAATAACTGAAGAAATTGAAGCAGGATATGAATATCTCAGAGAAAAATATCGTACTTTTTTAATCAGCTTTGCAATTAAGTTGCTGAAAGAAAATCCATCAATACGATACTTTATAATCTCGAGTGGATTAGATGATGCATATGATGAGAGAGAAAAATTGTTTGAGGGGCTTCATAAGATAAATCCAAAACTAATTAGCTTAAACAATGAAATCAGTGTCATTAAAAAGTCAAGAGACACTTCTAGAATTCACGAATTGCTTAAAAATTGGGGATATCCTTATCCATCCACATATTCATATATTCCTAATATAACTGTTGATCTGCAATATCCCTTTATTTTCAAGAAAAGAACTAGCTCTGGAGGATTGAATGTTTTTAAAATAGATTCTCCTGATTCCTTTCATTTCAGAATGAAATTAGTCAAAATCCGAGACCCAGAGCTCACCGATTGGCAATTACAGGAATATATAAGTGGAATTCCCGTTAGTTGCACGGTGATATCCAATGGTAAAAGCAGCGAATTAATTTCGGTAAACCGGCAAATTATTGGTGAAAAATTATGCAATCCCCCCAAAGAATTCATGTATTGTGGAAATATTGTTCCTGCTAATCTTCTTCCATCTGATGCTAAATATATTACTGAAATTTCATTAAGACTGTCTGATGAGCTAAATTTAAAAGGAATCAATGGTTTTGATTTTGTACTTAAAGATCATAAACCATATTTTATGGAAATAAATCCCAGGATTCCAGGTTCTATTCGGGCTTCTGAAAGTAGCATGAATCTCAATTTATTAGATCTGCATGTCCAGAGTTTTGATCCACATCAATGGGATTCTATCACAATGAAATTGAAAAACGTGAAAAGTAAAAGTTTTACAACAAAATTGATTTATTTTGCTCCTGCTGATGTATCAAAAGATATGATTAGGAGAATTAATTCAATTTCAAATATCCATGATAAATCTAGACCTAGTAGTAATCTTAAGAGAAATGATCCCGTATGTTCGGTCTTATTTACAGCTTCATCTTTTGCTGAATCTTATTTCGAAGCATTAAAAATTATAGAAAAAATAAATGAAATAATTCAAAAAAAATAAATAACAACTTGAATAATTATTCAATATAAAAATTATTAAGTGAATTATATGATTGAGGAAATAGAAAGTGGCAAAGTAACATTAAAAGTATTAACCACAAATGAAGTGAGCATAACCAAATTAACTGAAGATCGATTTGATGGTAAAGTAATTCAACCTGGTAGAAGCGTAAATAGTGCTATAGCAGAACATGGGTTTGCTATGAGTATTCAAATAGATGAAGGAGAAAAAAAACGGATGTTTCTATTAGATACTGGTGGATTAGCACAAGCAATCATTCACAATTGTAAACAATTCAATATTGAACTTAAAGACGTTGAAAAGCTGATTTTAAGTCATGGCCACTTCGACCACTTTGGAGCGTTTCCAAGCGTGATCCCCGAATTAAGTGAGGGAACTGAATTAATTTTAAACCCCGATTGCTATCAACAATTTTTTTCTGCTGTTACCAGTGATGGCATCGAAATACCCGCATCAAATTTAGCAGATTCTATTAAAGAACTTGAAAAGCAAGGTAAACTTAAGCTAAGTGGAAAATTACCATTATTTAGCAAATCGATGGTTGAAAAATTAGCAGATCAACATAAAATAAAGATAATTGAGACTAAAGAACCTCTTCAACTCTATAAAGGTATCACGACCAGTGGAGAAATAGAGTTATTCGATGAAAATGAACTTACTAAAGGAATATACATAATGAAAAGCCGAAAAGAGTTTGAAAAACATTATTTTAGGGATGAAACTTCGATTTATTTTAACATAAAAGATAAAGGTTTAGTAGTGTTAACTGGTTGTGGACATAATGGGATAGTAAACACGATAAAACACGGTCAAAAACTTACTGGAGTAGAAAAAGTTTACGCAGTAATAGGTGGATTTCATGAAGAATGGAATCCTGTTTCTGTTATTGAGGAGAAAGTGAAATATTTTGAAGAGTTAAATCCTGAAATTATTTGTGGAATGCATTGCACGGGATTTGAATTTAATAATTTAATGTCAAGGCACCCAGCTCACACTTTAGGAATGGTTGGAACCGAATTTCATTTATAATTTTTTTTTTA
>Ga0315542_1002481_pt1 | contig 11194 bp, 10 predicted proteins | sample SalMarSW160120MG_FD_202541 | JGI IMG/M metagenome (GOLD analysis project Ga0315542, IMG submission 202541) | Salt marsh sediment microbial communities from the Plum Island Ecosystem LTER, Massachusetts, United States - Salt Marsh Sediment SW1601-20 ... | reverse complement strand
CTTGTGCCTTTACCCCGATGAAAAGCGTCAAAAATATGGGGAAGATCTCCCGGATCAATGCCTCTTCCTTGGTCTTCTATCCTGACGATGACGTCCTTTTCAGTCTCATGCGTAGTAAGAGCAACTTTCCCTTCTCGTTTCGAAAACTTAAAGGCATTATCCAAAAGATTCGCAAAAACCCTCCGAAGCCGCCGGGCATCAGCATCGATAATCGGTAATGCGTCATCTGCTTGAAACTCTAAATGAATTCCGCTTTGTTTGGCCTTTACCTGATAAGCTTCAAAAAGTTCCATTAATTCTCTGTCCAACGAGGTAGGCCCAAAATCCAGTTTCAGTTTGCCGGTTTGTAAACGGGCGAATTCCAGAAAATCTTCCACCATAAATTCCAGGTTCCCTGCCTCATTTTTAATGATTTCAAGATATTTTTGTTGTTTTTCTTTATTCAGGCTGCCCGCATTTTTCAAAAGGCGTAACACAAATCCCCCGATGATAGTGATTGAAGATTTCATGTCATGGGCAAACATGGAGATGAGATTGTCTTTTTCTCGTTCCATGGCTTTAAGTCGGGAAATGTCATGAAACGCCTCCACCCCGCCAATAAGGCTTCCCTCGTCATCAAATAAGCCCGCAGTATTCATTCCGACGTGTAGGAGTCCCCCCTCCTTATTGCAAACAGTTGTTTCGACGTGAGATACGGGTTGTTCGTGTTTCAGCACTCCCTTGAGAGGACAACTGAACTCGCACATTGCTCCTTTCAACAGGTCTCCACAAAAATGACCTATCGCCTCCTCTTGTGAATACCCGGTGATTTCTTCGGCACGGGGATTAAACCCCGTTATCTCAAAAGCCGCATTTACCGTCAAAACAGCGACCGGAAGACTGTCAATAATAAATTTGAAGAAAGCCAAGTCGTACTCCTCTTTCCCGCCTGCTGCCCTGCCATCTGCCTTCTTGTCAATATCGACCATACAATCTCCTTTTGCCCAGTCAGACTGCTGCGTTAGAACCTCGTCAGAAGCATACGAACTTTATTATAGTCCTGTCCCCTTTCACGTAAATGACGTTTCCACTGTATTTCTGTTTCTGTATGCCTGTATTTGTACCTGAAGAAATTGCATTGGAGAGCCGCGAAAAGGTATCGAACAAGGCACTCCTCAATTATCATTCCAAAAATACATGATTTCCCTTATTTACCGGTTATACCTTGTTTATCTATCATGTTTTGACAAAGATCATGTCAAGCAGGAAGGAAGAAAAAAGCGGGACGGCCGGACTTTGCCGCACCATACGCAGGTGCACACTAGTGTTTTTTTCCTGGCCCATGATCAATAGAGGCCATGATATCATCTGGTGGAGCATGGCTGTTTTTTCAAATCAAAACGTTAAAGAATCACGGAAAACTGAATTTTGTGGAGATATCCAACCCAAAATTTCCGATAAATCTGCAAAAAATACTTGACACAATTTTTCCCATGAGCAATAGTGCAAGGTCAAAAGATTGAAATTAATGGGTATTATTGCTGAAAGCACCAGACGAGGAGGACGAAACGTGGCCCTGACGAAGGAAAAGATTATCAGCAACATTTATCATCAGGTTGGACTCAGCAAGAATCGTTCCAGGCTTGTCGTCGAGACGCTTTTTGAGATCATCAAACAAACGCTGGAACAGGGAGAAGACCTCCTGGTCAGTGGTTTTGGCAAATTCGTGGTGAAGGAAAAATCAGCCCGCAGAGGGAGGAACCCCCAGACAACACAGGATCTCCAGCTGAGGGCCAGGAGAGTGGTGGTCTTTAAAACCTCCGGAGTATTGAGGAACAGAATCAACCAGGGCACTAAAGACTTACAATAAAAGCCTCCTCAAACCCCATATCCTCCAACTTTTTTTCTATCATGCCTGCCTGCTTCAAGGTTGTGGACCTCGATACCCTCAATCGGTAAAGAGGGACCCCTTCAGGTGTTTCAAAAACAGTGATATTCACATACTGAAATAACACTTTCAGGCGCTTTGCCAGCCTCAGCACATTCTCTTTTTCACGAAACGCCCCCACCTGCACCGTAAAATTTCCCTTTTCAAGGTCTGCCGCTTCAACTACCGGCTCTTTCCCGGACTTGGAATCATATTCTCCCACCTGTCTCCCAAGGGCCTCGATCCGCACCTTCGCAACGCCCGGCCCGACCAACCCGATATTCTTTGCCGCGGCATAGGAAAGATCAATGATCCTTCCTTTGATAAAGGGTCCCCGGTCATTTATTCTTACGATCGTCTGCTTTCCGTTTTCCAGGTTCAGAACCCGCACATACGTTCCGAGCGGCAATGTCTTGTGTGCAGCAGTCTTTTGATACATGTTATACCGAATTCCGCTGGCCGTCGGCCTTCCGTGAAAATCCCTGCCATACCATGAAGCTTTCCCGGTCTGCACAAAACCATGGGAATGAGGAAGCGGATAATACCGCTCTCCATTGACAACATACGGTTTGAAACCCCGCCCTTCTTTTTTCGGAGATATGACAACTGTTTTTTCCCCGGGCGGCGGCGCCAATACCACATGGCTCCCTGGTCTGGCGCAGGACGAAACAACAAAGAGCATGAGTAGAAAGAGAGGGAACAAAAATTTATTCACGAGCATTCTTCCCGTCAGGTCCGGACCATGAGAAAACATCAGTCATCAATTTCATCAGCACTATTCCTTGCATCCCGGGAGTTTGTGCATGGTGGGAAAAAGTCATCTCCACCGTTTGCGTCGCGACCCCCATATTTGTGATAATAGTAACAGAGACGCCATTTTTTTCAACCCTATTTCTCTCATTTCGTTTTTGCTTGACACTCTTGTGAAATTTTTCTAAAGTTCACAACATAATTATATTGTAGTTATAATGTGATCACTGTTTTCACGTACTTTTTGGAAAAAAGCATCATTTCGAACCATTGGAGGAGCGGGGATACCATGAAGTTAGCAGATAAAATCGCTGTGGTGACGGGAAGCAGTCGGGGGGTTGGAAGGGCGGTCGCTCTTGGCTTCGCCGCTGAGGGCGCCAATGTGGTCATCAATTATACATCCAACCGAAACGCGGCAGATGAAGTGGTTGGTATCATTACGGCTATGGGCCGTCAAGCAGTCGCCGTCAAGGCCGATGTGGCGAAAAAGGATGACGTCGAACAGCTTTTTGGAAAAACGCTGGATGCTTTCGGCAAAATAGACATTCTGGTCAATAATGCAGGCTTCACCCGTCCCGCTCTGATGCTCAAAATGACGGAAGAGCAATGGGATCAGGTAGTTGATATCCACATGAAAGGGGCATTTCTCTGTTCTCAGGCTGCCGGGAAGTCCATGAAGGAACAGCAGGCGGGAAAGATTATCAACGTTACCTCGGTCGCAGGCCTTGTGGGGACGGTCGGCCAGATCAACTACAGTGCTGCCAAAGGGGGCATTATCAGCATGACCAAGTCCATGGCCAGAGAACTTGCCCGATACAACGTGTGCGTCAATGTAATTTCACTCGGTATCGTTGCAACCGACATGACCGAGAAGATCCGCACCGATGAAAAACTCAAGGAAATTTATATGAACAGGATCCTCCTCAAACGCTTTGCAGAACCGGGAGACATCTCCCCGGCCTTTGTCTTTTTGGCCTCGGACGACAGCAACTATATTACCGGCCAGCTCCTTTGTGTAGATGGGGGCTACGGCATGATCTGAGAATTCTGAGCACGATCGGGTCGTTGGCAACTCGATCACTCAACCACAAAAAATCAACAAGGAGGTAAAAAGATGGCGACAATACCGGATAAAATCCTGACATGGCAAATGGTTCAGCCCACTTTGCGGGACAGGGAAACAGGTGAAGTAACGCCGGGGAAAATTGAGAAAACAGACATTCCTGTGCCGGAACTGGGACCAGGAGAGGTCCTGGTGGAAGTGGCGGGGTGCGGGGTCTGTCACACAGACCTCGGGTACTATTATGACGGAGTCCCAACTGTTTCCAAGCCCCCTTTGACATTGGGACATGAGATTGCCGGTACCGTTGTGGCCGGGGATGAGGCCTGGATCGGGAAAGAGGTCATAATCCCGGCGGTAATGCCTTGCCGCCAATGCATTCTCTGCAAGACAGGCCGGGGAAACCGGTGCCTGAACCAGAAAATGCCGGGAAACAGCCTGGGACTGTACGGCGGATTTTCCAGCCATATTCCCGTCCCCAGCATCGATCTTTGCGAAGTCAAGGACAGGGGAGAATTCCCTCTTTCTCACCTGGCAGTAGTAGCTGACGCCGGCACCACTCCTTACCAGGCTGCCAAACGAGCCGACCTGCAGCCCGGTGACAACGTCGTGGTCATTGGAATCACCGGCGGCGTCGGCCAGTATATGGGCCAGATAGCCAAAGCTCTCGGAGCAAAGACGGTGGTGGGTATTGCTCGTAACAAGGAAAAACTTGACAGGGCCCTGAAATACGGTGCGGATCTTGTAATTAACTCCACGGATAAAGACGCGAGGGCCATCTCGAAAGAATTCAGGGGCCTCTGCAAAGAGAACGGCCTCCCCACCTTTGGATGGAAAATCTTTGAGATAACAGGAGTCAAGGCCGGCCAGGAAATCGGCCTGGCTCTTCTTGGTTTCGTGGGGAAACTGATTGTTGTAGGGTTCGGCTTGGCTAAGACGGAATACGGGATCGGCCGGCTCATGGCTTTTGACGCCGAAATCATCGGTACCTGGGGATGTCTTCCCGAATATTATCCCATTGTCATGGATATGGTCCTGAACAAGAAGATCGATATCGGACCGTTTGTGGAGACAAGACCCATGAGTTCCATTGTAGAAACCTTTGAAGAAGTGCATAAGGCCGGTTCTCCCGCCAAGCGAATCGTCTTGACGCCTGATTTCTAACGGATTGCCTCAGAAATGTACCTGCAGAGGAAAATAAACAGGGAATATTAACCGCCATTGGCGAAATAACACTAAACAAGAAGGAGGAAAAAATCATGAGTTTGGAATGGATGCCGAGAGATAATGGAAAAAAAGATCATTCCCTGCATGCCGATGTTCATTGGGGAACCGAGCCGCCTTGCGTGGTCTATGAAAAGAGACCTCTGACAGATCCGCAAGGCAACGTGGTGGATGGTCTTTACGTGGCCTGGATCCGCCTCAATAATCCAAAACAGTATAACTCTTACACCACTGAAATGGTAAAAGGGGTCATCGCAGGGTTCGACAATGCTTCCCTTGACAGAAGCGTGGTCGCAACCGTGTTCACCGGAACGGGACCATACTCCTTCTGCACCGGTGGAAATACAAAGGAATACAGCGAGTATTACAGCCTCAGAAGTGATGAGTACGGCCAGTACATGGAGCTGTTCAACGGCATGGTTGATGCCATTCTTCGGTGCAAGAAGCCCACAATTTGCCGCGTCAACGGAATGAGAGTCGCTGGGGGCCAGGAAATCGGCATGGCCTGCGACCTTGCCATTGCATCTGACCTTGCAATCTTCGGGCAGGCCGGCCCCAGGCATGGTTCCGCCCCCGTCGGAGGATCCTCAGACTTCCTGCCCTGGTACCTCAGTATCGAGGATGCCATGTGGAACTGCGTCTCCTGCGAGATGTGGTCTGCCTATAAAATGAAGGCAAAGAACCTTATCAGCAAAGTAGCGCCGGTGCTGAAGGTGGATGGCAAATGGGTACGGAACCCCATGATTGTTACCGATAAATGGGTTGAGGACGGCGAGATCGTTTACGGTGAAAATAAGAAGGGTGATGAGTTCAAGGAAGCACGCGCATTTGTAAAAGAACATCAGCCAAACGCCGATTTTGAACTGCTTGACAAAGAAGTGCAAAAAGTAGTGTGGACATTTGCCAATCTCTTTCCCGGCTGCCTCATAGAATCCATTGATTCCGTACGGCAGAAAAAGAAATTCTTCTGGGATACTTCGAAAAATTCTCATCGCCATTGGCTGGCCGCCAACATGGGCGGTGAAGCGTTCCTCGGCTTCGGCGCATTCAATACCAAAAGGATCACCGGCAAGGATACCGTTGATTTCCTGAAATTCCGCCAGAACATCGCCGAATGCAAGACCTGGGATATGGAGATGTTTGCAGAAGTGATGGGCAAACCCCAGGAATAGTCATCTGGTGCCTATCCACAAAAAGTCATGGCAGGCCGGGATCCTTTACCACTCGGCCTGCCATTTTTCTTTCTATTTCCCCTGACAGGAAAGGAGCATGAAACATGGGCTATGAACATATTGAAACCCGATTCGAAGAAGGACTCGGCACCATTACCCTCAACAAGCCGCCGGTCAATGTCCTCAACATCGCCATGATGGAGGAAATCAACCACCGCCTTGAGTCCTGGCAACAAGAGAAGGATCTTAAAGTGGTGCTTTTCAATGCAAAGGGAAAATGCTTTTCCGCCGGCGTGGATGTAGGGGAGCATATGGGAGACCTTGCCCCTAAGATGATTGGGTCCTTTCATCGAATGTTCCGACTTATGGACACGCTCGGAGTCATGACCGTCGCATCTATTTACTCATCCTGTCTCGGAGGAGGATGCGAACTGGCCGTTTTCTGTGACCTGGTAATCGCCGCGGAAAACAGCAAGATCGGGCAGCCCGAAATCCAGGTAGGGGTCTTCCCGCCGATTGCCGCATATATTATGCCCCGGATTATGGGTCGAAAAGACGCCCTGGACCTTATTCTCTCTGGCAGGATCATATCGGCCGGAGAGGCACGCCAGATGGGATTGATTAACAAGGTTGTTCCGGACCAGGAACTGGAATCTGAAACAGCGCTGTTTATAAGGCCCTACCTGAAGCTCAGCGCAGAGGTTCTCCGGAAAACAAAGAAGGCCATTACCGCCGGGTTGCGGGATGATCTTGAGCCCGCCCTCACCGCAATCGAGGAAATCTATCTTAATGAGCTCATGAAAACAGCTGATGCTCAGGAAGGCCTGAAAGCCTTCCTGGAAAAGAGAAAACCGGTCTGGAAGAATGAATGACGTTGCCAAGAAACGCTCCCGAAGCAGGGCAGCGCCATATTCCCTCTGCTTCGTTCGCTCCGCCGTCCATGGCTCCGCTTACTGCGGATGTCGGCCTTTCCGCTGTCCTGCTCCAAGGCCGACAAGCGCCGCTTCGGAAACATCCCACTTCCCTGCGTCGGGCACAACAGCTCAGGACATTCACTCCCCTTCCCCTGAAAAATGTCCTTTTTTCTCCTCAAGGCTCTTGGAATTGTGAAAGAGCGACTTATATTATTTTGACGGCGCAAGAGGAATGCTATGAGCAACGACAGCCGACAATTTCACCGGGGAGACTGAAACTGCATGGGTTCACGGGATTATTACGAAATACTCAATGTTCATAAGGAAGCGGTGCAGGACGAAATCCGTGAAGCCTACCGGAAGCTGGCTTTGCAATATCACCCTGACCGGAATCATGACGATCCTGCCGCCACTTCCCGAATGAAAGAGATAAACGAGGCATATGCCGTTCTCTCTGATCCTGAAAAGCGGAAACAATACGACGGGCTGTGGAGCACCTACGGTCCTTCGGCCTCTGATCATTTCAGAAACGCCTATTCTGAACAGGACATATTCAGAGGTTCCGACATCCAGGAAATTCTGGATCAACTCAGCAGGGCATTCGGTTACCGCGGCTTCGATGACATTTTCCATGAAGCCTACGGTCCCGGATACCGCTCCTTCGAATTTCGAAGGCCGGGATCTTTCGGGCGGGTATTCGTCTCGTCATCCGAGAACGGTCAGGACCGCCGGAAACAATCCTCCCTGCAGGGGATGCTTGGCAGGCTCGTCAAATATGGCCTTAAAAAGAAGTGGGGCATAGAAATCCCTGAAAGAGGAAGAGATCTCCACGACATTATCACCATTTCCCCGGGACTCGTAATCCAGGGCGGGAAAGTCAGGTACGTGAACAGAAGTGAACAAAGAGAGCTGATCGTCACTATTCCGCCCGGAATACGGCCGGGCCAGCACGTCCGCTTGAAAGGATTGGGGAATGAAGGAAGGGGAGGAGGAGAACCGGGAGACCTTTTCCTGCGCATCCGCGTGAGATCAGCGTTTTTCCAGAAAATAAGGGATTTCGTGGATCAACTCCTGGCTTATCTGTCAATCAAGACTCATTAACCCTGATCCACCATCAAGGTGTCTGTCGTCTGCTGCGTTGCCTTCGATCACTCCTCCTTGCGACGTATTGGTCATACGACTCAGTCGTCGCTCCTCCCGCACACAACACGGGATCTACGATGCGGCGCTCCCGCTCAAAGTCCGGGATCTTCGACTTGCATCTGACACCTTGCTGATGATCAGGACTTTTGCCAAATCAACCCATAAGATTACCATTCGGAATTTAGACGGTGGATTTGGGATTGACAGACGGCGGCGGGAAAAAGAGCGAGAATGTCGTGCCCCCGGACCCATGGCAGTCATTCGTGGTGCTGCAAAAGATGCATTTGCTGATCCTGCCGGGACAGAGGTCTTCTTCCCCGGGGATGAACCGGCACCGGGTAGACTCCATGTGTATGGTGAAATTGAACCGTTCGGAGAAAATCTTCATGCGCAGAAGATCAGCGCCTTTCCCTCCCGCATTAAAACCAAAGGGCTTCCCCGTCCGGTAGTTCGCTGTTTGCTGGGTCGAAAAAAAGCCTTCGAAGATGCGACGTTGCGCTCCCTCAACGACACCTACTCCGTAGTCCCGCACAAGAAGGACTGTCCCCTTCCCTTTTTTACGGACAATCAGGTCGATTTTTCCTTCATCCGGGGTATTCTCTATGGCGTTTTTCAGCAGCCCGTCAACAACTTTTTGTAATATAGCGGAAGGGAGCAACACGGCCGGTGCTGCTTCCAACTGTTCCATCACGTTCACCTCCCGGTGGGAAAACAGCGGCTTGAGTTCCCCGAGGCGTTTTTTCACAAACTCGTGAAGAAAAATTTCCTCAATCTCTTCCGGCGCTTTCCCAAATACATCATCAATCCTTTTTCGTATTCGCTGCACCAGAAGTATATTCCGGGACTCCTCCTCCACCAGAACCGAAAGTTCATCCTTGCACTCTTCCAATAACAGGGTCAGGAGATCATATGCCCGGTAATGCCCCTCCCGCATGATGTCACTCACTTGGTACTGTATATCGACGATTCGATCCAGATTTCGCTTTATTCTTTCAATGTTTGGCTCCCACGATGTATCTGAAAGGGTTGTCAGAGTGCGTTCAAGGATCTTGAGAGAACCGCCGAGAATGGAGACCGGGGTTTTCAATTCATGTGAAAGATGATGAATCACCTTGTCTTTTGCCCGGTTCAGACTTCTCACCTCTTCATACGCACTCTTGAGTTTCTTGTTCACTCTTGCATTATCCACCGACAGGGCAACGGCACCGGCTATGGTATTCAGGAGTTCAATATCGGTGCGGTCAAATGATCCCTTCTTCTTGTTGAGTGCACAGAGGACTCCGGTAATCCGATCGCTGCTCCTGAGTGGCACAAGGGCTAGATTCCGGGTCTTGTAGCCCAGCTTTTTGTCCCTTTCCCTGTGGAGTTCCGCATCTGTGGAAGTATCAGAGACGATAATCGGCTTCCCGGTCTTCACGACCTTCCCGGCCACCAGTTCGTCCATCCTGAAGCGGATCTCCTTTACTCTCTTCTGGGTCGCCCGGTCATCGTAGGCTGCGCCGAGTACAAAGAGCTCCTGTTTTTCCTCGTCCAGCAAAATAACTACAGACCCCTCGGTATCGAGGTTTCGCTTAACTTCATTATCCACGTAATCCAGGAGTTCTTCCAGATCAGGATACTCGGGGAGTGCAGTACTGATACGCAGAATGGTCTCATTGATTCTCGCAATTCTTTTCTGCTCGGTAATATCCCTGAAAATCAATAGCAGGCCGGCCTGCTCATATTCCGATTCATCATAGTAGGCTATCCGCATCACCACATCAAGCATCTCTCCGCCACGAGTAATTCGCCTGGTCTCACGCCGAAGCTGCCACTTCTCTCTGATAACCTTGGCTATGTCCTTCTGTTCCTCCTGCCGCAATTCCTGCGGGACAAAGGGGATCTTCTTCCCCTCCATTTCCCTGAACGTCCAGCCAAAGAGGCGTATGAACCCGGAATTGAGGTAACGGACTTCTTGGTCAAGACTGAAAACGGCCAGCGGATACGGAACAAAATCGAAAACCGTATTGAGCCTTCTCCGGGTCCGTAAGAACGCTTCCTCCACCTTCTTCACTTCGGCAAGTCGCTCTTCCAGTTCCTGTACCCGGAGTTCCAGTTCTTTATAGGTGAGTTTCTTGCCCACGATCAACCTTTCGCCAAAGGATCTCTTTTCAGGGAATTTCTTCCCATTCATCAAGCAAATCCGCAAATCTTTTTAGAATACTTGAACTTTCCGGAGTCTCGGTGCATCTCATCATTATTGTATCGGGATCCCCTTTTTCCATGACGAGTTTATCCCGGCTGTATTGAACATACGCGCGCATGATGTCCGCATCGAATTCAGGATGAAACTGGAGGCCCCAGACCCTGCCTCCAAACACGAATGCCTGATTTGCGTCCAGAGCACTATATGCAAGTCTGGTTGCTCCGGACGGAAGCGTCAACACCGTCTGAGAATGGCTTACCTGTGCCTTCAAAGTACCGTCAAAAGTTCCCAGGAGCCTGTCTCCTGCAGATGCTTCCGTTCTATACACGTCCACGGTCCCGGCTTCCCTTCCATTGGGATTGTCCCCAACCCTCCCTCCGAGTGCGTAGGCAAGCAACTGGTGTCCGTAACAGATGCCGAGAATCGGCAGCTTCTTGGCAAAGGCGCCCTGCAGCCATGCTGCAGTGCTTTCATTCCATGCATGATGGTCTGTCACCATTGCATGGGAACCCGTGATCACAACAGCATCCACCTCTTCCGGTTTCGGCAGCGGTTCCTCTCTTTGCACATCCACCACCACTGCAGGTTGTTCTGGCATGTGCATCCCTGAAAGGATCCATTGCTCAAAATCCCCGCGACGGGCGCGAAGCGAGGGGAAGGTGGATCCTGTTTTGATAATGAGCATTTTTTTCATCATTCAGAGGCCGATCAAATGGATTTCTCCCCATGAAGCCATGGTTCCTCCCAGGATGGCAACCCCGCCGAAAATACCGGGGATATTTCCCGCAGCGGAAGCTGCGGCTTCAAGGTTCTTCCTTTCCAGAATAGTATTCGCCAGGG